>Ga0134126_10010811_pt1 | contig 11492 bp, 6 predicted proteins | sample KB31752_FD_96881 | JGI IMG/M metagenome (GOLD analysis project Ga0134126, IMG submission 96881) | Terrestrial soil microbial communities with excess Nitrogen fertilizer from Kellogg Biological Station, Michigan, USA - KB3-175-2 | ecosystem: Environmental > Terrestrial > Soil > Unclassified ... | reverse complement strand
GCGCCGGACATTTTGCCGAACCACGAGGAGCGCTTTTCGCGATAGGCAGGATAGCGCGACATGGGATTCGCGATTACGGATTCAGTGAGCCACGAATCCGACATCGGGATCACATGGACCCGTGTTTCGGCAATCTTCATTGAGACGCGCTTACGCGAGGAGCTTTTCGACAACGTTTCCGGCGACGTCGGTTAAACGGAAATTGCGGCCCTGGAAACGGTACGTGAACTTGGTGTGATCGAAACCGAGGCGATTGAGAATCGTCGCGTGGAGGTCATGGACGTGGACCTTGTCCTTGATGACGTTGAAGCCGAGGTCGTCGCTTTCGCCGATCGAAATGCCGGGCTTGATGCCGCCCCCCGCCATCCACATCGTGAAGGCGTTCGGGTGATGGTCGCGACCGTCGTTACCGCCTTGGACCATCGGCGTACGGCCGAATTCCCCGCCCCAGATCACGAGCGTGCTGTCCAGCATTCCGCGCTGCTTGAGGTCCTGAATCAACGCGGCGGTGGCCTGGTCGGTATCGACGCAATTTTCCTTGATGTCGTGGACAAGGTTCGTGTGCTGGTCCCAGGCTTCGTGATAGAGCTGCACGAAACGGACACCGCGCTCGACCAAGCGGCGGGCGAGCAGACAGTCATTGGCGAAAGACGGCTTGCCCGGCTCGGCGCCGTACATTTCGAGAATGTGCTTCGGCTCTTTGGCGAGATCCATCAATTCGGGCGCGCTCGTTTGCATGCGGTAGGCCATCTCGAAGGAGTTGATGCGCGTCGCGATCTCGGGATCGCCGGTCACGCCCTGGCGCATTTGATTCAGGCCGCGAATCGTATCGAGAGAATCGCGCTGCACTTCGCTATCGATGCCGCGCGGATTCGAGAGATAGAGGACCGGATCGCCGCTGCCACGGAACTGGACGCCTTGATAAACGGTGGGGAGAAAGCCGCTGCCCCAGCAGGAATTGCCGCCGCTCGGGCCTTTCTTGCCGGAACTAAATACGACGAAGGCGGGAAGGTCCTTCGATTCATTACCGAGGCCATACGTCACCCACGCGCCCATGCTCGGACGGCCGAACTGTTGCGTACCGGTGTTCATCAACAACTGGCCGGGGGCGTGATTGAAGGCGTCGGTGACCATCGATTTCACGAATGCGATTTCGTCCACGACCTTCGAGAGGTGCGGAAGAAGCTCCGATAATTCCGCGCCGCTTTGTCCGTATTTTTCGAACTTGAACTTGGGACCGAGGAGCGTGGAGTTCGGATTGATAAACGCGGCGCGGTAACCCTTCAGCAGCTCGGGCGGCGGAAGCTTGCCATCGAACTTCGCCAGTTGTGGCTTGTAGTCGAAGAGCTCAAGGTGGCTCGGCGCGCCAGCCATGAACAGGAAGATAACGTTCTTCGCCTTGGCCGGAAGCGGGGGTTGCTTCGGCGCCAGTGGATTAGGCGGCGCAGTGGTGGCGGCAAACCCCGCCTCCGAGAGAAGCTGCGCGAGCGCCATGCCTCCCAAGCCAACCCCGCACTGCTCGAAGAACCAGCGGCGGGTGCGTTGCTTCGGATCTTCGTTGCGATGGAACCTATCCTGACAGTTCATCTTCTCCTATTCCTTTGTGATCGTTTCGTCGAGATTGAGAATCACGCGCGAGACAACGGTCCAGGCGGCTGCCTGAGCCGGAGTCGTGTCTTTCGGCAACAGCGGCGGGTGGGCGGGATCGCTTGCGGCGAGATCCCACGGGTTACGCTTGCCGTCCGAATAGCGCTCGGTCTCCTTGTTTAATAAAGCGCGCAGCTCCGTCATCTCCTGTTCGTTCGGGGTCCGGGAGATGCAACGGCGGAACGCGTAAGTCAGGCGCTGATCCTCGGTCTGGCCGCCTTCGCGCAACGTCTTCAGCGCGAGCGCGCGGGCAGTTTCGAGGAACAGCGGTTCATTCAAAGTGGTGAGAGCTTGCAGAGGCGTGTCGGAGCGCGCGCGGCGCACGCACGAGCTATCTCCGTTCGGCGCGTCGAACGTTTCGAGCATCGGATACGGGACCGAGCGATAACGGAACGTGTAGATCGCGCGGCGATAGCGATCCGCCCCCTTCGATTCAGGCCAGATTTTCGGCGCGTAGCTAACGGGCGGCACGAACAGAAATGCCGGCGCGGGCGGGAAGACACTGGGGCCGCCGACTTTCGGGTTCAGCAGGCCGCTTGCTTCAAGCGCGATGTCACGAACGATCTCGCCGTCCACGCGAATTCGCGGGCCCCGCGCGACGAGGCGGTTATACGGGTCCTTTTCGTAGAGTTCCGGCGTGACATTGGACGATTGGCGATAAGTGGCGGACGTCACGATCAGGCGGTGCATCGCCTTCATGTCCCAACCGCGGTCCATAAATTCCACCGCGAGCCAATCGAGCAACTCGGGATGCGAAGGCGGATCGCATTGCGTGCCGAGGTCCTCGCTCGTGCTGACGATTCCGATCCCGAAATAGCCTTGCCAGTAACGGTTCATCAAGGCGCGGGCGGTGGTGGGAGAATCGCGCTCCACCATCCACTTTCCGAACGTGAGGCGATTGACGGGCTCGTTCGCGGGCAGCGGATTGAGATACGCCGGAACTCCGGGGCCGACAACTTTCGCGGGCTTTAGAAAGTCGCCGCGCGTGAGAATGTGCGTATCGCGCGGATCTTTCCGGGCTTCAAACACGAGTTGCGAAGAGCCTTCAGGATAGTCTTTCCAGAGCGCGGCGATCTCGTCATTCTGCTTTTTCCACGCCGGAACGGTGGTGCGCCAATAATCGAAGACGGTTTCGACCTGCTCAGGCGTGCGCCCGGCCACGGGGATGGAGAGAATTTCGCGGACGCCGGCAGGCAGGGGATCGGCCACGGCATTCGGCGTGGCGGTGATGGACAACCGCATCTTTCCGATGTTATTGTTGTCGTCCTTATCGCTGTCGTCGCCGGCGTGATCCTGCGCAATTTGGAAAGTCAGGATCGTGCCGCCGGGGTTATCGATGGGAGTGGCGGGCGTGAAAACAATCTTGCGCGGTTGATTCCGAAGGCCTGGGCCGGCGTCGGTACTCCAGGCAGTTTCGTCCTTGCCGTCGATCGCGAAATCGGCGGGGCCCGAGATGAGTTGCTTCTTCGACTTGCCTGGGTCGGCGACTTGAAGCGGCGTCGCGGGTAGATTAATGTCCGCCGTCGCCGCGGAGAACTTGATTTTCGTGATCTGCTTGGGATCGCTCACGGGCGCGGCTTCCACTTGAAATTCGGAGACCGCGCAAGAGCCAACGGCGGAGCGGCCAGGGCCGCCTCGCGGCAATTCTGGATCGGTGAGCAACTCGAGACGAATCGCGGTGATGTTCCGCACATCCGTTTTCAGCGTCAGCTTCACTTTGTGATGCGTGGGCGAATAGCCGAGTTCGAGGAACGAACCATCTTTTTGTGGGATGTAGCGCTCACCGCCGGTGGAGATGTCGTCCACGGTGGGGCGAACCACGGTCCACTCAGGTTGATTCGCTTTTACTTGCTCTTCCCATGCCGCCATTCGAGCCTGCCACTTGCGATTGTGACGCTTAAGAGTGCCTTCAATTTCGCGTGTGCGGCGCAGAATTTCCGTCCGCTTCATCTCCTCATCAGGAGTGTAGACCGCGATGTTGGCTTCGTGCGTCTGATTGATGAAAGCCATCATTCGGTAATACTCTTCCTGCTTCAGGGGATCGAATTTGTGGTTATGACACTGGGCGCACTGGATGGTGAGGCCGAGAATCGCAGAGCCGATCGCGTGCATGCGATCGAAATTGGCTTCCATGCGGAACTGCTCGGGATCAACGCCGCCTTCCTCGTTGATCATCGAATTGCGCAGGAAGCCGGTGGCGACAATATCGTCCTGCGTGTGATTGGGCAGTAGGTCGCCGGCGATCTGGTCGATGATGAACTGGTTGTATGGCAGGTTGCGATTGAGAGCGTTGATGACCCAGTCGCGATAAAACCAGACTTCGCGCGCGCGATCTTTTTCGTAGCCGTTCGAATCGGCGTATTGGGCGGCATCCAGCAACGGCGGCCCCAGCGCTCGCCGTAGTGTGGAGAGGCCAGCAAGCGGTCCACCTGCTTCTCGTAAGCGTTCGCGCTCTTGTCCTTAACGAACGCATCGACTTCGCTGGGCGTTGGCGGAAGACCGGTGAGATCCAGGCTTACGCGGCGCAGCAGCGTGACACGATCGGTTTCGGGCGATGGAGAGAGTCCTTCCTTTTCAAGCCGCGCGAGGATGAAGTTATCGATTGGATTTTTCGGCCATGCTGTGTCTTTGACCGTTGGCAGCGCGGGGCGTTTTGGCGGAATGAAGGCCCAGTGCGTTTTGGTGGCCGCGATTTTCGCGCCGACGTTATCGGGCCACTCGGCGCCCTCGTCGATCCAGGCTTTTATCGTGGCGATCTGATCGTCGGCGAGACGGCCGCCCATTGGCATGCGAACGACATCTCCGATGCCGGCGACGCGCTGATAGAGATGGCTGCCGGCCGAATTGCCGGGGACGACAACCTTCGCGAAAACGGATTGCTTCGCGTCCAGCCGCAAACCCGCCATCTGGGTGTGCGGGCCGTGGCACATGACGCATGATTTCTGAAAAATCGGCTGAACGTCGTGGACGAAATCGACCTTCTTGGGCGGGTCCGTTTTCTGGGCCCTCCCTGTGTTAACAGAAAAGATGACGCCGAAAGCAACGACGCCAGCCGCAAACGCTTTTGAAAGTTTCCGATCTCTCATGGCTAGCCGATGTTCAGACCACTATATAACCGATGGCGCGCAAACGCAAAGTGCGAGGAAGTAACGTAATTTCCTGAAATGCATTATTCGTGGCGTAAAGCTTCCATTGGATCGACGTGAGCGGCTCGGCGGGCCGGTACATATGCCGCAAGCAGCGCGAGCGCGATCATCGCTACGGCGCCGAAGGCGACCGGGACTGCGCTCTTTGCCGGTAAGTCCGGGATCAAGCTCGCTGCGACGCGTGTGGCCCACATCGCGATGGGAACTCCTATGGCCAGGCCGGCGCACACCATCCCCAGCGCGTCGCTGAGAACCATCCGGGTCACATGGCTTCGCGTCGCGCCCAGCGCCATGCGGATGCCGATTTCGTTGATGCGGCGCGTCACTGTGTACGCGAGCAGCCCGTAAATACCGATCGCCGCGAGCAGCGATCCTAAAGCGCCAAACAGGCTTGAAAGTAGCGCCATCAGACGCTCCGGAACAATGGTCGCATCGACCTGGTCGCTCAACGTTGTGACGTGCGCGACCGGGATCGTCTTCAGCAACTCATGCACGTTTCGAAGCACGGAGGGAGCCACGGCCTCCGGGTCGATGCTGGTACGGAGCGCAAACGTCGATGCCGGATCCGAAGATTGGAACGTGTTGAGATAAATGGTGCGCAGCGCCGCTTCGCGAATCTCATAGTACTTCGCATCGCCCGCCACTCCCACGATCTCGTAGGGCTTGGTGTCGCCGTCGAACGTAAAATGTTTTCCGATTGCGTTGCAGCCGAAATAGTAGCGCGCCATCGCTTCATTGACGATGGCCACGCGCGCGCCGGCGATATCCTGGAAGTTGAAGTCGCGCCCGGCCAGCAACGGCGTGCCAAACGTCTCGAAATACTTCGGCGCAACCCGGCTTATAGAGATGTAGCGGCGATCCTCCGGCCTTTCCGGATGGCCTTCCACGGTTACGAACCTGCTGGCGCCCGCGCCGGACAACGGTCCAGGCCCAGTGATTGTGGCCGAGCGCACGCCCGGAATCGCTTCGAGCCGCCCCAGCAGTTCCCGGTAGGCGATGGACAATCGCTCGCCGGTATAGCCGCCGTGCGCCGGATCGAGAGTCACCAGTAGAACGTGGTCACGGCGGAAGCCAAGATCGAGGTGTTCGAGATTCGACAGGTAACGGACAAAGAGACTGGCGGCGCTCAACAGCACCACCGATATGGCGACCTGCGCCACGACCAAACTCTTTCCGAAAAGCCGCCGGAATTTTGTTTCTCCGGCCCTCCCGGTTTCCCGCAGAGAAGATGCTGGAGCGGAAGCGAACGCATTCCAAGCGGGAGCCAGTCCGAAGAGCAGTCCGGTGAATAAGGCGACTCCGGCAGTGAAAAGCAACACGTGCGCATCAATCTGTACGGGAATCGCAATACGTACAATTTGCCGTCCGGACGCCAGAATTCGCGCCAGTTCGGCGGCCGCCAAATACGCCAGGTAAATACCAAGTAGGCCGCCCGCCCCGGAAAGTAGCAGAGATTCGGTCAACACCTGGCGCACCAAGCGAAATCGGCCGGCGCCTAGCGATACGCGCAATGCCATTTCGTGCCGGCGGGCGGCCCCGCGTGCCAGCAACAGACTGGCGATATTGGTGCAGGCAATCAACAACAACAGGCCCACCACGGCCATCATCAACAGCAGCGGCTTCGCAAATTGATCTCGCAAGTGCGGGAAGCCGGAACCCGCCGGCTCTATTTCAAGCCTCAATTGACGCACTAGAGGGTCTTTGCTGTTCCTGGCTCGTTCCTCGATGGTCCATTGGAACAGTACGCTCATTTCGGCACTCGCTCGCGCAATCGACACGCCGGGCTTCAGACGGGCCATCAGAGCAATGCCGCCACCGCCAATGCGGCTTGGATGATGAATGATCGGCTCTTCAGCCAGTGGCATCCAGATGTCCGGCTTTAACCCAACCTGTAGTCCAAAAAACTCAGGCGGCGCTACGCCGATGACCGTTAATGGCACATCGTCCACAATGATTTGCTTACCCAGAATTGCCGGGTCGAGGTTGAACCTGCTTTTCCAGTAGGACCAGCTCAAGACGGCAACCGCGGAACTAGCGGCGCCGATGTGACTTTCTTCTTGGCCGATCAGCCGGCCGATTGCGGGTTTCAAACCGAGGACGGGGAAAAAGTTCGCGGTCACGCACCGGCCATCTGCTATCTCCGTGTCGATACCCGCGCCGCGCACATTGAAACTGGAGCGATAAACGCCGATGAGTTCCGAAAAAACATGGTTGTGATCCCGGTAGTATTCGTAACTTGGGAAGGAGAAGTAACTCCCGCGCGGCTCGCCTGGGTATTTTTCAAGAAGTTCCACAAGCTGTTGTGGTTCTCGTACCGGCAGCATGCGCAGCATCACGGTGTCGATGAGGCTGAAGATTGCCGTATTGGCGCCGATCCCCAGTGCCAGCGAGATAACCGCGACAGCCGTAAAACCAGGGCTGCGCCTCATCATCCGCAGGCCGTAGCGAACGTCCTGCCAGAAACTTTCGAGCGAACTTCGCGCCCACATTTCCGTGATCTCCCGAATCAGCCTTTGGCCAAAACCAGTAGGAGAGCTGATATTTTATTGTACTACTACACTAGTTCATTATTCAAATAATCTTGCCGCACGCATATCCCCGGAAACGGGCTGGCTCAGGCAGCGGCGGTTGACTCGTTCCGGGTCAGGTAGTAATGCACGGCGGGCGTGACGATCAACGACAGCACCATAGATGCCAGAATTCCGCCGATGACCGCGATCGCGAGCGGTTGGAGCATTTGCGATCCCGCGCCGAGCGCGAGGGCGAGGGGAATCATCCCGGCAACCGCGGCGAGCGCGGTCATCACGATGGGACGTAGCCGCCGCTCACCCGCCAAGATCATCGCCTGTTCGGGGCTGGATCCCTCACCGCGAAACTTCTGATCCGCGTCGAGCAGCAGAATCCCATTTTTTGCGACGATGCCGATTACCATGATCAGCCCCATGAAGGATGAGATATTGAACGTCGTGCCGGTTACCAGCAATGCCAGGAACACGCCGGCGGTTGAAAGCAGCGCAGACGAGAGAATCGCCAACGGCGCCGCGAAGCCGCCGAACTCGAGAAGCAGCACGATAAAGACCAGCACTACCGCAAGCACCAGCACCAGCACCAGATCGTGGAATGACTTCTGCTGTTCCGCATAGCCGCCGCCATATTCCACGCGGATGGTTCCCGGAATATGCAATTCCGCCAGCTTCGCTTTCACCGCCACGATCCCGCTGCCGAGGTTCAAGCCCTCAAGGCGCGCGGTTACCGAAACATTGCGTTGCAGGTTCTCGCGCTGAATCTCCGTCTGTCCGGGTTCCTCTTCGACAGTCGCCAACGACCCGAGCGTCGCTGTCTTATCGGTCGCGCTGGTCAACAGCGTGTTCTGGATCGTATCCATCGAAGCGCGCGCGGATGCGGGAAACCGCACGCGAATGGTGTACGCACGGTCGTTTAGCACCACGGGCGCCGTCGTTGGCTCGCCTTGCAGAATCGCGCTGACCGCGAGCTCAATTTCCTGCGGCGTGAATCCGGCCCTCGCGGCCACGTCCGGCTTTACGTGGAACAGCACGGCCGGGCCGCTGATCGTGTTGTCGATTCCGTTCAGCACATCGACGACGCCCGGAATGGTCTTAATCGCATCGGCCACTTTCGGCGCCCACTGCTGCAGAATTTGGGGATCGGGAGAGAAGAGCTTGATGTCGACCGGCTCCGGCGCGCTGGTCAGGTCGCCGATCATGTCCTGCAGAAGCTGAGTAAACTCCACCTGCAGCATGGGCTCTTGTTGAGTAACTTTTTGGCGTACCTCCGCGATTACATCGTCCACGCCGCGGGAGCGCTTCTGTTTCAGTTTCACGGAAATGTCGCCCGTATTCGCTTCGGTGACGGTCGCCAGCCCGAGTTGCAGTCCCGTCCGGCGAGATGTGCTTTCCACTTCCGGGATGCCGCGCAGGATCTGTTCGACATGCGATATGACGCGGTTCGTCTCATCGAGCGAAGACCCGGCCGGCATGATGTAGTCGAGAATGAATCCACCCTCGTCCATCGCCGGCAGCAGGTCCGACCCGAGCGAGCGGTAGCACAGGAAAGATCCGATCACCACCACCAGGATCGCGGCCGTCATCCACCACGGATGATCGAGCGCCGCTTTCAACACCCTTTCATACAAGCCGATGATTTTGCCAAAGAATCCCTGGCGCGACACGTGTTCGCCGACTTCGGCTTCGGGCGCGGGTCCCTTTCTCTTGCCGATGAAGAAGTGGCTTAGCGTCGGCGTCCAGGTGAGCGCGAGGCCGAGCGAAGTCAGCAGGGCCATGCTGACGGTGATCGCCAGCGCGCGGAAGAACGTTCCGGTCACACCCGAAATCGAGATCAGCGGCAGGAAGACCACGATGGGCGTAACGGTGGATCCGACGAGAGGAAGACGGATCTCGCGAATGGCGCTGCGAATCGCCTCGGCCCGGTTTTGTCCGGCGTCGCGGTGGAGCACGATATTTTCCACCACCACGATCGCGTCGTCGATCACGAGTCCCACGGCGGCGGCCATGCCGCCCAGCGTCATCAGATTGAAACTTTCGCCGAGCACCCGCATGCCGATCAGCGTCAGGGCGATCGTCGCCGGAATCACCAATCCCGCAACCAGCGACGTTCCCCAGTCCCGCAAAAACAGCACCAGGACCAGCGATGCCAACGCCAGCCCGATCAGGATCGCGTCGCGAACGCTCGTGATCGACTCTTTCACAATCTCGGACTGGTCGTAGAACGGCGTGAGCTGCACGCCGGGCGGCAGCGTTTTCCTCAGTCGATCGATTTCGGCGTGGACCTCGTCGGCCACCGTGACGGTGTTGCTGGCCGGCTGGCGACTGATATTCAAAAGCACGGCGGGTTTGCCATTCGCCGTCACAATCGTGTAGACGGGCTTCACGGAAGGATGCACGGCCGCCAGATCGCCGATCCGAATCGGAATGCCCGCCGGACTGGTTTTGACGACGATGTTTGCGATGTCTTCGGGCGTATGCGCCTGGCCGCTGACCAAACTCAGCACGAGCTGATGATTCTGCTCGAGCAAGCCGGGCGAGTCCACGAGGTTGCTGCGCTGCACGGTGTCGATCAAGTCGGTGATCGTCACCGAAGCGCGCAGCAGTTTCGATGGATCGGGCTCGATCTGAAACTCCGGTTCCTGGCCGCCCTGCACCACTACGGTCGATACGCCCTGTGCGCGGTTCAGCCGGGGCTTCAGATCGTAGGTCGCGATCTCCCACAGCCTGGTCTGCGGTACGGTATCCGAAGTCATGCTGTAGCCAAGAATCGGAAATGCGGCGAACGTCAGGCGGTTGGCCGTCAGCGTGGCGGTGGGCGGAAGCGTCGATTGCACTCGCGCGAGAGCCGCGTTGACCAGATCCAGAGTGCGAAACATATCCACGTTCCAATCGAAATACAGGTCGATTTCCGCCGATCCCCGGCTGGTGATCGATTTCACCAGATTCAGGCCCTGCACGCTCTGCACGGCTTCTTCGATGGGGCGCGTCACGATCACCAGCATCTGGTCGATCGGCATCACGCCGTTATCGGCGCCGATTACAATGCGCGGAAAATCGGTGGATGGGAACACCGAGACTGGAATCGTAAATGCGAGATAGGCTCCGATCGCCGCGAGGGTCGCGATGATAAAGACGATCGATTTCGCGTGCGTGCCGGTCCAGTGCGGCTCTTCGGCAGGCCCCGCGGGAGCCGCGCCGGATAGTGGTTCAATCATTCGCGGCGGCCTTTTCCCGCTGCACCTGAACTTTGGCCTTATCTTCGAGCCCCACGCCGCCGACTGTCACCACTTCGTCGCCGGGCTTCACTCCGCTAAGCACCTGGACTTTGCCGCCGTCCTGCACGCCTAGTTGCAGCTTGTGCTCATGCGCAACGGAACTTGAATCCACCGCCATCGCAATTTTGTCGCCCTCAGGCGACGGCAGAATCGCAGCCACCGGAATCAGCACCGCATCGTCGATCGTCTCAGCCAAAATGGAAACGCGCGCCGAAATGCCGGGCTTCATCTTCTCATCCGGGTTCGCCGCCCGCACCCAAATCTCCACCGTCGTTGTGTTCGGATCGACCGCCGGACTCACCACCGTCACTCTTCCCTGAGCGTCCCCCGCGGGCGTCGTGATCGTCGCCGTATCGCCGACCTTCACGTACGCCGCCTGGTCCACGGCCACGTTCGCGCGAGCGATGATACTCGAAACATCCATGATCGTCATCAGGGGAGATCCCGCGTTCGCCATTTCGCCCGGATAGAGAGGCCGGTCGGTCACCACGCCGGAAATCGGGCTGCGAATTTCGGAGTAGCTCAGTTGGGCTTCAGAGCCCTGATAATGCGCCTTTGCCGTGTTCACCTGCGCCTGGAGGCCCTTAATTTGCTCCTGCTGGCCGACGCTCAGAAGCGCCGCCAGATGCTTCTGAGCGATGTCGTACTGGCTGCGCGCCTGGGCGTAGGCAACGGCCGCATCGTCGACCAGCTTTCGTGCCAGGGCGCCCTGCTTGTAGAGGTCTTGCCGGCTTTCGTAAACCTTGCGGGCCGCGTCCGCCGTCTCTTTCGCGGCACGTACATCCTGCTTCGATTTGTTCAGTTCTTCCGGAATGGCCGCGCCGGCGGTACCGTGGGCCGATGCCAGCGTCTGCTCGTACGCTGCCTTGCTTTCGAGCGCCGCCGCGCGCAAGTCGCCG
>Ga0134126_10010810_pt1 | contig 11492 bp, 11 predicted proteins | sample KB31752_FD_96881 | JGI IMG/M metagenome (GOLD analysis project Ga0134126, IMG submission 96881) | Terrestrial soil microbial communities with excess Nitrogen fertilizer from Kellogg Biological Station, Michigan, USA - KB3-175-2 | ecosystem: Environmental > Terrestrial > Soil > Unclassified ... | reverse complement strand
TACGACATTTATCACCTGCAATTACCCGCCGAGTTAGTTGTACTGAGCGGCTGCGCAACCGGATTAAATGTTGTCACTCCGGGAGACGAACTGATGGGGCTGGTTCGAGGCCTGTTTCAGTCAGGGGCCCAGTCCCTGGTCCTGAGCCTGTGGGACGTTCATGATGAAAGCACCAAGGAGTTCATGATCGAGTTTTATACCCACCTGCGTCACGGTGAATCCAAGTCTGAAGCTTTACGGTCAGCCATGATCGAATTACGCAACCGCTACCCCCACCCCTACTATTGGGCCCCTTTCTCATTGATAGGAAAGGGGTAAGGCACCTCGGCAGTTTTTTTGGCGGAGCCTATATTTTTCTCCCCCCTCCTGGCCCTTATTTATCAGTAAAGGCAAGCTACCAGTAAGCTGCCGACCCCAACATTTGAGGACGAAGCATGGAGCATTTTTCAGAGCAAATCTGGGCCGACTTTGTGCGCAAGGCGAATGTGCCCGGCACTACGCAAGCAATGGACGCCCACCTGGCGGCTGGCTGTTTCGAATGCAAAACGGCCTTTGATCTTTGGGGACAAATGGTGAGATTTGCCGCGAAAGAACGCAACTATGCTCCTCCTGAGAATCTCGCCCGCCGGGCGAAATTGGAATTCGTGGCCACGCAAGCGATCCAGCGCGATGAGTTTTCAATTGCGCACCTGATATTCGACGGCACGTTACAGCCTTTACCGGCGGGCATTCGCAGCAGCAGTGCCGCGCTGATGCAGCATTTCGTCTATGAGACCGAAGGCCTTAACGTTCATCTGAGCTTCGAGCGGAGGCAGAATTCCAACACGATTTTTGCCACCGGGCAAGTGCTCGATAAGCAGGCCCCTCTCTGTTGGCTGGGAAATGCCGCCGTGGTTTTATGGTCCGACAACGGCAAAGTAGTCTCCATTGTTGAAGCCAATGGCTATGGTGAATTTCAACTTGAATTTCAACCGCAAGAGCAACTACGGCTTTCCATAGCGGCAGTGGGCCGTAAGACACTGCGCATCCCCCTGGGAAATCTCGAATAAAACAGCATTACGAAAGGAACCAAAAACCGGTTACCAGTAAGTGATTTTCGGATTACGGGTGTAAGTAGCAGAGCGTGGATTCCTACACTAGACTCAACGCTCATCCCTCGCTGCCAAGACCCACAATGAGGGACACAATTATGACCGACAAAAAGCCACAGTTTAAATCTCGCAGTCTCGGGATAGTTTCTCTGGTAGTGCTGTTCATCGCATCGTTGGGCGCCCCTGCGGCGCAGGCGCAGACACGCTTAATCGTGCGTGATTCGCTGGGCATTGGCGGGCTTAACCTGACTTGTCTATTGACCGGCTGCAAGGTCGTCGGCAGCCTCGGTGATCCCAAAGGGCAGTTGTTCCTGGTCACCCTTCCAAAGGCTTTGAACCCGATCACGTCGCTGTTGAGGCTCAACCTCCAGACGGGAATCCTGAGCGTCGAGATTGATCAGCTCGCCAAGACGCAGGAGCCGGACGCGAATGCGACGCCTTTTTATCTTACGGATGAGAGACCGGTATCCTACTACGGCACCTCTGTGTGGAACGGCTATGTCACACAGCCGGCCAGTCAGTTGATACACAACGATCTTATGCACCACACTTTCAATGCCGCCGGTTCGGGCGTCATTGTTGCGGTGATTGATACCGGGGTGGATCCGAATCATCCAGTCCTGAAGGCCGTTCTCTATAAGGGATACGACTTTACCCGTAACACGACTGGCGGATCGGAAAACGTTGACGTGAAGACTGGAACTCCCGACAACAGCGGTGCGCAAACCGCTCTGGTCAATCAGCGTACAGTGGCAGTCCTTGACCAGAGAACGGTTGCCGTGCTCGATGGCAACAGCCAGTACTCAGCGTTTGGACACGGTACCATGACAGCGGGCTTGGTACATCTGGTTGCTCCGCAAGCCAAAATCATGCCCTTGAAAGCGTTCAGCGCGGCTGGAACGGGCTATGACTCCGACATTCTGCGCGCGATTTATTACGCCGTGGCGAACGGCGCCACGGTCATGAACATGAGCTTCGATTTTTCCGATTATTCTCCGGAGCTGGCGACCGCGATTAAGTACGCGAACAGCAAAGGCGTCGTGACGGTCGCTTCCGCTGGCAACGATGGTAAGCGGACGGTCGTTTATCCCGGAGGCCTGCCCGGCGTGATTGACGTGGCCTCCACGTCGAACGAGGACATCCAGTCCAACTTCACGAACTACGGAGCGCCGCCGGTATGGCTGGCTGCGCCCGGAGAAGGCGTGGTCACCACGTATCCCTGGGGAACTTACGCCGCTGGCTGGGGAACGTCATTCAGCACTCCGCTTGTGGCCGGAACGGCAGCGGTCATGATGGGCACTAACGGAGGCTGCAACAAGAGCGGCAGCGTTCCTTTAGGACTGGCCGCGGCTGACAACATCGGAAATTTCGACATGGGCTTCGGGCGGTTGGACGGCTATCGCGCCGTTCTGGCGTGCCGAATATTGCCGTAAGAAACTTCCCAATCCTTTGGGCGCCGCCGGATCGTCATCCGGACAGGCGCCCAGCACATTTTTAGCGAGAGACCAAAGCGAACTATGGCATTGATCGCAAATCCCGCCTTCGAGGTTCCCGAACTCCAGCTTCGCATCAAGGAGTTGGAAGAGCAGCAGCTCACATTTCGCAATTCGGTGATTTGCGCTTTCAACCAGATGCTCGATCTTAAAGACATCAATACGGGTGTTCACAGTACCAGGCTGGCAGAGTGGGCCATCCGCGTTGGTCGCAAAATGAACATTCCGGAGGAACGTTCCTATCAGGTGGAAGTGGCCGCGCTTCTCCACGACGTCGGAAAAATTGGGGTTCCTGACTCGATTTTAAAAAAGAACGGCCCGCTCACAGATGAAGAACGGGCCCTCATCAATCGCCATCCAGAATATAGCTGGTCAATTCTTCGTTTATTTCCCGGCCTGGAAGAGGCCAGCCTGTATGCGCTGCACCATCATGAGAGCATGGACGGCACTGGTTATCCGGCTAAATTGAAGGGCACTGACATTCCTCTGGTATCGCGAATTATTTCCGTGATTGATTCTTACGATGCGATGGTCTCCAGCCGGTGCTACCGGAAAGGCCTTCCGCACACGGAGGCCATTTCGCGCTTAGTTCAAGGCAGCGGCACTCAGTTTGATTCCGATGTTGTACAGGCATTTATTCCCATCGCCGAACGGGAAACTTCGGATGTGTTTGCTGCGGCAGGCACGAGCATCGCGGCGGCACTGTAATCCCATTATCAACTCTTCTCGCTAGCCGGTGATCCGGCCACGGCATTCCCCCAAGCCGATGGGCTTGTAGCCCTTCGAACGGCACCAGCCGCGCATGGTGACTTCATCACCCCGCTCCAGGAAAATGCGCTGCTGCCCATTGGGCATGTCAACCGGAGCTTTACCTTGTTGAGTCAACTCCAGTAGGGAACCTAACTCGCCGCCATTCTCTCCGGAAATCGTCCCGCTCCCGAGAAGGTCTCCTGGCCTGAGGTTGCAACCGTTGCTGGCGTGGTGGGCGATGCACTGCGCTGCAGTCCAATACAGGTTTCTTGACGAAGTTGCGCATACCATCACAGGCTCCGTGCCGGCCATTCGCATTTGCTCGGTTGAAAGCGTGATCTCCAGGGAGATATCAAAGCCGCCCTCTTCGCTATCGGCCACTGAGCGTAAATAGGGCAACGGCTCGGGATCTCCCTCGAACCGGGAGAATGCGCGGCAGCGAAACGGAGTAAGCGCCTCCATGGTGACGATCCATGGGGAAATTGTGGTGGCAAAATTCTTGGCCAGAAAAGGGCCCAGCGGCTGGTACTCCCAGGCTTGAATATCGCGGGCCGACCAGTCATTGAGAAGGCCCACGCCGAAGATATGCTCTTCCGCGTGGTCGAGCGGAATAGGCTCTCCCATGGCATTTCCCCGCCCAACAAAGAACCCCAGTTCAAGTTCATAATCCAGCCGCCTGGTGGGAGCGAATACCGGCGCGGCAGAATCCTCGGACTTTATCTGCCCACTCAACCTTGGTATGGGCGTGCCGCTTATGACGATTGAGGACGACCGGCCGTGGTAAGCGATAGGTATCCATTTATAGTTCGGCAGCAGCGGATTTTGCGGGCGGAATAGCCTTCCCACATTCTGGGCATGATGGATGCCCGCATAAAAATCCGTGTAGTCCCCGATCCGGCAGGGGAGTTTCATGGTGACGGCGCTTTGCGGAGCAAGCAACGCCTGGGCTTCACGTTGCCATGCAGGCGGAGCGGACTCGTGCAGAAGGCGGAACAGCGAACGGCGCAATTGGGATAAAGGCTCCGGCGCGAGTGACATCAGGTCATTAAGCAATGGAGATCGGCATGCGCTGTGAATCTCACTGGAAACAGGATCCAGCAACTTCGCTGCCGCCTGAAGGTCGAAAACGCTGTCTCCGATGGCAACGCCGATCCGGTCACCAGCAGCAGGACCTTCAGCAGGCCGGTATACGCCGAACGGCAGATTTTGAATGGGGAACGGCGCGCCCTCAAGGTTGGCCGATTTTAGCCATGACTTCGCCTGCGGGTCGTGAGTTTCATTCAGCTTTAATGTCATAGCCAGCCCAGGGAAATCAGGTCTTCGACGGGCTCCTCGAAGGAGCAGGAACCGAAGGAGACGAACAACTGTTCGCGGGTTTTACGGAGCTGCGAAGTCAGCACCGATTTCTCCTTCCACTGAACTTCCGAATCAGTAAATAGAAAAGAGGAGGATTCCGTGTCGGCCAGAAGTTCGTTAATTGTCGCAAGCGGGAAGCCAGCCATAACGAATGCCGAGGCCACCAGAACATTTAGAAAGCCGTGCATTTCACCAGCGACCGATCCTGGCTCATAGGTAAGCGGCCGGGTGCTTCGAATTGGATGATGCAATCCAGCCGTAGCTTTATATGCAATGCCCGCGCTTACGCAATTTGCAATGAATGCCGCCAAGTCGGAGGTCGGAGGAATCGCCTCAGGCCTGGTGCCTCCGGTACGTGCCTTAGCGCGCGCTCCATTCCGGCCGATTGTTTTTAACAATTCCAAAGGCGCATTTAACGGAAGCTCAAAATAGGCCGTAATGCCGCGAGGAATTCCAGCGCTCACAGCTTCGATTTTGGTGTGCAGCTCCGGAGCCATTTCTATCGAATCCACGTGCCCGTACTGGCTGGCATGTTCGTTGAACTTACCAACATTTTCCAGTTCCGCGTCGAAATCCTTTCCCACCAGCGCGCTGATGCGGCAAGGCGAATTATTTGTTTCCGCCTCCGGCAGCATCGCGGCCAGTTCCGGTAAGCGTGACGCGGACACCACGAACCGGCCCAACATCCAGGCGTTCGCACTCGAGCGATAGGCAGAGTAATTTCGAACTGCGACATCGAGCGGAAGCGTTGCGGGAGGAAACAATCCGGCGTAATCCACGATGCCTTCGAGCAGGATGCGCACCATGGCCGCAGACTTCCGCGTTTGCACGTCTGTTTGCAAGTACCGTTCTCCCTGATTGTTCTCGCGCATTCAATGCGGCTGCTTCAACCGGCGCGAAAATGCTTCTTCAGGTCCTGCCAGCAAATATAGTACTCATGCTGCAACTCTGAGATGCTCATGGCGTAGCTGGTGGGCCGGCAGATAAAACGCGTCTCAAACATGAACGCCAGCCCTGCATCCAGATACTGGGGCGCGAGTTTGCCGCTGGAAGCTTTTTCAAAAGTTTCCGCGTCAGGGCCATGGCCGCTCATGCAATTGTGGAGGCTCGCTCCGCCGGGCAAAAATCCTTCGGCTTTTGAGTCGTATTCGCCGCTTACAAGGCCCATAAATTCGTTCATGAAATTCCGGTGGAACCACGGAGGACGGAAGGTGTGCTCGGCAACCATCCAGCGCGGAGGAAAAATCGCGAAATCAAAATTGGAAGTGCCCGGAAGTTCCGAAGGCGAAGTCAGCACCGTGTAAATCGAAGGGTCAGGGTGGTCGAAGCTTACGGAATTGATGCAATTGAAACAATTGAGGTCATACTTGTAGGGCGCGTAATTGCCGTGCCAGGCGACCACGTTCAAAGGCGAGTGATCGTGAATGGATTCCCATAGCCTTCCGCCAAATTTGCTGATGACCTGGAATTCTCCCGCCACATCTTCAAACGCCGCCAGCGGGGTAAGGAAATCGCGAGGGTTGGCCAGCCCATTCGCTCCGATTGGGCCGAGATCGGGAAGGCGCAGCATTGCGCCGTAATTTTCGCAAATGTATCCGCGGGCTTCGTTGTCCAGAAGAGTTACGGAGAATTTAATTCCGCGGGGAATGACGACGATTTCTTTGGGCGCAACTTCAAGATTGCCTAATTCAGTTTTAATAAACAGCTTGCCGAGTTGCGGAACAATCAGCAGTTCGCCGTCGGCATTGTAGAAAAAGCGATTTTTCATCGAGCGGTTCGCCAGGTAAAAATGAATGGCAACGCCGCTGTGCATGTAGCTGTCACCATTGCCGGCGAGTGTGCGGATCCCTTCGACGAAATCGGTGGGCTGTTCAGGGACTGGAACGGGACTCCAGCGCAATTGGTTTGGAGAGGTCACGCACTCATCAAAGGGCGTGCTGCGCACAAGACCCTGCTCAAATTCGGTGTAAGGCTTGTGCACAACTGAGGGTTGAATGCGGTAGGTCCATGTGCGGCGGTTCAGGTGGCGAGGGGCCGTGAACGGCGTCCCGCTTAGCTGCTCAGTGTACAAGCCGAGCGGCGGATGTTGCGGCGCATTTTGGCCCACCGGAAGCGCACCGGGCACAGCCTCAGTAGCGAATTCACTTCCAAAGCCGGAGTTGTATTGCAACGTCGTGGTTGCTTCTGCTGTAGTAGGCATTTCACACCTCGTCTCAGAAGATCGTGCTCACGGCACCGCTACAAATTTCCTCTGCGCGCCTGCTCACGCTCAATGGCTTCGAACAATGCCTTGAAGTTCCCTTTCCCAAAGCTACGGCTGCCTTTGCGCTGAATGATCTCGAAGAAAAGCGTTGGCCTGTCCTCAACCGGGCGCGTGAAGATTTGCAGCATGTATCCTTCATCATCCCGATCCACGAGGATGTCCAGTTTTTCCAGTTCGTCCACAGGCTCGTCAATGCGCCCCACCCGTTGTTGCAATTCCGAATAGTACGCGTGCGGCACTCGAAGAAATTCCACGCCCTGGTCGCGTAATTTCCCCACTGTCTCAAGAATGTTGTCCGTCGCCATTGCGATATGCTGCACTCCGGGCCCGTGGTAATACTCAAGATATTCTTCGATCTGCGACTTCTTGCGGCCTTCAGCCGGCTCGTTGATGGGAAACTTTATGCGTCCATTCTGATTGGCCATCACTTTGGACATGAGGGCCGAATACTCGGTGGAAATATCTTCGTCATCGAAATGCTGGTAGAGACTGAAGCCCATCACGTCGCGGTAGAAATCTACCCAGCGGTTCATCTCATTCCAGCCAACGTTGCCAACCATGTGGTCCACGTACAGCAAACCGGTCGGGCGCGCGATGGGATCGTCTTCAATGGGAACAAACCCGGGCAAAAACGTTCCCGCGAAGTCTTTGCGCTCGACGAAGGTGTGCAACGTGTCGCCGTAGATTGCTATGGACGCCATCTTGACGGTGCCGCTCGAACCGTTTTTCGACTGACCCGCGCCCGTGGCTTTGTCATCAAGAACAAAGGGAGCGCGAACGCTCTTCGCGCCGCGCTGCGTCGTCTGGCGCCATGCATTTTCGGCGTCGTCCACCCATAATCCGATGTCGCGCACGCCATCGCCGTGGCGGCGCACGTGATCGGCGATTTCGCTGTCCGGATGGAGCGCGGTCGTCATCACAAAGCGGATTTTGCCCTGTTGAAGCACATACGAGACCCGATCACGAACTCCGGTTTCAGGCCCCTGATACGCAATCAGCCGCATGCCGAAAGCGGCGCGGTAGTAGTACGCAGATTGCTTGGCATTGCCAACCAGGAACTCGATGTAGTCGGTCCCGTTGAGCGGCAGAAAATCAGCGGATGTCGCTGAAATTGATTGTTCCAGATGAACTTTCATCAGCCCTCGCTTTCTCGTCCCGTACAGAATGGACGTTCATGGCAGGCGTCGCGGCGCGTTTGTTCCGCCGCAAAAGCTAGGTCATCGGTTCATGGGATGGGAATGTAACCATTGTAGTTGCACCGTTAGAGCGGGCATGAGTCTACACCACAAATATACTCTTCTGGAGCTAAGCAAGTTTCAGATATAAATCCGCCTCTTCATCGCTGATTTCCCTTTCGCCGCCGGTTAAATTGTTCAGGCGGCCGTCTTTCATCCACTGTTCCAGCTTGCCAATCTCCGCAAACAACTGATCGAAGGATTCAATGACGAATAAAAGACACTGGTAGCGGCTGTAATCCACGCAGGCCTGAATAGACCACTCCAGTTGAAATGGCACGCGCCAGACCTCCGGTGAATCCAGCGCATATTGAAGTTCGCCAAAGGAACTCAACAGTCCGCTGCCATAGGCCCGCAGTCCCGCTGGCGATCGGATAAGCCCAAATTCAATGGTGAACCAGAATGCGCGCGCGATTCCGCGCACTATACTCTTGACGCGCCTGCGTGCTTCGGCCCGGTTCGTCAGGTGCGAGCATATTTCCGCCGCGGCGTGCGCGCACATTCCGAAGCGCTGCAGGGCGGCGGCAAATTCCGGAAGCGTATGCAAGGGAAGATGCCCGCCAACATCGTGAAAAATATCCGGCTCCGGAAGATAATCGGCAGTCTTTGCCGGACGCACAGTGATGGTCGTAGGAAATTCCCATCGGCTTAGCGAATCGAAAAACGCAAAAGAAGAAAGGAAGCCGCTCACCGCGTAAGCATGATAGCGGGAGCACTCGGACAACCGGGAGTTTACCTCTTCGAGCCGCGGGATTGAGTCCGCATGTAGGCCAAGCTTCCGGCGGCCTTCAAGAAAAGCCTGTGCGCCGTATTTTTGCCACAGCGGTTCCATCCGCGTGTACAGCCGCGTCCAGGTCCGCTGATTTTCCTGCGAATAAAGTTCGTAGGGCTGGGTGATTTGCGTAGCTCCGGCAGCCTGCTGTTCGCCTACGTATTCTGAGGTCCCGGTAGTCAGGTCGAAGGTCGGGGTTGAATTGCCCATGGAAAGCTCCTTCCCAAGAGGCGGTGGCACCTCTATCATCTGCCCTTTCGGCTCCGGCTTCAATGCTCTTGTTTCCGTGGGCCTGACCGTCCAGAAACCCCTGTCCGGCATGTTTTTTGGACGCCAAGCTGCTTGATTCTCCATGCCTTAGCAAACTTCTTGACGAACCAGAGCGTCCGTTTGTAACATAGAGACCGGGTTGGCCCTTCGGGGCAAACCTTGGATTTCATGCAGAGTGGCTGAGGGACGAGCCCTAAGACGCCACGGCAACCGGATCGGGATCATATATCCCTGTTGCAGGTGCCAACTCTCGCCCGGTACGAATCGGGGGAACATGAGATTCGGGATCGCATACGTTTTCGGCATCTCGTCTCCATTATTCCTCTTTTCCGCCTGGGAAAGAGGTTTCGTACTTTAGGGGCATTTTCAGGAATGCCTTGCTCGTCCACAGCGGCATGAAAGTCGGAAAGCGAGTTTGAGAATGCCGCATTACGAATTACGCTGCCGGGAATGTAACAAAGCGTGGGGAAACCAGCCCCGCTCCATTTGCGAAGAGTGTTTTTCGCCGCTTGAAGTCTATTACGACTATGAGGCGATCCGCCCTCGCATCAGCCGCGAGAAAATTTCTCAAGGCCCCGCCAGCATGTGGCGCTATTCCGACCTGCTTCCTCTGCCTGAAAATTATCAGCCCTCCCTCCCTGTAGGTTTTACGCCGCTGGTCAGCGCTCCGCAGCTTGCAAAGCAGTTGGGCGCGAAGGCCGGTAATTTGTTTTTAAAGAACGACGCCGTTTGCCTGCCGACGCTTAGCTTTAAGGACCGCGTGGTAGCGGTCGCGCTGGCGCAGGCAAAGGCGTTTGGATTTGAGATTGTTTCCTGCTCTTCGACGGGAAATTTGGCGAATGCCGTTGCCGCGCATGCCGCGCGCAACGGATTCAAAGCCTGGATCTTTATCCCTGCGGATCTCGAGGCCGCGAAAATTCTTGGCACGCAGGTTTTCGGCGCCAAGCTGGTGCGCATCTCCGGAAGCTACGACCAGGTAAACCGTTTGTGCTCGCAGATTGCCGACGAGCATCATTGGGGATTCGTAAACGTCAATCTTCGCCCCTACTACGCGGAAGGTTCGAAGACACATGGCTATGAGATCGCCGAGCAACTAGGCTGGCGCTTGCCAGACAATGTAGTTGTACCCATGGCCGGCGGGTCGTTGATCACTAAGATCAAGAAGTCCTTTGACGAATTAGTCACGCTCGGTCTGGTCGAGCCGAAGCCAGTAAAGTTCTTCGGCGCACAGGCTACTGGATGCTCGCCAATTTCCACCGCAGTAAAAGCCGGCAATCCTGACATTGAACCGCAGAAACCTTCGACCATCGCGCGTTCGCTGGCCATCGGCAATCCGGCTGACGGGCATTACGCGATTAAGACCATCACCAAAAGTGGCGGCTGGTCGGAAGACGTATCGGATGCGGAAGTGGTCGAATCCATGCAGCTTCTCGCCGAAACGGAAGGCATTTTCACGGAGACCGCTGGCGGCGTGACCGTGGGATGCGCACGCAAGTTGTTGAGATCGGGCAGGATTTCTCCCGACGAAACAACTGTACTCAGCATCACCGGCAACGGGTTGAAGACGACCGATGCGCTGGCCGACAAGTATGAGGTTGAAGCGCCGATTTCGCCGCGCTTTGCGGAATTTGAAGCGTATTTGCAGAAAACTTTGAACGTGCCCGAAACAGTCGAGGTTTAATTTTTTAGTGGGAGCTTTAATGAGCATCAGCGTTTTAATTCCTACCGCATTGCGGCGTCACACCGAAGGGGCGGCGAAGTTTGAATGCTCCGCGAAGTGCCTGGATGAGCTGTTCTCCGCGCTCGATCAGAAATTTCCTGATTTGAAGCCGCATCTGCGCGATGAAGCGGGGCAAATCCGGCGCTTCCTGAACGTGTATGTGAATGAAGAGGACATTCGCTTCCTGGGCGGAAACTCCTACGCATTTCAGGACGGCGACGAAATTCTGCTGGTGCCGTCCATTGCCGGCGGCAGCCACTAGTATGCCCTTCATCACGTAAGCGAAGCAGCAGTTAATAGACCCTTAATGATCGATCTGTTCGCCGTTTGTCCTTTTCTGCGGGACTTTGAGTAACATAGAAACACGCCGTATTTGCGAGTTCTAAAGTCCTTTACCGGCCTTCAACGGAGAATGTTAAGAGAACATTTCCCGGCATTCCGCCGAACTGCCCGTACCCTGAGTTGACGTAGAGAATGCCTTCGGCGACCACTGGCCCCGGCCCATCCAACGACCCACCATGAGCGGGCTGTCCGTTGATGGT
>Ga0134126_10010808_pt1 | contig 11493 bp, 12 predicted proteins | sample KB31752_FD_96881 | JGI IMG/M metagenome (GOLD analysis project Ga0134126, IMG submission 96881) | Terrestrial soil microbial communities with excess Nitrogen fertilizer from Kellogg Biological Station, Michigan, USA - KB3-175-2 | ecosystem: Environmental > Terrestrial > Soil > Unclassified ... | reverse complement strand
CGTCCCTCCACCTCGGTGAAGTACATGTTGTCGCGGAACTTGTCCCAGTGGCCCGACTGCTTCCACAGGTCCACGTCGTAGAGGATCGGGGTGCGGACCTCCGTGTAGCCGCGAGCCACGTTCTCGCGCCGCCACAGCCCGGTCAGCTCGTTCCAGATGTGGACGCCCGGCGGGTGCCAGAACGGCATGCCGGGCGAGAGGTCCGACAGCATGAACAGGCCCAGCTCCTTGCCGAGCTTGCGGTGGTCTCGCGCGCGCGCCTCCTCGAGCTGCTTCAGGTAGCCGTCCAGGTCCTCCTTCGAGAAGAAGGCGGTGCCGTAGATGCGGGTGAGCATCGGGCGGTTCGAGTCGCCGCGCCAATAGGCACCCGCCGTCGACATCAGCTTGAAGGCCTTGATGCGCTTCGTGCTCGGCCCGTGTGGCCCTCTGCAGAGGTCGGTGAAATCCCCGTTGCGGTAGAGCGAGACGGTCTTCACGCCCTCGTCCCTGATCAGGTCCTCGATCAGCTCGACCTTGTAGGCCTGGCCTTCGTTCTGGAAGCGCTCGAGCGCCTCGGCCACGGGCACGTCGCTGCGCTCGAAGCCCTCGTCGGCCTGGATGTGCTCGCGCATCTTGGCCTCGATCGCCTCGAAGTCGGCGTCGGAGATCTTCACGCCGTCGGGGAAGTCGAAGTCGTAGTAGAAGCCGTCCTCGATCGGCGGCCCGATCGACACCTGGGTGCCGGGATAGAGCTCCAGCACGGCCTCCGCGAGCACGTGGGCGGTGTCGTGGCGGAGCAGCTCGAGCGCCTCGGGGCTCTTGTCCGTGACGATCTGGATCGGCTCGCCGTCGGCGAGCGGCGCGTCGAGGTCGCGGAGCGAGCCGTTCACCTTGATTGCGAGCGCCGCGCGGGCCAGCCCCTCGCCGATCGCGCGCGCCGCGTCGGCGCCGGTCGCGCCGTCCTCGAGCTCGAGCTCGTTGCCGTCTGGGAGCAGGACCTTCATGGAGATTGGAAGGTAGCGGTACGTGCCTTCGTCACGAGGCCGAGCTCGTTCTCGACCAGGCGCGTGACGAGGCGCTGCTCGCGCACCAGCTCGTGCCCCGAAGCTCCGAGCTCGATCGCGAGGCTCGGATCGCGCACGAGCTCGACCAGGCGCTCGGCCGCCAGCTCGGGCGTGTCGACCAGGTAGCCGTCCCGTCCGTCGCGGACCGGGTGCGTCGCGCTGCGGCGCCCGGCGGAGATCACCGGTGTCCGCTTCCACAGCGCCTCCAGCGCGCTCACCGCCGACCCGGGCGCCAGCGCGCTCTCCAGCGCCACGCGCGCGATCTGGAGCAGCGCGTTCAGCTCGACCTCGCCCGCCTCGGCGGCCAGGACCACGTCCGCCCGCGCGTAGTCCGAGACCTCGCGCAGCGGGCCCCAGCCCGCCCTGCCGGCCAGCACGAGCTGGAGGTCCGGCAGCTCGGCCTTGGCCAGCTCGAAGGCGTCGATCACGTCCTGCGGGTCCTGCCAGCTGTCGAACGCGTCCACCTGAACGCAGCTCGGCCGGCGCGTGTCGACGCCCAGGCAGCGCACGAGATCGCCCGCCAGGGCCACCGGGAGATCCACGCAGCCCGGCGCCAGCGGGTCGATCGCCTCGACCGCCTCGACCGCCAGCGGGGTCGCCGCCACGAGCTCGCGCACCCGCTCGTCGGCCACCGCCGGGTCGGCCGTCAGCAGAAGGACCGACACACCCGAAGCCGGCAGGTCGTGTGAGACCACCACGTCCCAGCCGCCGAGCAGCTCCGCCGTGGTCTGCCTGTACGAGGCCCATCCCGCGTCGGACATCGCGGTCTCGCCGCCGCGCAGGCCGTTCTGCACCTCGCCGGCGCCCACCAGCGCGGCCAGCTCGGCCTCGATCCCAAGGTCGCGGTACAGCGGCGGCGTGGCAGGCAGACGGGCGCCCGCGGCGATCAGGTGCAGGACCCGTGCGCCCTGGAGCGGCTCGGCGGCGGTCGTGAGGCGCTCGAGCTTCTCGTCGCCGTAGTCGGCGAGCCTACGGCGACCAACCGGCAGCGGCTGGAGGTAGAACCTCAGCCGCGGACCACCCTCGAGCCGGGCACGATGTCGTCCTTGCCGTCCGGCCAGCGGACCCACGCCTTGTGGCCGCCGTCGTAGTCGGGAGCGAAGAGCACGAGCTGCGCGGGATCGCCCTCCACGGTGCACTGCTCGTCGGACTCCGGGTCGAGGCCGCGCCAGACGCGGATGAACGCGTTCTGCTCCCACTCGGCGCCGATCGTGGTCGGGTCGGTGTGCCCCGGCCGCACGGTCGTGTTCGGCGCGAGCTTCATCAGCACGTCCATGATCGAGTGCTTCAGGTCCTCGAAGCTCGTCGAGCCGGGCGCGCGCACGCCGCCCACCGAGCCCTTGAAGAGCGTGTCGCCGGTGAAGACCTCCTCGCCGTTGACCACGAACGCGAGCATGCCGGCGGTGTGGCCGGGAGTGAGCATCGACTCGATCCGCAGGCGCCCCACCTCGAGCACCTCGCCGGGCTCGATCGTGCGGTCCACGTCCATGAGGTACTCCGCCTCGAGCGGGTGGGCGAGGATCTCGACGCCGAAGCGCTCCTTGTAGACGTGGTTCTCCGACACGTGGTCGGCATGGTGGTGGGTGAGGAGCAGGTGGGTGGGGGCCACGCCGTAGCGCTCGATCGCCGCGAGCAGCTCCGCCGACGGACCGCCGGAGTCGACGATCACCGCCTGCCCGCCGGGCTCGTCCGCCACGACGTAGGCGTTCGAGAGCCAGTCCGGGTGCATGGAGCGCTCGACGATCACCGCTGGCAACCTAACATGCCCCGCTCGATGGACTTGCGCTCCTCATTCCCGGTCCTGAAGCGCGTGGCGTACCTGAACGCCGGCACGAACGGCCCGATTCCCGGGCCGGCGATCGACGCGGCCCGGCAACGCCTCGACGTCGAGCTCGACCTCGGGCGCTCCGGCGAGCGGCACTGGGAGAGCCTGAAGGCGCTGCACGCGAACCGCCGCACCGCGCTTGCGGGACTCCTGGGCTGCGACGAGGGCGAGGTCGCGCTCACGCACTCGACCACCGACGGGGTGAACGTGGTGGTGTCGGCCCTCGACCTGCACGAGGGCGACGAGGTGGTGACCACCGACGAGGAGCATCCCGGGCTGCTGGCGCCGCTGGCCTCCGCCCGCGATCACCGCGGCATCACGATCACGGTCGCTCCGTTCGACCGCGTGGCCGACGCGGTGAGCGAGCGGACCAGGCTGATCGCCTGCTCGCACGTGTCGTGGATGAACGGCAACGTGATCGACACGGCGGCGCTCCGCCAGACGGGCGTCAGCGTGCTGCTCGACGGCGCGCAGGGCCTCGGCGCCATCCCGGTCGACGTCCGCGAGCTGGGCTGCGACTACTACGCGGCCTCGGGACAGAAGTGGCTGTGCGGACCGGACGGCACCGGCTGCCTGTATGTGAAGGCCGACCGGCTCGAGCACATGACGCCGCCATCGCTCGGCTTCCAGGACCTCGAGGATCCCCACGATCCGCTCGAGCTGAAGCTCTACGGCGACGCCCGCCGCTTCGACGAGGGCTTCGTCACGGGCTTCTCGGCGGCGTGGTCGCTCTCGTCGATCGAGCTGCTGGCGGCGTACGGGTGGGACAACGTCCACTCTCGTGCAGCGGGGCTGGCGGCGACGCTGGCGGAGCGACTCGCCGAGCGCGGGTTCGAGGTGATGCCGCGCGGCCGCACGACGCTCGTGGCGTGGCGCGACGACGACTGCGAGGGCTGCGTGAAGCGGCTCGACGCGAACGGTGTGATCGTCCGCTACCTGCCGGGCGCGGGGCTCGTGCGGGCGGCGGTGGGCGCCTGGAACTCCGAGGACGACATCGAGCGCCTGCTCGGGCTGCTCACTTAGACGTCATCACGATGATGCCGCCCACGATCAGGGCGGCGCACACGGCGGCGCCCAAGAGGCCGACGACCACGAAGCCGCTCGCCTCCAGGGTGCGGCCGTCGCGGCGCATCTCGGAGGAGCGGACGGCGCCGAGGATCGCGCACGAGAAGCCGATCGTCGCCACGGTGCCCGCGACCAGCGCGGCCACCACGACCTTGCCGAGCGTTGCCCAGTCGACGACCTTCGCGGCGATCATGCCTCGGCCGTGATCGGGGACCCGCGCTGGAGCCGGCGGGCGAGCGCCACCGCCGTGAAGATCAGCATCGCGATCGAGATCACGAGCGGCCCCGCGGCGCCGCTGCCGAACAGGCTCGTGATGCCGTAGGCCACGGCGCCGAAGATGCCGGCCGCCGGGATGGTGAGCGCCCAGGCCACGGCGATGTTCCCCGCCACGCCCCAGCGCACCGCCGACACGCGCTTCGCGGCGCCGGCGCCCATCACGCTGCTGGCGATCACGTGCGTGGTCGACAGCGGGTAGCCGTAGTGCGAGGCCGCGAGGATCACCGCGGCGCCGGCGCCCTGCGAGGAGAACCCCTGCGCCGTGTCCATCTTGATGATGCGGCTGCCCATCGTCTTGATGATCCGCCAGCCGCCGCTGTAGGTGCCGAGCGCGATCGCGCTCGCGGCGCTGACCACCACCCAGTCGGGCACGTGCGGGTTCGCGCTCGACACGTCGCCGTGCGCGATCAGCGCCAGCGTCATCACGCCCATCGTCTTCTGCGCGTCGTTGGTGCCGTGCGCGAGCGCGAGCAGGCCGCCCGACATGAGCTGGCCGAGCTTGAAGCCGTTCGTGACCGGCCCGGGGCGCAGCCGGCCCACGAGCCGGTAGACGATCAGGATCCCGATCGCCGCCGTGACGAAGGCGATCACGGGCGCCACGAGCGCGGGCACGATCACCTTGCCCGCCAGGCCATCGAAGATCACGTCCTTGGCGCCGGGGCCCGCGATCACCGCGCCCACCATGCCGCCGATCAGGGCGTGCGACGAGCTCGACGGCAGCCCGAAGTACCAGGTGATCAGGTTCCAGATGATCGCCCCGATCAGGCCGGCGAACACGATCGTCATCGTGATCGCGTCCGCCTTCACGATGCCGCTCGCCACGGTCGCGGCCACCTTCAGCGAGATGAACGCGCCCGCGAAGTTGAGGAGCGCGGCGAAGCCCACCGCGAGCTTCGGGGACATCGCGCGCGTGGAGATCGAGGTGGCCACCACGTTGGCGGTGTCGTGAAAGCCGTTCGTGAAGTCGAACGCCAGCGCGGTGGCGATCACGATCACGAAAACAATGTCGCCTTGGCCGCCCACCAGCCGGCTCCAGTCAGCCGTTCTTCAAGACGATCGTCTCGAGCGTGTAGGCGACCTTCTCGGTCGCGTCGATGGCCTCCTCGAGCCGCTCATAGATGTCCTTCCAGCGGATCACGACCATCGGGTCGATCCCGTGCGCGAACAGGGAGGCGAGCGCCTCGCGCTGGATCCGGTCGCCGTCATTCTCCAGCCGGTTGATCTCCACCGTGAAGTGCGACACGTCCTGGAACCCGCGCAGCCGCGGGATCGCCTCCGCGATCTGGCGGGACGCGTTGAGCAGCACCATGGCCAGCTTCTGCGCGTCGTCCATCGTGGCCTCGATCTTGTAGAGGCCGAGGAAGTCGGCGACCTCCTCGATGAAGTCGACGATGTCGTCGAGCGCGGCGGCCAGGGTGAGGATGTCCTCGCGGTCGATCGGCGTGACGAAGGTGTTGTTCGTCCGCTGGACGATGTCGTGTGTGATGCGGTCCCCGTGCTGCTCGCAGATGAGGATCTCGCGCGCCAGCTCGCTGTTCTCCGGGTAGTCGCGCAGCATCGTCTCGAGCAGCTCGGCGGCGCGCAGGATGTTGCCGCCGGCCTCCTCGAAGAGATCGAAGAACTCGCGGTCGCGCGGGTGGAAGACCGATGAGAGGCGCGCCATGACTACCGCCCCAGCCTCTGCTGCAGCCCGTCCAGGTACCGGTCGGTCTCGTCGCGGCCGGCCGGCGGAATCCAGAAGACGGTACGGCTGATGCCGGCCTCCTCATAGCGCTCGATCACGTCCGGCTTCGCCTTCGCGCCGAACGCCGACATCTCGAACTCGCCCCGGTGGCGGGCCACCCGCTCGACGAAGCCGTCGTCATCGGGCATCCGCCCCGGCTGCGGGAACCAGCCGCTGCCGTAGTCGCGCACTCGCTGCGCCACGCGGTCCCCCATGCCGCCAATCATTACCGGAGGGTGGGGTTTCTGAACAGGTTTCGGCCACTGCCAGATCGGGTCGAAATCCACGAACTCGCCGTGGTACTCGGCCTCCTCTTCGGTCCAGATCGCCTTCATCGCCTCCACTCGCTCGCGCATGATGCGGAACCGCTTGGACGGATCCGTGCCGTGGTTCCGCATCTCCTCTCGGTTCCAGCCGGCGCCGATGCCGAAGATGAAGCGGCCGCCCGAGAGCACGTCGACGCTCGCCACCTCCTTCGCCGTCGTGATCGGGTCGCGCTCGATCACCAGGCAGATGCCGCTGCCGATCTTGATCCGCTCGGTGGCCGCCGCCGCGGCCGTGAGCGCGACGAACAGGTCGTGCGTGTGCGAGTACTCGGGCGGCAGCTCCCCGCCACTCGGGTAGGGCGTGTCGCGGCTCACCGGGATGTGCGTGTGCTCAGGAAAGAACACGGACTCGAACCCGCGCTCCTCCGCCATGCGCGCGAACGTGCCCGGATCGACCGCGTAGTCGGTCGGGAACATGGCCAGCCCGAAGTCCACGAGGGCCGAGTCTACGGTGGCGAGGCCGTCTCCAGGCGCTCGGCGATGTCGTCGCCCACCTCGGCGACGCGCTCGCGCGCCACTGCCGCGGCCTGCTCGTAGTCGTAGTCGACCCGACGCAGCTCGAGCCGCTCGCCGTCGATCACGGCATAGGCGGCGCGCCTGTCGCCGTCGAACGGCATCCCCACGCTGCCGGGGTTCACCAGCTCGATGCCGGACGCCGACACGCGCCGGAACTGGACGTGCGTGTGGCCGAACACGACCCGCTTCTCGCTCACTCCCCTGAGCAGCTCTGCCTCGTCGTCCGCCGCCTCCGGGAAGAAGCTGCGCATGTCCGACACCGGCGACGCGTGGCAGAAGAACGTGCCGTCGACGGTCGTCGTCTCCGGCAGCGTGCCGAGGTCGCCGGCCGCCGCGCCGATCTGTTCCCGCACCCAGCGGCCCGCCGCCTGGTTGAACGGGATGTCCGGAATGTCCTCCGGGTTCGCCTGCCAGCGCTCCCAGTTGCCCCGCAGCCGGGCGACGGTGGGCAGCTTCTTCAGGCGCTCTAGCGTCTCGACCGGCCAGGCGCCCAGGCTGGCGTAGTCACCGCCGAGCAGGTAGCGGTCGGCGCCCCGCGCGTCGGCGTCTGTGAGCACGGCCTCGAGCGCCGGCAGGTTGCCGTGGATGTCGTAGAGGACGGCGAGCACTCAGAACAGAGTCTCGCCGCTGCGCGCCGAACGTGCGCCGCGGCGGGGGATACCGGCCGCCTCCGTCAGCGCCGCCTCGACGTCATCGAGGATCGCGCGCTCCGACCGCGAGGCCACCAGCGGCTCGGCGAGACCGTCCACGTGCACGTAGGTGCGCCTGCCGTCGCCGCGCTCCTCACCCTCGATCGGGATGACCGCGAACACCCGGTCGGCGCGTACGAACTTGCCGTAGCCGAGTGGGACCATTCGAGCTTCGCGTTTCGCCATGGTGAAGCTCCGCCGAGCCTACTCAGCCGGGCGGTCGGTCGCCATCGGTGAGGGCGGTCAGCGACTCGTCCACCGTCTCGTCGATCGGGATGATCTGATCGACCTCGGTGACCAGCAGCGCGGTGATGATCACCGAGTCCCTGGGCACCACCACGCGCAGGTTCTGGCGCCGCCCGGTGAGCCGCTTGCGCAGCTGGAACAGCATGCGGATCCCGGCGCTGTCGAAGTAGTCGGTCTCGGTCAGGTCGACCACGAGCCCGAACGCCGTGTTGGCCACCGTGTCGGAGATCTCGGACTCGAGCGTGGACGCGTTAGCGATGTCGACCTCGCCGGTGATGTGGGCCACCTGGATCTCGTCACGCGTCTCCAGCGTCAGGCGAGCGAGTGGATTCACGGCCCCTCCAGCGCGGACAGGCGCCGGCGCATGCGCACCTCGGTGCCGCGGTCGCCGCGCACGATCTCCACGTCCTCCATCAGCGCCTCGATGAGCTGCAGCCCGCGGCCGCGGTGCTCGCCGCGTGGCGCGCGCCAGCTCCCGTAGTCGCGCACGCTCAGGCAGAGGAAGCCGTCCTTGACCGCGCCCTCCACGTCGAAGCGCGCGGTGCGCGCGCCGTAGGCGTGCTCGATCGCGTTGGCGCAGGCCTCGCCCGCGGCGATCGTGATGTCGTAGATCTCCTGGGCGGTCGCCTGGGTCAGGCGCAGCCAGCGCATCAGCAGGCGCCGCAGCCGCGACAATTCGGTGGGATCGGCGCGCAGCGTCGTGTGGAAGCGCTCGGCCTGGAGCTCGATCGGGCGGACCGCGAGCAGCGCGATGTCGTCGTCTCGCTCATCCTCGGCGGCCAGCGCCGAAAGCACGTGGTCGCACAGCTCCTCGAGCGGCTCGGGCGCGTCGGCGAGCACCCGCTCGAGCTTGGCGATGCCGTCCTCGAGCGGCTCGCCGCGACGCTCCACGAGACCGTCCGTGTAGAGCAGAAGCGTGGATCCCGGCTCGAGCTTCATCGACGTGGCCGGGTAGCGTACGTTGGGCGCGACCCCGACGGGCAGGGCGCCCTGGCCGTTGAGCTGCTCGACGTTGCCCTGGATATCGCGGATCAGCGGCGGCGGGTGGCCGGCGCGGACGAAGCGGAAGCCGCCGGTGGCCGTGTCGAGCACCACGTAGACGAGCGTGGCCATGTCGTTCTGGTCGAACGTGCGCGTGAGCCTGTTCAATCGCTCCACGGCGGCGTCCGGCCCGCGGCCGTCGAGCACGTACGCGCGCAGCGCGTTGCGGAACTGTCCCATCACCGCGGCGGCCTCCACCCCATGGCCCACCACGTCGCCGATCGCGACGCCCACGCTGCCGTCGCTGAGCTGGATCGCGTCGTACCAGTCGCCGCCCACGTCGAGCTCGGAGGTGGCGGGCAGGTAGCGGGCCGCGAACTCCACGCCGGGCACCTCCGGGAGCTGGCGCGGCAGCAGGCTCTGCTGGAGCGTGACGGCGGCGTTGTGCTCGCGGCTGTAGAGGCGCGAGTTGTCCACGGCAACGGCCGCGCGGTGTGCCAGCTCCTCGGCGAAGCGCAAATCCTCCACGCCGTACTGCCGCCCGGACTCGGCCGACACGAGGGTGATCGCCCCGAGCGTGCGCCCGCGCGCGGTGAGCGGCACGATCAGCACGGACTTGAGGCCGACGGAGCGCAGCAGCAGCAGGTGCTCCTCGTCCCGCGCACCACGGACCAGCAGCTCGTCGGCGATCTCCGGGTAGAGCTCGGACCGCCCCGTTCGGATCACGTTCGGCACGCCGCTCGGGTCGTCCTCGTCGATCGGGTACCTCTCGCGCAGTGCCGCCGCCATCCTCACCCGCTCGGGATCCACGTGTGCGATCGCGGCGTTGCGAAGCGTGCCGTCGTCGTCGCGCAGCTCGATCGCACACCAGTCGGCCAGGCTCGACACGGCGAGCATCGCCACCTGCTGAAGCGTCTCGTCGAGCTCGAGCGAGGCGGACAAGAGCTCGCTGGCCCTGGCCATGAACGACAGCCGGTCGCGGGCGTTCTGAGCCTCCTGGTAGAGACGGGCGTTGTCCACCGCCAGGCCGAAGCGGCGGGCCAGGTGCTGGGCGAAGTCGAGGTCCGCCTCGCCGTAGTGGCGACCCTCGATCGTCGACAGGAACGTGAGGGCGCCGATCGTCCGCCCGCGCGCCGTCAGCGGCACGATCATGTAGGAGCGCGGCGCCAGCTCGTCGTAGAGATCCTCCTCCTCGCGCGGAATCTGGATTCGCGGCGCGTCCTTCACATCCGGGCGCAGCTCGGCCCGGCCGGTGGCGATCACCGACATCGCGCCCTCGGTGCGCCCCTTCTCCTCGCGGTAGCGGCGGCGGAGCTCCATCAGCAGCTTCTCCAGGCGCGGGTCCGGGTGGCCGCTCGAGATCTGTCGCAGCGACCCGTCCGGCTGCACCACGTCCACGGCGCACCAGTCCGAGAACTCCGGCACCGCCAGCTGTGCCACCTCGGCGAGCGTGCGCTCGTAGTCGAGCGAGCGTGCAAGCACGGCGCTGGCCTGAGCCAGGAACGCGAGCGCCCTCTGTGGGTCGAGTACGCGCCCCGATTCGTGCGTGGTTTGCTCCGTCATCTCCTGTCCCGCCCAGGCATCATGAAGGACAAATGTCAGATCGTGTAGCCCTGGTTCGCGGAGAGGACGGCAAGTCCCGCTGCTGGTGGGCGGTCAGCGCCCCCGAATACGTCAGTTATCACGACCAAGAATGGGGCCGGCCGGTGACGGATGACGACGGCCTGTTCGAGCGACTGGTCCTCGAGGGCTTCCAGTCCGGGCTCTCCTGGATCACGATCCTGCGCAAGCGCGAGAACTTCCGCGCGGCGTTCGCCGGCTTCGAGATCGACGCGGTGGCCCGCTTCGGCGCGCGCGACGTCAAGCGTCTGATGGCCGACGCGGGCATCGTCCGCAATCGCGCGAAGATCGACGCGGCCATCGGGAACGCGCGCGCCGCCGCCCGCGTCCGCGACGAGCTGGGCTCGCTGGCCGCGCTGCTCGAGCCGTACCGCGAGAAGCGCCGCAGGGCCCCGCGCACGCGCGACGACCTTCCGGCCACGACCCCGGCCTCTGTCGCGCTCTCGAAGGAGCTCAAGCGCCGCGGCTTCGCCTTCGTCGGCCCGACCACGGTCTACTCGACCATGCAGGCGTGCGGCCTCGTGAACGACCACATCGCGGGCTGCGCGGCCCGCCCGGCCACCGAGGCGGCCAGGAGCGCGCCTCGACGCCGTTGAGCGCCTGACGCACCTTGCGCAACAGCAGCGACGCGCTTTTTTCAGCCCGATCTCGTAAGCGCGCAAGGGCTGAGGGACGACCGGGTAGCTGGTCGTCCCCCGCCCAGGGAGAGAGTCGTCAGCGGAGCAGATCCCCACCGGCGACCGCACCAGCCTATACCGCTTTTGGGTACCGCCGCCAGCGTCGCCGGACCGCGTGCGCGGCCCGGCGACCTGACTGCCCTCAGACCCTGAGGTTGAGCACCCGGGACACGGTCTGCTGCTGGCCGTCGTTCGACTTCACGAACAGCCAGAGCGTGAGGGTTCCCCCATGGAATCGGCTGACGACCTTCTTGGCCTTGTGGCTCAGCCGCAGCGTGTAGGTCTTGCTGCCGGCCTTCCTCAGCTTGCCGTTCATCTTCGCCAGCTTGACGCCGCCGCGACCCACCAGCGAGAAGCTGACCCTGCACGCCTGCGAGCAGCGAGCGCGGGCGTGCAGGCCGCTCTTCACGAGCCTGCGGACGCTGACGGCCTTGGAGCTCTTCACTGCCGCGGTGAGCGAGATGATCTTCGGCTGGTTGTTCCCGCCGGTGCTGCCGCCGGCGGTG
>Ga0134126_10010807_pt1 | contig 11493 bp, 12 predicted proteins | sample KB31752_FD_96881 | JGI IMG/M metagenome (GOLD analysis project Ga0134126, IMG submission 96881) | Terrestrial soil microbial communities with excess Nitrogen fertilizer from Kellogg Biological Station, Michigan, USA - KB3-175-2 | ecosystem: Environmental > Terrestrial > Soil > Unclassified ... | reverse complement strand
CAACGATTTTCTCGGCAGCATCAAACTTGCGATCAAACGTCTTGGCTTTCATATATTTCCACTTCCTCATCCCGCGATCGTCTTACTGAAATAATACGAACATTGTCGCCGCGTCGAGTAATTACAGCAGACCAGCACTTCTCATTCATCTTTCCGATCATTACCCATCGCGGCTCATCACTAACTCGCGCCGGAATTTCGAGCAAAGCTGGATCAGACCACAGCGCCTGAGCTTCCTCGAAATCGAGGCCATGCTTGCGCTTGTTCTCGGTGCTCTTTTCCGGATCGTACTCAAAGCCCATGCAGTTCTTTTATCATGAACGCGCGGTATAATAAAGGTATAATTAATATACCGTATGAGATCCATGTCGTAAATCACGGGCGAAAATCTGGCATTGGCGTCCTGCGCCGTGATCAACGAACAAAAAATCCGACATGCCAGAAGGTTTGGCGGTGCGGCGCGGCGAGACGGGCTACCCGCGCAGCTGCCAGAGCAGAAATGCGTAGGTGTCGGCGGCTTCGTTGTCCTGCTGCGAGCGGGTGGAGCCTACGCCGTGACCGGCATCGTAATCGACGCGCATCAGGATGGGCCGGCGCGAACTGGTGGCGGCCTGCAGGCGCGCGGTCATCTTGGCGACGTGGAAGGGGGCGACGCGCGGATCGGTGAGGCCGGTGGTCAGCAATACCGCAGGGTAGGGTGTGCCGTCTTTCACGGCTTGATAGCTGTCGATGCTCTTGAGGGCGCTGAAGCCTTTGGGGTCGGTGATGGCGCCCCATTCGGGTTCTTCGCCATAGCCGTTCTGTTCGGCGACGTAGCGCAGCGGGTTCGACCAGCCGACGCCGTCGATGACGGCGGCGAATAAATCCGGCCGTTCGGTGAGGGCGCGGCCCACGGTGATGCCGCCGGCCGAACGGCCGCCGATGGCCAGATGTTGCGGTGAGGTGTATTTCTGCGTGCAGAGTTGTTCGCACACCGCGATGAGGTCGCGCCAGGTGTTGGGTTTGTTGGCGAGTTGTCCCGCCGCGTGCCACTCGCGGCCGTATTCGCCGCCGCCGCGCACGCCGGCGTAGCCGACGATGGCGCCGGCATCGATCAGCGCCAGGGTGCGCCCGGCGAACCAGGGGGTGTACGCGGCGACGCCGTAGGAGCCGTAGGCTGAAATCCAGGCCGGCGCGCGGCCGTCCTGCTTCAGGCCCTTGCGGTAGATCAGGGTGTAGGGAATTTCGGTGCCGTCCTTGGCGGGCGCGAACAGTCGCTTGGTCTCGTAGGCGCTCACGTCGATGGCGGGCTTGGGGTTTATGCCGGTGTCGGCAAGCCGGCCGGCGCTGTCCACCCTGTAGATGGCGGATGGTTCGAGCCAGCCGGCCAATGAAATCAAAACGCCGTCCTCGGTGGGCTCGGCGTATACCGCGCCGATGGTGCCGTCGAAGGGCAGGGCGATGTCGGTAACGTGGGGCAGGGCGATGTCGGCGCTGTGGGGCAGCGCAATGTCGGCGCCGTGGGGCAAGGCGATGTTGGCCACGTGGGGCAGCGCGATGTCGGCGCCGTGACCCGCCGCCCCAAGCTTGCGCAGGCGGCTGATGCCGCCGTCCAGCATCAGCAGGTAAAGGCCGTCGCGCGCCCGAAAGATGCTTTCGAGGACGGTGCGGCCCTGCGGCACGACTTCGGTGGCGTCGGCGAGACGGGGTGCGGTGGCATCGGCGAGGCGGAGCGCGGTGGCGGAGGTTTTGACCAGCCGGCCGCGCGGCGCGTTTCTATTGACCAGCAGGTACAGATCGTCGCCGTCGATGATGGCATCGGTGACTTCGTCCTCGAAACCGCACACGGGGGTCCAGTGGGCACGGCCGGCGAGCGTCTCGGCGAGCGGGGCAATGAACATGCGTGCTTCCGGCCGGACGTCGCTGAGCATGAGCAGTGCGTGGGCGGAGCCGTGGAAACAGACGATGTTGGGGGATTGGATTTTCTCGTAGTCGATCCCCGCGACGAGGCCGCGCTTCATGAGCACGGGATCGGATGTGGGATCGGATCCCAGGCGGTGAAAACGCGCCTGGCTGTCGAGGAAGCGCTCGGGAGTGCCGACCGTTCCTGTGAGCTGGTTGTAGAAGAAGCCGCTGCCGTCGTCGAGCCATTGCGGGTTGGCGGCCTGGGTGTCGGCGATGCGCTCGGGCAGCTCCTTGCCGTCGGCCACGCTAAGTACATGCAGGGTGGAGTCCTCGCTGCCGTCCTTCGACAGCCCGTACACCACATGCCGACCATCGGGAGAGGAGCGCCACCAGTCGAGCGACACGTGACCCGCCATGCCGCGCGCCTGGGTGGTATCGATGAGCACGCGATCGCGGCCCGCGGTGCGCACGTAGAGTCTGTAGTTGTCGGCACCCAGCGGCCGCTGGGCGAAGAAAGTCAGGCCGCCGGCGCGTTGTACCTCGCTGGTCGAGACGGTATCGCCGGAGAGCTGCTGGATGCGCTTGAGCAGGCGCGCGCGCGAAGGCAGGGCGTCGAGCACGGCGCGGGTGCGATCATTCTGTGCCCTGAGGAAGGGCAGCCATTCGGGGTCCTTGTCGTTCTCCATCCAGCGATAGGGATCGCTCAGGGTCTCGCCGAAATAGGTGTCGTGCACGACCTCGATGCGCGCCACGGGAGCGGGCGGCACGCGGGGGCCGGTGTGCGCTGCGGGGCCGGTGTGCGCCGCGGCGCTGCCCTGCTGCTCGGTGCGGTCGAGCGGCTCGGCGGCGCCCTGAGGCTCAGCGGCGGATGCTGCAACCGGGAGGAGGTTCGGCAGCAGGGTTGCCAACAAGGCGCGAGTGCTACCGGCCAGGAATTGGCGGCGGTCGAAACCTGTGGTCAAAAATTCTCCGTCAGTTCGCGCCGGCGGTGCCGAGCGGCAGTGTGCCCAGGAGTTCGGCGGCGCCGTTCCACAGGACTTGGATGCCGATGCAGAACAGCAGGAACGCGGACAATCTCACCACGATGGTGGTGCCCGTCGCGCCCATCAAACCCGCCAGCCGCACCGAATTGCGATAGAACGCGTATACCAGCAGGGCCATGAGCAACACTGCGGCGAGCGTTTCGAGGAAGAACTCGAGCGAGGAGGCATGGAAGCCGCTGGGGCGACCTGCTCCCAGGGAAATGGCGACGGAAATCGTTCCGGGGCCGGTGGTCAGCGGCATGGTGAGGGGGTAGAAGGCGAGACGGCTGGGCGGTACGTCGATGGATCGCGGGCTGGGGGTTTCGCTGCGGCGCTGCTCGGTGGCGTCGGGCTCATTCAGCATTTTCCATCCGGTCATGTCGACCACGATGCCGCCGGCGACGCGCAGCACCGGGATGGAGACGCCGAAGAAGCTCAGGACATAGGCGCCGATGTACAGGGACATGGCCATGATGACGAATGAATAAATCGCTATCCAGCGCGAGACCTGCGCGCGCACGCGCGGCTCGAGTTCGCGGGTGGCTCCCAAGAATATGAACGTGCCCGACAGTGGATTCACGATCGAGAACAGGGCGCCGAAGGCGAGGAGGAAGGTGGTCAACCGAGATCCGCCGTGTCGCGCAGGCGATGGCTGTCGGCGGCCACCAGGTCGAAAGCGTAGACCTGGCGCAATTGCGCGATTTTCTCCAGGGTGGCGCGCTTGAAGGGGGGCTTGTTCTCGAGGGCGTGCAGGGCGATGCCTTCGAGCAGGTCGCCGAGCGATAGATCCAGGTATTCGGCGAGGCCCTTCAGCACTTTGAGCAGCCGCTTCTCCAGCCGCACCCCGGTTTGAATGCGTTCGACCTGGCGCGTCGCCGGCGGCGGAGAGGATTTCTTGGCGGTCATGGCGAGGCCCGGTCGATGTGTTGGCGGTAATGATCGCAGGTTTGGCAGGTCCGGTCACTTGTGGTACCATGGTATTTTGGTACATGAGCAGCGACCCTATGCACACGCCAGTGAGCGCGCCAGTGAGCGCGCCAGTGAGCGCGCCAGTGAGCGCGCCAGTGAGCGCGCCAGTGAGCGCGCCGTCGACGGCGCTGCCGCGGCGCCGGATGCAGAGTTTTCACTTGGATGCCCCTCTCGAGCGGGTGTTGCCCTTGTTCACCGCGCGCGGCGAACGAGAGTGGGCGCCGGGCTGGGACCCGGTGATGCTGAGCGGCGCGGAGCAGCGCGGCAGTGCGTTTCGAACGCGCAATCACGAGGGACGGACCACCACCTGGATTGTCATCGACTATCGTCCGGCCGAGGCCGCGTGAGCTACGCGCGCCTGGCGGAGGGGTCGAACATCGGTCTGGTCGATGTGGTGTGCACGGCGACGGGCGGGGGCGGCACCGACGTGAGCGTGACCTATACGCTGACGGCGCTGCGCGCCGAGGCGCAGACCTTCGTGGATGATTTTCTGAATGCAGTGAACTATGCGCGGATGATGGAAGATTGGCGCGTGGCGGTGAGCGCGGCATTGGCGGCTGGGGGCGACGCCGGCGGCCGGTGAGCGGGGCTTTGACGGTGAGCGGGGCACGGGCGCCCGGAGGGACGGCGGTGGCCGGTGAGGCGGCGTTGCGCGGCGCGGATTCGAGCGTTGCGCGGGTGCCAGGAGTGACTAGGTCTCGCGAGTGAATTGCCAGGCGCAGATCAGGGCGAGTATCAGCACGGGGATGAAGGCGGCGAACACCCAGAACGCCGCGGCTTTCATGGCTGCGATGGAAATTCCGGCGGCGAGTCCCGACAGATTGGCGGCGATGCCGACGGCGGCGGCGCCGACCGCATAGCCGATGCGCTGCATGGTTTCGGGCGAGGTGACCGCGAGCGGCTGCTCGTCCGGCTGCGCGAATCGCGCCAGGCGGTGCACGATGGATGGCCAGCACAGACCGAAGCCGAAACCCTGCAGCAGTGCGCACAGGACCATCCCGGCGAGCACGCCCTCGGGAACCGCGATGGTGAAGCCGCCCGCTCCGAGCGCCACGCAACCGGCGCCGAGACGAATCAACCACCGGTCCGCCGCGATGGGGGCCCGCGCCACGCCCAGGGTGCCGAGGCTCCAGGCAACGGCCTCGGCGGCGAGAATGTAGCCGGCCACGAGCGGCCGGGTGCCGAACAGGACTTGAAGAATCAAGGGACCGTAGGCCCAGAAGCCGGTGGTGGCCACCGACAGGGCGAAGACCATCATGAGGCCGGCGCCGACCGGATGGCGCAGAGTCAGGAGTTGCGAGGGGAACAGGCGGGAGGGCGAGCGTCCATCCAGGCGCGCCGCGTAATACAGAAGCGCGGCACCGAGCAGGGCTTCTGCGATGGACACGGGGATGCGCATCGAGACGCCGCTCTCGGCAATGAGCAGGGTCGCCAGGGCCAGCACCAGCAGCGGACGTACCGACCAGGGTTTGGCGGCGGATTGCGGCACTTCGGCAGGCAGCCACAGGGCCGCCAACCCCAGGAGCAGCGCGGCTTGAGCGGCGAAAACGAAAAAGGTGAGGCGCCAGGTGTGCAGGCCGGCGAATATCCCGCCGATCAGCGGACCCAGCAGTGAACCGGCTCCCCAAATCACGGCGACGAAGCCGAACAGGCGGTTCCACCAGGAGGGTGCGAACCACTGTTGGATGGCGAGGTAACACAGTGAGAGCAGCAGACCGCCGCCGATGCCTTGAGCAAGCCGTGCCGCGAGCAGCAGGTCCATGGCCGGCGCAATCCCGGCGATGAGGCAGCCGCCGCCGTAGATCAGGGCGGCCAGCCCCAGGACGCGGCGGATCCCCAGCCGCCGGCAGAGCATGGGCGCGGCGGCTCCGGCCACGATGGCACCCACCTGGTACAGGGCGATGGTCCAGTTGATGTAGGCGACGCCGCCGATGTCATCGACGATGGCGGGCGCGATGGTGGCGGTGACGAGGCTGTCGGCCGCATGCAGCCAGATGCCGAGGCAGAGCACGACGAAGCGGCCGAGCAGTCCCGAGGCATACATGCCGCGCCATGTGTCGCTGTGAACGATGGTATCTCCTGGGTTCGTCGCGGCGCTTGCAGGCGGCGCGGCTCTCGCGCAAGCTGCGACCGTGCTCCTTTCAGCGCCGGTCGAATAATGACTCAAACCGCGCGTCCGCTGACGCGAATTCTGGGACTTGGCTTCGGCATTGCCATTGTGTTCGGGGGCACCGTCGGCGTCGGCATCCTGCGCCTGCCGGGGACGCTGGCCCAGGCGCTCGGCGATCCACGGCTGATCGTGTTGTTCTGGATCCTGGGCGGGGTGTATGCGCTGCTGGGCGCGGTATCGGTGGCGGAACTGGCCGCCATGCTGCCCGAGGCCGGCGGTTTCTATGTGTATGCGCGCCGGGCCTTCGGCAACGGGCCGGGGTTCGTGGTGGGTTGGATCGACTGGGTCAATCAGGTGGCGGCGATCGCCTATGCGGCGCTGACCGCGGCGGTGTTCTTGAGCGCGTTGTGGCCGGCGGCGGCGCAGGCGCCGCGGGCGGTGGCCATCGGCACCATTGCCGTGTTCACCGCCCTGCATTGGGCGGGGCTGCGCATGGGCAGCACCTCGACGCGTGTCATCAGTCTGGCGGTGGGATTGATGCTGATGGTGCTGGTGGTGGGTTGCTTCGTGGCGGCCCCGGCTGCGGATTCCGCCGCAGCGCCGCCGGCCCTGTCGGCCGCGGCGCTGCCTGTGCTGTCGCTGGGCATGCTCGCCGCCGTGGTCACCGGCCTGCGCGCCGTGTTCCTGACCTACGACGGCTGGTATTCGGCCATTTACATGGCGGAGGAGAGCACGGACCCGACGCGCACCCTGCCGCGCGCCATCATCGGCGGCACTGTGCTGATCGCCGCGATGTACGTGATCATCAACATTGCCATTATCCGCGTGCTGCCGCTTCCCGTGCTCGCGGCCTCGCCGCTGCCGGCGGCGGATGCGGCGCGCGTGGTGCTGCCCCACGGCGGGGCCCTGCTCGTGACCTTGATTTCGCTCATGACGGTGTTGAGTCTCATCAATGCCACGCTGCTGCTCGCGCCGCGCATTCTGCTTGCCATAGGCCGGGACGGATTTTTCACGCGCAAGGCGGCACAGGTCAGCGCCGGCGGCACGCCGCGAGTCGGGCTTCTGGTCACGGCCGCCGCCGCGGCCGGCCTGATCATGAGCGGGAGTTTCGAGCAGATCATTGCCGTCGCCGCCGTGCTGTTTTTGCTGCTCTATCTGTCGGCCTATGTGGCGCTGTTCGTGCTGCGGGTGAAGGAACCGGGCTTGCCGCGGCCGTACCGGGCGTTCGGTTTCCCGTACACGACGGCCGTCGTGCTGCTGGGGTGCGTGGCGCTGTGGATCGCGGCCATCATGCAAGACCAGCGGTCGGCATGGTTCGCGGGAATACTGCTGATCGCGAGCGCGCCGGTGTATGCGTGGGTGGCGCGGCGGCGCCGGCTGGATCGGGCGGCGGCTGCCAAACTCACGTCGACGTAAAATCATGACGAAGCCACAGGTGCACTGCCCCGCTCGCGCGAGGATGCGATGGCGCATCGCGCGCCGGGCGGCAGGCCGCGCGATGGCGGCGGTCATGGCTTCGATGACCATGGCGGCGCCGATAATGGCAATGGCAACTGATACGGCAGCGGCAGCTGATGTGGCAGCCGCAGCGGCGCCGGCTGCGGCGCCTGCGATTCCGGCGGGCGGAGTGGCGCAGTCGGCCGCGCCGCGTGCGGACCGGCAGGCATTCCTCGATGTGTACCGCGAACTCATCGACACCAATACCAGCCACTCCGCGGGTAGCTGCACGCTGGCGGCCGCCAAAATGGCGGCGCGGCTGCGCGCGGCGGGATATCCGGAGTCGGCCTTGCATCCCTTCGCGGTGGCGGAACATCCCAAGGACGGCGGGCTGGTCGCGATACTGCCGGGCACGGACCCGGCGGCGAAGGCCATTTTATTGCTGGCGCATCTCGATGTGGTGGAGGCGCGGCGCGAGGAGTGGACTCGCGATCCGTTCACTCTGGTCGAGGAGGGCGGCTATTTTTATGGCCGCGGAACCTTTGACGACAAATCGATGGCTGCGGTGTGGGTGGACACCCTGATCCGTCTGCGCAAGGAAGGCTTCCGCCCCAAGCGCAGCATCAAAATGGCGCTTACCTGCGGCGAGGAAGACGGGGCGGCTTTCGAGGGCGCCCGGTACCTGGCCCAGCACGAACGCCAGTTGATCGATGCCGCCTTCGCGCTCAATGAGTTTGCCTATGGCGTGCTGGATGCGCAGGGACATCGCGTGGTCATGGAAATCGAGGCGGGCGAGAAAACCGATCAGGACTATCGCCTCGAGGTGGTGAACCCGGGCGGCCACAGCTCTCGGCCCGTCAAGGACAACGCCATCTACCATCTCGCCGCCGGACTGACCCGCATCGGCGACTATGAATTTCCGGTGCAATCGAACGAGGTCACCCGCACCTATTTCAGCCGCATGTCCGCCATCGTCGGCGGGGAGATGGGCGCGGCCATGAAGGCGTTGGTCGAGGATGCCGCGGATGCGAAGGCGGCGGCCGTGGTTTCGCAGGACCCGCGCTTGAACGCCATGCTGCGCACCACCTGCGTTGCGACCCTGTTGAATGCCGGGCATGCCACCAACGCCCTGCCGCAGCGGGCGCGCGCCAATATCAACTGCCGAATTTTCCCGGGTGTCGCGATCGAAGCGGTGCGTCAGACTCTGGAACGCGTGGTGGCGGATGCCGCGGTGTCCGTGACCACGGTGGAACCGTCGGACCCCGCGGGTCCGCCGCCGCCGCTGACCCCGGCCATCATGAAGCCCATTGAAGAGGTGACGCGCCGGATTTATCCGGGCATAGCCGTGGTGCCGGTGCTGCAGGCGGCCGGCACGGACGCGGCGTATCTCGCGGCGGCGGGCATACCCACCTACGGCCTCAGCGGCATGTTCGTGGATCCGGACCTCAGCAATATTCATGGGCGGAACGAACGTATCCGGGTGCAATCGCTGTATGACGGCCGGGATTTTCTCTATGCTTTGGTGAAGCTGTACGCTGCGCAGGTTCACTGAGGCGGGCAGATACCGGCAAGCTGGCACCGCCGGAGCAGCGGATCACCGTGGCCTCGCGCGAGGCGTTGTTGGCGCGTTTGGATGAGAGTCTGAGCCGCTCGGTCTCGGTCATCATTTCGCCTCCGGGGCTCGGCAAGACGACGCTGCTCACGCAGTGGTGGCGGACTCTGCAGGCGCGGCCCGACATCTACGCCTGCTGGCTCACGCTCGATGAATTCGACTCCGAAGTGAGCCGCTTCATGGCGGGCGTGATTCTTTCCGTGGCGCGCGCGGGAGTGGACGTGGGACCGCTCGAAGTTGCCGCCCGGCAGCTGTCCATCGATCCGAACGTCCGGCCCATCGCGCTGGCGCTGGTGGGAACCATCCGTCGTTCGGGCCGGCGGACGGTGTTGATCCTGGATGACTTTCATCGGACGCGTTCACCGGCCGTGGACGAAGTGATGGAAACCCTGATCGAGCACAGCCACGGTGAGCTGCACTTGGTGGTGAGCGGGCGATTCCGGCCCACGTTTCGCGTGTCGGCGCTGTTGGCGCGGGGGCTGGTGACGCTGCTCGATGCGGGCGACCTGGCGTTGTCGTTGGAGCAGGCCTCTGAAGTGGTGGGTGCGGGGGTCTCGCCGGCGGATCTCGCGCTCTTGCACGCACGTACCGAGGGTTGGGCGGTCGCGCTGCAACTCGCGCGCCTGTGGCTCGATCGCGGCCGGCATCGGCCCGATGCCCTGAAGGACTTTTCCGGCCGGACCACGGAGATGACCGATTATCTGGCCGAACAAATCGTCGCCGATCTGCCCGAGGAGTTGCGCCGGGCGGGCGGGTTCGCTCAACGGTGTGCGGATCTACCGGCACGATGGCACGAGTCAGGACTATGACATGTGCACCCGCGTGCGAGTCCAGAAGGGTGAACTCATTCGTCTCACGACGGCCACGGGCGGCGGATACGGCGATCCGGCCGCGCGTGCGCGCGCCGCTATCGTCAAAGATCTGAAGAATGGCTTCATCACGCCGAAACAGGCCGCCGAGGACTATGGTTTCTCCGCGGTGACGCAGAGCCCTTGAGCCCCGCACGAAATTCATGACCGGGGATCTTCCGACGCGGGTCGAGGTGTGTACGGCCGACTTCAGCTTCGTCATCGCCGTGTGCACCGCGCAGGCGCCGATCAGCGGCGCATACTTTCTGGAGGACGTCGATGCGGGTCGGTTGAATGGCACATCGATATTCCGCATCGTGAATTTGCACAATCAACCGGCGGATCACCCCGCGAAAATCGAAGTGATTCAAATGGGATGGCGCGAGACGAACCCCGGCATTCCTCCGTCGCTACGTCATGAGACCACGGCGATGACCGGGCTGCGGCACCGCAAGGGAACCGTGTCGTTGGCCCGCTTCGCGCCGGGCGCCGTATACCACAGCTGGTTCGTCTGCATGCGCGACGAGCCGGGACTCGACGCCGGGGGGTTGCGTCATCCCGATGGTCAGGGATTTGCGGCGTTTGGATTCATCGCCGAGGGGTTGGAGCATCTCGCGCGTTTTTTCAATGACAATGCGGCTACTCCGGAATATCCGGCCCAGCCCGTCCTTTTGTCCTCGGGGTGCGGCGTTTACGACGCTGAAAGCGGCGGCGCTGGTCATGCCCAGTGGCTTGAACAGGGCCTCGGCAGGATAGGCCGCCGCCAGCGGGCCTGCGGCATCCGGCTACTGGACGCGGGAAGGGGAAGTGCCCGAAGATAGTGGATGGACAAGATCCGGCGGGTGCGAACGGGTTGGTTGATTGCCGGTGCCGTCTGGGGCGTGAGTGCCTGGTCGGCCCCGGCGACTCCGGTGACCACGGCGACGGCGGGCGGCGCTGAGTTCGAGCAATTGGTGGATGATTTCGTGTTCGGCACTTTGGCGCTGTCGCCGAGCACTGCCACTGCCACCGGCTACCATGAGCATCACGGTGCATCGCTCGATGATGTGCTGGACGATTTCAGCCCGGCCGGTATGGCGGCCGAGCATGCGTTCATCGATGCCATGGGTGGGCGCATCGCGCGGCTGCCGACTGCGTCGCTGGACGCGGAGCAGCGTGCCGATGTGGGCATCATGCGCGATGCGTTGGGCGCGTCGCGCCTGGAGCTGGATGAGATCCAGAGCTATCGCCACAATCCCACGACCTATGTCGAGCTCGTGGGCAATGCCCTGTATTCGCCCTATGTGCTGCAGTACGCGCCGGCGCCGGAGCGCTTCCGGCACATCATCAACCGGCTGAACAAGGTTCCCGAGCTGATCCGGCAGGCGCAGGCGAACTTGCAGGATGCGCCGGAGGTGTGGAACCGCGTGGCGCGCAACGAGAACGAGGGCAACATCGGTCTCATCGACACGACGCTGCGCGCCGCCTGCCCGGGCGGGGAGCGCATGCGATATGACCAGGCCGCCGCTGCGGCGATCGCGGCGCTGCAGGGGTTCAACCACTGGCTGGAAGACCACTTGGCGGAACACCCGAGCGATTGGCGGCTCGGCAAGGCGCTGTACGCAAAGAAAT
>Ga0134126_10010806_pt1 | contig 11496 bp, 8 predicted proteins | sample KB31752_FD_96881 | JGI IMG/M metagenome (GOLD analysis project Ga0134126, IMG submission 96881) | Terrestrial soil microbial communities with excess Nitrogen fertilizer from Kellogg Biological Station, Michigan, USA - KB3-175-2 | ecosystem: Environmental > Terrestrial > Soil > Unclassified ... | reverse complement strand
GCCAGCTACCGGCCAGCGGCCTGGCTAAGGCCGCTCCCGGCGGCGGGAGATGACCGCCAGGTCCCCGTCGCCGGTCAGCAGCACCCGCACGCCGTCCCCGAAGTGCCCGGCCAGCAGGTCATCGCGCAGCACCGCCGCCGGGATGCCCAGCGCCGCCACCCGGCCCGCCGCCAGCAGCAGCAGCCGGTCCGCGAACTGGCCGGCCAGCGTCAGGTCGTGGATGGCCGAGACCACCGTCAGCCCCCGCTCCCGGCGCAGCTCGTCGATCAGCTCCAGGGCGTCCATCCGGCGGCCCAGGTCCAGCGCGCTGGTCGGCTCGTCCAGCAGCAGCACCGGGGCCTCCTGGGCCAGCGCCCGGGCCAGCACCACCCGCTGCAGCTCGCCGCCGGACATCGTCCGCAGCGCCCGCCCGGCCATCGGGGCCAGCGCCATCCGGTCGATGACCTCGGCGCAGACCTGCCGGTCGGTGGCCGACTCGACGCGGAAGTACCCGATATGCGCCGTCCGGCCGAGCAGCACGTACTCGGCCGCTGTCATGTCGGGCGGGAACTGGGGCCGCTGCGGCACGTAGGCGATCAGCCGGGCCAGCCGCCGCGGCGCCAGCCCGCCGATGGCCTTGCCGCCCACCCTGATCTGGCCCTCGCAGCCCAGCAGGCCGGCCGTCGCCCGCAGCAGCGTCGTCTTCCCGGCCCCGTTGGGCCCGATCAGCCCCAGCCACTGGCCCGCGGGCACCTGCGCGGTCACGCCGTCCAGCGCCACCGCCGACCCGTACCGCACCGTCACCCGGGCCAGGCTGATCACGACAGGTCCTGTCGCGCTCGCCGAGAGCGCAATACGAAGAGGAAGAAGGGGGCACCCACTGCCGCGGTGATCACCCCGATGGGCACCTCGGCCGGCGCCTGGACCGTGCGTGCCGCGATGTCGGCCAGCACCAGGAACGCGGCCCCGCCGATCATCGACACCGGCAGCAGGACCCGGTAGCTGGGCCCGGCGGTCAGCCGGATGATGTGCGGCACGATGATGCCCACGAACCCGATCAGCCCGCTGACCGCCACCGCCGCGGCCACGCCCAGGGTGGCCGCGATCACCACCGTGAGCCGCAGCCGGCCCACGTGCACGCCCAGGCTGGCCGCCTCGGCCTCGCCCACCCGCAGCACGTCAAGCAGCCTCCGGTGGGCCAGCAGCGCCACCGCGCAGACGGCCACGTAGGGGATGATCAGCGTCACGTCGGACCACGAGGCCAGCGACAGGCCGCCCAGGATCCAGGCGTAAACGCCCTGCAGCGTGCTGGTGTGCTCCTGCTGGAGGTAGGTCTGGATGGCGGTGAGCATCGCCGCGACCGCGATCCCGGCCAGCAGGATCGAGGCCGTGCTGCCGCCGACCCCCGGCGCCGCGCCGCCCCGCGCCCCGGCCGGGCCCGCGCTGGCGCCGAGCAGGTAGGTCAGCGTCACCGCGCCCAGCGCGCCCGCGAACGCCGCCGCCGGCAGCAGGCCGGGGCTGCCCCCGGCCACGATCACGATCGTCGCCCCCAGCCCGCCCCCGGCCGCCGCGCCCAGCAGGTACGGGTCGGCCAGCGGGTTGCGGAACACGCCCTGGTAAGCGGCGCCGCCCCCGGCCAGCATCGAGCCGACCAGCGCGCCGAGCACCACCCGCGGCAGCCGGATCTGCCACACGATCGCGCTGTCCAGCGGGGGCACGGCCACGGCCGGGTGCCAGGGCAGCCGGGCCAGCAGCGCGTCGAGCACCGTCGGCAGTGACAGCGAGGCCGGTCCCACGCACACCCCGGCCGCCATCGCCGCGATCAGCACGACCAGGGCCACCACGATGGCCCGCCCCGGCCGGGCCGGCCGCGGCGTCAGCTCCGGTGCGGGCGCAGGCGCCTGGTCCGCGCTGGCCGCGTCGGTGCGCGCTGCCGCCGCCATGGGCTGCTCCTCAGTTCCTCAGTTCCTCAGTTCCTCAATGCCTCAGTGCTTCCCGTTGCGGGCCAGCGCCGTCCCCACCGTCCGCAGCAGGTCCACGATTCGCGGCCCCCAGCGCGAGGCGATGTCGTCGTTGAGCCCGATCACGTGGCCGTCCTTGACCGCGGCCAGGCTGCTCCAGCCGGGGCGGCGGGCCACCGAGGCGGCGTCCTGGTGGCAGCACACCGTGTCGGCCAGGATGACGTAGTCCGGGTTGGCCCTGACGATGAACTCCGAGGACAGCTGCGGGTAGCCGCCCGAGGACGCGGCGCCCTTGGCGGTATCGGCGATGCTCTTCATCCCGAGCAGGGCCAGCAGCTTGCCCACGAACGTGTCCGAGGTGACCGAGTAGTACGTCTGGTCCAGCTCGTAGTAATAGGTCAGCGGCTTGGCGTGATGCGGCGCCGCGGCCACGATCTGGTGCAGGCCGGCCGCGATCGCGCCGTCCTCGTGCTGGGCCTGGGGCAGGTGCCCGGTGGCCCGGCCCAGCTCGTCGATCTCGGCGTAGACCTGGGGCAGGCTGGTCGCGGGCGGCAGCTCGAGGACCGGCACCGACAGGCGGGCCAGGCGCTTGGCCAGGCCGTTGGTGTTGTCCGACAGCACGACCAGGTCGGGCTTGAAGGCCACGATGGCCTCCAGGTTGGGCTGGAAGCCGTTGAGCTTGGTCCGCGGCGCCCCGGCCGGATAGTCGGAGTTCTCATCGACCGCCTTGACCTGGCCGCCGGCCCCGATGGCGTAGAGCATCTCGGTCAGGGTCGGCGACAGCGACACGATCGCCCCTGGCCGGGCGCCGACGTGCACGGCTCCATTAGCGGCCTGGACGGTTACGGGAAACCCCGACGACCCCATGCCGCCGGAGGTGCCGGCGCCACTTCCCCCCTTTGATCGGGAAGAATTGCCGTTACCTGAAGCTGTGCCGCCGCTCGACGCGGAGGACCCGCACGCCGCGCAGGCGATGGCCAGGACCGCGGCCGCCAGCAGCCCGGCGGCGCGCCGGTGAGAAGCACGCATGGATCACCCTCCTCGGATCGTGGAGGATGACCTGGACCGACGTCCTGGGCGCCCCGCGGCGGGCCGGGACCTGACGAGCTGTCCCTCCTCCGAGGACAGGCCGCCGGCGCTGGCCAGGCGTCCGGGCTCGTCCGCCGCGCGTCATCGCGGAGGCATCACCGTTGCGGGACAGCGCCGGGATCGCACCGGCTTCGCTGGGGCAGCGCCATCCTGGCCGGGGCCAGGACACGGGTAGCGTACCGCAGCCCCCAGGACCGGGCCGGGCCCGCGGGCCGGGCCTGTGGGCCGGGCCCGTAGGAGGCCTGTGGCCAGGGCTGTGGACAGCCCTGCTGACAAGTCGGCCCCGGCGGGGGACAACTTCCCGGTAGCTGTGGATAGTGGTGTGGACAGCGAAAATGGCCATAAATTGTGCGGTCAAGGCCTTGTGCCGTCCCGCCGATTGGCAGTAGAACGGCTGTCACCACTGAGGCGGGCCCGACCCGGAGGCAACTCCGGAACGGCGGGTGGGCGGGGAGACCGGCCCAGCCCGGCGGGGGCCCGGTGCCGGTGGCGGCCGCGCGGCGTCGGCCAGCCGGGCTTGCCGGAAGGCCCCGGACGGCCCGCCGTCGCGGGACCGTTGAGGCCCCTCCATCTCATACATGGAGGGGCCTCGTCCTATTTTGACGGGCGCCGGGCCGGAAGCCTGGCAGCGACACGCGGAACGCCCCGTGAGCCGGGCCTTAACGAATTGCGCCCAACGGGTAACGCCATGTGCAATGGCGGGCGATAATGAGACAGACGTCGGCGGCGTGGGTACCCCCGAGCTCACGTCGCCGCGTCTCTGTCTTACTGGGCGGTTGGCCTTGGTGACCGTGCCGGCAGTACCAGCGGGGTGCCGCGCCCGGTAGCGTTCTGTTCATGACTGTTACAGCGACGCCCGCCGGCGGGGGGAGCGCTCGCCCGCCCGCCCCGTTCGGCCGGAATCTCACGGCCATGATCACGCCGATGACTGGCGACGGGGCCGTTGACTTTGACGGCGCGGCTCGCCTGGCCGAGTACCTGGTCACGGACATGCGCAACGACGGCCTGGTGATCAGCGGAACGACCGGCGAGTCGCCGACGACCAGCGACTCCGAGAAGGACCGGCTGCTTCGGGTGGTCATCGAGGCGGTCGGGGACCGCGTGCCGGTGGTGGCCGGGGTCGGCACCAACAACACCGCGCACAGCTGCGAGCTGGCCCGCGCGGCCGAGCAGGCCGGGGCCAGCGGGCTGCTGGTCGTCACCCCGTACTACAACAAGCCACCGCAGGCGGGCCTGGTGGCCCACTTCACCGCGGTAGCGGACGCCACCGGGCTGCCGGTGCTGCTGTACGACATCCCCGGCCGCAGCGCCACGGCGATCGAGACCGACACACTGGTCCGGCTGGCCGAGCACCCGCGCATCGTGGCCGTCAAGGACGCCAAGGAGCAGGTGCTGCCCACCTCCGAGGTCATGGCCCGCACCGGCCTGGCCTACTACTGCGGCGACGACCCGGTGAACCTGCCCTGGCTGTCGATCGGGGCCAGCGGGTTCGTCAGCGTGCACTCGCACGTGATCGGCGACCGGCTGGCCGACATGATCGAGGCCTACTTCAGCGGCCGGGTCGCCGACGCGCTGGCCATCCACCGCGAGGTGCTGCCGGTGTACCGGGGCATGACCAGGGCCCAGGGCGCGATCATGGCCAAGGCGGCGCTGAACATGCTGGGCCTGCCCGGCGGCCCGGCCCGGCTCCCGCTGGTCGACGCCACGCCCGCGCAGATCGAGCAGCTGAGGCAGGACCTCATCGCTGGCGGCGTGAAGATCCGGTGAGCCACCCGCATCCAGAACTGCCACCGCCCCCGCCACTGCCGGGCGGCGGCCTGCGCATGATCGCCCTCGGCGGCCTGGGCGAAATCGGCCGCAACATGACCGTCTTCGAGCATGCCGGGCGGCTGCTCGTGGTGGACTGCGGCGTCCTGTTCCCTGAGCAGGACCAGCCCGGCGTCGACCTCATCCTGCCCGACTTCTCCGCCCTGGAGGACCGGCTGGATCAGATCGAGGCGCTGGTCCTCACCCACGCCCACGAGGACCACATCGGCGCCGTGCCCTACCTGCTGCGCAAGCGGGCCGACATCCCGCTGGTGGGCTCCCGGCTGACGCTGGCCCTGGTGGAGAGCAAGCTGACCGAGCACCGGATTACCCCGGTGACCAGGGACGTGACCGCGGGCACCGGGCAGACGTTCGGCCCGTTCGAGCTGGAGTTCCTGGCCGTCAACCACTCCATCCCCGACGCGCTGGCGGTGGCCATCAAGACCGCGGCCGGCGTGGTGCTGCACACCGGCGACTTCAAGATGGACCAGCTGCCGCTGGACGGCCGGCTGACCGACCTGGGCGGCTTCGCCCGGCTCGGGTCCGAGGGCGTGGACCTGCTGCTGGCCGACTCGACCAACGCCGAGGTGCCCGGCATCGTGACCAGCGAGCGGGCCATCGGGCCGGTGCTGGACGACGTCTTCGACAGCGCGCAGCAGCGGATCATCGTGTCCTGCTTCGCCAGCCACGTGCACCGGGTCCAGCAGGTCATGGACGCCGCGGCCACCCACGGCCGCAAGGTGGCCCTGGTCGGCCGGTCCATGGTCCGCAACATGGGCGTGGCCCGCGAGCTGGGCTACCTGCGGGTGCCGAGCGTGCCCGGCGGCCTGCTGGTGGACATGCGCGAGGCCGAGGAAATGCCGCCGGACCAGATCGTGCTGATCTCCACCGGGTCGCAGGGCGAGCCGATGTCGGCGCTATCCCGGATGGCCGCCCGCGACCACCCGATCCGGATCGCCGAGGGCGACACGGTCATCCTGGCCTCGTCGCTGGTGCCGGGCAACGAGACCGCGGTGTCGCGGATCATCAACGAGCTGACCCGGCTCGGCGCCCACGTGGTCCACAAGGGCAACGCCCTGGTCCACGTGTCGGGCCACGCGCCCGCCGGCGAGCTGCTGTACGTGCTGAACCTGGTCCGACCCGGCAACTTCGTGCCGGTGCACGGCGAGTGGCGCCACCTCAAGGCGCACGCCGACCTGGCCGCGCTGACCGGGGTGGCCCCGGACAGCATCGTGATCGCCGAGGACGGCGTGGTCGTGGACCTGGTCGACGGCAAGATCGCGGTGACCGGCAGCGTGCCGTGCGGTTACGTCTACGTGGACGGCATGTCGGTAGGCGAGGTCACCGAGGCGTCGCTCAAGGACCGGCTGATCCTGGGCGACGAGGGCTTCGTGTCGGTCGTGGTCGTGATCGACTCCACCAACGGCAAGCTGGTGGCCGGCCCGGAGATCCACGCCCGCGGTTCGGGCATCGACGAGGCGGCGTTCGCCGACGTGCGGCCGCTGGTCGAGGAGACCCTGGCCCGTGCGGCGGCCGACGGCATCAGCGAGGTCCACCAGCTGCGGCAGATGATCCGCCGCGCGACGGGACGCTGGGTGAGCGACAACTACCGCCGCCGCCCGATGATCATTCCCGTCGTGGTCCAGGTCTAGCGCCGGGACCGGCAATGACGGCCAGGGGGGTGGCATGACACCGGGCGGAGCCGTGCCCAGCGCGGGCACTGGGCCGTCCGGGCCGTCCGGGCCGTCCGGGCCGTCGTCGGTGCCGGGTCCGGGCGGCCGCCGGCTGGCGCTCGCGGCCATGGCGGCCTGGGCGGTGGCCGCGGTGGCCGCGGTGACGGTGATCGTGGCCCAGGGCCGGGGCCAGTCCTCCGCGGGGCCGGGAGCCAGCCCGCCAGGGGCCGGCCACGGCCAGACCAGCCAGTCCGCGCGCCTGGCCCGCACCATGGTGACGATCACCGACGTCGGCAACATGAACTTCGGGGCCAGCGGCAAGTACCCGCCCGGCGGGCCCGGCCCGCTGCTGGCCGGCGTCACCCGGCACCTGCGCAGCCAGCTCACCGTGGCCACCCTGCAGACCACGCTGGGCACCGGCGGCGCCACCAAGTGCGCCGCGGGCACGGTCGGCTGCTACGCCTTCCAGGCTCCGCCGGGCTACGCGGTGGCGGTGCACCGGGCCGGCTTCGCCGCGCTCAACCTGGCTGGCAGCCACGCCGACGACGCCGGCCGGCTCGGCCTGCGGCAGACCAACGCCGCGCTCCGGGCCGCGCACCTGCGCTACACCGGGCGCCCCCAGCAGACCGCCTACCTGGTCCGCCGCCACGTCCGGATCGCCCTGCTGGGCTTCGCCCCGTACCAGTACACCAGGGACCAGCTGGCCCTGCGGGCCGCGATCGGCGCGGTGCGGAAGGCGGCCGCCCGCTCCGACGTGCTGATCGTGTTCATGCACGCCAACGGCGAGGGCGTCGGCACCAGGAGCGACGACCCGATCACGTTCGCGCACGCCATGATCCGGGCCGGCGCCGACCTGGTGCTGGGCTCCGGGCCGCACGCGCTGCGGGGCATGCAGTGGTACCACGGCCGGCTCATCGCCTACAGCATGGGCAACTTCGCCGGCTACTACACGCTGGGCCTGAGCGGGCCCGGCTCGCAGAGCGCGATCCTGCGGCTGCGGCTGCGCGGCAACGGGCTGTTCGTGGGCGGCCGGGTCACCGCGCTGCGGCTGACCGGGCCCGGCATCCCGGCCGTGGACCCGACCAGGGCCGGGATCCGGCTGCTCAACTCGCTGTCACGGGCCGAGTTCGGGGCCAGCGCGGTGCGGATCACGCCGACGGGCCGGATCCTGGCCCCGCCGGGCTCGCGAGCGCGGTCCCGGCCGAAGTCCCGGCCCCGCCGTAAGTGACCGAATACTTGCGCAAGGAACGCAAGCCGCTTGCACGCACCAGCCCGGCGGCTGAGCCCGCTCAGCCGGCCGCCGGCCCGCCCTGGACCCTCAGCCACGCGGTCGTGTCCGGCGGCAGCAGGCCGCCGTCGAGCGGGCTGCTGGCCAGCAGCACCTCGGCTCCGGCCGGCAGGCTGACCGGGCCGCCCGACAGGTTGGCCACGCAGCTCACCCCGGCCCCGTCGCCGCCGCCATCGGCCGCCCGCCGGTCGAAAGCCAGCACGCCGCTGGCCCCGCTGGCCCCGCTGGCCCCGCTGGCCCCGTCCGGGTCTGGCCGCCAGCTCATTGGCCCGTCACCCAGCGCCGGCTCGGCCCGCCGGATCCGCAGCGCCCGGCGGTACAGCTCCAGCATCGAGCCAGGGTCGCCCGCCTCGCGTTCCACCGTCACCTCGCGCCAGCCCGCGGGCTGCGGCAGCCACGGCCGGCCCGTCGCGCCCGGCGGCGAGAAGCCGAACGGCGGCTCGGGCCCGGCCCACGGCAGCGGCACCCGCGAGCCGTCCCGGCCGGGGTCGCGGCCGCTGGTGCGATGCCAGATCGGGTCCTGGCGCAACTCGGCCGGGATGTCCTCGACCTCCCACAGACCCAGCTCCTCGCCCTGGTAGACATACACCGAGCCGGGCAGCGCCATGGTCAGGAGCGCGGCCGCCCTGGCTCTTCGAGTGCCCAGCGCCAGGTCGACCGGCTGGCTGTGGTCGCGGGCCTGGAGGCTGAACGAGGTCTTCGACCGGCCGTACCTGGATACGATCCGGTCCACGTCGTGGTTGGACAGCACCCAGGTCGGCGGCGCGCCCACCGGGGTGTGCAGCGCCAGCGTGCCGTCGATGACCTCGCGCAGCCGGGCCGCGTCCCAGGCGCAGGTCAGGTAGGGGAAGTTGAACACCGCGTGCAGCTCGCCGGGGCTGACGTAGCGGGCCAGCCGGGCCGCGTCAGGCAGCCAGATCTCGCCGATCAGCACCCGGCCGGGGTAGGCGTCGGCCACGGCCCGCCAGGAGCGGTAGATCTCGTGCACGTCGTCGCGGTCCTGGTAGGGATGGGCCCGCTCCGCCGGTCCCGAGCCCGACGGTCGCGAGCCCGCCGCGTCCGGCCCGTCGATGTCGCTCAGCGCCGGGTCCTTGGTCAGCAGCGCCGCCGAGTCGATCCGGATGCCGTCCGCCCCGCGCTCGAACCAGAACCGCAGCACGTCCTCGAACTCGGCCCGGACCTCGGGGCTGGCCCAGTTGAAGTCGGGCTGCTCCGGCGCGAACAGGTGCAGGTACCACTGGCCCGGCCGGCCGTCCGCCTCGGTCACCCTGGTCCAGGCCGGGCCCCCGAAGATGGACTGCCAGTTGTTGGGCGGCAGTTCCCCCGAGCGACCGAGTCCGTTGCGGAAATGAAAGCGGGTTCTCGCGGCTGACCCGGGCCCGGCCGCCAGCGCCTCCCGGAACCACTGGTGCTGGTCCGAGCCGTGGTTGGGCACGATGTCGATGATGATCCTGATGCCGAGGGCGTGCGCCTCGCTGATCACCGCGTCGGCGTCGGCCAGCGTGCCGAAGACCGGATCGATGTCCCGGTAGTCGGCGATGTCATAGCCGGCGTCCGACATGGGGGAGGGGTACCAGGGGTTGAACCAGATCGCGTCGATGCCCAGCTCGGCCAGGTAGGGCAGCCGGGCCAGCACCCCGGGCAGGTCGCCGGTGCCGTCGCCGTCGCTGTCGGCGAAGCTGCGCACGTACAGCTGGTAGATCGCGGCCCCGCGCCACCAGGCCGGGTCCGGCGGAGCAGCCAGCGAGACGGGCGAACTGGCAGGCGATGGGGTGGGCACGGGCCTGGCTTCGAGCACAGATGACCTGCTTTCTGCGGTGGATGTCGGAAAGAAGATGAGTGGCCGGACGCCGCTCAGCCCTTGAGGCCGCCCGCGGTCAGGCCGGACAGGATGTTGCGCTGGAAGATCAGGAAGAACACCAGCGTGGGCAGCGCGGCGATGGCCGACGCCGCGATGACCACGTTCTGCGGCACCGACTGGGCCGCCTGCCAGATGCCGACATTGAGCGTCTCGTGGCTCGGGCTGTACCCCGCCTCCACCAGCAGCGGCCACAGGAAGTCCTTCCACACCGCGACCACGGCGAAGATCGAGACCACGCCCAGAATCGGCCGCGAGATGGGCAGTACGATCGAGCGCAGGATCCGCCCCCGCGACGCGCCGTCGATGGCCGCGGCGTCGACGATCTCGCCCGGTATGGAGTCGAAGAACCGCTTGAGCAGGAAGATGCTGAACGCGTTGGCCACCGAGGGCAGCCAGATGGCCTCGGGCGAGCCGATCAGGTTCAGGTGCAGGATCGGCAGGTCGGCCACGGTGATGTACTGCGGCACGACCAGCACGGTGGCCGGGATCATGAGCGTGGCCAGCATGGCCGCGAAGATCACGTTGCCGAACACGGGCCGCAGCTTGGACAGCGCGTAGGCGGCGGACACGTCGAACACGAGCTGGAAGGCCAGCGCCCCGAACGCGTAGTACAGCGTGTTGAACAGCAGCCGCGCGATGCCGACTTCATCCCAGGCATGCACGAACGTGGCCGGGTGCGGGTGTGCGGGGATGATGGTCGGCGGGACCTGGACGGCCTCCTGCGTGGTCTTGAGCCCGTCGCTGAACAGGAAGTACATCGGGCCGATGAACACCAGCGTGAAGACCACGATGACCAGCGTCAGCACGATCCGGTAGATCAGCTTCCCGCGGGCCCGGCTCAGCGCCGAGCTGGAGATCAGCGTGCGGGTCGACTGGGTGGTCGACGGGGTGGCTGCCACCTGAGTTCCTTCCTGGCCGCGCTAGCCGCGCTCGCGGGTGACCCACAGGTAGCCGCCCGAGAACACGGCCAGCACCAGCATCAGCACGACGCCCAGCGCCGAGGCGCTGTCGTAGTTGCTCGCGCCACTCAGCGCGAACGCGTAGGTGTAGATCAGGTTCACCACCGACAGCGTGTTGTCGCCCACCCCGGCCCCGCCGTTGGTCAGGATGAACGCCTCCACGAACATCTGCATCGTGGCCACGACCTGCAGCATCAGCAGCATGGACAGGATCAGCCGGGTCTGCGGGATGGTGATGTGGCGGATCTTGCTCCACAGGCCGGCCCCGTCGATCTCGGCCGCCTCGTACAGCTCGCCGGGGATGTTCTGCAGCGCGGCCAGGTAGATCAGCGTGGCCCCGCCCATGTTCATCCAGGTCGCCGCGATCACCACCGAGACCATGGCCATGCTCACGAACCCCGTGCCCGGCGACTGGACCCACTGCGAGGTCGGCAGGCCGACCGCGTGCAGCACCCGGTTGAACAGCCCGTAGGTGGGGTCGTAGAAGTAGGCGAACAGCAGCAGCGCCGACGCGGGCGGCAGCATCACCGGCAGGTAGACCAGCACCCGCAGGTAGCCGCGCGCGTGCCGCAGCTCGTTGAGCAGGATGGCGGTGAAGAACGGCACCGCGTAGCCCAGCACCAGGGCCAGCAGCGTGAACTCCAGCGTGTTGCGCCAGGCCAGCCAGAACGTCGGATCGTGGAAGATCCGGTCGTAGTTGGCGAAGCCGGCCCAGCTCGTCACGCCGAGATGGGTCTGCTGGAAGCTCATGATGATCTCGCGGACCATCGGGTACCAGGCGAAGAACGCGAAGCAGGCCACCGCGCCGAACAGGAACCCGTACGCGGACGTGTTCCGCCTGACCTTGGCGCCGAGTCGGCCGCCGAGCCGGCCGCCGCCG
>Ga0134126_10010805_pt1 | contig 11497 bp, 10 predicted proteins | sample KB31752_FD_96881 | JGI IMG/M metagenome (GOLD analysis project Ga0134126, IMG submission 96881) | Terrestrial soil microbial communities with excess Nitrogen fertilizer from Kellogg Biological Station, Michigan, USA - KB3-175-2 | ecosystem: Environmental > Terrestrial > Soil > Unclassified ... | reverse complement strand
GAAACCCGGCGTCTTCGCCGTCATCTAGCACCCATGCAGCCGATAACCCGGCCCAGGCAATGATCCACTGTAATAGCCTTTTTGGCTTCAACCCGGCCTCATTGGCAATTAATTTTATTTGTCTGGGCAGCCTGCCTGGCGCCAAGGCAGTTTTGGCATCCGGGTTACAAAACAAGTTCGCAAAATCAAAGCCCCTTTCACCAGTTAATCCCTTTGGATCGATCGCGATCCATCCCCTGGACCCTGAATCAAGCACATTTTCGTAGTGAATGTCGCCGTGAAGGATAACATCGTCAAGGGGGGCGTTTAATAATTCGTTTGCTGTTTTGTTGCATCTCACAAACTCGCCCCCAAAACGACTCGCAGCGGGCTTAAGCGCTTCGAACCACACGGGCAGCGGGACAAGTTTACTTCTGTCAGCGCATTTTGCCGAATGGAGCTTTGCCGCAACATCGCAAATGATGCGGTTTGCTTCATCTTCGTTACCGGCAGCGACCATGTGTTTAAGCAACCTTGGCCCAATCGCTCTTTCCATTAACAAAGCGTTTTTATCATGCAGGAATATCTTCGCAGCTCCGTTGCCGTTCCAGCAGCGCATTAAAGAAGCGCCCCTGTGTTCTTCGGCTGCCATGGCTATCTTAAGCAGCGCCTTTTCTCCATTATACACAACGGGCTGTAGTATGCTCGATTTGGTGTTAAACACCTCGCCATCACACATCAGATCCCAGGCTTTAACATACAATTCAACTGCTTCTTTTGCAGCGGGGTTCGTTTCTTCTGTTTCCAAAACGCAGATCATTTAGTTTATTAGCTTCCGGCTTTGATTGGTGTCGCGCTTTCTGATCACATGGGTTAAAAATCAATCCGGATCAGCTTATTATCGTTTTCAAAAGTTACCGCATCATCGGTTATGCTTAATGCGTTACCATTAACCTTTACACTTCTAATGCCTGCTTTAAACCCATGCAGGGTTAGTTTTATCTTGTTATATTTTGACAGGAACGAACCTTCGGCCGGCGAAAGGCTGATGGCGTTTTTTGCCGGGTCAAAACTAATCTGCCGTTTGTAGTAAACGCCTTTTTGATAATCATAGGATGAGCCGTCATCTTCATAATAGATAAAGTTGTTAGCCTCTTTGCCATACCATACATTAATCTCCAAAATACCGTCACCTTTTTCGTTGGTGCTTTGGATTACGTTTTGCATGGGGATAATTGCCCCGGCTTTTACAAATACCGGCAAATCTGTTAATGGGGCCTGCGCTTTAACAACTTTATCGCCTTCGTACCGTTTGTCAGTGCTTAATCGGTACCATTCACCTTTAGGCAGGTAAACGTCTTCGGTAAATTTGGTGCTCTCGACCGGGGCCACCATTAAGGCATCGCCAAATAAAAACTGGTTTTGGTATTTGGTATCGAAAATTGTAGTGTCCTGCGTGTAATTTATGGCCAGTGTGCGGCTAACCGGCATCCCGGTTTTATGCGACTGGTAATAACTTGAATAGATATAGGGCAGCAAGCGGTAGCGCTGTTCAATGTCCTTTTTTATGATCGCCTCGTTCTCCTTTCCCCAGCGCCATGGTTCGCGGTATATCGTGCCTTTTGAAGCATGGTTACGAAACATCGGGGTATATACGCCCAGCGAGTTCCAGCGCACCATCAGGGCTGGTGTAGGATCGCCGGTAAAGCCGCCAATATCAACGCCGACCAAACTCATGCCGGTTATGCCCAGGCTGTTCACCATGCGGCAACCGAGCAGCATGTGCGCGTCATAAGCTGAATTATCGCCCGTCCATACGGCAGAGTAACGCTGAGTACCTGAATAGGCCGCGCGGGTGAGCACAAAGGGCCGCTTATTACCCAAAATCTTTTTAGTGCCTTCGTAGGTGGCACGGGCCATCTGCATGCCGTAGGCATTACGGATTTCGGGCATATAATAATTACCAAACTTTACCATCCAGGGGATGTCCTGTCCCCAGGCTGCCGGCTCGTTCATATCGTTCCAAAAGCCTTCAACGCCCGGCTGTGTTAAAGCGGTAAATGATGCCCCCCACCACTTGCGAACAGCGTCCCTGGTAAAATCGGGAAAATGACAGCGGCCGGGCCATACGCTGCCCACAAATTTTTCGCCATTAGGGTAGGTGGCGAAATAGTTTTTGGCAACGCCTTCATCATATTGCTTGTAACCGGGTTCAACCTTAATTCCAGGATCGACAATAGTTACCAGGTGGAAATTCATCGCTTTTAGCTTATCGATCATTTCTTTCGGGTCGGGGAAAGTTTCTTTGTTCCAGGTAAATATTTTGTAGTGGTCCATATAATCTATGTCGCAATACATCACGTCTACAGGGATTTTGTCCTTCCTGAAGTTTTCGGCCACACTAAGCACCTCGGCAGCGCTGGTATAGCTCCAGCGGCATTGCTGGTAGCCCAGGCTCCACAATGGCGGCATTTCCATGCGGCCAGTTAGCCAGGTATAATCCTCAATGATCTGCGCCACACTTTGCGCCCCAAAGAAGTAATAGTTCATATCCCCTGCATCAGCGCCAAACCAGCTCATGGTATCATCGGTGGTGGCGCCGAAGTCAAAATAACTTTTGTGGGTATTATCAAAAAATAACCCGTAAGTTAGGCCGCTATGCAGGCCTACGAAGAAGGGAAACGTTTCATACAAAGGATCTGATTTTGGGTTATGATCGGGCACATCGGAGTTCCAGTTCACGTACGAGCTGCCGCGCCGGTTCAAATCACCGGTTTTTTCGCCAAGACCAATGAATTTTTCATCCGCGAAAAGTTTACGGTAATTAACCACTCGTGTGCCCTGCCAGTTTACGCCAAAGCGCGGATCATCATTGCTTAGGGCCTTTCCATCTGCTGTATAAAAGTTAAAACGCAGCGGCGATTTGCTGATCCGCAGTTTTAACGCCGAAGTGTTTACCACAATCTCTTTGGCGGTTTCTTTATAGTCCAGGCTTTTTGAAGCCTTTTGAATTACGGCGAACGAGCTGTCGGTACCATGCACCTTACTGATATTAACCCTAATTATTGTAGGACTATAAACCCATACCCGTGCTTCGGCTTCTTTGGTTTTTATCACCAAAACATTGTTTTGCTTAGTAACGCTTTCCGTGTTTCCTAAAATTTCTGTTTGCATGTGTTTTTGCGCAAATAATCCGGATGAATAAAAGAGGAATAGAATAAACAGGGAACAGCGATAACCTTTCATTGGTTTGAGAATTGATTGGATCAAAAGTAAATAAAATTACCGGGAACGTTGCCGGAAGAATATTTTCGCCCATAAAAATTTTCCATAAAAAAATCCCGCCTGTAAGCGGGATGTCTTTATTCAGAGGCAGTTAGTCAAGGCCACAAATTCTCGGGATAAGCCCCGCTTGCAACCAAATCCGATATACATTTTTGCACAATGGGTTTATCTTCTTTATAAGTAACGCCAAACCATTTAGCATCTGTAGGGATAACTTTAAATGATGCCTCGCCGCTTTTTATTAACTCATCACCAATTAGCGGGATAAAAAATTCAGCTTTGGGATTATTCTCGTTGGCCTCAACAAATGCTTTAAATAAGGGTTCGGTCTTTGCAAAAACCGCGGGCGTAAAGCCCCAGAAATTCATTGACACGGGAGTATTTGAAGGTAGTGGGATTTCCTTTCCGTCTTCTTCATAAACTACGCTTCCATCTTTTGCGAAATATACTTTAAGGCGTTCATTAATCGCCACCATATTGCCGTTTTCGTCAACCTCGCATACGCCACGGGAAACGGTGCCATAATCCGATAATGTTTTATCCACCTGGTAGCCGATAATTGAGTATTTATCGTCGGCAACTTCAGTATTTAAAAAATGTGCCATTTTAATGTAAGCATCGGCGCCGTAAAAATCATCGGCGTTGATCACGCAAAACGGCTCATGAATTTGGTTGCGGGCTGATAATACCGCATGAGCTGTACCCCAGGGCTTGGCACGTTCAATGGTTTTGTTAATGCCAAAAGGTTTAAGGTCATAGCTTTGGTAAACGTAGTCCGTTTCAACACGGCCCTTCAACTTCGGCTCAAAAATAGCTTTAAAGGGTTCGGCAAATTCTTCGCGGATTATAAAGCTTATTTTACCAAAGCCGGCATTAATTGCATCGTAAATAGAATAGTCGATAATAGTTTCGCCATGGGGGCCAAAGCCATCAACTTGTTTCATGCTGCCATAACGGCTGGCCATGCCTGCGGCCAATATCAGTAGGGTGGGTTTCATATAGTTTGTAGGGGGCGATATAATAAATGTAAATATGACACTTTATTTTGAATTAGTATAGTGTAATAATATTTATTACCGTAAAATGTTTTTGTTTAAAGTAAAGATCATTTAAAATACCTGAAATCTTGTCCGGCCTTAATGTTCAGCAATGTTTCGTAAATAAGCCGGATCACATTATCCACGTCCTCTTTATGGATCATCTCTACAGTGGTGTGCATATACCGCAATGGCAGCGAGATCAACGCCGATGGCACCCCATCGTTTGAATAAGCAAAAGCGTCGGTATCGGTTCCTGTCGACCTCGATGAGGCCTGGCGCTGGAACGGGATCTTAGCCTTTTCGGCTGATTCGATCAGCAACTTATTCAGGTTATTTTGTACTGCAGGAGCGTATGATATTACAGGCCCTTTGCCGCAGGCCAGGTCGCCCTGGGTGATTTTGTTGATCATCGGTGTTTGCGTGTCATGCGTAACATCCGTAACAATGGCCACATTAGGCTTGATATGGTGCGCTATCATTTCGGCGCCCCGCAGGCCAATCTCTTCTTGCACGGCATTCACAATATACAAACCGAAAGGCAGCTTTACTTTGTTTTCGCTCAGCATGCGTGCAACTTCGGCAATCATGAAACCCCCGGCCCGGTTATCTAACGCACGGCCCACATAGTAGCGGTCGTTAAGCACCATGAACTCGTCTTCATAAGTGATCACACACCCTACGTGGACTCCCAGTTTTTCGACTTCATCCTTTGAAGTACAGCCGCAATCCAGGAAAATATTTTTGAGCGTAGGAGCTTCCTCTTTTTCCCCTGGCGTACGGGTATGGATAGCCGGCCATCCAAAAACCGCCTTTACGATGCCGTTGTCGGTATGGATATTTACGCGTTTTGAAGGCGCTATCTGGTGGTCTGATCCCCCGTTGCGTATCACGTAAATAAGCCCATCGCTGGTAATATAATTTACAAACCACGATATTTCGTCAGCATGCGCCTCAATAACTACTTTGTATTCGGCCTTTGGATTGATAATGCCAACGGTTGTACCATAGTTATCTACGTAGTGGTCATCGATATATGGCTTTAAATACTCAAGCCATAGCTCCTGGCCTTTCCATTCAAAACCTGTAGGCGAGGGATTATTGATATATTTTTCGAAGAAAGATAGAGAAGTATCATTAACAACAGCAATATGTTTTGGGCTGTCAGATTTTTTTTTAGCCATGTCCTTTTATTAAACGCAGGCAAATATAAGGATTAAGTCTGAAGTCAGAAGTCAGTAATCATTATGTTAACCAGGAGATATTGCTGAAGCATCTTTCGGACTTGCGGACTTTTCCGACTTCCGGACTAAAATAAATCTGTGATCTGAATTATTGTTGACTTAACGTCCAGTTTACCTGTTAACCTTTCTTTTGCGGCGGGTAATTTTAAAAGATCAGTTTAGTTAGTTGAGGCCGGCTTGTGTGAATAGGCCGGCCTTTTTTTGACCAAGTCGCAACGCTAAAGCTGCTTTTCCATAATCTCATAATCGAATCCATTTTTGGAGAATGGCTTGCCGGATAACTTAAAATCGGCCTTTAAATAGAAGTCAATAGCCGATACTCTTGCGTTGCACCATATTTTAGTGCCGCCGTTTTCCCGGGCATATTCAGTAATATATTTCAATATTTTATTGCCAACACCTTGTTTTTGCATCGATGAGTCAACCGCCAGCTTGCGAAACTGGAATTCGGTGCCCTCGTTAAAAAGGGAGACTACAGCAACCAGCTTATTGTCTTTAAATGCACCGAAGTGGATGCCTTCCTGGTCTTCATCCATTTCCATTTCTAATGCTGTTTTAGCAGGATAGAGCATATCCCGGCGTAATCGCCAGGTTAGCTGGGGAGTTATTTGTTCGATATGCACCATGCGTTTGCCTCGGGTTTCGGATTTCAGATCTAGATTTGGCTAAAATCAAATTTCGAAATGAAGATCAGTTATTCAGAGTAATAAACCCGCCGTCGACCGGGTAATCACATCCCGTTATAAAGCCTGCTTCATCCGAGCATAGGAACAAGGCAAGCGCCGCAACTTCTTCCGATTTCCCCATACGGCCAATCGGTTGTGTTTTTGATAGTTTTTCGAATATCTCCTCCTCCTGCCCGGCATAATTTTTTGCGATAAAGCCATCCACAAAAGGGGTGTGTATCCTTGCCGGCGATATGCTGTTGCACCGGATATTTTCATGCAGATAATCACGCGCTACAGATAATGTCATTGCGTGGATGGCGCCCTTGCTTGTTGAATAGGCAAACCGGTCAGTAATCCCAACATGCGCGGCTATGGATGCGGTGTTTAATATGACGCCTCCCCTGTTGTTTTTCATTACGGGTATAGCGGCAAACAAACAATTATAAACACCTTTAATGTTAACGTTATAGATCCTGTCAAAGTCGGCTTCGCTGGTGGTATCGGCTTTGCCTATGTGGGCTATGCCGGCATTGTTTATCAAAATATCGATTTTTCCGATCTTACCAAAAGTATCCATGACCTGCTGCTGGCTGCTTACATCGCAGATGTGGCTAATGGCTTTTCCTCCGGTTGGTGTTATCTCATTAACGGTTTCTGCAGCAGCTTCATCATTTAATTCAATAATGTGCACCTCCGCCTCCTGCTTCGCGAAAAGGATGGACATAGCCTTACCGATCCCGCTCCCGCCGCCTGTTATTATTACTGATTTGTTGGTTAGTTTGAACATTTGTTTCCTGTTTGTCGCAGAATCTACTCACCCGGTCGTCGCTTCGCTAGACCTCCCTCTCTTCCGCAAGCGGGAAAGGGGGTAAGGCTCGTTTTTTCTATTTTTTTACCCTCTTTATGGCTTGCCATAGAGAGGGTCATCCAGCGTAGCGCAGATGGGGTGAGTCAACTATGCGCCATGCCTGCCTTGCCTATAACGACACCCCTCTCTTCCACGGTATAAAATCATCCTGCCCTAATTGAACCGCTTTTGGCTCAACTTCACCACTTGCTACCTGTATCACATAATCCAATATGCGCTCACCGGCTTGTTGTATGGTTTCTTCGCCTTCAATAATGGTTCCGCAATTAATGTCGATGATATCCGGCATTTTGACTGCCGTTGCTGTATTGGTTGATAATTTTACCACAGGCGCTACAGGGTTGCCGGTTGGCGTACCCAGGCCTGTTGTAAACAAAACTACAGTTGCCCCTGCCCCCACCTCAGCAGTCGTACTTTCTACATCGCTGCCGGGGGTGCAAAGCAGGTTTAAGCCGCTTTTGGTTACCTTTTCCGGATAATCCAGTACATCCGCAACCGGCGATGTTCCGCCTTTTTTTGCAGCTCCTGCTGATTTTATTGCGTCGGTAATCAATCCATCCCTTATGTTCCCCGGCGAAGGATTGGCGTAAAATCCCGAGCCATCCGCTACTGCGCGTGCATTATAAGCGGTCATCAATTTCATAAAACGGTTTGCCTTTTCTTCATCCACACAACGGTCGCTTAATTCCTGCTCAACGCCGCAAAGTTCCGGGAACTCCGACAGGATTACCGATCCGCCCAACGAAACCAAAAGATCAGATGCATAACCCAACGCTGGGTTAGCTGAAATTCCCGAGAAGCCATCCGATCCCCCGCACTCCAGCCCAATGCATAGCTTTGATAGCGGTGCAGGTTCACGCTGCTGCTGGTTTGCCTGCACTAATCCTGCAAAGGTTTGCTTAAGGGCTTGCTGCATCAGCTCGCTTTCCGTTCCGGTCTTTTGCTGCTCCAGTATCACGAGTGGCTTGCTGAAATTCGCGTCGCGTAAAGCTATCTCCTGCTGTAAAATGCTAACCTGTGCATTCTGGCATCCCAGGCTTAGTATGGTGGCACCGGCTACGTTCGGATGAGTAACATAACCCGCTATCAACCCGCATAAAGTTTGCGCATCCGAGCGGGTACACCCGCAACCCATCTCGTGGGTAAGGAATTTTATCCCGTCGATATTTTTGAACAGCCTTTTTGAATTTGCTTTATCTGCCGTCGCCTTTATATCCGTATTTAATATTTCTTCAACAGATTTTCCTGCCTGGTAGAGTTCAATCAGCTGGTCAACGTCGCCTTCATAGCTTTTCGACTTTTTATAGCCGAGTTTATCCGATAAGGCTTCTTTTAAAACGTTGATATTCCTGTTCTCACAAAAAACCAATGGCACCACAATCCAGTAATTTCCCGTGCCTACCGAGCCATCGGCCCGGTGGTAGCCCATAAACGCTCTGCCTTCAAATTTGCTGGTATCTGGTTTATGCCAGTCGAGTTTGCGTTTTCCTAAATGGAACTCTCCCGAAGCGTGGCTTACCGTTTTTGTGCTTATCGGTCCGCCTTTCGGGATGTGCTGCGTTGCCTTGCCCACCAATACGCCATACATCAATACTTGGTCGCCAGGCTCAAGCTCAACCAGGCTGAATTTGTGCTTGGCCGCAATACGATCGGTGAGAGCAAAAGTCTCGCCTCCAAAGTTTATGGTTGTGCCCTGCTCCAAATCCTGCAGGGCTACCAGCACATTATCATGCGGGTGTATCCTTAAATAGCTTTCTCTCTGTACTGACATTTATCTTTTATTCCCCATTTAATCAAGCGTAAGCTCAACAACCGGAATATCGTATGGCGGCTTTTTTAGCGGGAGGGTTAACTCAAGGTCCTCTTTATTTTTTGCCGATGGCTTATACAATAATTCCGAGTGGTCATTTAAAAACTGTGCGTATTTGATTTTGCCATTGTAACCGGGCAGCGTTATTTTACCATTTTCGGGATAGCTAAATAAATGTACATACAAGCGTTTCGTGGTTTTGTTGTAAGTAAGTTTAGTCCCTTCCGGAATTTGATAAGTAGCCGGCGCATAGGTGCAATTGTAAATAGCGACGCTGTTGGCATGCATCCAATGGGCCAGGCTATCCAATGCACGGGTGGCGCGATAGTCAAATTCGCCGCGGGCGGTTGGGCCAACGTTTAATATCAGGTTGCCGCCGTTGCTTACCGAAGTAATCAGCAGGTCGAGCAGTTGCCGGTGTGTTTTCCAGGTATTTTCATCCCTGTAGTAGCCCCATGAACCCGAAAATGTCTGACAGGTTTCCCAGGTTTTGCCGCGGTATTTGGCCAGTTCGGCTGTGCTTACCTGCTCGGGTGTTTCAAAATCACCGCCATCCTTATAATCATAAAGCCCAAGCCTGTTATTAACGATAATACCCGGCTGCAGCTTTCTAACCAGTTTCAATAACTCTACAGAACCCCAATCGTCTGCGCCTTTGCCGCGCTTTGCGCCCTTATCCCACGACCAATCCAACCACAGCACATCAATTTTTCCGTAATTGGTTAGCAGCTCGGTGATCTGGTTGCGCATGTACTGGCGGTATTTCGCCATGTCGCGCCCTTTATTTAAGCGGTCGTAGTTTGCCTGGCTTGTATCAACCTGCACAAGGGGGTGCACATCATCCATGGTATAGTCGGGGTGGTGCCAGTCGAGCAGCGAATAATAGAAGCCGATCTTTAAGCCCTGCGCCCTGAAGGCGTTTACATACTCGCGCACCAGGTCGCGTTTGGCGTGGGTGTTGGCGGCTTTATAGTCAGTATATTTTGAATCGAACAAACAAAAGCCTTCGTGGTGCTTTGTGGTAAGCACTGCATATTTCATACCTGCTGCCTTTGCCTGCATGGCCCATTTGTTCGGGTCAAATAAATCAGGATTAAACTGGTCGAAATACTTTTGGTATTGCTCATTAGTCATGTGTTCATTGTGCTTAACCCACTCGTGCCTTGCTGCGCCGGAGTACAGCCCCCAGTGAATAAACATCCCGAAACGGCCGTCCTGCCACCATTCCATGCGTTTTTCCTTTTGCGCATCGGTTTCATTCCCGATCCTTTTTTTCTGTGCGATTGCCGGCTGGAAAAATAATCCTGCCAATACGAGTAATAGTAGTGATCTTTTCATCTTTTGGTCATTTGTCATTGGTCATTAGTCATAGGGTCATTGGGTCATTGGGTCATTTTTGCCGAAACTCCCGTGCAGCTTCTTTCCGACTTTCCGGACTTTCGGACTCCCCTCACAATTCAAATATCTTATTCATTAAAACCCATTTTTCGCCTTTCAGCGTTTTTTTCAGCGGCTGCTGGTAGTTCCACATCAGGGTTTCCCATTCCTGCACTTTCGGGTTCGTCGCATCCATTGCCGCTTTCTTTTCAAAGCTAAAACTTTCATCCGTTTCCATTATCATAAATAAACGTGTATCGTAACGGTATATTTCCATGCTCGTGATCCCGGAATCGGTAATACTTTTGCGAATTTCGGGCCAGATAGCGGTATGGTACTTTTCGTATTCAGCTATCAGGGCAGGGTCGTCTTTCAGATCGAGCGTCAGGCAATGTCTCATGGCAGATTATATACTATGACCAGGGGCCAATGGTATGAAAATTTATACGGGTTAAAAGTATAAATATTTAGCCGGAATTTTTTTCTCAGGTGCATTATTGCGATGTTGTTTTTATCGACCCAATAAGAAGAGCTACAAGTTATAATGATGGTTTTTTCCACCATTAACATGAAAAAACAACGTTAATGATGGCTTTTTCCACTATTATGTGTAATTTATTTTCAAACCCCAAAACAATTTATTAAATTTGTTGGTATAAATAAGCCTTAACCTATAAAAAGGTACTTAATGATGGAAAAAGACAGCATTAACTGGTATTCGATGAGCGATAGTGCGCTACTGCATACCATCGGGCAATTTATACAGGAAACACGCCTGCAGCAAAATAAAACACAGCAGCAAGTAGCAGATGCCGCAGCAATTAACCGCTCAACCATAAGGCAGATAGAAGCGGGCCACGGCGGTACCTTGCTAACCCTTATACAAATTTTAAGGGTGCTGGACCAATTGCCGCTTTTAAAAATCTTCGAAATTGAACGAAAAGTAAGCCCCCTGCAGCTGGCAAAGCTGGAACTGAAAAAGCGCAAAAGAGCGCGCAGTACCAATAAGCAAGGCGAAAAACCGGGTATTAAATCAGGCTGGTAATGATCACAACGGCATTTATTAACTTATGGGGGCAGCGTGTTGGCGCCGTTGCCTGGAATGCCGAGACCGGTGTGGCCGACTTTGAATTCGAGCCGGCCTTTACCCGCACCGGGCTGGATATCGCCCCAGTAAAAATGCCGGTAAGCGGCTCAGCAGGCAGGATATTCTCATTCAATGAATTACG
>Ga0134126_10010804_pt1 | contig 11497 bp, 8 predicted proteins | sample KB31752_FD_96881 | JGI IMG/M metagenome (GOLD analysis project Ga0134126, IMG submission 96881) | Terrestrial soil microbial communities with excess Nitrogen fertilizer from Kellogg Biological Station, Michigan, USA - KB3-175-2 | ecosystem: Environmental > Terrestrial > Soil > Unclassified ... | reverse complement strand
TTCGCAGGTCGTACCAGACGCGGGCTTTCGTCGCCCACTGCGTCCATGCGTCCCATGGATAAAGCGGGCGCCGCAGCACTTCGATCAGCAGCAAGCCGAACCGAAGCGCGAGCCAGCCGAGGAGTGCGAACCAGAGCACGCGGTGCTCGTTGGCGAGGTCGACAGTCGGCGTCACGCGAAGCGCTGCCTTCATGTCACGCAGCGACACCTGATCGTGGCGCCGCCATGCGATCCACGCGGCGAGTGCCGCGAGTGCCACGAGCGGCACGCCGATCGCGACGATGCCGAATGGAACGTGCGCAATCGCGAGAAGCCGCATCCACAGCGTCACGAAAAACTGTCCGACAAACCACCCGCAGCCGGCGATGAAGGCGATTTCGCCGGGACGTGCGATCGCTGTCGATGGCCGGTATAGCGCAAGGAGCGCGGCAATGCCGAACCCCCATGCCAGCAGCCATCCGATCCAGAGTGCAATCACGTCCATATCAGCGGATCACGAAAAGCGCAGCGCCCGGCTCGAGCAATTTGAGCTCGGCGTTCACCGTCTGGTTACCCTCCCAGCGAATCTTGCCCTGCGTCCTGTCGAACTGAATCGCGTGGCGCTGGAACACGAGCAGCCAGTCGCCGGGATGAAACGCTGACGCTGGCGGAAGCGCGCTATCGCGCGGATTGAAGTAGACGCTGTGCGGGTACAGATGATAAGCCGCACGCCCGCGGAAATAATCGGCATCGGCCGCGATGAACACTCGCACCGGGGTGCTCGGCATCACCGCAAGCGCCTTCTGGATGAATGCGAAGAGCGGCGCGTCTTCACCGGCCAGATGCTTGTGGCGCAAATCCTTGCCACCGTACTGCGCCGCCGTCGCATGCTCCTGGCGCAGCAGATTCCACGTCCAGCGCGCATCGAGCACGAGCCAGCCGGCGAGGAAAAACCCGGCCAGGAGACCGGGCAACGCCACGCCGAACGTTCGGGACCGCCAGCGTCGAATGAAGAAGGTCGCGATGCCGCTCAAAGCGACGACGAGCGCCACTACCGCCGGCAACGCAATCGCTTGGGGATCCGCGCCGCCGGTGATCGTATTTATCGAAGCGCGAGTCCATGGTTCGAATGCGAACCACTCGCGGAGCCGGTCGCGAACGATTTCGATCGCTCCCATAGGCTTCGCGACGACAGGGCCGACCAGGATCGGTTGCGCGATGGGGCCGAATATCGCGAGGGCGAGTCCCGTGATGGTGCCGACCCATTCGGAATTCTTCGCCATCAGGACCAGCGCGGCGTGGCCAGAGCTGACGCTGATCGGCACCGAATTCAGCTTGCCCGGATTGAAATCGCTGCGCCAGAGAAGGCGCACTTGGGCGTCTTCGCGAAGATCCGCGACCGTCCACGCGATGCCCGGATAATCGGACGAGCTCAGGCTGGATGTCACCGATACGAGCGTGATGCCGGTGGCATCGGGCGCCGATACGACGAGCTGGTTGTCGATGATGCGGCCGGTGCCGCGGACGAGGCTCAAGTTCGTTACGTTCCACGCCCTTGCAGACGCTCGCGGAAACCATGCACCGGGGACCGTCGTGACGAGGTAAGCGACGATGCAGACGAGCGAGACCGACAGGCCGACGAGGGCGGCGCGAAGAGCGTCGCCGCGATGCGTGCTGTACGGGGTGTAGCTGGCGTCGCGACGATTCGCGTCGTCCCTGCTCGGCGATGCCCGAGATGCCGACGAGGCGGCAATCGGGCTAGCGCCATCCGTCATGCGATGCAGCCAGGGCAACGTTCACCGTCGCATTTTACGCGTCGAGAGAAGGTCGCGGCTTCGCACCGTTGCGCGCGGCTATACTTCGGCCACATCTTCGTCGGCGACGCTTTGCCGAGACGGGCACCAGGGCGAAAGGAGTCGCGTGCAGCGTTTGCTGGTAACGGGACGGCACGGGTTTGTCGGCAAGACACTTGCCGACATGGTGTCTGGTAACGCCGTGTCGACGGGCTGGCAACTGGTCGCGACGCCGGAGACGCTGGATGTGCGCGATCGCGACGCGATCAATGCGCTCGTGGCGGATGCTCCACCCGATGCCGTCATTCACCTGGCTGCACAGAGCTCCGTTCCCGACGCATTTCGCGACCCGGGGGCGACGCTCGAGGTCAACATTGTCGGGACGCTCAACCTATTGCAGGCTTTGCGCGGTGTCGCCTTTCGCGGACGAATGCTCTATGTGGGTACCGGTGACGTCTACGGACGGGTCGATGAAGCCGACCTGCCGGTGACGGAATCGCATCCGCCCGCGCCGCGCAACCCCTATTCGGTCAGCAAGCTCGCCGCCGAAGCGCTGTGCCGTCAATGGACGATGACCGAAGGGATGAACATCGTATTGGCGCGTCCCTTCAATCATATCGGCCGGGGGCAGAGCGCCAGGTTCGTCGTGTCGGATTTCGCAAGCCAGATTGCCGCGATCAAGCGCGGCAAGCGCGATTCGTTCGTCGTCGCCGGTGATGTCGACGTTACGCGCGACTTTACCGACGTTCGCGATGTCGTCCTTGCCTATTTCGCATTGCTCGATGCCGGATCGACAGGTGAGATCTACAACGTGTGTTCGGGCCAGGAACGGTCCATTCGTTTCGTTCTGGGGCGCCTGGCGCACCTGGCGGGCGTCGAAGTCTCCATTCGAACCGATGCCGCACGGCTGCGCAACGCCGAACAGCGCCGGATGTGCGGTGACGCATCGAAGATACAACGCGATACGGGGTGGGCAGCCGCGACGCCGCTCGACGAGTCGCTCGCGGCGATGCTCGACTATTGGGAAAGCGAGACCCACGAATGAGCCGATCGGCCCTGATCACCGGCGTCACCGGCCAAGATGGCGCCTATCTCGCGAAACTGCTGCTGACCAAGGGCTATCGCGTTTTCGGCCTGCTCGCGAGACGAAGCACGAGCACGCTATGGCGACTGCATGAGCTGGGCGTCACCGCGGACGTGACATTGATAGACGGCGACCTGACCGACATGACGTCGATCATCCGCGCGCTCGAGACCAGCGCACCTGACGAGGTCTACAACCTGGCGGCGCAGAGCTTTGTCGCAACCTCGTGGCGTCAGCCGCTGCTTACCGCGGGAGTGACGGGCATTGGGGCGCTGAACGTGCTCGAGGCCATCCGGATACACGATCCAAAGGTGCGCTTCTATCAGGCTTCGACGAGCGAAATGTTCGGACTGATCCAGGCGGAACAGCAGGACGAGAAAACGCCGTTCCATCCCCGCAGCCCGTACGGGGTCGCGAAGCTGTTCGCGCACTGGTCGACGGTCAACTACCGCGAAAGCTTCGGCATGCACGCATCGAGCGGGATTCTCTTCAATCACGAGTCCCCGCTACGCGGCATCGAGTTCGTCAGCAGGAAGGTGACGGACGCCGTCGCGCGAATCAAGCTCGGCAAGTCGAAGGAGCTACGGCTTGGCAACGTTGACGCCAAGCGCGACTGGGGCTTTGCGGGCGACTACGTCGAGGCGATGTGGCTAATGCTGAATCAGGACCAACCCGACGATTACGTGATCGCCTCCGGTACGTCCACGAGCGTTCGAGACATGTGCAGGATTGCGTTCCGGCACGTGGGCCTCGAGCCCGAGCCTTTCATCGTGATCGACCGCGAATTCTTTCGTCCCGCGGAAGTGGACGTGCTGCGCGGCAATCCGGTGAAAGCACGCGCGCGCCTCGGATGGACGGCGCGCACGTCTCTCGAGGAGCTGATTGTCGGAATGGTCGAGGCAGACTTGCGACGCGTGGCACGCGATTAGCGAAGGCTGGACCGATTCATTCAAGTGTCGTATCGCGCGTCGCCCGCAGGAGCAGTACCGAAAGCGCGACCAACAGAGCTCCCAGCGCCGCACCCGCGAGCGCAAATTTCCAGATTCGACTGCTATCGCGCCAGGCGTCGGTAGGTCCGGATACGAATCGCAAGCCCTGTTCTCGCAACGCACGCAATGCATAAAGATCCAACAGCGCATCATTTCGGGCTTCACGTGCTTCGGAGTCGGGTGCCTGGGAGACAAACAACGTGTCGATCGACTTCTCGAGCGCCCCGAGCAGATCGCTGCTGGACGGGCTTTCGTGCGCGATTTGCCGGGCCTTGCCATAGTACCCGGCGAGCATGCGGGCAACGTTCTGCGCCCGCTCGTTCACGGCAATCTCCTGGCGCAAATCGGCAACGGTCGATTCCATTCCGACAAGTTGTGCGCCCGGCGAAAGGTACCGGGCACCACCGTCGGCGATCGAGACGACTTGTCGAGTCGCGTTGCCGATCGCGTCGGGAAACTCGCGGCGTACCGTTTGCAGCGCGGTTATCTTGTCTTTCGTCGTGTCGATTGTGAAGCGGGCCTTGATCAGCTCGTTCTCGTACCCGAGCTGCTGATTCTCGTACTGTTCCAGTCGTTTCGTAATCAGCCTTGCCGCTTGCGATGCGAACAGCGTTTCGCCGACGAACTCGCCGACCAGGTTTGCCGCGCTGGTCGCTTCTGCAGGGCTACGCGAGGCCAGCGAAATATGCAGCGCGATCGCAAGATTTTCCGCTGGCTTGGACTGTTCCCCCAGTTCGCGCAGGTCTTCGCGTGTCGAACCGTACAGCGGCGAGACCACTTCCGAGCGCGATTGCGTGGATTCGAGGAGCGCCAGCGTTCTGACTAACGTCCGGTTCTGCTCGACGTGGCGCCGGTCCATGTACTGACGAAAATGTTCGCTGTCGAGGCGCGGATACTCGGTCTTCAGATCCTGAATCCCGATACCCTTGCTGAACTGGTAGAGTTTTGGAAATTGCGACGGTGCGGCGCGATTCTCCACCGCCGTAACGATGCCCAGCGAATAGATTCCCTCGCTTTGATATTTCACGAACCATGTCGCAGCAGCACCGGCGATAACGGCTCCCGCGAGCGCGCCTGCTCCAATCATATGGCGCCAGCGCCTCAGGATACGAGCAATCGCTGCCAGATCGAGTATTTCAGACGTCATTTGGCCAGGATGTAATAGCGCGAATGTTTTTGCGGTGGCATTGTAGCGGCATTTTCCGTGCGCGCGTCCGCGCGCCGGGTCATGGCGGGTCGTTGAACCGTTTCCGACGTTCCGATATGGCTGGTGAGACGTGAATCGACTTGCGGCCGTCCTCAAGGTTTTCGATCCGTTCGTGGTCGCGTTCGCGGGACTGCTCAGTTACTTCCTGCGCTTCGGGAACCTCGATCTTCCCGTGAACTACCGTATTGCGATCCTCGCCGTATTCGCACTGGCGATTCTGCTGCTCGGGGCATTCGACGCCTACCATTGGCGTCCCGACGAAGGCCTGCGCCGCGTATTGGGTCGCCTCGTTGCCGGCTGGTCGGGGATTGTCATCGCACTTGTCCTGCTGCTCTATGCGACCAAGACGGGTTCCGAATTCTCGCGTACGTGGCTCGGTGTCTGGAGCATAACGTCATTCGCCGGGCTTCTGCTGTACCGGCTGATCGCAATGCATGTACTGCGCGCCTTCTACCGTCGCGGGGTCTTTGTCGCCAAGGTCGTCATCGCGGGAGCAGGCCGTCTCGGAATGGAAATCGCGGCTCGTTTTGCCCGCTACCCCGAGGCCGGCGTGCGCGTGGTCGCCTTCTTCGACGATGCAGCGAATCTCGCCGGGACGACCATCGAGCGGGTGCCGGTGCGTGGAACGATCGACGACGTGCCCCGATTCCTTCGGGAAGGATCTATCGACCAGGTGTGGATTGCGCTTCCGTTACGCGCCGAGGAACGCGTCGGAATGCTGCTCGCATCGCTATCGGCGCACGGGGTCAAGGTCCGATTCGTTCCCGATATCTTCGGATTCCGGCTCCTCAACCACTCGGTGACGGAGGTGGTCGGGCTTCCTGTCGTCAATCTGACCGAACCTCCTCTTGCCGGATTCAACGGTGCGCTCAAGTGGATCGAGGACAAGGTTATCGCCCTCGTCGTACTGACGCTGATTTGGCCGCTGTTGCTGCTGTTGGCGGTCGCCGTTAAAGTTTCGTCGCCTGGGCCGGTGCTGTTCAAGCAGCGCCGGGGTGGAATCGACAACCGGCCGATCGCCATCTGGAAATTCAGGTCGATGACCGTTCACGACGAGTTGTCTGTTTCATCCATGCCGCAGGCGCGACGCGATGACCCGCGGGTCACTCGTTTTGGTGCCTGGATGCGCAAGACGAGCCTGGACGAGCTCCCCCAGTTCATCAACGTTCTCGCGGGCGACATGTCGATCGTCGGGCCGCGCCCGCATGCATCCTGGATGGATGATTTTTACCGCGAGAAGATACCCAAGTATGTATTGAGAAGCTGGATTAAGCCCGGTATTACAGGATGGGCGCAGGTGTGTGGCTGGCGTGGCGAGACTGATGAACTGTGGAAGATGGAAATGCGGGTGCAGCATGACCTCTACTACATGGAAAACTGGTCGCTGGGATTCGATCTTTTCATCGTCCTGATGACCGTCTTCAGACTCAAGGGCCCACGGGCTTACTGATACTGGCCGCGGCGTACGGTTGGTCGCCAATCGGGAGCTCGACGATCGGACTCACCACCTCCCGTCGAATCGCCCATTCCCAGACGAGGACCGCCCCGAACACCAGCGCCGCAGGCGCGATATGCAACAGGGCGCGATTGACGGTGCTGTAGTCGGCCACCCAGTTTCCCGCGCGCGTCAACGCAAACGTCGCCCACAGAAACACAAATCCGGCGACCAGTGTGGCGCTCGTTCCACGGCTGCGGTGGATTGCGTCTCGCCACCCGATGGCCAATGCAATCGGCAACACGTACCAGAGCAGGTGCCAGTTGTCGAACAGGAAGAGGTTGTCAAAGAGCGGCTGGACAACTTCGCCCTGCGCCTGGCCCGTAACCGAAACGAGCTTGCCGCGAAAGAGTGCTACCACGCTCACCGCGGTTGCGGCGGCGATCGACAAGGTGATGGCTGCGACTCTGCCGCGCGTGCGGCCGAAAGCGGCTACGAGCAAGCCCAGGAGCAGCGTCGCGGCCCAGACAACGCCCGGGACTTTGAGCGTCGGCAGCAATGCGATCGAGATGGCCAGATAGACAAGCTGAATCCCCTCCCGACTGCGCTCCCAGCGCAACAGTGACATCACGGCAAGCGCAAAAACCGCACCGACGTAGAGATCGGCGTACCCGGCAAGCGCCACATGAGTGTCGAGCATCGGCAACGACAGGGCCGCGTAGGTGATGAACATCGCCCACGACGCTGCTACCCGCAGTGCGCGCGCCTGTGCATATATCCCGGCCGCAAGTGCCACGCAGAGTGTGAGCCAGGGCAGGTTGATCAGCGCATCATCGAAACGCCCCAGCGCGAGAGACATCCAGGCTTGCATCAACGGGACGGTCGCAGGGTAATGCGAAGCGGTATCCACGTAGCCGGGTTGCCGGGCCAGCCACTGGCTGTAATCGATGAAAGGCGCCATCGTGTGCAGCGCACTCCACACTTTTGCCTTGGTCGCCCATTGCGTCCAGGCGTCCCACGGATAAATGGGCTGCAGCAGGACTTCATACGCGAGGTCGCCCATCCGAAACACGAGAAGAATCGCGGCCATGATCCCGAGCCAGCGCCACGGAAACGGATCGATGTGCGCGACCGGCCGAGGGTCGCCCGATTTGAGCTTGTGGCCGAGCCTAGACCCGATTGCAATACCGGCGACGAGGAGCGCAACAAGGATCAAACTCAACGTCATGAACGACCAACGGACGCCGATGGCGCTCATTGCGCGCATCAGCAGGGTCAAGACGAGAATTCCACCTAAATGTCCGTAGGCAATCGGCTGCAGCAGCGGTGTGCGGGGGGACCCCGACTGGAGCGCGTGAAGCCAAACGGCTCCCACAGCCCATGGCAGCAAAAGCGCAACGCCGAGCACGAAGATTTCCATCAGCGGATTTGATAGAGCCCTTGTCCGCTCCCCTTGACCAGGGCGCGCGCTGGCAATCGACGTCCATCGCTCCAGACCAACATGGCGGCGGACTCGTCGAATCTCACGTCGCTCTTTGCGAACATCAACAAATAGTCGCCGCTGCGAAGAATGCCGGGGTCCGCCCAATCGAACGCCAGCACGTTGTGCGGGTACAGGTAGTACCCGGCTCGCAGCCTGAAGTAGTCGAAATCGGAAGTGGCGAAAATACGGACTGGTTTCGCGGGTAGTTGACTTAGCGCGGCCTCAACGAACTCGAAGAACGACGGATTCTCCATCGTCGCGTGGCGTTCGGCGAGCGTCTTGCCTGCGAACGCGGCGCGCGTCTCCCCCGCTTGCAGTATGAGTTGTCTTTGCCAGCGAAGATCCAGCAACATCCAACTTGCGACGATGGGGATCACTATCCATGCGACTGCCGCGCGACGGCGTCGACGGCGCGCGACTAGCCCCATCGTGCAGGCGACAAGGAACGCCGCAAGCGCCACGAGCGGGGGAAGATATATGCGCTGCTCGTCCCGGCCGCCGAACGCGACATTGATGGAACGGCCGTCCCAGCCACCGAAGTACTTCCAGTCGCGCAGCATGTCCGCCAGCACCACACGCGGACTCTCGGGCCGCAGTCGAACTTCTCCGATGAGCACGGGCGTATCCGACGGGCTCTTGATGCCAATCGCGACGGAGGTAATTTCCCCGCGCCATTCGGGATTGCCGTCGAGCAGCGTCGGTACGACATGATCGCGATCGAGCTTTAGAACCTGCTCCTGGACATGACCCGGATCTGATCGCCGGATCCACAGCAGGGCCAGCTCAGTGCCAACGGGAAGCGGCGATGTATCCACCATGACGTAATCCGAACCGGCGGTCCGGAACGGCCGAATCCCTAGGTTGAGGACGATCGGCCGATTGTCCGTTTTGGCGACTTCGATGACGTCGCCGCGCACCCGAGGCTGCACGGTTGCCGGCGAACCGGGTACGAGCTCTCGTCCCGCACGCGTGACGTAGGCGCCCGGGTCCGGATGCCATCCGGAGGTGACGACGAGGCTTGCGATGAGCAATAACAGACAGGCCAGCCATGCGGTAAGAGCGGCACGCGGCGGCACCGGCGATATGGCAGGGAGCTCGGGAGCGTCGGTTGCAGGCACGCCAAGGACGATCGCTTTGAGTCGTGCGACGCCGCATTCAAATGCGGACACGCGACGTGGCGAACCAGTCTACTCCATCACGATCGCGCAACGACGTCGACATCACGCTCCTGCTTGCGCAGCAGAATCGAGCGCACGCACGTAAACTGCGACCATCTCGCCCACTAGGCGATCGACATTGAAGCGTGGCACCGCCAGCTCGCGGGCACGCGCTCCCATTCGGATACGCAACTCGGGATCACGCAGCAATTCTCCGAGGCGCGCGACGATCTGCTCGGGCGATCGACAGAGATATCCTGTCTCGCCATCAGTCACCACGTCTCGGTTACCGACAACGTCGGTTACCACCGCCGGCAATCCGCACACTTGCGCTTCGATCAATGCGACCGGCATGCCTTCCCAGCGCGATGGATGCAGATAAATGTCGAGCCAGCGCATTGCCGCCAGCGCCTCCGCACGCGGCATCCAATTCGTCACGATCACGCCTGCGTCGATCAATGCCGTCCGGACGTGTTCGTCGCCACCGCCGATCCACCGGAACTGCACGTCGGGGCCGCTCAACCGCCGACTTATTTCGGCGAACAAGTCGGCGTTTCGCGCATACGTGATGCGCCCGACTATCCCGATCCTGACCGTGCTGTCGCCATGCGAATGTGCCGGCAGGATCGATTCCACGTCAACGGCATTTTCGACGAGTGCCACATCGCGAGGCTTGATCCGTTGTTCGATAAGTTCACGCTCGCTCGCGGAACAGGCGACGATCGTTCCACCGAGACGCGCCGCCGCCCACTCGATCGCCTGATACACCTTCCGGGCGCGCGGCGAATGATCCTCCTGCAGGAACGACAGGCCTCGAGGCGAGTAGAAAGTCGTCCGTTCCCGTCGCGTCGACCGGGCGACGATGCGTCCCAGCACTCCCGCCTTCGATGAATGCAAATGCACGATGTCCGGATCGATAGACTTCATCAGGCGCCGCAACGCCAGCAGTCCGCGCAGATCCGCGAAGGGATCTATCGCGCGTGCGAGCTCTATTTCGTGCAGTTGAACTGCCGTCGCAACGTGCGCTTCCACGTCGGTAGGCGTTTGGGGCCTCCGCGAGAACGCGAGATGGACCTCGTGCCCACGCGCCGCGAGGCCGTTCGAAAGCTTGGTCAAGGAGGTGAACACTCCGCCACCGAACGCTTCCGTAACGTGAAGAATGCGCAGCGCGCTGCGGTTCATCGCCGCGCATCCGCGTGCGTGGCGCAAATATCCGGTTCAGCACGATTTCGCGCAACGTGGACGAGCATGTAAAAGAACATCGGAAGAAGGTTGATCTCGTGCTTCGCGAACGAGCCGAAATCCGGCTCGAACATTCCCTGGACGAGCGAATAGGCGACACAGAACGTTGCGGCCGCTGCGAACCGCCACTGCTTCGGGAGGTCCGTGCCACCCGCGCCGCTCGCTCGTCGTTGCGTCGCCACGAACAGCGCGGTGTTGGTCAGTTGGAAGACACCGAATGCGACGTGTTGAAGCCCGCCGAGCAACAGCAGAGAGATGGGCAAAACGAGCATCAGCCAACCAGACGCCGTATTGACGATATCGGTGACGGGCGATGTATTCTGAAGCGGATTGACAAACATCGTGGCGGGATCGGGCGCGAACCCGCGCGCTTCAACCACCACCGTGCGGCCGTCCGATAGCCACAGACCCGCGAACTCGTGCGCGGCCAGCGACAACGGGACGATGACCGCGATTGCCGCGAAGAGACGCAGTGCCCATCCGCCGCCCATCCTCCAGACCATGAGCATGGTCAGCCACAGCACGATCACTAGGCCCCAGTACGTCCTGAAGAGCATCGCGTACGCAAGCCCGAGCGCGGCGGCAAATGCGACCCCGCGCCCGGACCCCGACAGTCGAGCCATGGCCGCGGTGACAAGCAGCGCAATGACCTCCTTCGAATACGTGCCGTCGTAAATAGCGAGAGGCACGGTCCAGGCGGCAAAGAGCGCGAAGAGCCAGGGGATCCAGTTCACCCGTGCGATTCCGGCGGCAGAAACGGCCGCGAGATAGACGGCTGTGAAGCTTACGGGACCGGCGAGCGCGTGCGGGAAAAGCGTCCCGAAGCCAAGTCCGCGGTAGAGAAGCGCCGTATTGTTGAAGGAGTCGTTGTATGCGACGGTTACCGCGGTCTCCATGTGGTCTCGTATCGTCGCCGTGTCGAAATAATAGTTCGCCGGCAGCACCATCGGTCCGACGACGGCAAGCGCGGCGCCCGGCAGCCCGGCGCAGAGTGCGATGGCGGCGTTGACGTACCAGAGCAGCGGCCAGACCACCCAGCTCAAGACCAGCGCCGCTCCACCGAAAAGCGCCCCACCGACCGCGCTACATGCGGCAAGTAGGCCGCCCAGGACGAGCAGCGGCGCCAGC
>Ga0134126_10010803_pt1 | contig 11498 bp, 11 predicted proteins | sample KB31752_FD_96881 | JGI IMG/M metagenome (GOLD analysis project Ga0134126, IMG submission 96881) | Terrestrial soil microbial communities with excess Nitrogen fertilizer from Kellogg Biological Station, Michigan, USA - KB3-175-2 | ecosystem: Environmental > Terrestrial > Soil > Unclassified ... | reverse complement strand
TGAAGCTAGACTCGAATTCCCTCGGAAAGGACAACTTCACGCCATTGACATCGCTGGATTGGCAGGTTCACGTTTACGGTGCCGCCACTCCAGAGATCCAGAGGATGTGCGACCGGCGGAAATTGCCCTTGCACGTTTTTACATGGCATACCGAGATGAGTCGGAGCGGCCTCGAACGCAACGCGTTGTACCTAGTGCGGCCTGATGGTTACGTCGCTCTGGCAGATTCTTCGGGCAGTGCCACTCAGATCTCGTCCTATCTCGACGACCGCAAGCTCCTGCCGGAGAACTAGTCTCAAGCATCGCCGGCTGAAACTCAGTCGCACGATCTTCATTGATTCAAAGGTATTCGCAATGTCCAGAAGCCCAATCCAATACGCCACTCTTCTGCGACGCGAGCTGTGTGCGCGCAATGCATCGTATGCAGCTCTGCACCAGCTCTCGCATGTGACCAGTTACGGCGGGGTGCCAGTCGTCGTTTATCAACCATCTCCATATGGAAGTCAGCACGGCAATTTCATCTCGGCCAGTTACCGGGCGCTTCAGCGCCGGCCGCAATGGAAACGAAGATTCGAGAAAGTACACAGCCAGGCTGGCCGGGCATTTCCCAAAGGCGATTGCGTTTCGAAGGAACTCGATTCCTCCATGAGCTCCGATGCCTTGCAAATGAACATATTCTGCTATCCCGGCGTGACCAAGAGAAGAGATCTCCGCTTGATGCTGGGGACTGAGATTGGCGATCTGCCAGAGTTCGGATTCAAGCCGCGCATTCCGCTGACTTCCGGATTCGTGGAGCGGACCGAAATCGATATGAAGTTGGGCCCTGTTCTGTTCGAGGCGAAGCTCACGGAGTCGGACTTTCAAATCCAGAAGGCTCCGATCGACGAAGGATGTGTTCGCTGTCTACGCGCTCACCCGTTCCTTTTGCGTGCTGCTCTGATATGGAGCGCCCCGATCTGCGCGAGCAGTACCTTTCGTCAACGAGGCGATTGCGAAAAAATGCATTAAATCGGTCGTCAATTGAACGAAACATCGTATATTACCGTGAATGCCGCTCACGGTCGTCTCGTTCGCCACCTACCTAAGTGCTCCCGGCACTCAATGGCGGTTTAAAGACTGGGATGCCTACAAGTACGTGCAAGCACTGAAGGGTAAATCGATCAAAAAGTTTGCACGAATCCCCGTGCTTGGCACCCTTCGCCATCTGGAGCAGAGCAACGCAAATGACACGTTGGGTTGGTTTGCTGAAATGGCCTATGCTTATCTTGCGCAGAAGCAGACCCCAGCTCCATTGGTCTTGGTTCCAGTCCCCAACAGTTCATGTGCCCTTAATACGAACAACATTCCAAGGACCTTTTTTCAGGCTCAGGCTCTGGCAATGAGGCTGGTTCAGACGACCGTATTGGATTGTTTACGCTGGAAAGTGGCCAAAGAGAAAGCCTCAGGCGGAGGAGGAGGAACTCGTAATCCGCAGTTGCTTTATGAGAATCTTGCACTTATTGTCACGGTTCCAAAGTCAAACATCATTCTCGTGGACGACGTAAGCACTACTGGAGGGCACCTGCAAGCGAGCAGAGCGATGCTGACAGGGCAGGGAGCGCAGTGCGACCTGGCCATTTGTGCTGCCCGTACGGTGTGGGACCAAAGTGAAGAGCCTTTTTCAACGCTTGAGCAACAAGTTAGCGATTGGTGGCCCATGGCCTTATTTTTCGGACCCCGCTGAACGAACCGTTATTGAACGGATTCCGCTTTGCCTGTCAGATACGAGATTTCAAACAAAATCTCCCGTGCCGTGGTTGAACTCTTCAAATGCAAAGTTGAATGATGCTGCTGAATGATCTTAGCCCGGTCCAACTCAACGTCAGACGTAATAACGATTCGTGCGTCCGGGTATTGCTTAATTAGGTTGAAGACTTCTGAGATTGCGATTGCCTCTCGAATTGGCAATCCAAATGATGAGAGTTCGTCCGCCATCGGATGAGGGGCTGTCGTGGTGAACAAAATTATCATTTTGCAAGTGCAGTCTGTTTGAGAGCCTTGATTCTTGACTCGAGCCATTCCTTAACCTCATCAGCACTCGATAAACTTCTGCCATCAGGATGTCTAGCCTGTTCAACCTCAAAGATTAGCTGTTCGATAATCTCGATCTCTTTATCAAGCTGCTTTTTGGGTTTTTGCTTTGTCTTACCTTTCTTCCATAAGTCAAAATCAGAGATGAAATCGAATCCTTCTTGGAGACCGGCGGCACTCTTGCGTTTCGTCTTGCGCGGCTTTGTCTTATCAGGTTCAGATTTATCCGGGACTTTGTCCGTATCATCGACTATTACTCGAAAATGCACGGGTTTTGGTCGATTACCTTGCTCCGGGATCCAGTCGTGTAATAACGAATTGCGATACGAGAGCATGCACTCCAAAGTCTGGTCATATTGTTCCAACGAAAACGGAGTCGCACGTTTACTTTCGATCAGATATTTAATTCCCGCATATTGTTTTAGGGATTGCTCTGTTTCGATAGGACGAGGACAGAGTAATAGTCTCTTTTGCTGTTGCGTGAATCTGACAGTGTGCATGGTCCCGCCTTCGACATCGGTTTGAACGGGAATTACGGCAACTGACAGACCGCTCTGAATACGATCGCGCTGAACGAAAGAACCGCGATGAGGCTTTCTCTTGAGTGGCGTCTCACTTATCCAGCACCCACCGGCGTTGAGAATATCTTTTGCCAAGGGTCTGTTCTCAGCCGGGTACACAGTATCTAACGCCGTTGCCATCACTGCAACTGTTGGAGCCTTCGCTTCGAGTGCCCCCAAATGAGCAGCCGTATCTATACCCGTTGCAAGGCCACTGACAATGCACCAGTCATTCTGCCCAAGCCATTTCGCAATCCGTGTGGCGACCGTTTTTCCTTTTGGAGTTGCATCTCGGGTTCCGATCACGGCAGCATTCTTGTTGGCCGTCAAAACGTCAATCGAACCTCGAACGAACAGGACTAGAGGAGGGTCAGGAATTTGCTTCAACAAATACGGGTAATCATCGCTGTCGATTGGCACCACTTGAATCTCATAGTTTCTGTGAGTCTGTAGCTCATTGAGTGCCCGTTCAATCATTGCATCGAAATTCGATGTGAAAATCTTAGAGGAGTCTACCCCTAGGGTTTTCTTGGCAGCGTCATGACGCTCGGTTTTAGGAACATGTTCCCAAGACTCAAATGTTGGAAAGTCAATTTTGAACTTCAGAGCCGAACGCGGGCTCAAATACGTCAACTGCGAAAGCCAATACGAATACGCAGTCTGTAACTCGCTTATATTCCGTGATGTCGCTAATTCACTCATCCCTTAATCAACCGACTGATTTCCTCGTAAACTTCATCCCAAGACTTGCAGATTGAGTCTAGCCCAATATCATCCTCCTTGCCCCAGCAAACTCCGAGAGGGGTATATCCAGCCGCACGAGCGGCTTTGACATCGTTCGCATCGTCTCCGATATAAACACTCCTAGAAGCGGGAATCCCTAGTTTTTTAGATGCTAACAGCAGAGCCTCCGGGTCGGGCTTGATCTTCTTCACATCATGAAAAGCGACGAGCACTGGCACTTGGATGCCGGAGTGAGTGAGCAGCTTCTCGGCATACGAACGAGGAGCCTTCGTCACGACTCCGATATGAGCAATTTTACCCACCTTCTTGATGAATTCTAAAGTGCCCTTCGGAAGCTTTGTTTTGTCGAACGCTTTATATACGTCAGGCCAAACTCGTTTCTTCCTTAACGGTTCGAGAGCACTCGTGAGAACGAGCGTCTCATCAAGATCAAATACGACTGCCCAATCGGTCGATTTATTCATCGTCGTCCTCTTCCTCTTCATCGTCTGCAAATATCCTTCTCGACAAAAAGACTGCTGAAATTGGGGCTTCCGGAAAACGCTTGCGGAGAACTCGACGCATAGCTCTGTAGTGCGCCCCCGCTGTCACCATATCGTCCACAATCACGATATGAGTCGGCTCAGGGTCCGTTAGTTCCTCGTCAATTTTGTAATTTGTGACGAGATCCGAAATCTTATGACGCTTCTTTAAAGTATGTGTTGCGTCCATGCTCTTGAGTTGATAAACCAACTCTCGAACATCGACTTTGCCAATCTTCGCGAGAACTTTGGACATTCGATCATCGTAATCGGCATGCTTCTTGGATTTGGACGGGGGTATAGGAACAAAAGTGGACTTCTTGAGCCATTTTTGGGGAAGCTCCTCAGATAACGTTTCGGCTGCATCCCGGATGGCGGTCAACTTGTGTTTCCATTGATATGTTTCTTTGACACTTGGCTTCTTCTTTAGATTGGTCATGAAGCCATTTGCTTTTGAGTAGCTGTACCCCTTCCGGGCTGTGCATTCAATGAAGAAATAACAGTCATCTTCGGCACGAAGGAAGGAATGGAGTGAACGTGTTTCGTCGTCAAACTTGGTTAGCTTGGACCCCTTCATAGAGCGCACAATCCCCCACTCGTTGAAGTGCGGAAGTCTTCAATGCAATTCCGACTAAGGGGGTAGAAACTCGGATGCTAAAGGTTATCGACTGCTTACTTTATTTTAACGCGGTTTCACTTTCGGTACCGCCAGCCCTCAAGACCCACAATCGCAGCCGCTGATCTGTACTGATCGTGCCTGTCTTTCGAGGAAACGGGAGAAGCAGACAAGAGGGTCGATACGGCCCTGCTTGAATTCGACAAACATTCCCAACGCCAAATGATGCATACGCGATTCGAATCCGGCTGAGAATTCTTCTTCTGTACCTGGGTAAGAACTTCAAGGTGAATTACGACGAGTCTATCGTCCAGCCCGCCGAATAGAACAGCACAGTCTGGACGAGTTCACAGCGTCGGATCCTTTGCCGGAATGGAAGTGCAGAAATACTTGCTCGATTCCAGTACTGATCGCACGTTTTTAATAGAGACTACGGCGCTTTGATCATCCTCATTAACCGGGGAAGCCATTTGCCAGTTGCGACGGAATGCTCCCATATCCTCATTGTGCGGACACCCTGGCGGCGCAATTGCGAACGGACCCGCCCATCTCGCCGCCTGTTCTCGTCTAGTTTCTTCGCCCAAAATTGTCGCCTGGATCGAGGGGTATTTCTGGCGCATTTCGGACAGGCATGCCAAAAGCATCCGTCAACAAATACGGCAACCGGGGGTTCAGGAAAATAAAAGTCGGGGCACCCCGGAACGCCATTGGGATGCTTGACCCAACCCCGAATATCGAAAGCCGAGAGCACGCTTTCAACCGCCATTTCGGTGGAGCGATTCCCTCTGTTCCGAACCTTCGACATCAGCCCTGAGCGTTCAGGCTTTGTGAGGGGATCCCGGCGTCCTCGAACTATTCTTCCAGCCACTTCACTTCCTCAATGCCCAATTTTGTGGCGGCCAGCTCTATCATTTCCCGTGCTGCTGAATCATTAAACCTCGCTCGCGCGTTGCAAAGGACAGCGGCATAAGGCCGGATATTCTTGCCGTAAGAGCGCTCGTAAACAGCCATCAATACGTGCTGCCAGCCTTCCGCTCTTCCCCAGCAGATCAACCGCCGATCCCGGAGAAGCCGACCGTGTGGTTTGACGTAGGATTCAATGAACTGTGCCTCGACTGGTATCGAGAGTGCCTTCAGCGGAACGGAAGGATCGCTATTGTGCTCGCCGTTGTAGCCCTTTAGCAACGTGTCTTTTATGTAGACACGCACGTGCATGTGATTCATAAAGTGCGCGAGGACTGCCCCAATTTCCGCATCTCTGGTCCAGCGCTCATAAAACTTACTCTTTTGGGAAGTCTTGAGGTTTACCCATCCAATCTGATCAGCCTCCTGCCAAAGCTTGAGCTTGAGTTGGGTTCGAACTTCATCGGGCACACTCACTGAACGCCCCCTGGAGGTGGAGGCGTCGGAAATTCAAACTGAGGCAATTCAATGATCGGATCGTCCTCACGTGAGAATAGGGACGCTTGATCAAGCATCCATTCGCGCAAAAAGTCTCCGGCATTGTGATTCGAAAATTGTACTAAGTGTCCGCCTAGACCGAGGTGCTCAACCGAATCAGCGCGTATGGCATTGTCCAATTCAACCACTTCCACGATTCGGCGCAGGTCTGTCACAAAATCCAACACCACGACCTTATCTTTCCCTTGACTAGTTCGCAGGCCACGACCCAGCTGCTGGACGAAGATTCGCCTACTGTGCGTAACCCGCATAAAAGCAATTAAATCGACGTCTGGGACATCGACACCTTCATTGAACAGATCTACTGTCGTCAAAATGTCATAGTCGCCAGCCCTGAACCGGGACATCAGCACGTCTCTCTCGCGGGCTGGGAGTTCGGAGGAGATGGCCTCCGCTCGGAACCCATGATGACGAAGTATTGCCGCGAATTCTCGCGCATGTACAATAGTCGGACTAAAAACGATGCCGGCTCGACGCCGCGTCGCTGTAAACGTTTCACGGATAGTCCGGGCGGCTTTGTCGTCTCGAGTTGGAATAATGAGGCGTTTGTTGAGATGGGAAATCGAGTAGTTGTTTCGTGAACTTTCCTGAACAAACTTCCAATCGATGTTGTCCGCGAGCAGTTGATAATCTACTTCAGCCAAGAACCCCTTTGCGAGGCCTTCGGCGATTCCAAGACGTACAAGCGGCGGTCCGAGAATTGCATCGATGTCGTACCCGTCGCCTCGCCACGGCGTTGCAGTGACTCCCCCCAACATTTCCGGTCGCAGTTCCGCAATTGTTTGCCGGAACATGTCTGCCGCGATGTGATGCGCTTCGTCAACCAAGATCAAGCCAAAATGCGGCAGAGAATCGGCTCGGGACCTAGCGGTTTGGACGGTCGCGAAGGTTATGCCGTTCCAGAAGCTCGGTTCTTCGCCATCAGCTAGTCTGTGGGTCGGTACCCACTTGGGTAATTGATACCAAAAGCTGCGTTCTAACTGGTCAACCAACTCTTTTGTATGCGCCAAAACTAGCACGCGACCGTTTTTGACGAGACCATCTTCCAATAAATCAGAAACGGCTTCGGCCATTATGATGGTCTTGCCTAATCCGGTTGCAAGAACAATCTGCGCCCGGCCTGTATCTAACAGGCCTTCTCGAAAACGTGTTACCGCATCCTCCTGGTATTCACGCAATTGCTTCCTTGCAGGTGGAAAAGTCGGCGTAGTCGCCATAAGGGACAGCAACGCGGCGGGTTCTGCCACGTCGATCCGCAACCCACGTCGTTCGTGCATGGCCTTCTCTTCGGCGAAACCATCGCTAATAGGACGTGAGCACGCGATCATCATCTTGTCCGCCCTGTAGAATCGAGCGGCTTCGATAATTTCCGTCAAAGCGTCATGTGGTGGCGGCGAAAGGCTCGTGTACTTACACTGCAGCACCCAAAGCTTGTTATTGGAAACACCCAATACGTCCCCACCGTGATCGCCAACGCCACCGACAACGCGGACGTCCTCGAATCCATTCGCAAGTAGCAACCGTGCAACGGCGCGCTCAAACGCCTGCCATGGACCCAGTAGAAGTCTGGATTCATTCAGAAATCCCGATGCATCCATTTTCTAGTTTTCGCCTTCCACCGACATACCCGCCGCTAGTAATTCCAGCGCGAGAGCAGCGCGCAACAAGCGAGCCCGACTTGCCTGGGTCAGGTCACTTTGGTCCTGGTCCGCAAGCCAGACCGCATCCGCAAGCAGACTTGAGTAGTACCTCATTCGCTGAGATTGAGCCTCCTCTGTGGCCGATGCGACTCCAAAATCAAGGGTCGTATACGGCGTGTCCCAATAGCGTCCATCAAAAAAGAACTCAGGATGACGACTAAAGAATTCCAGGAACGTTTTGCGCGTCGCATACTCAAGAAATCTTCCGTCACTTACCTCTTTCTGAGGATTCGTGACGCCGCGGATCGCCATGCGCTTCAGGACAGCTTCCTTTTCTGTGCTGACCAGTTCAGCGAATAGGGCGGTACCATCTTCCGGGCCAACCTGACCCACGAGCGCACGACCAATTGATGCCAGCGTCTGCCCCGCTTCCGCTGCCAGTTCGTTGACATCCAGCTTCGACGCGCCCGCGTAACGTGCGCGAAGCGACGCAAGGATGCGACCATAGTCCGCCTGAAGATTTCGACCCCGAGTGAAATCCATGGCGGCCCAGCTCAGATGTGCCAGGAGCCCGTCTAAGGGCGTCATGGTTGCGGATCTGAATACATCATGCTCGAAATTCACAAAAAACTGATGTATTCCCGTATTGTTGGCTTTTAATCTCCAGGGCATATCGCCCATCAGTTCAGGGTCGGTGGGTTCTACCGCGAAGGCGGCAACCTCCCACTTGAGCTCCGTTACATCGTCGCGGTACTCGCGGGTTAGAGAAGGAATTGGCGTGCGAAGTGGTGCCGGAGCAGCTTCCTGTTGCGCCGTACCAGCGCGCGGTATAGGTTCTCCGGCTGGATTCGGCCAGTCCGCGACAATCGAGGTTTCTCCCGCGTCTGTTCCATTGGTTTTCTTGAGCAACTGCTTCTCAAGTTCTTCGATCAGGTTCCACCACTTCACATCCGACTGGTATTCAGGTTCGCCGTCGTGGAATTTCTCGGCCATTTCCTCGGCACGATCATTGTCCTTAACTACTAAGAGCCGACTGTAACCGCCAGCCATGTCTTTGTTCTTAGGATTCGATCGACGAAAAGCCTGATACAACCTCGACAGAGGAGACGCATTTGGCGGGAATCCACTTTGTGCCGCGACTTCCGGGCGGAGCGGTCCGCGTCCTCTGACAGCTTGGACCATCTCCTCCCATGCCGGATCAGCTCGGTCAAATTTGTCCTTTGTATAGTTCACGCGACAGTGATCTATATGAATCTCTCCGACGATCCGACCTCTTTGCCGGGGATCGTCTATTGGGTACTCTAGTTCTGCGACTCCATCACGGCTCCATGAGAAAAGATCCTTGTTGCCCAGCTCGATTTTGCGTCCATGCCGGACAAAATCGATTCCGTACTCCGTTTCGCTCAAGTAGCGTTGCAGGCCAAGCCAGCCTCTTACCGTGCGCTCACGCATGACGACACGCTCGAAACTTCCGCACGCAATGCATTCTCCTTCGCTCGCGGAAAGCCATTCCCAGCATTTCGTGCAGAACCCACGAGTGCCCAGCTGTAAATTGACAGCCTGGTAAGACTCAACGTCGCCCATTCTGCCGGTTTTGACAATCCGCGGCTCCGTCTCCGTGCCCCAGATACAATGCTGTCTGCTCTTGACTGCCGTGCCGTTTACACTCAAGCGAAACGATATCGGAACGCCCTGAGGTCGGAGCATCGAACTGTATGCCTTTGCCAATTCGTCAACGACCCTGGATCGATTTCCTGCTTTGGCGAACCATTGCCTTTGCTCGGGTTTCAAACGTTCGATAGTTATCTCGGTTCCGTGCTCATGAACGTCCAATTTGGGGCGCGTGAGTAGAGGAGTATTGAAATGCTTTTGCTGCGTGAGTGTGTCGAAGTCGATAGTAAGACCATACCATTCAGCATCGCCATCACGCGTTGTCCACACTGTTGTGACCGTGCCCAGCCGCGCGGTCGCAATGTTAAAACCCATTCCGAACATTCCTAAGCTTGCGCCTGGCTCGTGGCTCGTCCAGCCTGCCGTAACCGCTGTTTCCAGAACCTCGGGTGTCATTCCCAGAGCGGTATCGACGATTGTGATCCGCCCGCCATCCGACGTGGTTGAGGGTAGCGAAACATGCACTTCGGTATTCGCGACTGGACTGCCGGCACGCGCGGCATCCATGAAAGCGTCAACCGAGTTATCGATGAGTTCAGCGATGCAACGCCATTGAAGCAGGCTTATCTCGCCTAGCATCCTCAGGATGCGGGGGTTTGGTGTGAGATTGAATTGACGGCTAATTGCCTGAGCAGGTTGCAACATTTACGGCTCCCCTCGGTGTGATTTGCTGGAAAATCGCGAACAGGGGCTTCGCGACCTGCTCTGCGAGGCGACACGGCACGGCATTTCCTAATTGGCGAGTAATGTGAATTCTGGCGCCCGTGAACAAGTGCTCGTCGGGGAAGGTCTGGATTCGAGCAGCTTCTCGCAAAGTGTAGTACCGCACTGAGCCATCGTCGAGCACTACTGTGTTCTCACCACCCGGAACGCCATGAACTCCGGCCTTGATCGTCTTCGACGGCCAGTCAAGAGAGCTTCCTCCATGTCCCGCGTACGCGCGCGCTCCCGGTATTAACCAGTGATTCATCCACGCCTTTGCCTCGACCGTCTCGGGTGGCGGGAGGGTTAGCAGAGCATCTCGAACCGTGACCCACGGAAACGCGCGGTTCTCAGGCAGAGCTATAGGGGTGACGGGCTTACGCTTCTTGATCCCGTGCCGCTCCCAATAGACTCCGTCGCTCTGGGCGCGAAGAAGAGCCGCCTTGCTGTGGGATGGCCATGGAAAGCGATATATCGGAAGGTCTGTTCGAGTCGCTATAATGAAAATTCGTTTTCGTGCTTGCGGAACTCCGAAATCGGCTGCTTCCAGATGACGCCATGTGACGATGTACTCGGGTGCATAACTACTCGAACATTGGTGCTGCCTTATTCGTCGATTGTGGTCCTTCCAGGATTCGTGTTTTCTTGAAGCTAAGGAGGGAAATTCTAGGCAGCGGAGGAGGTATTCAAAAAATGGTTGAAACTCTTCCCGGAGGAGGCCGCGAACGTTCTCGATCAAAATTGCCTGAGGCCGAAGGGAGCGTACAGCACGCAAGACTTCAGGAAATAAATTTCTCCCATCCTCCTGGGCGCGGTGCTTACCGCCGAGGCTGAATGGCTGGCACGGCGCACCCGCAGCCAGCAATCGTACACTGCTAGCGGTCCCCAGCCAATCAACGTCCTCAATTCTCCCTGGGTGAATGACGGCCTCAAGCGTACCTTGGGGTACAACATTGCGCTTGAGAGTCTCGCACGCGTGATCGTCCTTTTCGTACAAGTGGACCGGAGAAAACCCAGCAGCCTTCAGCCCTAGAGCCAAACCACCAGCACCGGCGAAAAGATCGATATCGACTAAGGCGTTGTCAGGCATAGCGGGAAAGCGTCGTTGAGCGGCGTTCTTGCAAAGGAATTCAACAGCCACGTTAATCCAAAAAAGCGGGAAGGTCAATAAAATCTGTGACATGCGGGGGCATTTCCAGCAAATATGGACGAGACTGATCCGATTCCGAATAGGGAAATCTGTACGAAAAGGCTGCAAACGGAGTTGAGACGGACTCGCGAGCCGGTTGGCTTGGACGGAGGTAACAATTTAGGATGATGAGTATGACTGAGCCATATGAGGTCTGGATCGGCGAAGTCCAGCAGGCGCTTCGCTCTATCAATATGTCGATGGACGACTGGCAGAGCCTGTGGCCGTTCGACTTTCAGGCTGAATACAGGGCTGGCACGAAGGCGGATGAGGCGGGAATGACAGCCAACCGCTTCTGGTCGCTCGCACAGAAACGTTCACTGA
>Ga0134126_10010797_pt1 | contig 11501 bp, 11 predicted proteins | sample KB31752_FD_96881 | JGI IMG/M metagenome (GOLD analysis project Ga0134126, IMG submission 96881) | Terrestrial soil microbial communities with excess Nitrogen fertilizer from Kellogg Biological Station, Michigan, USA - KB3-175-2 | ecosystem: Environmental > Terrestrial > Soil > Unclassified ... | reverse complement strand
CCTGATGCCGGGGCTGATCGACGCGCACGTGCACCTGTCGAGCGACACCTCGCGCAGCCCCGGGTTCGGGCCGCCAGAGCACCTGCACGGTGAGGAGCCGCGCCGCCGCGAGCTCGGCTACTTCGTGCTGGCCAGGACCACCACCGCCCTGCTGGCGGCGGGCATCACCACCGTGCGCGACGTCGGCAGCTACGACGGCGAGGGCATCGCGGTACGCCAGGCGGTCGACCTGGGCCTGCTCGACGGACCGCGGGTGATCCCGTGCGGACGCATCATCTCGGCCACGTCACCGGGCGGCGCCATCTTCAACACCATGTACCGGCAGGCGGACGGCCCCGACGAGATGCGCAAGGCCGTGCGCGAGCAGATCCGCGCCGGCGCCGGCTTCATCAAGGTGATGGCGACCGGCGCGCGCTCGGTGGTGCGCGAGGATCCCGAGCCCGCGCAGATGACGCCCGCAGAGCTGGCCGCGATCGTGGACGAGGCCCACCGCATGGGCTTCCGGGTCGCCGCCCACGCCGAGGGCCTGGCGGGCACGCGGATGGCGATCGAGCAGGGCGTCGACACGATCGAGCACGGGCTGTCGCTGCACCGCGCGCCCGAGCTGCTGGCCGCGATGGCTGAACGCGGGCAGGTGCTGGTGCCGACCCTGTCCACCTTCCACGATCTGTCCGAGCGGTTCGTCACCTGCTTCGCACCGGTGCTGGTGGAGCAGGCCAAGGTGCAGCAGGAGGAGGCCTACGCGACGGTCGCGGCCGCCCGGGCCGCGGGTGTCACGATGGCGATGGGCCACGACAGCGGCCCTCCCGGCGACAACCTGATCGAGCTCGTGCGCATGGCCGATGCCGGGCTCGGCAACGCGGAGGCGGTGCGCACGGCCACGGCCAACGGCGCCGCCGCCCTGGGACTGGACGACGTCGGCGTTGTCCGGGCAGGCGCCGTGGCTGATCTGCTGGTGGTGGACGGCGACCCGCTCGCGAGGATCGCCGTGCTGGCTGAGCGGCGGCGGATCTGGCTGGTGCTGGTGGCCGGCCGACCGGTTGCCGGGCAGGCGCTGGCGCCGTCACCGCTGTAGGGATCACAATGGGCCTGCAGCGACACTTTGGGGGTGGCGCAAAAGCCGGTAACCCGCTAAACTGTTAACCATGATAACTACTTTGGATACGGTGACCGTGGCAAACCGGCTGAGGCCGGTGCTCCTACAGCTGAACCGTCATCTGCGCCGCGAGCTGGCGCCGCTCGGCATCACCGGCGGCCAGGCGGCGCTGCTGCACGTGGTCCGTACCAGCCCCGGCATCGGGGTCCGTGAGCTGGCCGTCCGCGAAGGCGTGTCCACCGCCGCGATGTCCACCGCCCTCACCCGCCTCGAGAGCGCGGGCCTGCTGCAGCGCACGCGCGCGCAGGCCGACAGGCGCCGGGTTGGGCTGGAGCTGACCGATGCCGGCCAGCGGGTGCTGCGCTCCGCGAGGTCGCGCCGGACGGCCTGGCTGGCATCCCGTCTGGGACGCCTGACCGAGGTCGAGCTGGCCGCCATCGACAGCGTGATCGATCCGCTCACCCGGCTGCTGGAGGCTGAGCCGGCTTGACCGCGGCCCTGCTTCGCGCCAACCGCCGCACCTTCGCCAGCCTCCAACGGCACCGCAACTACCGCCTGTTCTTCAGCGGGCAGGTGATCTCCGTCAGCGGCACCTGGATGCAAAACATCGCGACCGGCTGGTTGGTGCTCGAGCTGTCGCACTCGCCGCTGGCCGTCGGCCTGCTGGCGCTCTGCCAGTTCCTGCCGTTCACGGTGTTCGGTCTGTTCGCCGGCGTGGTCGTCGACCGCCTCGACGCCCGCCGCACCGTGATCTGGACGCAGGTCGTCTCGATGGTGATCGCCGGCGTGCTGGCCGCCCTGACGCTGGCCGGCGTCATCACCACCTGGGAGGTATTGCTGCTGGCGGCGCTGCGCGGCACCGTGCTGGTGCTGGATGCGCCCGCCCGCCAGGCGCTCACCTTCGAGATGGTGGGACGCGACGAGCTGCCGAACGCGGTCGCGCTCAACTCGAGCCTGTTCAACGCCGCCCGCGTGGTCGGCCCCGCCATGGGCGGCGTGGTCGTGGCCCTGGCCGGCGCCGGCCTCTGCTTCGCGCTCAACACCGTCAGCTTTGCCGCGGTGCTGATCGGCCTGCTGCTGATGCGAAGCAACGAGATGTTCCCGCGCTCGGCCAACGCCGAACGGCCCACCCTCCTGCGCGGCACCCGCGAGGCATTCCGCTACGTGCGCGGCGCCCCGGAGGTGCTGATGGCGCTGATGATCGTGACCGTCGTCAGCACCTTCTCCTTCAACTTCAACGTGCTGCTGCCGGTGATGGCCAAGCAGACGCTGGGCGGCGGCCCCGAGGTGTTCGGCGTGCTGACCGCATTCTTCGGCCTGGGTGCGCTGGGCGGCGCGCTCACGTCGGCCACGCTCGGCCGCGCCAGCTGGCGGGTGCTGCTCGCCGGTACCTTCGGCTTCGGCCTCGCCCAGCTGGCGCTGGCGCCGGTCAGCGGCCTTGCGCTGGCATCGCTGCTGCTGTTCATGACCGGCCTCAGCTTCACGCTCTGGACGTCGAACGCCAACTCGCTGCTGCAGCTGAACGCGCCCGACCATCTGCGTGGGCGCGTGATCGGCCTCTACTACTTCGCCTTCAACGGCGCGGGCCCGATGGGCGGCCTGCTGGCCGGATGGCTGGCGTCGCAGGGCGGCACCGAGGCGGCCTACGTGGTGTCCGGCGCGGCCAGCATCGCGATGACGCTGTTCGCAGCCTTCCGGCTGCGCGACCGCGCCGCGCCGCTGCTCGGCGGCCGCGGGCTGCCCGTCCGCGCCCGCTAGGCCCGCGGGTCCCATTCGATCACCGCGGCTGGCCGGCCGAAGATCACGACCGCCGATGGGATCGACTGGCGCCCCCTGGCCGGGATCCAGAGGCGGCCGTTCAGCAGGCGCACCTCAGCCTCCCCGCAGGCCCGCCGCCACCAGCGCGCGTGTGTCTTGACCGGGACGATGAACGCCATCTGGCGATCGGCCTGCTTCCTCGCGGCCCGCATGGCCGACCCCAGCAGCAACCCGTACGGTGGCACCACGACCTTGAAGCCCTCCGCCTCGAGCCGACGGACGATCTGCTCGAAATCGGTCGGGCCGTCAGCCGCGATGGTGGTTCACGAGCTCGACGTTGGTTCCGTCGGGATCGAGCACGTACGCCGCGTAGTAGCCGTCGTGGTACTGCGGCCGCTCCCCGGGCGCCCCGTGGTCGGCGTAGCCGGCAGCGGTGACGGCGCGGTGGAAGGCGTCGACGGCTTCGTCGTCACTGGCCGCGAACGCGATGTGCAGGCCCTCCGTGGACGGCCCGGTCACCAGCGACATCGAGCCGCCGTCACCGGCGAAGTGCACCCGGTCCTGGTGCTCGTCCACCAGCCGGATGCCTGCGTGCGGTGACGCCACCTCGTAGAACCCGCGTGACGCATCCAGGTCGGCCACCCGCACCCACAGGTGGTCGATCCCGCCGGGCCGCACGTCCCCGTGGTGCACCGCCTCCACGCTGTTCCCATCCGGGTCGCGCAGGAACCCGCCGTAGTAGTCGTCGCGGTAGCGCGGCCGCAATCCCGGCCGGCCGTCGTCGAGGAACCCGGCTTCGGTGCCGGACTGCCAGAACGCATCAACCTGCTCCGGCGAGCTCGCCGCGAAGCCCACGTGCAGCCGCTTGGTGGGCGGGCACGCGCGGGTCGCCTGGCAGAGCGAGAAATCGTTCCACTCGGCCAGGTCCTCGCCGGAGTACGTCGGCGGGCGGTCGAGCGCCGCGAGCACGGCCGCGTAGAACCGCTCCGACTCGCTGCGGTCCGACACCCGCACGGTGACGTGGTCGAACACGACTGCACTATCCCAAATCGGACGGCCGGTACGCAACGCGTGCGCGATCTCGGCCGATCAGGAGCCGAGCACGCGCGCGCTGCCGCTGGTCGAGTAGACGTCCTTGCGCGCGATCAGGCCATCGCGGAACGGGAACACGTCGATGCCGTCCCATTCCAGCTTGCGGCCGTCGGGATGGGTGGCCGTGGCCGTCCACTCGCTGACCACGAAGTCGTCGCCGAAGTAGGCGCGGCGGCCGCGGAAGTGCAGGTCGGGCCAGCCGGCGAAGATGCCGGCGATGTGCGCGCTCACGGCCTCGGCGCCCTCCACCCGCTCTCCCGCCGTGTGGTTCTGGAACACGATCTCGGGGTGGTGGTAGCGCGCGATCGTCTCGACGTCCTGCGCGTTCCAGGCGTCGTTGTAGCGGTCGATGGTCTCGCTCAGCGTCTCGTTCATGGCCGCGATACTACATCCCGTGGAACGCGATCGGCCGGCGTCTTACCTCAGGTAGCTGCGGATCACCAGCAACGCCGAACCTCGCTCGAGCGCGAAGCCGCCGGTGTCGAACAGCGCCGTCAGCGGTGCGCCGTCGTCCGGACTCAGCGTGCCCCGGTAGCGCGTTGCGACGAACCGGCGCAGGGTCCGCCCGGCCGAGCACACGCGCACCTTCGACACCGCCGGACGCCGGTGCGACACGAAGGTCGCGCTGCCGCTGAACATCGGGTTTCCGCTCGTGCCGATCTTGGCAACGGCGCCGTGCGCAGAGCGATGCGGCCTGGGCATCCCCGCCGCGGACTGAAGCGCATCCGCGAAATGCCCCACCAGGTTGGTGGTGGTGCTGCGCTCGGTCTGCGCGCCGAGGAAGGCCCGCGCGCCGCCGTAGCCGACGTCAGCCTGCCAGCTCGTGAAGCCGAACGCCGAACCGGAGGCGATCGACTCACGGCCCTGGCAGGGCTCGTGATAGCGGCGCACGGCGCGCCCGACGCCTCCCACACCTCCGGAGATGCAGCCTGGATCCGCGATCGCAATCCCCGTCTGCGGCGCCGTCGTGACCGTGCCGAAGTATGGCCAGGTGCCGGTGTGGATCCGGAATGTCGTCGTATCGAGCGTGCCCTCGGCCACCGACTGCGTGCCGCGGCCGCCGAAGTAGAGACGGCAGCTTGCCGACTGCACCTCGTCGGGCACGAGGTTCATGTCCACCCGGGTCGGGCGGAACGTACGCCGGGTGTCGATGTGCAAGCCGGCCAGGCCCTGGTCGGCGGTCATGACCATGTCGGTCGACGAGAACCCGTAGACGTGCTCCTGGAACCCGTTGATCCGTCCGCGCACCCCGCGCGAGGTGCGATCGAACCCGACGCTCAGCTCGGGCACGCTGCCGAACTGGTCGACCGTGGTATCCGCAAACATGCTCATCCGGTAGTTGAGACCGTGCACCTGCATCCGCACCGGATCCGTGAACAGCAGTAGATCGGTACCCGGGCTCACCGGTACGCCTGCCGCCGAGGGGGCCTGGACTCGCAGACGCGCAGGCAGTGTCCGGGCGACCAGCACCTTGGCCGCGCGCATCGCGCGCACCTGGGGAGCAACCGATGCCTGAGCGCCGGCCGCGGATCCCCCCATGGCGGCGACCGCGAGCACGACCACGACAAGACCTCAGACACGCTTGAGTTCGAACATCGTTTCCCCCTCGAGCAACGCTCGAATTTCGACGGAGCCGCCAGAGCCAGCGCCTCGAGTGTACGGTCGCCTCTGGTCGATATCTAGAGCAGCCGCGGACGGTCGTCGCGCTCGTCTACCGTCCCACACATGACGGCCGATCGGTCGGCGTGATCCACCTCTCACCGCCGCTCCGACCCAATCGCCGGCACCTGCCGACAATTGTTGCCAGAACTGACATCGCTGCTGGGCGTACCCCTGGACCACAAGCAGACCGAGGCGCTGGAGGCTGGGCGCTGCGGCGCAGCGACGCGATGAGGGGTTCACGCCCAAGGACATGACCTGGATCCTGACCCACGCCCCGGTCGAGACGCTGGTGCTGCGCCCGACGCCGGAGGCACCGCGCCGGCCCGGACGGTCAGCCTCTCTCCAAGCGCGCTTCCCGGCGCGTCGGCTGGAACAGCTCAACCGGGTTTCCTGACGGATCGTCGACCAGCACCTGTCTGCCGCCGACACCGTCGACGATGTTGTTTCGAAACGCGACGCCCTGCGCTTTCAGCGCCGCCACCATCGCGTCGAGTTCATCCACCTCCAGTTGAAAGCGATTCCAGCCGCCCGGCGCAGGGGCGGTCCCGTCAGGCATGGCCTGGCCTCCGCCCGGCCCGCCACCGGGCGCCGACAGCACCAGGCGCAGGTCTCCCCGCGACAGCATGGCAAACGCGGGAGCGGGGTGCATCTCCAGGGTGAAGCCAAGGGAGTCGACGTAAAACCCGATGGCAGTTTGGATGTCATCGACGATGTAGCGGACACTTACGCTCGCCATCTCCCACCTCCTGTGGACTGCGGATGACACGGTAGCGCCTGCAGCCGGTGTCCTCCTGGCGAGCTGATTGGAGGGCGCCAATCAGCCGTGCCTACGGTCTGACCGATGACGCGACCTCCACGTGGGTGGTACCTCACGGCCCTTGGCGTGTTCACGTTGCTGCTCGTGGCCGGCTGCTCCTCCACGGGTTCGTCCAGCTCGACGTCGTCCTTCGGCCCGGGCCCTCCCGCGACCGAGCCGCCCTCCACTGTCCCCGCCTCCTCGCTGCACGGCATCCACAAGATCCGCCACGTGATCGTGATCGTGCAGGAGAACCGCTCGTTCGACTCCTACTTCGGCACGTATCCCGGGGCCGACGGGATCCCGATGAAGCACGGCGTGCCCACGACCTGCTCGTGGAACCCGATCACCCACCGCTGCCAGCGGCCCTACTACGACACCCAGATAACCAATAACGGCGGCCCTCATAATGTCGCGAACTCACGGGCTGATATCAACGGCGGGCGCATGAACGGGTTCGTCGGCCAGGCCGTCGATGCACACAAGGGCACGTGCGGCAAGGACGTGCTCGATCCGTCCTGCACGATCAGGGTCAGGCGTCCCGACGTGATGGGCTACCACGACTACCACCAGATCCCGAACTACTGGAGCTACGCCCGCCACTACGTGCTGCAGGATCACTTCTTCGCGGCCGACGACGGTTGGAGCCTGCCGAACCACGAGGCGCTGGTGTCGGGCTGGTCGGCCCTCTGCACGTCGGCCACCGACCCGATGAGCTGCCGGCCGTCGGCGGACGAGACCGGCCGGGTGCACTACCAGCCGGGCCAGCCGGCCTATCCCTGGACCGACCTCACCTGGCTGCTCTATCACCACGACGTGAGCTGGGCGTACTACATCTCGGCCGGGACGCAACCGGACTGCAATCTGGGGATCATGGGCTGCCACTTCCGTCTTCAGAACGCCGAGACACCGTCGATCTGGAACCCGCTGCCCCGGTTCACCGACGTCCAGCAGACACACCAGGTAAACCACGTGCAGGACACCTCGCTGCTCTTCAAGGCGGCCCGGACCGGGCGGCTGCCAGCGGTCTCGTGGGTGATCCCCAACTACAGTCACAGCGAGCACCCGCCGGCCTCGATCACGCGCGGCCAGGCATGGGTCACCAGCGTGATCAACGCAGTCATGCGCAGCAAGGACTGGCCGTCGAGCGCGATCTTCCTGACCTGGGACGACTGGGGCGGGTTCTACGACCACGTGAAGCCGCCGGCCATCGACTCGCTCGGCTACGGGCTGCGCGTGCCGGGGCTCGTGATCAGCCCGTACGCACGCCAGGGCTTCATCGACCACCAGGTGCTGAGCCCGGACGCCTACCTCAAGTTCATCGAGGACGACTTCCTGGGCGGTCAGCGAATCGATCCCAAGACCGATGGCCGCCCCGACCCACGGCCCAGCGTGCGCGAGAACCAGCCGATGCTGGGCGACATCCGGGCCGACTTCAACTTCCATCAGCCGCCCCGGCCGCCGATGGTGCTGAAGCTGCACCCCTAGGCGAGCCCAACCACGCTGATGGAGCTAACCGGACTCGAACCCGTGACCTTCGCGCTGCCAGCTTCGCGAACGCGGATCGTGATCGCGCAGCGCCCGGAACTCCTTGACCGCGGCGAACCAGCGGGAAAGCGAACCTTCAGTTCGGGGCCGAACCAGGCATCGCGGGTGTAGTACAGGGAGGCCGGCGGCTGTGCTCGCGAGCTACCCATCGCACTGGGCCCTAGACCTTTACGAGTGTTTTACCGTTCGATGATAACACGTACTCGGCGGCCGGGTAGGGTCGCTGGTTCGTGGGTTACACCTTCGCAGGTCGCTCTTGTATCGCCCCACGACTCCTGGGGGTATGGGGATGGAACGTCGGGAATGCTTGAACTGCGGCGTGGCAACGCTGCACCACAAGGTTGATCTGACAGCGCAGGCGATCGATTGGACGCTGTTCGTCTGCGGTGAGTGCGGCACGAGGGCACGCACGCGGACAGTCCAGGCCGACTCGGCACCCGCCGAGCAACGCGGCGCGGGTGTGGCGATTCGTGCTGGCTCGCGGCAGTTGAAGCCGACTGATATGGTCGATGTTCCGTAGGCCGGATGGGGGTAGCGGATGGGCGTGCAGTCTCGGAGCACCAGGGTGACTGACGGGCTTTCTCGGCGTGGTTTTTTGGCTGCGAGCGCGGCTGCTGGTGTGGCGGCGGCCGAGCTGGGCCGCCTCAGTGACACGGAGTCGGCGCGGGCGCAGGGCGACGCTCCGACGGTCCTGCTTGACACGGTGTCGGCGGCGGTGATCACACCTGACGATGCTGCCTTTGTGTATACCGGGGCGCATGAGGCTCGTACTGCCGTCTATCCGGGGATCTGGTTCAAGCCTGATAGTCTCACTGGCGGCGGCGGATGGCCGGCGGCAGCGGTTTCGTTCTGGCACACGGGCGCGCAGGTTGAACTGCTCGTGAAGCCGATACCCCGCGGGAAGTATCGTCTCACCGTCGACGGCGTCCGCGTCTCGTCTGATCCGCAGCCTTTGCCGTCGGTCGGCCCGATTCGCCTGGTCGTCTACTGGCCAAGCGTGGCGCGCCGACAGGTTTTGGTTGAGCTTGACCACGTGCCGTGGGGCGGTGTGCGGATTGAGTCATCGGGCCTGGTTGAGCCGGTCGCCGCGCCATCGCAGCGCGTGATCGTCCTTGGGGATTCGGTTACGGCGGGTACTGGCGCGCTTGCGTCGTTTACAGGGTTTGTGCAATCGGCCGCGGCGATTCTGGGGTGGACTGACGCATGGGCGAGTGGCGTTGGCGGCACCGGCTACGTGAACCCGGGGCCGCCTGGGCAAGTAGCATTCATCAATCGCGTCGACCACGACGTGATTTCCTACGCGCCCAGCGTTGTCCTTGTAGCGGGGGGCACGAATGATCACGCTTACGCACCAACCGATGTGCAGGCGGCGGCGGCGGCCCTCTACCAGCGGATCGCTGACGGCCTCCCTGCCGCTACCGTGTATGTAATGGGTCCCTGGTGCGCGAAGGGGCCCGCGCCGGCCCAGTGGGTGGCGACCCGGGACGCACTCGTATCCGCCTTGTCTGGTTTCCCAAGCTTTCGTTTCATCGACAACATCGCGGAGCAATGGATCACCGGAACCGGGAACGTGGCGCATCCGAAGGGGGATGGAAACGCCGACCTCTATATCTCTGCCGACGGTACGCACCCCACGCAGGCTGGGCACGATTACGTTGGGCAACGCCTTGCAGCAGACATCCAGGCAATGCCATGAGACAGACCTCCGCCAAGTTGAGGTGAGCCCGCGGTGCCGACCAGGGCGGTAACTATTCATACGACCCGCCGCCTGGAAGCCGCGCCGCCCCTCGTCTCGCGATAGTTTCGATTTCTCGGATTTGCAGCGGGGCTGCGATGAGTGACGGTGTGGTCGACTTCGAGGGTGACGCGATCCGGTTGTATGCGAGGGCGATGGAGCGTCGCCGGTTGATCGTTGAGGAGTGGAGCGGTTGGGTCGGCCGGTGGTATCGGTTGGGTCGCGGAAGCATGTGCCCGGTTGACGGCCGCGCGAAGGCGGCCGTCCATCGTTTGGGCGCCTGGTGGGCGTCAGCGGCCACCGCGACCTGTGCAACGCGTGGAACAGTTTCCGCGTCGTGTTGGCGGTTTACGGGGAGTGGAGCTAACCGGGCTCGAACCGGTGACCTTCGCGCTGCCAGCGCGACGCTCTCCCAACTGAGCTATAGCCCCTAGGCGTCGAAGTATATCGGGGCGGGCGGCGCTCTCGCCCCGGATCAGACGGCCCGCGGCAGCAGCTCGCTGACCGGGTGGACGGCCATCCCACGGCGCTCGGCCAGCCGCTCCAGCACCATCGCCGTGTCCGCGACGGCCACGCCCGACAGGTGCTGGTCGCGCGCCTCGAAGTCGGCCATGATCTCGCCCAGCGCGGCCCGGTAGGCGGCCGCGTCGCCGTCGGCCAGCGCCTGCAGCCCTCTCCCGGTCCGCGCGAAGGCATCCCCGGCCGCGAGCATCTCCGTCGTGTCCGGCGCGGCACCGGTGGCGACCGCCGCCAGTGCCCGCGCGTAGCCGGCTGCGGCGCCTTCGACTCCCTCGGCGTCGGCCAGCGCCCGCGCCGCCACCTCGGCCACGCCGTCATCGGCCAGGATCGCCATCTTCAGCGCGCCGATCAGCCGCCCCCAGCTGCGCGGGCCGGTCTCGGCGTGCGACGCCAGGTAGGCATCGCGCGCAGCCCGGTACCTGGCTGCGGCCGGCCGGCCGGCCAGCTGCTCCGCGTACGCGTCCCGCTCCGCCGCCAGCGCCGCGTTCAGGTGCGCTCCCGCGCTCATGGCAGCGGCTGCCTGCCCGCGAACCCACCTTCCAGGGTGTGCCAGAACTCGATCCGCTCTTCCCCGACAAGCCAGCACAGCAAGGCCGGTTGCCCGTCGATCACAGCCGGGAAGTCGAGCAGACCCTGGGCCGGATCCTTCACCTGCACGCCCAGCGCCAGCACCTCGTCCACCAGCTCGCCCACCTCCGCCTGCGCCTGCTCCAGCGACTCCCGCAGCTCGCTGGCCCGCTCGTGGTCGAGCCCACCGCCGTTGGAGCCGATCGCGATCACGATCGTCCGCCACTCGCGCTGCAGCGGCTCCACCGCCGCGCACAGCTCCACCATCCGCTCGGCCAGCGGGCGCACCACCTCGTCCAGCAGCGCCTGCGCTTCGGCCGGCGTGAAGGTGCGGTCAGGCACCCTGGGCGTACGACTCGCTGGGCACCTCGCCCCAGAGCGACTCGAGCCGGTAGAACGATCGCGCGTCGGGCGTGAACACGTGCACGATCACGTCCAGGTAGTCGAGCAGGATCCAGTCGCCCTGCCGCTCACCGTCGATGTTGCGGGAGAGGATCCGGTCGCGCTTCAACGCCTCCCGGATCTCGGACGCGATCCCCTGCGTCTGGCGCGTGTTGCGGCCGGAGCAGATCACGAAGTGGTCCGTATAGCTGACCACATCGCTCATGTCCAGGATCACGATGTCAGAGGCAAGCTTCTCGTCCGCCAGTGCGGCGATGCGATGTGCCAGTTCGAGACTCGTGGTCAGGTGATCAGCTCCAAATACCCTCTCAAGCAGCCTAGCACGG
>Ga0134126_10010796_pt1 | contig 11502 bp, 8 predicted proteins | sample KB31752_FD_96881 | JGI IMG/M metagenome (GOLD analysis project Ga0134126, IMG submission 96881) | Terrestrial soil microbial communities with excess Nitrogen fertilizer from Kellogg Biological Station, Michigan, USA - KB3-175-2 | ecosystem: Environmental > Terrestrial > Soil > Unclassified ... | reverse complement strand
TATTCGACCTGCAACACCAGGCCGCCGACGTATGCCTGATGCCCGACCCCGAGACCGGGGAGAACATCAATTTCAGCCACATGATCCCGCGCTCCAAGGCCGATCTGGAAAAGCGGCACAAGGGATTGGAGCGGATCAGCGAATATTCCGTCGGGCTGATGGGCCGCACGCCCGACTACATGAACGTGACTTATGCCGGTTTCGCGGGGCGCGCCGACGAATGGGCGATCAACGGCAATGAAAACGGCGCCGACAATCTGGTCAACTACCAGAAGAAACTGCGGCGTGACGATATCAGCCTGACCCACACCATCGTTCAACCGACCATCGACAAAAGCCGGGGCGACGTGCCGCTGATCGGCGACACCGTCGCGCTGCACAAGGTCGAGAACACGTCGCACGGTATCCTGGTGCGCGGCTCCCGCGTGCTGGCGACGCTGGCGCCGTTTGCCGACGAGATCGCGGTGTATCCGGCGGTCCCGCTGATCGACGGCACCGACGCGCACGCGGTGTCCTTCAACATCCGCATGGACACGCCCGGCCTGAAATTTCTGTGCCGGGACAATTTCGCCCGGCAAGGCAACAAATTCGATTTCCCGCTGTCGAGCCGCTTCGACGAGCAGGATGCCTTCGTCATCTTCGATAATGTCGAGGTGCCGCGGGATCGCGTCTTCATCGACGCCAATCTTAAAGTCTACAACTCGGTGATGGCGCGCAGCTGGTGGCCCAACATCATGCAGCAAACCATGATCCGCGCGCAAACCAAGCTGGAATTCGCATGGGGATTGGCGACGCGCATGGCCGAAGCAATCAATGCGACGCAACCGCAAACCAACATGATGCTGGGCGAAATCTGGTCCTATGCCGAATTCACCCGCGCCGCGATCCATTCCGCCGAGCAGGGCGCATATGAATACGGCAACGGCGTGTGGCTGCCCGATGAGCGGCCGCTGGCGGCGTTGCGCGCGGCGCTCCCGACCTGGTTTCCCCGGGTCAACGAGATCATCCGGCTGATCGGGGCGCACAACCATTTCACCGCGCCCACCGCGGCGCAGTTCGCGGATTCCGGGCTGCGGCCGCTGCTCGACAAATATCTGCACGGCGCGAAAGAGGTCGATGCCGAACGGCGGGCGCGCATTTTCCGCCTGGCATGGGACTTCACCGGCAGTGCGCTGGCCAGCCGCAACGAGCAATACGAACGGTTCTATCTCGGCTCCGGCAGCCGCAACTACCAACTCGCGCAAGCGCTCCAGAAGCGCGACCGCGCCAATCGGTTGGTCGACCGCTTCCTCGACGAAGCGTACTGAACTACAGGGTCCGCGCGATCAGCAGTTTCATGATTTCGGTGGTGCCGCCGTAAATCCGGGTGACGCGGGCGTCCTTGTACATCCGCGCGATCGGATACTCGTCCATGTAGCCATAGCCGCCGTGAAGCTGAAGGCAGGCATCGACGATCTTGCCCTGAAGCTCCGAGACCCAATATTTCGCCATCGACGCCGTCGCGCCGTCGAGCTGCTTCTTCAGCAGCAATTCGACGCAGTGGTTGACGAAGACGCGCGCGATCGTCGCCTCGGTCTTGCATTCGGCAAGCTTGAACTGCACGGTCTGATTTTCGAGCAGCGCGCGGCCAAACGCCTTGCGCTGTTTGACGTAATCCAGCGTCACGGTGAGGGCGCGCTCGATCATCGCCATGCACTGCACCGCGATCACCATTCGCTCCTGCGGCAGCTTTTCCATCAATTGATAGAAACCCCGCCCCTCCTCCGCCCCGAGCAGATTCGCGGTCGGCACCTTCACGTCATTGAAAAACAATTCCGAGGTGTCGGCCGCCTCGAGCCCGACCTTGTCGAGATTGCGACCGCGCTGGAAGCCTTCGGCGGCGTCGGTTTCGACGGCGATCAGTGAAATACCCTTGGCGCCCTGACTCGGATCGGTCTTAGCGACCACGATGACGAAATTCGCGGTCTGCCCGTTGCTGATGAACGTCTTGGCACCGTTAATCGTGTATTGATTGCCGGTGCGGCGCGCCGAGGTGCGAACGCCCTGCAGGTCCGATCCGGCGCCCGGCTCCGTCATGGCAATGGCGCTGACCAATTCACCGCTCGCCAACTTCGGCAGCCATTTCTTTTTCTGCTCGTCCGAGCCGAACGTCTCGATATAGGGCAGGATGATGGCGTTGTGCAGCGATACGCCCCAGCCCTCGACGCCGCGCCAGCCCATTTCCTCCATGAGAATTGTTTCGTGGCGAAAATCGCCGCCGACTCCGCCATAGGCGGCGTCCGTCGACAGGCCGAGCAGGCCCGCCGCGCCGGCAGTGCGCCAGATTTCGCGGTCGACCACGCCCGCCGCGCGCCATTTCTCGACCTGTTGCGGCCCGGCATGCGTGTCGAGGAATCGCCCGACGCTGGCGCGGAACAGGGTGAGTTCCTCGTCCTCCATATATCCGGGTGTCGGTACGTTCAGCGGTCCCATCGCGATCCCCCCTCTGGTCGGCTTCACAGCCGTTGTTTTACACCGCCTCTTTCATTCGGCAAAACCGATACAAGCATTACGTGCAGAATACTCTCCGACGCCGCGAATTCGAATTCTGTGACAAATTCATGCTCAAGAGTCGCCGGTCAAACTTTTGACACGTTTCACACGCAAAACTATTGACGCAGCATGGAAATGGTCGGTTACGCGTGTCGCCATAATCTTGGTTCGAGAGCTCGTCACCGGAGGGAGATTTCCGTCTATGCAACTCCGACTTGATCTTGGCATGACGCCACCGGCGAGCGCGAGACGCTCGTGCGCCATTCCGTGACGGGAGGAGAAACACCGACATGTTTCCGCTGGGGATGCTCCGCCTTGTTGGCCGCGCTGCTTGTCCTCTCCGGTTGCGACATGCTGAACGGCACGGAGCCGAAACCGCCGGAACCGCCGCGCGTCGCCGAACCGGCGCTGACGGCGCCCGACGCCGAACATTCCGAGTCCGCCGCGCCCGTGCGGAAGACGCATCCGCACCATGTCGCGCGACCGGCGACGCCACGGCCGAGCGAGGAAAGTCTGTCACGCCAACTCGTCGGCCTGACCGAGCCCGAAATGCTGCTGCTGATGGGCAACCCCTCGCGCAAGGAAGCAGGCGGGCCGGGCCGGCACTGGATCTATCGAGACGGCCCGTGCGACCTCATCGTCGCTTTCTACGCGGACGTCGAAACCCGAATTTTCCGATCGCTCTCCTACGAAGTGAGGAACGATGACAACTCTGAGCAAGGTCGACGGAGCTGCATGGTCGAACTGGAGCACCGCATCGGAAGCGGTCGAGCCGAACAAGCCGGAAAGGATTAGGCTTCTTCTCGTCGATGACGACGACGATTTCCGCGAAGCGGCGGCGGCGGAACTCGACTATCTGGGCTTCGACGTCACGACGATCTCCAGCGGCGAGGCGATGCTGAACAGTTTCGCGGCCGGCAAGGAGGTCGACGTCATCGTTCTCGACTGGTGCATGCCGAGCGAGGTCGGCATCGACCTGCTGCCGCAGTTGCGCGCCAAAGGCATCACGGTCCCGGTCGTGTTCCTCACCGGCGTGCCGGCCGCGGCCTATGAAAGCGCGGCGCTCGACGGCGGTGCGTTCGACTTCGTCGACAAATCGCGCGGCCTGCCGATTCTGGCGAAACGCCTGCGCCGCGTCCTGGAAACGACGGGACAAAAGGACATGCCGGTCCAGGAAGACACGACCTACGGCAAGCTGACGCTTCGTCCTTCCGTGACGCGCGCCTATTGGGACGGCGCCGACGTCAACCTGACCGTTACCGAGTTCAACATCGTGTATCTGATGGTCCGCAACGCCGGCGACTACGTCACCTATCGCGCGATCTACGATTGCGTCCACCATGTCGGCTTCATCGCCGGCAGCGGCGACGAGGGATTCCGCGCGAATGTACGGTCGGCGATCAAACGCATTCGCAACAAGTTCCGCGCGCAGGACGATGGATTCAGCGAAATCGAGAACTTCTCCGCCTTCGGATACCGCTGGCGCGCGCTCTAGCTGGCGATCCTGGGCGCCGCGCCTTTCGTCGTCGCTGACCCTTAAGCTCGGCGTGCTGGTCGGCGTGTTCATCGCGCTGCCGGTGCTTCTCTACAATCAGTTTCAAACCGCCGACCGCGAGATGCGCAGTCTCGTCACCAGCGGCATCTATCATCAGAACTGGCTGATCGCGCAGGCGCTGAAGCCCGCGCTCGACGCGACCAAGCGGCCCAGCTCGGCGCTCGACAATCAACTCGCGAAATATTCCACCGACGGCACCACACTGCGGCTGATGTTCCGTCCGTCGCATGGACGAAGCCAGTCGGATTTTCTGTTCGTCGCATCGGCACCACCGCTCCCCGCGAGTCAGTTCGACGCTGAGCTCGACCGCCTCAATCGCGATGGCGTGCTCCAGCAGCTGACGCCGACCTGCACCTGGCTAACATCGGCCGAAATCAGCAAGGACCTCCCTGGCGGGTACGCCGAGATTCTGACATCGATGATTCCGATTCAGACGCGCGCCGGATGCTGGGTGCTGGTGGCGTCTCATCGCACCTCGGATTTTCTCAACACCCGCATCGGCAAACCCTATTGGCAACAGCCCGAGATCCATCTCGCGCTGGTGATCTATCTCGGGATGGCGGCGGTGATGGCGCTGATCGCGTGGAGCGTCTGGCGCCATATTCGGCGCTTCCGCCGGACCGCGCGCGACGCCCGGCGCGGCGCCATCGTCGAGCATGCTTTTTCGGCCCAGAACAAGATTCCCGAACTGGCGAGCGCGGCGGCCGATTTCGATCAGCTCGTGTCCGATCTTCACGACGTGGCGCGAAACGTTCGCCTCACCGCCGAGGAAAACGCCCATTCCTTCAAAGGGCCGGTCGCGACCATCGAGGCGTCGCTCGCGCCGCTGCAACGCATGGCGCCGCCCGGCGATAAACGCGCCGAGCGCGCCCTGGCGCTGATCGCGTCGTCTCTCAACCGGCTCAAAATGCTGGTCGAAAGCGCCCAGCGCGTCGACTACGTGACGGCCGACCTGATCGACACGCCGCGCATCAGCGTGAACATGAGCGAGGTCGTCACCGATGTCGTCACGGAATTTCGCGCCTTGTGCGCGGCACGACGCGTCGATTTGCAACTCTCGATCGCCGATGGCATTTTCGTGACGGCACCCGACGGCGCGCTCGATATTGTCACGGAAAACATACTTCAGAACGCGCTGAGTTTTTCGCCCCGAGAAAAAACGATCCGCGTCGAGCTATTCCGCAGCGGGCGGAACGCGCGATTGCGGATTGCGGATGAGGGGCCCGGCTTCGATCCGAAAGTCCTGCCGCGGATTTTCGATCGAAATTTTCGCGCGCGGCAGGGACGCGATATCGACAGTCTGCCGGGCGTGCATGCCGGACTCGGCTTGTGGATCGTCAAGCGTCACGTCGAGACGCTCGGCGGCGAGGTCGTGGCCGAGAATTCGCTGTCCGGTGGCGCCTGCGTGACCGTTACCTTGCCGACGCAGCGGCGTCCGGCGTCATCCGTGGCGCATCAGCTTACGTCGGTCGCGTCGCGCTGAGGCGTCGCGCTCCCATCGCCAACCCGTTTCGACGATTTCCTCGAGACTCGAATGTCTCGGCCGCCAGCCGAGCACCGCCCGCGCCCGCGCCGGATCCGCGACCAGCGCAGGGCTGTCGCCGTCCCGCCGCGCCGCAATTCTGATCTTAACGGGCTTGCCAGTGACGCGCTGCACGGCGGCGACGACGCTTCGCACCGAATGTCCGTCGCCCGTCCCGAGATTGAGCTTCATCGAATCGCTGCCGCCGAGCAGTCGGCGCAACGCGAGAACATGCGCGTCGGCGAGATCCGCGACATGGATGTAATCGCGAACGCAAGTGCCGTCCGCGGTGTCCCAATCGTCGCCAAAGATGTCGATTGCGCCGGCGCGTCCGTCCGCCGCCGCGAACACACGCGGAATCAGATGCGTTTCGGGGTCGTGCGCCTCGCCGAGTTCACCCTCGGGATCGGCGCCGGCGGCGTTGAAATAGCGCAGCGCCGCGTAACGGATATTGTGCGCCGCGTCGGCCCATTCGAGCACTTGTTCGACCATGAGCTTCGACGCGCCATAGGGATTGATCGGCGCGCGCGGATGCTCCTCGTCGAGCGGGAGCCGGACCGGCATGCCATAAACCGCGCAGGTCGACGAAAACACCACTGCGCGGATGCCGCACGCCGAGGCCGCACGCAACAGCGCCATCGTTCCGGCGACGTTGTTGTCGAAGAACGCCAGCGGCTCGCGCACCGACAAGCCCACCTCGATCAGCGCGGCGAAATGCATCACGGCCTGAATCCGGTGACGCCGCAATGTGCCGGCGACCAGCGCGCGATCCGCGATATCGCCGACCACCAGCGGACCCCAACGCACGAAATCGGCGTCGCCATGACTCAGATTGTCATACGTGACCGGAATAAACCCCGCCGCGGCGAGTGCCTTGCACACATGACTTCCGACATAACCCGCACCACCGGTCACCAGCACCGCAATCGACATCAAAAAAACCTCTATGACGTTCGAACCTCAAGCAGATGTTCCTGCCGACGCGGAACGCGCGAAATATAGGGACCGTGCATCGGCGGCCAACGTGTCCTTTTTGTGGTCGCGCGACGCGAGAAACGCGCCGCCGCAATACCCTCGGCGACATGAAAAGAACACACCTGTGCGGTTTCGCAGTTGCTACCGTTTTCATGAGCGAGGACCGAACAAAGAAAAGGGACGGCAACCGTGGCTGCACTGACTGTCGATCGATATCCGCGCGAAGCACATTCGTTTCGTAACTACGCCTCGACGCCTGCGCCGGTGGCGTCGCCCACATCAACGCGTATCGTGTCGCACGCGGCCGCCGTGGATCGTTGTCTCTTCATGGGCGCGCCATCGGCGAAACCCACGGCCGTGCCCGCCGACAATTCGATCAAACGTTTCGGCGATATTCTTATCGCCGCCATTCTTCTTTTGATTCTGTCGCCGGCATTGGCGCTGATCGCCTGCCTGGTGCGGTCGGACGGCGGGCCGGTGCTGTTCGGTCATCGCCGCGTCGGCGCGAGCGGCGACGTTTTCCGGTGCTGGAAATTCCGCACCATGGTCGTCGACGCAGACACGGTGCTGACCAGACTTCTCGAAAGCGACCCCGACGCGCGCGCCGAATGGCAGCGTGATTTCAAGCTGCGCTGCGATCCGCGCGTGACACCGCTCGGACGCTATCTGCGCATGACCAGCCTCGACGAATTGCCGCAACTCTTCAACGTATTGAAGGGCGAGATGAGCATCGTCGGTCCCCGCCCCATCGTTGCCGATGAAATCCGGCGCTATGGCGCGGCATTTCACGATTATGCGCGGTGCCGGCCGGGCATCACCGGCATCTGGCAGATCAGCGGCCGCAACGACGTCGATTACCGGGAGCGCGTCCGGCTCGACCAGGATTATGCGCGCAAATGGTCGCTGACTCACGATTGCCGGATTTTGCTCAAGACGCCCGCCGCCGTCCTGCACAAGAATGGTGCCTATTGAGCGCCGCCGCCCTCGACCGCCCGCGCACGCTGTCGCGCTTCGCGGGTCCACTTTTTGCGGCCCTTGCCGTCGCGTTGCTCGCGGGGTGTGCGCAGTCCGTCGACAATATCCCGCCGGCGCCGCGTGAATCGACGCCGCAGCCCGGCGTCATCGCTCACCTCCCGCCTTACAAGGTGCAAGTCGGCGACGTGCTCGACATCAAGCTCTTCCAAAATCCGGAACTGAACGACGAAGTCACGGTGCGGCCTGACGGCATGATCTCCACCGCGTTGGCGCAGGACGTGCCGGCCTACAATCACACGCCGACGGAAATAACGAGCGAGCTGGTGGCGCAGTATAAGTCGCAACTCGCCAATCCGATGATCTCGGTGGTCGTTCACTCCTTTGCGCCCAACCGTGTCTACGTCGCCGGAGAAGTCGAGAAGCCCGGCGAATTCATCACCGCGGGACCGAACCTTACCGTCTCGCAGGCCGTCGCCCGCGCCGGCGGCGTAAAGCTTAGCGCGCAACGCGACAGCATTTTCATCATCCGTCGCGGTCCCAACGACACGCCTATCGCCTATCATGTCGATTATTACGGGATCATTACCGGTGCCGATCCAGGCGCGGACGTGCGTCTTGCGCAATACGACATCGTCTATGTGCCGCGGACCGGCATCTACGAAATCTGGACCTACTTCAACCAATACGTTCAGCAATTCATGCCGGCAAGCTGGGGGTTCAACTACACGGTCAATCCGATCGTGACCGGGCATCCATGAACTTTGCGGAGCTGTGGTCGTGGGTATGAATCTGATGCCGTATGGTGTTCTCACCGTCATGTTCAAGCATTGGCGGGCCGCCCTCGGCGTGTTTCTCGGCGTCATGCTGATCGGCGCCGGCTATCTCATCTTCGACGAGCCGAAATATGAATCGGTCGCACAACTGATCGTCCGTTTCGGCGACCGTTCTGTCCCGGACATCAATCGCGGGCGGCAGTCCGAGCTGACGCCGTCCGATCGCCGCGAGATCGTGCTCGCCAATTCGGACATTCTCGCAAGCCACGATCTCGCCGAGGCGACCATCAATGCGTTCGGCCTCGACAGGGTCTATCCGGACATTGTCGCGGACCCCCCGACGCGGTGGACGCCGATGGACGAAGCGATCAAGACCTTCCAGAAGAATTTGTGGGTCGATGTCGGCACGCAGGACAACGTCATCACCGTCTCCCTGCTCCATAAAGACAAGGCGCTGGTGCCCAAGCTCGTGCAGAAGCTGATCCAGCTCTATATCGCGCATGAAACCGAGGTCTATCAGAATCCGCAGGCGATCTTTCTGGCCCATGAAGTGAAGCTCGCCGGACAGCGTCTCGCCAAGGCGCAAGCCACGCTCGAGGATTTCAAGGGCCGCTGGCACATCACCGATTAAGACCAGGAAATCCAGGCGCTGCTGAAGACGCGCGGCGATGTCGATATCGCACTGGGCAGCGCGAAAGCCGGGTTTCAGCAATCTCGCCATCGGGAGCGCGATATCGAAGGCCTGATCCGCAATGTTCCGGCGAATCAGCCCGAGCCGGCGAGCGGCGAGCAATACCGTTCGCTCGACGATGCACAGAGCAAGCTCGCCGACCTCAAGGCCAAGCAGGCCGAGATGTTGGCGACCTACTCCCCGCACAGCCGCGCAATGGCGACCATCAACGCGGGGGTGGCAACCGCGCAGCGCGAAGTCGCCACGCTGCGTCGGGAGGCGAAGCGGCGCTCGATCGCCAGCCCCAACGTGGTTCACCAGACGCTGCAAACCGATCTGTTGCGCACCTCTGCCGACGCCAAGGCGCAAGGCGAACCGGTTCGGGTGCTCCAAACGCAGCTCGACCAGATCAATCAGCGGCTCAACGACCTTCAGGCCAATCGGGGTCAGTTCGACAATCTGACGCGCGAACGGCAGATCGCCGAGGACACTTACAAATCGTTGTCGACTCAATTCGAGGACGCCCGGGTCAAGGACAATCTGAATCAGAAGGCGATTTCGCCCGCGACCGTCATCAGCGCGCCGACCCTGCCCTACAAGCCGGCATGGCCGCGGCCGCTCCTGACCATCGCGGTCTGTTTCGTCGCGGGGATCATTCTGGCGATCGCCGCGATTCTTGCTCTTGAGGCGCTCGACGACCGTTTCAGCACCGCTGAACAGGTCGCGTTCATTCTCGATCTCCCCGTCCTCGGCAGTTTTGAACGCCGCCGTCTCGGCGTCACCCAGGCACTCATTGCTTATCGAGGCGCAAAATGACCACCGCCAAACTCGCGTTCGAAGAGCTGACCAATCCGACCGCGCGGCCGCGGCAGCGAAAATTCCGCGAGGTCGACTTCACGCCGCCGCACGACCTTCCCGTGGTGGATCTGATCGAGCTGTACACCGGCGTCGAATACGCCCTGCCGGGCCGCGAAGGCGTCGTCGTTCAGTTCGTCGCCGCGACGTCGGGCCGCGATGCCGAACAGGTCGCGCTCGACATGGCCTGGGCCGCGGCCAGCGCGCTACACAAGCGTGTGCTGGTTCTTACCTGCACCGGCGGTTCGAGCGGCCGCCGCGCGCTGCGCGGCCCCGAGCATCAGCCTGCCAATGACGGCGGGCGTGTCGACGTGCTGGCGCCGGAAATGCGGATGCTGAAAGTCGCGGATCACGAGATGTATGTCGCCGATATCGGCGAATGGTATGGCAATGTCGGCGCGCTCGGCGCGCTCGACGAAATGGACGAACAGCTCACGGAATTCCGGGATATGCTCGACATGATCGTTACCGTGCCGCCGCCGGCCGACAGCGATCCGCTGGCGGCGGTCATGGCGCGTCACGTCGACGGCAACGTCATCGTGATCGAGGCGGAACAGACCCGGCGCGCCGCGGCGATCCGCCTGCGGGAGACCCTCGCGCGCTCGGGCCGGCCGATTGTCGGCACCGTGCTGTGCAATCGCCGCAACTACATGCCGCGATGGCTCTCGCGCATTCTCTAGCGACATGCACATATTGGACCTGACGCCTCCGCCGGCGACGATCTCCGGAGGCCCGTGCCGGATTCCGCCATGCATGTGATGGTGGTCAACAATATTTATCCGCCGTTCGCGGTGGGCGGCGCGGAATTGATCGTTTCCTATCTGTCCGAAGGTCTGGCGGAGCGGGGCCATCGCGTTACTGTCGTCTCCACCTGCGCACCCTCTATGGAGCCTTATCCCGTCGAGATTCAGAACGGCGTCGAGGTAATCCGTTTCTTTCCGCCGAACCTTTATTGGTCGTTCAAGCCCGGACCCCGATCGGCAATGAAAAAATGGGCCTGGCATGCGCGCGATTCATGGAACCGAAGCGCCGGCAAGCGCCTCGACGTCATTCTCGCCGAGACGCGACCGGACGCTTTCCATACCCACGTTATCGACGGTTTCTCCGCCACGATCTGGGAACGCATGCGGCGCACCGGGCGGCCCATCATCCATACCGCGCACGATTACCATCTGCTTTGTCCCCGTGCATTTCTGATGACGCCCGATTGGCGCGTCTGCTCGCGGCCCCAAATCCATTGCCGGCTTTATCGGAGTTGGCATCTTCGTACGACCCGGCTTATCGATCTGTTCGTCAGCCCCTCGCATTTTCTTCTCGACAAACACGAGCGCGCCGGCCTGCCGGTCGCACGCCGTACGGTCGTTCATAACGGGATTCCGCTGCCCGACGACATGGAACGCGTCAGGCGGCTGCGTCCGCCCGCGAGCCGCCGGCGGTTCCTCATGCTGTCCCGTCTCACCGTCGAAAAGGGCGTGCGGGTCGTCCTCGATGCCGTCGCGCGGCTCCCGGCCGATCTCGACATCGAAATTGCGATCGGCGGCGTCGGACCGCTGGAACAAGAAGTGCGCGCCGCCGCCGCGCGCGATTCTCGCATCGTCTATCTTGGGTTCGTCAGCGGCGAGGCGAAAGCCGCGGCATTATCGCG
>Ga0134126_10010794_pt1 | contig 11504 bp, 8 predicted proteins | sample KB31752_FD_96881 | JGI IMG/M metagenome (GOLD analysis project Ga0134126, IMG submission 96881) | Terrestrial soil microbial communities with excess Nitrogen fertilizer from Kellogg Biological Station, Michigan, USA - KB3-175-2 | ecosystem: Environmental > Terrestrial > Soil > Unclassified ... | reverse complement strand
GGCTCGATTTGGGTGGTGAACGCCTATCAGCTCGCCATCACCATCCTGCTGCTGCCGCTGGCCTCGCTCGGCGAGATCGTCGGCTATCGCCGCATCTACTGGATGGGGCTCAGCGTGTTCACGTTGGCCTCGCTCGCTTGCGCATTGTCGGGCTCGCTCGCGGCGCTGACCCTGGCGCGTATCGTCCAGGGGGTCGGCGCGGCGGGCATCATGAGCGTCAACGGCGCGCTGGTGCGCTTCATCTATCCACGCCGGATGCTTGGCCGCGGCATCGGCATCAACGCGGTCGTGGTCTCGGTCTCGGCGGCGGTTGGGCCCACGGTCGCCGCGGGCATCCTTTCGGTCGCCTCGTGGCCCTGGCTTTTCGCCGTCAACGTGCCGGTGGGCATCATGGCATTGGCCGTGGCGCGCACGCTGCCCGGCGCGGTCGGAGTAAAGCGCCGCTTTGACCTGTTGAGCGCGCTGTTCAATGCGCTGTTCTTCGGCCTGCTCATCGTCGGCATCGACGGGGCCGGCCATGGCGAGGCTTGGCGCGACGTGGGCCTCGAATTCGCCGTCGCGTTCGCCGCCGGTGTGGCATTGGTGCTGCGGCAGCTGCCGCAAACCTCGCCACTGCTGCCGGTCGATCTGCTGCGCATCCGACCTTTCGCGCTGGCGATTGCTACGTCGGTCTGCTCTTTCATGGCGCAGATGCTGGCCTATGTCTCGCTGCCGTTTTATTTCCAGGACGTGCTCGGCCGCAGCCAGGTCGCGACCGGGCTGTTGATGACGCCGTGGCCGCTGGCAACGGCGGTGCTGGCGCCGATTGCCGGGCGCCTCGCCGACCGTTATCCCGCCGGCATTCTCGGCGGCATCGGGCTGACGCTGTTCAGTGCCGGGCTGCTGCTGCTGGCGCTCTTGCCGGCGCATCCCAGCACTCCTGACATCGCGTGGCGCATGGTGCTCTGCGGCATGGGCTTCGGCCTGTTCCAGACGCCCAACAACCGCGCCATGCTGGGTTCGGCGCCGCGCGAGCGCAGCGGCGGCGCCAGCGGCATGCTTGGCACCGCCCGGCTTCTCGGCCAGACCACCGGCGCCGCGTTGATGGCTCTCATGTTCACGTTGTTCGGCGAGCGCGGAACGACCGCGGCGCTCCTCGCCGGCGCCGCCGTCGCCATCATCGCCGGCGGCGTGAGCTGCACCCGCCTCTTGAAGCGCAACCGGCAGATCTAGCCCTCTCGCCGGCGACAATCCCCCACACCGAGCACGAATTGCCCGCGCTCTTCAGTGTCATTGACGGCTGCAATCGTATGGCCCTAGCCTTATCCGAGGTTGCGTAAAAGCGGAAGAACGCAGCCTGTGGAGGAAAGAACCTTTTCGGGAGGAGAGCCATGTGGAGAGGACGGTTTGTTGCGCTTGAGCCCGTGATCGGCCTGGGCGCGCTCGCGGCAGGCCTGTTTGCCGCCGCGCCAGCCTCCGCGGCGCTGACCGGATGCTCGGTTGCGGCGCTCAATGCCGAAGATGTGCCGGGGGTGGTCATCAGCGCGGCCGTCGACGTGCCGGCGGCCGGCGCCAATCCGGAATTCTGCGACGTCTCCGGCACGCTCACCACCACCGGCTTCGGCGCGCCCGATGGCTCGGCCCATTTCGAGGTGCAGCTGCCGGCCAATTGGAACCACAAGCTGTTCGCCAAAGGCATGGGCGGCTTCGCGGGCTTTAGCGGCTTCCCGGGCGTGCCGATCAACGCCTTCGCCTCGGACAACGGCGTCGACGACGCGCAGGCGCTCCCCAAGGGCTACGCCACCGTCATCACCGACACCGGCCATACCGGCCACGGCTTCACCCCGGCCGATCTCACCGGCATCGTCACCGACGCACGCTGGGCGCTCAAGGCGGACGGCACGCCTGACACGGCCAAGCTCACCGACTATTACTTCCGCGCCACGCATCAGGTGGCGGTCGCCGCCAAGGGCCTGGTGCAGGGCTTCTACCAGCAAAGCATCAGCAAGGCCTATTTCGACGGCTGCTCCAATGGTGGTCGCCAGGCGCTGGTGGAGGCATCGCGTTTCCCCGAGGATTTCGACGGCATCGTCGCCGGCGATCCGTTCATGAGCATCCGCGCCATCGCGAACGGCGCGCATGTGTCGAGCCAGTTCATCACGCCCGAAGGATTCATCCCCTTCGCCGCGCTGGCGCTGATCGACCAGGCGACGACCGCTTCCTGCGACGCGGCCGATGGGGTCAAGGACGGCCTCATCCAGAATCCCGGCGCGTGCTCGTTCAAGGCCGAGACGCTGTTGTGCAAGAAGGGCCAGACGACGAACTGTCTGACGCAAGGCCAGGTCGATTCGCTCAACGCCTATTTCGACGGCTCGCGCGACGAGCGTGGCAATGTCGTCTATCCCGGCTTCGCCATCAGCGATCTCGGCGGCACCGACGGCGCGGCCGCGTGGTCGAACGGGTTCTTCGTGCCGGGACAGCCGCTGCCCGGAAGCACGCAGCCGGTCTTCGATCTCACCGCGCCGGAGCCATGGGGCAATCAGGGTTTCAGCCCAGCGCCGCTCGGCTGGCAGTTCCAGGATCACGGCATCAAATTCATTGTCGAGCGCGATCCCACCGCCGACCCGCGCGACTTCGCGCCCGACGCCTTGGGCCCGATCAGCGCCCGCGCGCTCGACCTCTTCGACGCGCGCACCGAGGCGGGCGACGCCGATGATCCGGCGCGCTTCGCGCCGTTCATCCGCCAGGATCGGAAGCTGCTTATCTATCACGGCTTCAGCGACCCGGCGCTGACCGCGTTCCGCTCCATCATGCTGTATCAGGACCTGGCACAGCAGACGCATGGCGGCGTCGCCGAGCTGCAGGAGAATGTGCGCCTGTTCCTCGCGCCCGGCATGCATCACTGCGGCGGCGGTCCCGGACCCAACTCCTTCGACACGCTCACCGCGCTGGAGAACTGGGTCGAGCACGGCCAAGGTCCCGACAGCATCATCGCCACCAAATTCAACGGCGACAATCCCGCCAACGGCGTCGCCCGCACCATGCCGCTGTGCAAATTCCCCGAGGAGGCATCGTTCACGGGCAATCTGCGCAGCGCGACCGCGGCCGACATCGACAATGCCGCGAACTGGACGTGCGTGCCCAAGGACAAACGGCTGCTCCAGGTCGGCCGCAATGGGCGCGACGCCGGCATCAACGAGGACGAGGCGCCCGAGTTCGCGCATCGTCACTGAGTTAGTACGGAGGTAAAAGCAGAAGGGCGCGTCCGTCGGGCGCGCCCTCGCTATTTGCGCAAGTCGCGGCGCCCTCTACACAAGAAGCGCGCCTTCGAGCGTGAGCAGCTTGAGCTTGGTCTCGATGCCGCGGCCGCCGCTGTAGCCGCCCAGGCGACCCTTGGCCGCCATCACGCGATGGCAGGGAATGACGACCGGCAGAGGATTGCGGCCACACGCCTGGCCGATGTCTTGCGCCGTGGCGTTGAGCGCGCGAGCGAGCTCGCCATAGCTGCGGGTCTGGCCGTAAGGGATGGCCGACATGAGGCGCCATACCTGCTGCTCGAGCGGCGGGCCGGCTGGCGACAGCGGCAGATCGAACGCGCGCAACTCGCCGCGAAAATAAGCATCGAGCTGACGCTTCGCCTCGAGCAGCAGCGGCGTCTCGTCGGTTGCGGCATGCTTGCCGCGCCAATCGACCGCGGTCAGACGACCGTCTTCCTCGCGGAGCGTGAGGCGGCCCAGTGGGCTATCGATCGAGAGACGCGGCATCGCGGAATTCCTTACAAGCGCAAGCTTAGAGCGTCACCCGCGCAAGCGGGAGTCCAGGGGCGGCGGCACAGCGTTGGCCCCTGGTCCTTGCTTTCGCCGGGACCACGAAAGCATAAATGGGTAGCTAGCGCCGGCGCGCCAGATCAGCCGCGAGCGCGGCGGCATCGGTGAGCGGGAGCGAGCACAGCGGGCCTTCGCAGACATAGGCGGTGGCGCGGCCGCCGACTTGGCCCTTGCCCGCCGCGGGGTGCCCGGCTGGGAGGTCGGCGTCGGGCGCCACGATCGTCAGCACTTTGTTGGGCAGGCTGATGCCGCTCACTGCGCGCAGCAGCGCGTCGGTGTGCTCGTCGCCGACACTGCCGCGCACCACGATTTGCAGCGCGCGCTGCAGCAGCTCGTTGCCATTGATCAGCGCAGCATAGCCCAAGATCTGGCGCTCCGCCTCGCTGGCGAAAGTCGCGACGATGCGCTCGGCGCGCTCGCGATAGTGTGCCGTGCCGGTGATGTAGAAAAGCCGGGCCAACACCCCAACCATGACGCCGTTACCCGATGGGTTCGGCGAGTCCTGCGCTGTCTTGGTGCGCGCGATCAGGCCCTCCGTGTCGTCGGCGGTGAAGAAATAGCCGCCGCCCGACGAGTCCCAGTAATGCCGGTCGGCGATCGCGACCCAGGCCTCGGCGCGCGCGAGATAATCCGCCTCACCCGTCGCCTCGTGCAGCGCCAGCGCGGCGCGGCTCATATTGGCGTAGTCGTCGAGGATCGCGGCGTGGCGCTTCTTGCCGGCGCGCGAGGCGTGGAACAGACGGCCCGCGCCGTCGCCCATGCCGTCGGCGACGAAGGCAAAGGCGTCGACGGCGTAGTCGAGCCAGTCGGGCCGCTCGAACGCGGTCGCCGCATGGGCGAGTGCAGTGATCATGAGCCCGTTCCAATCGGCGAGCACCTTGTCGTCGAGGCCCGGACGGACGCGTTCCTCGCGTGCATGGAACAGGATGGCGCGGCAGGCCGCGAGCTCGGCCTCGGTGGCGGGATCGGCGAGCTCAAGATGATGCAGCCGGTTGACGATCGTGTGGCCTTCCCAATTTCCACCCGCGGTGACATCGTAGAATGCCTTGAAGCGCGCCGCGCGATCGCCGAGCAGCGCATCGACCTCCGCCTCGCTCCACACGTAGAATTTGCCTTCCTCGTGTTCGCTGTCGGCGTCGAGGCTGCTCGAGAAGCCGCCTTCGGGCGTCAGCATCTCGCGCGAGATCCAATCGACGGTCTCGGCGACGCGCATGGCGTAGAGGCCGTTGCCGGTCTCCTGCCACACCAGGGTCAGCAACTCGATAAGCTGGGCATTGTCGTAGAGCATCTTCTCGAAATGCGGCACCAGCCAGCGCGCATCGACGGCATAGCGCGAATAGCCGCCGCCGATATGGTCGTAGATGCCGCCTTGCGAAATATGCGTCAGCGTGAGGTCGACGGCGTGACGCAGCTTGTCCTGCCGCGTGCGGCGGAAGGCGCGCCACAACAGCTCGAGTACGCCGACTTGCGGAAATTTCGGCGCATCGCCGAGACCGCCATTCACCGGATCGAGGCCCTGCGCCAGGCGCTCGGCGATGCGGTCGGTGGCGGCGAGCGACAAGCCCTCGCCACCTTGCGGCGCCGACAGCCGCGCCAGCCCCTGCTTCAGCGCGGCGGCGTTGTTCGCCACCTTCTCGCGCTGTTCCTTATAGGCGTTGCTGATGGCGCGCAGCACGTCGGGAAAGCCAGGCCGACCCCAACGCGCCTCGGGCGGGAAATATGTCCCGCCCCAGAACGGCTCGCCGCTGGGCGTCAGGAACATGGTGAGCGGCCAGCCGCCTTGCTCGCCCAGCAGCGCCAGCGCGTACTGGTAGATCGTGTCGAGGTCGGGGCGCTCCTCGCGGTCGACTTTGACGTTGACGAAGAGGTCGTTCATCAGCGCCGCGATGTCGCGATTCTCGAAACTCTCATGCGCCATGACATGGCACCAGTGGCAGGCGGCGTAGCCGACCGACAGCAGGATGGGCTTGTCCGCATCCCGCGCGGCAGCCAGGGCGGCCGGGCCCCAGGCCTGCCAATGCACCGGGTTATCCTTGTGCTGGAGCAGATATGGGCTGGTCTCTTCGGCGAGGGCGTTGCGCGTCATGCGAGGCAAACGGCGGCCGGAGGGTGCCGGCGCATTTGCGCCGGGCGGTTAACGACTATACTGTGCCGCCCCGCCGTCGCGCCAACCCATTCGGTCCGTCCGTCCATGCCTGCCGATCCGCCGCTGTTCTATCGCCGCCATGTCTTCTGCTGCACCAATACACGGCCGCCGGGCCATCCGCGCGGCTCGTGCAGCGAGAAGGGCAGCGAGAAGCTGCGCAACTACATGAAGGCGCGGGCGAAGGAGCTCGGCCTTGCCGATGTGCGGATCAACGCGGCGGGGTGCCTTGATCGCTGCGAGCTCGGCCCCACCATGGTGATCTATCCCGAGGGCGTGTGGTACGGCTACCGCACCACCGCCGACCTCGACGAGATCCTAGAGACGCATTTGGTGAAGGGCGGCCGCGTCGAGCGGCTGATGCTGAAACCGGAGCAGAAACCCCGCGGCGAATAGGCGGGTTCCGCCCGCCTATGGTCATTGCCGGAAAGCGGAGAGGATGGGATGCGGCCGATACCGCCGGGCGCCAAGGGCAGCTTCACGTTCGTGGTGACGCCGGCGCAGCTCGCCAGCCAGTTCAAGGACGCGACGCTGCCGCCGGTGCTGGCGACACCGGTGATGATCATGGCCATGGAGAATGCCGCCCTCAATGCCATCAGGCCGTTCCTGGAGCCGTCTGAGACGGCGCTCGGCACCGCCGTCGATGTGCGGCATCTGGCGGCGACTCCGGTGGGGCAGCGCGTCCGTGCCGAGGCGGAGGTGACCATGGTCGAGGGGCGGCGGGTCGAATTCATGGTCAGCGCCCGTGACGAAACCGAGGAGATCGGCCGCGGCGCGCATCAGCGCATGGTCGTCGACTACGCACGCATCGAGCGGCGCCTGGCGGCTAAGTCGAAACCCTAGCGTGCGACAGAGGCCGCGGATTTTGCGTGTCAGTGTAGGCGACCCGGGAATGACCCTGCGCTGCCGATTGTTCATTGGCGCAGGTGAAGTCACTCCGCGAGGATTTAATGCGTAAGAATCTGCTTGTTGCCGCCTCGGTGCTAGCGCTCGTCGCCGCGCCAGCGCTGGCGCAGACCACGAGTCCGGGCGCGCCGAGCACGCCGCGCAGCGGCGGGACGGGCGCGAACCCGTCCAGCGCGACGGAAGCGAGCCGCAAAGCTGATCCACTGACGCAGGATGACGTCTCGGAGATCAAGGGCGCCGCGGTCTATGGCAGCGACGACAAGAAGATCGGCAGCATCGCCACCGTGCTGATGAACCCCGAGAGCAGGACCATTGACCGGCTCGTCGTCGGCGCCGGCGGTCTGCTGGGCGTCGGCGCGCGTGACGTGGTCATGCCGATCGACCAGTTTCGCTGGGATGCCGCCAAGGGCGGCTTCAGGATCGCCAAGACCGAGAACGATATGAAGAAGATGCCGGAATGGAAGGCCGCTCTCGGCAACGGCGGCGGCGCCAGCGGCTCGACCACGGGACCCTCGGCAACCACGCAGTCGAAGCATTGATTCGGGCTGATTGGCCGTCGCGGTCATTGGCTACGAGTGTAGCATGTGAATGCGCTAATTGTGGGATCGACAAATATCTACGTCCGTATTTGACCAAACCAGATTGGGCTAAGGTAGTTATGTACAGAATAGGTGGGCATCGTTCTGTACATCTTTGCCCTGGGGTTATTCTGGATACATAGCCTGGCATCTCCTTTACAAAGAATCACTGTCGCGTCGATCAAAGTAGACGACCGCGGCGAGGCTTTAAATACAAGCAAGCGAAGCATGATGGTGGGGCGATGCCCGAGCGCGGCGGGCGAGTCGCGGCCAGATTTTTGCCGAGGCGCCTGGGGATGATGGCTTTGCCGCTGTTGACTCCCCGCCACTTCTGCGCGACCCACAATGAATGCGCGCCGCCGACACCATCTTCGCCCTTGCCAGCGCGCCGGGCCGCGCCGGCATTGCGGTGCTGCGCCTGTCGGGACCGGGCGCCGCCAATACCTTGCACTCGCTGACCGGACGGATTCCGCCGCCGCGCGTAGCGCAGCGTGTGCGGTTTCGCGATCCTGTCGATGGCGAGGCGATCGATGATGGACTCGCTTTGTTCTTTCCGGCGCCGCAGCTTCACCGGCGAGGAAGTCGTCGAGCTTCACCTGCATGGCAGCCGCGCCGTGGTCGCGGCCATGGTCGATGCGCTCTCACGGTTGCCGGGATTGCGGCCGGCCGAGCCGGGCGAGTTCACGCGGCGCGCCTTCCAGAACGGCAAGGTTGATCTGACCGAAGTGGAAGGCTTGGCCGACCTCGTCGCTGCCGAGACCTCGGCGCAACGGCGTCAGGCGCTCCGCCAACTTGGCGGCGAGCTCGGCCGGCTCTATGAGGGCTGGCGCGTGCGGCTGCTGCGCGCGCTGGCACATGTCGAGGCGGAGATCGATTTCCCCGAGGAGGGCCTCCCCAGCGAGATCTGGACAGCAGTGCGCGACGAGGCACAGGCGCTGCGTAGCGACATCGCTGCGCATCTTGCCGACGATCATCGCGGCGAGCGTCTGCGCGAAGGTCTATCGGTCGCCATCATCGGCCCGCCCAATGCCGGCAAGTCGAGCCTGATGAATGCGTTGGCGCGGCGCGATGTGGCGATCACGGCGGCGACCGCCGGCACGACTCGCGACGTCATCGAGGTGGCGCTCGATCTCGAGGGTTATCCTGTCGTGCTCGCCGACACGGCAGGCCTGCGCGAGGCGAGCGACGCGGTCGAGGAGGAAGGCGTGCGCCGCGCCCGCGCCCGCGCCGCGGCTGCCGATTTCCGCATCGTCGTCGTTGATGCCACCCGGCCGGACGAGGCGAGCGCCCTCGGCTCGCTCGCCGGCGACTCGGCGCTGGTGGTGGCCAACAAGATCGATCTGCGGCTAGGCGATGACGCGCGCTGGGCCGATGCGCTCGGCGCCGGCCCGGCCCTCCGGCTGTCGCTGCGGACAGGGCAGGGGTTGACCGAAATGCTGGCTCGTCTCGCAGCCGAAATGAAGACGCGGCTCGCTCCCGGCGATGCTCCGGTCATCACCCGCGCCCGCCACCGCGCCGCTCTCGCCGATGCCGCGGCGGCGCTCGATCGTTTCGCTGTCGCAACCATGCCCGAGCTGGCCGCTGAGGATCTGCGCGCGGCAACCCGGGCCCTCGGGCGGATCACCGGGCGGGTCGATGTCGAGGACATGCTCGACATCATCTTCCGCGAGTTCTGCATCGGCAAATAGCTGATCGATACGGCTGCGCAACGAGGCCTGTCAGGCCTGATGAATCGCGGCTTTTGCTCGCGTCGTCAACAGCAGCGCCGCGCCAGCGAAGAGCGCACCCGCGGCTTCGAAGCCGGCACCGGCGACATAAAGGGGGACATAGCTGCGCCAGGCATCATAGGCGTAGGCCATGCCGTAGCCACCCGCCGCCTGGAAGAAGCCGAACACCAGCGTCGCGAAGCCCCAGGCGCGGATCTGCCGGCCAGGCTCGATGAGCTCCGTCATTCGCGCGGCGCTGAGCGCGGCTATGCCGGGCGTCAAGGCGCCCGTGATCAGCGAGGAGATGGTCAGCACGGGCAGGGCCGCGCTCAGCGCAGGCAACAGCACCGATGCCGATTTGAGCGCGAAGGCGAGCACCAGCGCACGGCCGATGCCGATGCGGTCGCCGACCACGCCACCGAGCCATGGGCCGAGCAACGCGCCGAGGCCGAAGATCAGCCATTGCGTGGCGCCCACCGTTGTGCCGAGGCCGAGGCTGCGCGCGACGTAGTCGACCCAGAACAACATGTGCGGAATGAATCCGATGCCATCCATGCCAAAGGCGAGCGCGACGAACACTGCCGGAACGCCAAGCCGCCGCAACGGCACATGTGCCGATGAGACGGCAATGCCGCCGCGCCAGCGCGGCCACGTGGCAAGCGCGGTGAGCAGCGCGCCGGCGGCCAGTGCCGCCCAGGCCGAGGCGAGGCTGGTCGCGGCGAGCGTCGGTACGACCAGGCTCGAGAGGGCGATACCGATGCCGACACCGGTATAGATGACGCCGCCGCTGCGGCCGCGCGCGGCGGCGGGCATGTCGGCCAAGAGGAAGCTCGGCGCGAGCACCATCAACACCGCGCCGGTCACGCCGACGATGAAGCGCCAGGGCGCATACCACCAGAAGCCGCCAGGCCAGAGGCAAGCGGCGAGGGCGAGAACCGAGAGGGCGAAAGCGGCGCGGATGACGCGCCCGAGGCCGACGCGCGCGCCGAGCGATGCGGCGGCAGCGGCGCCGCTCAAATAGCCGGCGAGATTTGCTGCACCGAGATACGCGGCGCCGGTCTCCGTCACGACGCCGGCCGAGATGAGGAAAGGGACCAGCGGCGTATAGGCGAAGCGGCTGAGCCCGACACCGTTCAAGGTCGCGAGCAGTCCGGGCCAAGCATGACGCCAGGAAGACAAGGCGGCGCGCTCTCACTTCGATGAGGCCGCTCTAATCTATGCCATAAGGGTGCGGGCGAATGGGACGCCGTTCATGCAACCCTGTATCCGCCAAACGCCGCGCGCGTCATTTCAGAGCCGTTACGTTTCACGTGAAACTACTTAGCCAGCGGCTTTACAGCACACGCTGACCTTCCTACAGTCCGATCATGCATCGATTCGACGTGATCGTGGTGGGCGGCGGTCATGCCGGCTGCGAAGCGGCGGCTGCTTCCGCGCGGCTGGGCGCGCGCACGCTCTTGCTCACGCACAAGATCGAGACGATCGGCGAGATGTCCTGCAACCCCGCCATCGGGGGCCTAGCCAAAGGGCATTTGGTGCGCGAGATCGACGCGCTGGACGGGATCATGGGCCACGCCATTGACCGCGCCGGCATCCAGTTCCGCATCCTCAACCGCAGCAAGGGCCCGGCCGTCTGGGGCCCGCGCGCCCAAGCGGACCGTAAGCTCTACCGCCGTGCCATCCAGACCCTCCTAGCCGAGCAGCCGAATCTGAGCATTCGAGCTGGAAGCGCCGAAGACGTGATCTTGGATGCGGCCGGCGCCGTCGCTGGCGTGGTGACGGGGGAGGGCGAGCACATCGCTGCCGGCCGTGTCGTGCTGACCACGGGCACCTTCCTGCGCGGCCTCATTCATATCGGTACCGAAAAGATCCCGGCGGGCCGGGTGGGCGAGGCGCCCTCGACCGGTCTCTCCGCTACGCTGGAGCGTGCCGGTTTCCGCCTCGGCCGCCTCAAGACCGGCACCCCGCCGCGGCTTGACGGCCGCACGATCGACTGGGCCGCATTGGATGAGCAGGCGGGCGACGAGCCGCCGCCGCCCTTTTCTTTCCTCACCGATCATATCGGCACGCCGCAGCGCGTCTGCCACATCACGGCGACGGCGCCGGCAACTCATGCCCTCATCGGCGCTAATCTGCATCTGTCGCCGATGTATTCCGGCCAAATCGAGAGCATCGGGCCACGTTATTGCCCGTCGATTGAAGACAAGGTTGTGCGGTTCGCGCAGCGCGATCGCCACCAGATCTTCCTCGAGCCGGAAGGGCTCGATGACGACACCGTCTATCCCAATGGCATTTCGACGTCGCTGCCGCGCGACGTGCAGCGCGCCATGATCGCGACGATCCCGGGCCTTGAGCGGGCGCAGAT
>Ga0134126_10010793_pt1 | contig 11504 bp, 14 predicted proteins | sample KB31752_FD_96881 | JGI IMG/M metagenome (GOLD analysis project Ga0134126, IMG submission 96881) | Terrestrial soil microbial communities with excess Nitrogen fertilizer from Kellogg Biological Station, Michigan, USA - KB3-175-2 | ecosystem: Environmental > Terrestrial > Soil > Unclassified ... | reverse complement strand
GACATGGCGATGAAGGCGAGGAGGGTCGCGCCGGCGGCGAAAGCCAGCCCGACCGCGAAGGCGCCGAGGCTCGACAGCACCAGTTGCAGATGCGCGTTCATCGGCGCGCCGATGAGCTGAGACAGGGTCGGCAGGCCGAACAGGCCGGCGACGTTGAGGAAGAACAGCGTGCCGAGCCCGAACCGCGCGAAACTGTAAGCCATCTCGCGCGAACGGTTCATGGCCGCGAATAGCGGCGCATTGTCGAACGCCCAGCCCTGTCGCCGCGCCGCCTCGGCGAGAAAGTCCGGGCGGATCGGCTCGGGCGGCAATTCGCGGAATTCGGGTTGATCCTTCACGCGCGGCTCCCTCACGGGAAGCCCGGCCCGCGCCGCTGCGACCGGCGCATGGTTCTGGCGGCGGATGCTTCCGCCGCGATCCCGCGGACGTGGCCTCCCACAGCAGCGCCCGGGTGCAAGTAACTTAAAGAGTTATTGACGGCGCTTCCAGATAATATGCTCCGTGTTAACTAATGGCTCCCGTTCTGTTCTTGCGGGATTAATATTCGCGAAATTCGTCAAAGGAGGATTCATGAGCGAGCGTGTCGCGCGGTGCCAATGCGGCGGCTTCACCGCGACGGTGACAGGACAGCCGGAAATGATCGTGATGTGCAATTGCGACGCGTGCCAGCGGCGCAGCGGCAGCCCGTTCGGCTCCGGCGCTTTTTTCCAGAACGCGAATGTCGTGCTGTCGGGCGAACGCAAAAGCTTCGGCCGCCCCACCGACAGCGGCAAGACGCTGACCAATCATTTCTGCCCCAATTGTGGCACCAATCTCGCCTGGGAGGCCGAGATCCGGCCCGGCTATACCGGCGTCGCCGTCGGCGCGTTCGCCGACGCGAATTTTCCGCCGCCCACTGTCGTGCTCTATGACGACAACCGGCATAAATGGATCGCGCCGCCGGCCGGCGCGCGGATCGTGCCGGGGGGGCGCGCCCGCTAAGGCTTACCTGGGCGGCCCGGCCCCGGCGCGGTGGCGCGCATAAAGCGCCGCCGTGATCAGCAGAACCGCGCCGGCCTGGTGCAGGACGGCAAGCGGCAGGGCCACGACCGTGAGCAGCGTGGCGATGCCGAGCGCCGCCTGGATCGTCGCCATCGCCGCCAGCAGATCGAGCGCGCGCCGCGCCGAGCCGGCGACCGCGCGGCGGCCGAAACCCCAGGTCAGCATGACGATGAGCCACGTTGTCTCGGCGAGGATGCGATGGTCGAACTGCGCGGAAGCGGGATTTTCGAACCAGTTGCGCCATACCGGCGTCATCGCGGCGTATTCGCCGGGAGCGAACGCGCCGCCCATCAGCGGAAACGTGTTGTAGATCGAACCGCCGCGCAGCCCGGCGACGAATGCGCCAGCGACCAGCGTTAACGCGACCAGCGCCAGCACCAGGTTCAGCGCGCGGCGGATTCCGCGTGGCGCGGCGGCGGGGCGCGGATCGAGCAGGTCGAACGCCACCCACAGGATCGCGCCATAAATCACGATGGCGGCAAAAAGATGCGCCGCGAGCCGGTACTGACTCACTTCGATGCGATGGGAGAGGCCGCTTTCGACCATGAACCAGCCGAGCGCGCCCTGTAGTCCGCCGAGGACGAAAAGCAGCGCCAGTTTCGGCCACAACGTCCGTCCGATCCGGCCGCGGACCAGGAACCACAGGAACGGCAGCAGGAACACGACCCCGATCAGCCGGCCCCAGAGCCGATGAAGATATTCCCAGAAATAGATGCCCTTGAACTGTGCCAGGGTCATGCCGGCATGGATGGCGTGAAATTGCGGGATCGCCTGATAGCGCGCGAAAGCGTCCTGCCACTGCGCCGGCGACAGCGGCGGCAGCACGCCCTCGATCGGCTGCCACTCGGTGATCGACAACCCCGATTCGGTGAGGCGCGTGACGCCGCCGATCACCACCATCAGGAAAATCATCGCGGCGCAGAAAATCAGCCATAGCGCCACCGCGCGATCCGAAGCGCGCGCCGGCGACGATGCCCGCGTGAGGGAGGCCGTCGATGTCATGGCAGTCGCGATTTGGTGAAGACCAGCGCCGGTTCGCGCTCGTCGCAGGAATTGCCAAGATGGGCGCGCGGCAGGTTGGCGCATTCGGTGCGCAGATCGCGCAGCGTCATGCGCGACGGCGCGCGGATATGGTTGACGCAGGCTGCGCCGCCCGCGCTCCACGCCGCCTCGAAGCTCATACCGTCGGCTTGCGCCAGCGGATGGACGGCGATCTTGTCGTAAACGGCGACCGGCGCGCCGCCGGCACGATCATGGCCGGTGCCGCAATAATCGGCGCGCAGCGCGCGGACGCAGGCCTCGTGATAATCCCACAGATCGGCGCCGGTGGCGGCATGGCGCCAGGGCCGGTACCCGAGCGCGACGCAGCGCGCCTCGACCGTGCCGGCGCAGGCGATCGCGACTTGGCCTCGCGTCCGCAGATGTGCGCCGGTTTCCGACCAGCTTCCCGCGACCGGAAAGCCCCAGCCATCGCCGGGACAATAACTGCCGCCGTCGGGCCGCGCGAAGCGATAGAGCACGATCTCGCCGGTCGGATCATTCGGATCCGGCCGGGTCGCCGCGATGCGCAGCCGGACCCCGCCGGTCTCGAACGACTGGCCGACGATCTTCTCCGCTCCAAGACCGAGACCGCCGATCTCGAAATGGCCCGCCACGACGGTGAGGGAGTCGTTGCCGGCGACCGATCCCGGCGCGGGGCCGCGATCCATCCCGAGCGGCATCGAACAGCCGCCCAGCATGCCGATCGACAGCAGCGCCGCGAATGCCCAGCGCCGTTTCGCGACGGCGCGGCCGCCGCTCGCCGTTTTATCGATTGTTAACTCTTGTGTCGCGACACTGGCGCCGACAGGACGCTGCCATAGCCAGCGACGCCGAATCGATGGCACGAAACGGAAAGTCGCCCGGCGGGAGGGTTGATGGAGATGACGCGGATTCGGGGCGGGATCGGACGGTTGTGCGGGCTGGCGTTCGATCGTGACGGCGTCACCGCGCTCGAATACGGCCTCCTGACCGGTTTGATCGCGCTGGTGATCGTCGCCGCCGTCACGCTGTTCAGCGGTAACGTCAACACGATGTTCACGCATCTCGCCAACACGATCTAGCGCACGCGGAAAATTCACCGCGTCGGGACCGGCTTCTCGCCGCGATAATCGTAGAAGCCGCGGCCCGCCTTGCGGCCGAGCCATCCCGCCTCGACATATTTCACCAGAAGCGGACAAGGCCGGTATTTGGAATCGGCGAGGCCTTCGTGCAGCACCTGCATCACCGCGAGGCAGGTATCGAGACCGATGAAATCGGCAAGCTCCAACGGCCCCATCGGATGATGCGCGCCGAGCTTCATCGCGGTGTCGATCGCGTCGACCGTGCCGACGCCTTCGTAGAGGGTGTAGACCGCCTCGTTGATCATCGGCAGCAGGATGCGGTTGACGATGAAGGCCGGGAAATCCTCGGCGGCGACCGGGGTCTTGCCGAGCTTGACCGCGAGCGCGCGGATGATCTGGAACGTGGCTTCGTCGGTCGCGATGCCCCGGATCAGCTCGACGAGCTGCATCGCCGGCACCGGGTTCATGAAATGCATGCCGATGAACCGCGCGGGACGGTCGGTCGACGCGGCAAGACGCGTGATGGAAATCGAGGATGTGTTGGACGCGACGATGGTGTTGGCGCCAAGCTCCGGCACCAGCTTGGTGTAGATGTCGCGCTTCAATTCCTCTTTCTCGGTCGCCGCCTCGATCACGACGTCGCACTGGCCGACGAACTTGAAGTCGCCGCCGATCCGGATGCGCTTCAGCGCCGCGTCCTTTTCCTCGGTTGTCAGCTTGCCGCGCGCGATCTGGCGTTCGAGGTTCTTGTTGATATTGGCGACGGCGGCGTCGAGCGCCTTCGCGTTGATGTCGGCGAGCCGTACGTCGTAGCCGGCGAGCGCCGCGACCTGCCCGATGCCGGTGCCCATCTGTCCGGCGCCGATGATGCCGATGCTCTTGATGTCGTCGATGCCGAGCGTCATGGCGTTATCCTCAGCCCTTCAACTTGGCGAGCGCGGCGTCCAGTTCCGGCACGACCTTGAACAGATCCCCGACCAGGCCGTAATCGGCGACCTGAAAAATCGGCGCTTCTTCGTCCTTGTTGATGGCGACGATGACCTTGGAATCCTTCATGCCGGCGAGATGCTGGATCGCGCCGGAAATGCCGACCGCGATGTAGAGGTCGGGCGCGACGATCTTGCCGGTCTGACCGACCTGGTAGTCATTGGGGACGAAGCCGGCGTCGACCGCGGCGCGCGACGCGCCCACCGCGGCGTTGAGCTTCGCCGCGAGACTGTCGAGCAGCTTGAAGTTGTCGCCGTTCTGCATGCCGCGCCCGCCCGACACCACGATCTTGGCGCTGGTCAGTTCCGGCCGCTCCGACTTGGTCAGCTCGGCGCTGACGAAATGGGACAGGCCCGACGCGCCGGCGGCGTCGATCTTCTCGACGGGCGCGGCGCCGCCCTCCGTGGCCTCGGCGGGGAAGGCGGTGCCGCGCACCGTGACGACCTTGATCTTGTCCTTCGACTGCACGGTGGCGAGCGCGTTGCCGGCGTAGATCGGCCGCACGAACGTATCGGGCGACACCACGCCGGAAATATCCGAGATCGGCGCGACGTCGAGCAGCGCGGCGACGCGCGGCATGATGTTCTTGCCGTTGGTGGTGGCGGGTGCGAGCACATGCGAATAGGCGGGCGCCAGCTTGACCAGTAGCGCGGCCACGTCTTCGGCCAGCATGTGGTCATAGGCCGCGTCGTCGGCCAGCAGCACTTTCGCGACGCCCTGGAGCTTCGCGGCTCCCTCGGCGGCGGCGCCGCAATCCTTGCCGGCGACCAGAAGATGCACGTCGCCGCCGACCGCATGCGCGGCGGCGAGCGCGTTCAGCGTCGCGGGCTTGAGCGATTTGCCGTCATGCTCGGCGAGAACCAGCAGCGTCATCAGATCACCCGCGCTTCGTTGTGGAGCTTGTCGACCAGCTCCTCGACCGTCTTGACCTTCACGCCGGCCTGGCGCTTCGCCGGTTCCTCGACCTTGAGGACGGTGAGGCGCGGCGCGACATCGACACCGAGATCGGCCGGCGTCAGCTTGTCGATGGGTTTTTTCTTGGCCTTCATGATGTTGGGCAGCGAGGCGTAGCGCGGCTCGTTGAGGCGCAGATCGGTCGTGATCAGCGCCGGGAGCTTCAGTTCCTCGGTCTCGAGGCCGCCATCGACCTCGCGCGTCACGACGGCTTTCTCGCCCTCGATCTTGAGCTTCGAGGCGAATGTGCCCTGCGGCCAGCCGAGCAGCGCCGCCAGCATCTGCCCGGTGGCGTTGCTGTCGTCGTCGATCGCCTGCTTGCCGAGAATGATGAGCCTAGGCTGTTCCTTGTCGGCGACGGCCTTGAACAGTTTCGCCACCGCCAGCGGCTGAAGGTCGGCGTCGGCCTCGATCTGGATGCCGCGGTCGGCGCCCATCGCGAGGGCGGTGCGGATGGTTTCCTGGACGGGGGCGGGGCCGATCGATACCGCGACGATCTCGGTCGCGATTCCGGCCTCCTTGAGGCGAACCGCCTCCTCGATCCCGATCTCGTCGAACGGGTTCATCGACATCTTGACGTTGGCGGTTTCGACGCCGGTATGGTCCGATTTGACGCGGATTTTGACGTTATAGTCGATGACGCGCTTGACGCCGACCAGCACCTTCATCCGGGAAGTTCCTCTATATTCACCCGCCGGTTTCGCGGCGGCGCGCCATTGTGCATCTGCACAATGGGATGGCAAGAGGGTCGCCGCGCCAGCCCCGGGAACGCGGCGGGCCTTCCCCGGCGGTCGGGAAAGGCCCGAAAAAGCGTGTTCTTGGAGGCGCTTAGGTGTTGCGCAGCTTGTGATGAATGTCCCATTCGTTGGGCGGACGGACGTCGATCGTGCCGGCGGTCAGGGCGAGCCGCATCATGATCGCGAAGATCGCGATCGACGCCAGCACCGCGACGGCCATGAAACCGCCTTGCGTGAGCCATGCGAACGCCGTCTGCGCCAGGACGGCCAGGAACACGCCCATGATCGCGCTCATGATCGCGACACCCATCCATTTCATTTTATTCGAGTCCTTTGTCCTTGGGGTTTTTCAGTAAAAATGAAAAATATTACTGTGGAACTGGCAGGATTTTGTCCGCCGATATCCGCAATACTGACCCTAGACAGAACCGGGTGCCGCCGCAGCAAATAAACAGCGTTAACGTCTCGTCAATTATGAATGTCGCGGATTGTTTGGTAAGCGTCGCGCAAGCGATGGTGAATTTAACCGAACCGTCTCAGCGATAGAGATCGATCCGCACCGGCTGGTCGAATTCGCCGCGATGCGCGGCGTCGGTTTCGGCGAAGCGCGCGCGCACCGCCGGCGCCAGCACCGCCGCCTCGGTGTAGCCGTTGAAGCGCATATTCGCGATCATGCGCGCGGCGAAATTGTCGAAATCGGGATAGCGCCGCACGTCGACATAGGACGCGGTGTCCCGCCGCGCGAAACGCGGCGCGGCATGACGGTCGAGCGCCGCGCGCGCCGCGGCGCGCACCCGGGTCTCGTCGTGGAACAATTCGACGATGCGCTGATGCGGGCCTTCCGCCAGCGGCTCGGCGACATAGAGACGGCCGCCCGGCCGCAGGACCCGCCGCGCCTCAGCCATCGCGCCGGCAAGACTGTCGCCCGGGACGTGATGGAGCGAGAACACGAACGCGACAAGGTCGAACGACGCATCGGCGGCGGGCAGCGCGTCGGCGGGCGCGCGCTCGATCCGCCATGAGCCGGTTCCCGCGGCGGCGCGCTCGGTCGGCGCCATGAACGGGTCGAAGCCGGTGACGATCGCGCCCTGCGCCGCCAGCGCGCGGGCGAGGGCGCCTTCGCCGCAGCCGATATCCGCGATGGCGAGACCCGCCACCGGCCCGATGCTGGCGAGTAGCGCGTCGAGATGGGACATTTTGCCAAGATCATTCATGCCGCCCACTCTAGCGTGTCCGGACCCGATGCTCTAGGCTCCGCGCCTTCGCGGAGGGGTGGCCGAGCGGTCGAAGGCGCACGCTTGGAAAGCGTGTTTACGGGAAACCGTAACGTGGGTTCGAATCCCACTCCCTCCGCCATCGCCGCCGACTTTGTGGGAGCGGATTCTTCATGATCAGGTTTTTGTCTTCGGTGGTGGCGGCCCTGCTGATCGCGGCTTCGACTCTCCATCCTGCTGCGGCGCAGACCGCCAAGACGCTGCAGCCGACCGGCGAGCAGAAGGCCATCAAGGATAAGGGCGAATACGACGCCTATACCGCCGCCCTCACCAACAAGGATGCCGCCCAGCGTGGCGCGGCGATGGAAGCTTTCGCCGCCAAATATCCGCGCAGCACGGTTTATGGCGACGCGCTTCGCCAGGCGATGGCCGCGTATCAGGCGGCCGGAAACGCAGCGAAAGTCACCGAAATCGCCGAGCGTCTGGTCAGGCACGATCCCAAGAATGTCGAGGCGCTTGCGGTCCTGACTTTTTTCAAGATGAACGTGCCGAATGCCGCGTCGGTCAACGAAGCGAAGGGGTATGCGGAACGCGGCCTCAAGCTTCTGCCGGGGATGAAAAATACCGCGAACGTCCCGGCCGCGCAGTTCACCGCCGTAAAGCGGCAGACAGAAGCGATATTCTACAGCGCGATCGGGCTGGCCGAGCTATACGCCAAGAACTATCCGGCGGCGCGCGGCGCGCTGCTCAAGACGGTGGCGCTCCACCTCAACGGTTTCGCCGATTATTACCGGCTCGCGGTGGCGCAGCTCGAAATGAGTCCGATCGATCCTCAGGGTTTCTGGTACATCGCAAAGTCGATCGCCGTCGCGAAAAAGTCGGATGCGCCCGATGCGGCCAAGATCGAGCCCTACGCCGCGGCCAAGTACAAGAAATACCACGGCAGTATGGATGGCTGGGACGCGCTCCTGGCGTCGGCCGCGAAAGAGAGCGCGCCGCCGCGCCGCTTCGCGGTCACGCCGGCCGGGAAATAATCAGCGATTGGCGCCGGGGCGCCACAGCACGTCGGCCGCGCCCTTGTCGTTGGCGTGACGCGCCAGCACGAACAGATGATCCGACAGGCGGTTGAGATATTTCAGCGCCTCGGGATTGATGCCGCCTCGCGCCGCCAGCGAAACGGCGATGCGCTCGGCACGCCGCGTCACCGTGCGGGCGAGGTGGAGAAATGCCGCGCAGGCCGAGCCGCCCGGCAGCACAAAGGAATCGAGCGGCTTCAGCCCGGCGTTGAGGGCGTCGATTTCCCGTTCGAGCCGCGTCACCTGCGCCGCCACGATGCGCAGCGCGCCGGCCTGGCGCTTGCTCTCGCCCTCGGGAGTCGACAGGTCGGCGCCCAGATCGAACAGATCGTTCTGGATGCGCGCCAGCATCGCGTCGATATCGGGCGGCGCGTGAAGCCGCGCGAGGCCGATCGCGGCATTGGCTTCGTCGACCGTGCCATAAGCCTCGACGCGCGGATCGTCTTTCGGCGCGCGGCTGCCGTCGGTCAGCGAGGTTTCGCCCGTGTCGCCGCCGCGCGTGTAGATTCGGGTGAGCTTGACCATTGCGCCGCCTCAGCGATGCCCGATCAAAACCATGAACAGCACGAAGAACAGAATCGCCAGCGCCTGAAACATGACGCGCGAGCGCATCAGCTTGTTGGAACGCTGGGGACTGTCGCCGCGCGCCATCGAAATGAGACCAAGGCCCAGCGAGCCCAGCGCGCCGAGCATCGCGATCACCACCAGAATCGGGAAAACGTAATGCATCGCCCTTTATACAGCGTTGTCGTCTCCCTATAAATCCAGATCATGAAAGCATCCCGTTATCTCCTCGTTTCGCCGATCGTGCTGCTGCTCGCCGCCGGCGGTTACACCGCCTACTGGTTCGCGACGGCGCGCAGCCTCGAAGCCGGGCTGAACAAATGGGCCGATCAGCGCCGCGCACAGGGCTACGATCTGACCTGGCGCGACGAGCGGGTCGGCGGCTTTCCGTTCGCGTTCCGCATCGCGCTGACCGACGCCTCGATCGCCCGGGGCAACTCGTATCGCGTCGCCGTGCCGGAGATCGTCGGCTCAGCGTCGCCGCTCGATCTGTCGCGCTGGCGGATCGAGGCGGCGCAGGGCGGCGCCGGGCGGGCGCAGGGCTTCGAGGCCGACATCGCGGCCCAATCCCTGAGCGGCGCCGTCACACTCGGCGGCGACGCCAGTACGCTCGATGTCTCGGCGCGCGAGGTTTCGGGCGCGGGCGCGGAGGCGGGCGAAATCGCCGGGCATTTCACGCTGCCGCGCCATGCGCCGGCAAGTCACCGGGATCTCGGCCTTGCCGCGTCGGTGCAGCTTTATCATCTGACCCTGCCGAAGCCGGTGAAGGCGCTGGGCGATACGATCGAGACCTTCGCGGTGGATGTCGATGTGATGGGCGGCCTGCCGAAAGGCGACTGGCGTCAGGCGCTGACCGCGTGGCGCGACGACGGCGGCACGGTCGAGCTGAGACAGGGCAAGGTGCAATGGGGCGCGCTGCGGCTCGAGGCCAAGGGCACGGTCGCGCTCGACAGCGACATGCAGCCGACCGCCGCGCTCCGCGCCAGCATCGTCGATCAGGGCGCGCTGGTCGACGCCGCGGTCGAGGCCGGCATGCTGAAACCGAAGAACGCGCCGCTGGTGAAGCTGGTGCTCGATTTTCTGGCGAAGGACGGTCCCGACGGGCGGAAGCGGCTCAGCGCGCCGGTGACGCTGCAGGACCGCAAACTCGCTGTCGGCCGCGCCGAAATCGGCAAAGTCCCGCCGATTGAGTGGAAGTAATCGCCTCGCGGGCCGCGGCGTTCCGATTCGGCCCACGCTCGTAGGTTGGCATGGCGGCTACGAGCGCGCGCGCAATCTTAAGCCTGTTTCGCCTCGATGATGGCGCGGCGGATGGCGCGGGTGCGGGTGAACAATTCCTGGAGCTTGTCGCCCTCGCCGTGGCGGATGGCGCGTTGCAGCGCCGTCAGATCCTCGGTGAAGCGTTGCAGCATCTCCAGCACGGCCTCGCGGTTGGCGAGGAACACGTCGCGCCACATCACCGGGTCGGACGCGGCAATGCGGGTGAAATCGCGGAAGCCGCTGGCCGAGAACTCGATCACCTCGGATTGCAGATCGCGCTCGAGATTGGTCGCGGTGTCGACGATGGTGTAGGCGATGAGATGCGGCAGATGCGACACGATGGCGAGGACCTTGTCGTGATGCTCGGGGTCCATCGTCACGACTTTCGAGCCTGTCGCTTCCCATAGCCTTGTCAGCTTCGCGAGCGCGTCCGGGTCGGTGCCGCTCTCCGGCGTCAGGATGCACCAGCGGCCTTCGAACAGTTCCGCAAAGCCCGATTCCGGTCCTGAATGTTCGGTGCCGGCGACCGGATGGCCCGCGATGAAATGCACATAGGGCGGCAGCGACGGTTTCAGATCCCGGATCGCCGAATTCTTGACCGAGCCGACATCGGTGACGATCGCGCCCTTTTTCAGCGACAGGCCGATGCGCCGCCCGATCTCGCCATAGGCCGAGAGCGGCGTCGCCACCACGACGAGGTCGGCGCCTTTCACCGCCTCGGCCGGGTCTTCGGCAACGCGGTCGGCGAGCTTGAGCCGCATCACGGCGTCGCGCGTTTCCTGACGTCGCGCGCAGGCGACGATCTCGCGCGCGAGCCCGTCGCGCCGGATACGCCGCGCCAGCGACGAGCCGATCAGCCCGATGCCAATGAAGGCGACGCGGTCGAACAGCACGGTCATTTGCGCGCGAATTCGGCGAGCGCGGCCACCACGGCGCGGTTTTCTTCCTCGGTGCCGACCGTGATGCGCAGATGTTCGGGCAGGTTGTACGCGCCCATCTGGCGAACGAGGATGAAACGCGATTTGAGGAATTCGCGCGCCGCCTCGGCATCTTTCGGCTTGGCGCCGAACTTCACCAGCACGAAATTGGCGACGCCGCCCGGATTGACGGCGAAGCCGAGCTTGCGGATTTCGTCCTCGAGAAACGGCCGCCATTTGTTGTTGTGATCGTGCGCGCGGCGCAGCGCGTCCGTGTCGGCGAGCGACGCGATCGCCGCGGCTTGCGCCGGCAGGCCGACATTGAACGTGCCGCGAATGCGGTTCATCGCGTCGACGATCGCGGCGCTGCCGTACATCCAGCCGACCCGCAGCGCGGCGAGCGCGTGGATCTTGGAGAAGGTGCGCAGCATGACGACATTGGGTTCGCTCGCGGCCAGCTCGAGGCCCGGTTCGTAATCGTTGCGCGCGACGAACTCGGCATAGGCCGCGTCGAGCACCAGGATCGTGCTCCTGGGCAGGCCGGCATGCAGCTTCCGCACCGCGTCGCGCGAGATATAAGTGCCGGTCGGATTGTTCGGGTTGGCGAGATAGACCAGCTTTGTGCGCGGCGTGACGTGCGCAAGGATCGCCT
>Ga0134126_10010790_pt1 | contig 11506 bp, 13 predicted proteins | sample KB31752_FD_96881 | JGI IMG/M metagenome (GOLD analysis project Ga0134126, IMG submission 96881) | Terrestrial soil microbial communities with excess Nitrogen fertilizer from Kellogg Biological Station, Michigan, USA - KB3-175-2 | ecosystem: Environmental > Terrestrial > Soil > Unclassified ... | reverse complement strand
CCATGCGGGAGAATGTGTCGCGTTTGATCGAGGAGCGTGGCTGGTTCAGCGCCGCGCTCCAGGATCTGGGAGCGGTGGTGACCCCGTCGCGGGTCAACTTCGTGCTCACTCGCTGGCCGTCGCCCGATGCCGCCGGTCGGGCCGCCGAGTCGGCTCTACGGCAGGGTCTGGTGCCGCGCACCTATACCGGCCACCCGATCCTCGCCCCCTATCTTCGTCTCACCGTGAGGACACGGGCGGAAAATGAGGCGCTCCTGGCCGCGCTGGGAGCCGTCGCCCTGGCTGGGGCGGACCGCGCCTCCGGCTGAGGCCGGATGGTAGGATGACGTCGGCTGCGGCCGGTTGGGACGGCGACGAGCCATATAGGAGCGCGGGTCGCCAGGCCCGCTTGGTTCGGCGACGGATCTTCAGGTTGTGTCGCCCGGTGGCCACCAACGGGCCGGCACTGCTGCCCAGCGGGCCTGGCGACCCGCGCTCCTACAACGTGCTCTATCGGGCCACAGCCGGTCCCGTCCCTGCTTGCCGGCCTCAGCCGGAGGCGCGCGGCATAATCCTGTCCATCCCCAGGTAGGGCCGCAGCGCCTCCGGGATCACCACCGACCCGTCCGCTTGTTGATAATTCTCCAGGAGCGGCACCAAAATGCGGGGCGAGGCCAGGGCGGTATTGTTGAGCGTATGGACGTAGCGGACTTTCCCGGCGCTGTCGCGATACCGGAGATCAGCCCGCCGGGCCTGCCACTCGAAGAGGGCCGAATCGGAGTGGGTCTCCCGATACTTGCCCTCGCTCGGCACCCAGGTTTCAATGTCGTAGCTCTTGACCTTGCCGTCGCCCATGTCGCCCGTGCAGAGCAACATTACTCTGTACGGCAAATCCAGCGCCCGCAAGATCTCCTCGGCGTTGGTCAACAGGGTTTCCAGCCACTGCAACGACTGCTCGGGATCGTTGGCGCAGATCACGAACTGCTCCACCTTGGTGAATTGGTGGACCCGGATCAGCCCGCGCACGTCCCGCCCATAACTTCCCGCCTCCCGGCGGAAACACGGGGAAGCGGCCACCATCTTGATCGGAAGGTCCGCCTCGCGGAGAATCTCGCCGCTATACATGCCGGTCATGCTGACCTCGGCGGTCCCGACCAAAAACAGATCGTCATCCCGCAATTCGTAGATTTGATCCCGCCCATTGGGGAACTGGCCGGTCCCCTCCAGGGCGAACTCACGGGCCAGGGCCGGCACGGTCATGGGAGTAAAGCCCTTGGCCCGTACATGATCGATCGCGAAACGGATCAGGGCGAATTCCAGGAGGGCGCCCGCGTTCTTCAGGATGTAGCTCCGGCTCCCCGCCACCCGCGCCCCACGCTCCAGATCCAGCAGATCCAGCCGCTCCATCAGGGTGACGTGGTCCAGAGGAGTGAAGTCGAAGTGGCGCGGCCTACCCCAGTGGCGGACCGGCACGTTATCTTCCTCGCCGGCCCCTTCAGGCACCGAGGGATCAGGGATGTTCGGTACCCGGAGCAGCAGGGCGTGGAGCTGGGTCTCCAGCGCTTTGAGGTCCGTCTCTCGCCGGCTGATCTCATCACCAATCTGGCTGCTCTCCGCCTTGAGTCCCTCGCGCTGCTCGGGCGTGGCGTCCTTAAAACCGCGAGAGAGCGCGTTCCGCCGGGTATTGAGATCCTGGATGATCTGGCGTTCGCCCATCACCGTCCGGTCCAGATTCAACAGATCGTCGAGGGGGAGGCTGCTCCGCTTTTTGCGAATGGCCTCGCGGACGATATCGGGATGCTCACGAATAAACTTGAGCTCTAGCATGCTTGTCGCGTCCTGATTCCACTGGCGGCGGCGTCCGGCGCCCGACCGCCATGTACGGTCGGGGATGTGCCCTCAGTATAACGGGGCGGCGCGGGCGGGGGTGTACGCCGCCGAGCAAGGGGCGTTCCGTGGTTTTGTGATTTCCACTGTAGGCCCGCGCAGAGTGTGCGACATCCCCTGGGAGCGCGAGCCGCGACCCACTTCGGTGGGTACCCCGCGCGGGTACCCGGCTCGCACTGGCGCGCCGGCGCCAGGGACGATGTACACCCTCACCAGGGTAGCAATGTCCACCTTCCGGGCCGTCTGGCGGCTACCCCAATGAGGGCGAGCCGGGTACCCGCTTGCGGGTGTCTCGCGCTCCCAGGACGGGCAATCCACCACAATTCAGCGATGCGCCCCGAGCGTACGATCGAGCGGCGTCATGCTGGGCCGATCGGGAGTTCCCAGCGGATCTCGCCGTCCTGCATCACGCGCTCCCGCATGCCGAGGCGGCGGAGCACTCGTTGGGAGATCAGGTTGCCGGGCTCGGTGTGCGCGATCAGCAGTCGCGCCTCGGGTCTGGCACGGAGCCAGGCGACCAGGGTCGCTGCCGCCTCGCCCGCGATTCCCTGTCGCCGAAAAGCGGGGAGCACGCTATACCCAAGTTCCACCGTTTCCCGATCCTTGGGTGGTCCGCGGAAGCCGATGTCCCCCGCCACTACCGCGTCGCTCACCTTCACGATCACCCATACGAACCACGGATAGTGGGCTGGATCGGCGGCCAGAAGGTCCGCGAACAGGGGAAGCGCTTCCGCGAGGTCTGTCTGGGGCCAGTCGTCGGGGATCCTGGCCGAAAGGGCGGCGGAAAGCCCGGCTCGGTCGGCGCCGGCGGCGCGCATCATCGCCAGAGTCAAAGGGATCAAGGTCAAATGGGGCGAACGCACCATGATTGGGGGCGCCATCACCTGTGCTCTTCCCGTACCCGGACAGCCCTACCCTCGGTCGCGGCGCTTGCTGCTTCCGCCACGCTCAAGCCGATACCGCGAGCGTTGGTCCCGCGTCCGCCAGGAAACGCGCTCCATGGAGGACCAGCCGGGCATGCTCTACTTCCATGCAGCGATCCATGACCACGGTGAGCCCATTGGCGCTCGCAAGGGCCGCTCCCTCCTCACTGATCACCCCGAGTTGGGTCCACACGGCCCCTACCCCCGCCGCCACTGCCTCCGCTACCACCCCCGGCACGAACTTGGATCGGCGGAAGACATCCACCACGTCGATCGTTCCCGGTACATCGGCCAATCTGGCATAGGCCTGGCGGCCCAACACTTCCCTTTCATTGGGATTGACCGGAATCACCTCGTATCCCCGATCGAGGAGGTAGCGAGCCACGTTATAGCTGGGCCGCTCCGGCTTACTGGAAAGGCCCACCATGGCAATGCGATGGGCGGTGCGCAGCAGGAGAGCGACCCGAGCATCTGAAGGGTTTTCCATCCACGTTCCTCCGGAACCCGGAACCATCCGGGGATATTTCTCGGTACATTCGCGGGCCCCTATTTCCAATCAGTGAGCGCCCGCCTCTCCTTTTATTGTAGGTGCCGCCACAAGCCCCATTCGGGGGGTATGCACGAACCGCGCCGGGCAGCCGAGTCAGGGGGATGGCGTGATGGTGAAGGGCATGGAGGGGATCAAGTGGCCGACCGATAGAGTTGATAGACCTCGATACTCAGCCCGATTCCCTGCCAGAATTGGAGGGCCCGCGTATTGTCGCGCAGCACCTGGGCGGTGATCACCGCGGCCCCCAGGCGCCGTAGCTGGGCGAAGACCGCCTCCGCCAGGGCACGCCCATGGCCGCGCCGCCTATAGGCCGGCGCAATATAGAACTCCTCCACGATGCCCATGATGTCACTCGCGCGATACCAGGCTCGATCGATTCGCGCGATAGCACATCCTATAGGCTCGCCATTCCCCGGCGCCTCGGGCCAGAGGAGGAGGATCACCACCGCGCCGGATGCTAGACCGGCCCGAAAGGCCGCGATATAGTCGTCATGCCAGTAGCCGGCAGGGTCGGCGGAGGGATCCCATTCGAGAAGATAGTCGGCCAGCAAGCGGCGGAGGAGCGGCATCTCGCCGTCCGCCAAGGGGCGAATGGTGGGCATCAAGGCGCCTCCGGTGATGGGCAAGTGATTACAGCATACAAAGCTCGCCAGCTCATTGACAGCAGCGTAGCCCCTGCCTATACTGGCAAGGCGGGGCGCGCAACCAGGTGGTCCCATGCCGACGTAGCTCAGTTGGCAGAGCAGCTGTTTCGTAAACAGCAGGTCAGCAGTTCGAGCCTGCTCGTCGGCTCCTTTCCCTCTGGTTTGCCGCGTTCCGCCCCCCTCGGGCCGGGTCATTCGCGGCCTGTCCTCCTGCCCCCAGGGCTCTCTGGCCGCCATTGCTCTTCTGGATACCGTGGTCTTACCATGCAACCGGGTACACTATGAGCCACGAGCAAAAAGGCCGGGGAACCATCTTATGCATAGAGGGCACGGGAATCGTTGTCCCGGCGGCCGGGTATCCCACTTCTTGAGGAGCTCCTGAATGTTTGAGCGACTGGGCCGGGCAATGTACCATGCCCGCTGGGCCGTGCTGGCCGTCTGGCTGCTGGTCCTGGCCCTCAGCGCGCCGTTCGCGCCCCAGGTCAGCCATGTGCTCAAGGGGGGTGGTTTCGCCAATGGGACCAGTGAATCGGATCGCGCCACGAACCGCTTGGTGAGCGATTTGGGCGTCCCTCCCAGTAGCCTGACCGTCATTTTTACCAGCCCCACCCTCCGAGCGACCGATCCCAGATTCCGGCAGGCCATGCGCGCCGCGCTGGCCCCCGCCGCTCACTTACAGGATGTGTCGCGGATCGACACCTATTATAATCATCTTCCCTCGGTCCTGGACCAACGGATGATCTCGAACGATGGTCACTCGGCCCTGGCGATCCTAGACTATACGGTGAGCTTCGATCTGGTTCAGGGATTGGTGCCGACCGTCCGGGCTACGATCCACAGTCCTCTCCTGCGGGTGTTGGTCGCCGGAGATGGCGCGGTCTTTGGCGATATGCAGACGGTCTCCGGGTCCGATTTGGCGAAGGTCGAACGCTATACCTTCCCGATTGCGCTGATCCTCCTGGTCACGATATTCGGTACCCTGGTCGCCTCGGCGGTGCCGATCATCACCGGTGCCGTTTCCGTAGCGGCTACCCTGGCTGTCCTCTACTTTATCGGCCAGCATGTCGATACCTCGGTGTTCGCCCTGAACGTGACCACCATGATCGGATTGGGAGTGGGGATCGACTACGCCTTGTTCGTGGTTAGCCGTTTCCGTGAGGAGGTCCACCGGCGTCCAGTCGAGGAGGCGGTAGCGATCGCCGTGGGAAGCGCCGGCCGGGCGGTGTTATTTTCCGGGGTCACGGTGATGATCGGACTGGCCGGGCTGCTGATCTTCCGCTCCCCGGCTCTCCGCTCGATCGGGATGGGCGGCAGTCTTGTCGTCTTGATCTCGGTGATTGCCGCGCTTACCTTGCTCCCCGCGCTCCTGTCGGTCCTGGGGCCGCGGGTTGATGCCTTGCCCATCGTTCCCTGGCGCACCAACACTAACAGCCGCTTCTGGCACGCCCTGGCCACCGTGGTGATGCGCCGCCCATGGCCGGTGATCGCTGGCGTTCTGGTCGTGGTGGCCACCCTCGCGCTCCCGGCCCGAATGCTGCACCTGAACGTGCCGGATGCCACCATTCTACCCAAGAGCGTCCCCTCACGGCAGGGTTTTGACCTGCTGAACCAGCAGTTCGATCAGCAAAAGGACGATCCGGTGGTGGTGGTGGTCTATGGCACGGGCACCTTGCTGACCCCAAGCCACGCCGGGGCCTTCTATGATTACGCGCACACCCTCAGCCGGTTGCCGGGGGTACGCACCAGCGCCGTGAAGAGTCTGCTGTCACTGGCCCCAGACATCCCACGGAGTCGCTTTGTCTCCCTTACCAGTCTGGCCGGCGGCGCCATTCCCCCTGCCGCTCTCCGGATGTACGCGGCGCGGAACACCACGGTGATCGTACTGCCGCCCATTCCAGGTCAGAGCGAGCAACAGTTGGAGCATCTAGTGGGCCGCGTGCGGGCGGTCCCCCTGGGAGCAGGGTTGCACCGCGACGTGGGTGGCTTTAATGCCGGCGTCATGGACTATCTGACCAACCTGTACAGCCAGTTCCCTCTCAGCATTGCCTTCGTGGTTATCGTCACCTACCTGGTGCTCCTGGTCATGCTCCGTTCGGTGATCCTTCCTCTCAAGGCGGTGCTGATGAATGCCCTCAGTTTGTTGGGCGCCTACGGGGCCGTGGTCTGGGTATTTCAGGAAGGCCATCTCAGTGGTCTGCTCAATTTTAGTCCCACCGGGTACGTGGATGAGATCACCCCGATCATCATGTTTTGCACCCTGTTCGGCCTCTCGATGGATTATGAGGTGTTTCTCCTCAGTCGCATGCGCGAGCAATTCGTCCGCACTCAAAACAACGCCGGCAGCGTGGCCTATGGACTGGAGCGGACGGGACGCATCGTCACCAGCGCCGCCCTCATCTTGGTGGTGGTAGCGGGCAGCTTTGCCTTTACCGATATCGTCCTGGTCAAGGCCGTCGGGCTGGGGCTCGCCTTTGCCATTCTCCTCGACGCCACCTTGATCCGTTGCCTCCTGGTGCCCGCCACCATGCGGGTACTGGGGGACTGGAACTGGTGGCTGCCCCGCCCCCTCCGGAGCCTCCTGGGTTCCAATTTCCCGGACCGCGACCGCGATTCCGGAAGCCGGTACGTCGCATAAATAAGAGGGTCACGATATGTTTATCGCCATCAACCGGATTACCGCACCCGCCGGGGCCGCCGAGCATCTGGAACGGGCCTTTGCCCAGGCGGGCAACTTGCAAGGCATGCCAGGATTTCTAGGTTTTCAGTTCCTCAGAAGCACGCGCGAGGGTGATCCACGAGAATACCTCGCCATTACCCAATGGGAGACGCGGGCTGCCTTCGACGCCTGGACCAAGAGTGAGTCGTTCCGTCAGGCCCACCAGGGATCCGGCGGGCCCGGCGCGCCCACCGCTCGCCTGGATACCTATGAAACCGTGGACTGAATTCCCGTTAAGAACTCTATCAGCAAGGCGTTGAATCGATCCGGAACCTCCATGTTCGGCAGATGAGCCGTGTCCGGCAACTCTACCTTGCGAGCGCCTTTGATTCCGTTCGCCACAAGATCCGCTGTTTCCAGGACTCCCGGTTGATCATGCCGCCCTACCATTACCAGCGTCGGGACGGTGATCTCCCCCAGCCGGCCAAGGGCGGGCGGTTCGATCTCCTTGGTGTCCAATTCCGGCTCACCTCGCTGGATCAGCGCCAGATCCATCTCGCGTACCCGCTCCCGCACCGCCGGCGCTACGTCACCCGGCGTCCTGCCAATCCCGTCTACCCACATGCGCAGTTCCAGCTCCACGGCTTCCGGGTACTCGCCCCGACTCGTGGCGGCATCAATGGCGGCCCATTGGGCGATCATGCCCGGATCAGTGGTCTTGTTTCCGCTGACCCCGGCGCCCACCGTAACCAGGGCTGCTACATCCTCGTGATATTCCAGGGCGAAGTCTATGGCCACGCTGCCTCCCATCGAGCAGCCGACCACGAAGGGCCGATCGATGCCGATGTAGGCCAGAAGGCTGGAGAGGTCATCGGTGAGCGAGCAGGGCACGCCTGGCTGCTCGGAGCGGCCAAAGCCCCGCACATCGAAGCGTACCAGGGTAAAGCGATCGGATAGTGCCTCCCATTGCGGATCCCACATCCGGCAATCGGCGATACCGGCATGGATGAACAGGAGCGGATGCCCCTGGCCCGTAATCTCGTAATAGAGGCGGGTACCATTGACCGGGGCATACCCGCTTTCCGTCCTCATGCTCATACGCTCCTCACCGGTCGGCGAACAACACGGCGCCCTTTGCCTTATCCGTTTTGGGGTTTTCGTGGATAATCACCGTTACTTGCTCTGCCTGCACCTCACAGGTTTCCACCACCGCGCGGGTAATTTCGCGGACCAGCCGCCGTTTCTGGTCAATGGTTCTTCCCTCGGCCAATTCGATGATGACTTCCGGCATCGTCCTTCACGCCCTTCCTCGATCTCCGCCTCAACCAAGGGAGATCATACCCGGCCACGGACGGCGCTGTCTTGGCGGAGCGGTAGCTGTCTCATGGCACGCGCAAGCCAAGCACGAGCGCCGCCTCTCTCAAACCGGGAGAACGGGCGCCAATGGCGTCCACGCGCGTCACTTGGTGGTGTAGACGATCCTCGAACACCGCCCAGCACTCCCACGTCTGATCAAGCCGCGAGAAATAGCGAATGCCGGCATAGCTGGGCCGACCCGCGCGATCGTATTGCTCAAAAATAAAGCGCGCGACCTCTTGGGTGAGCAGCCGTGCAGAGCCCGTGACTACGCCAAGATCAATGTCGGACAGCTCAAGCGCGGCGGCAATTGGCGCCAGCGCGGAGCGTAAAACTCGTAGCGTGCGCGCATCACCGGCATCGACGAATAAAAGTCGCGACGAGAGGATGGTCGCGCCCAATCGGCGCACCACACTCCAGCCTCCGGGGATCATACCGGGCGCTGGACCAGCGGAGCCTATGGCGGCTAACACCGTGAGATCCGGGCGAAACCGAGCGAGAACCTCCCCGAAGGCCGCGGCGGGGGTGGAGGCAAAATAGAGAGTGCGAAAGCGATCTCGTGGAGGAACCCCTCGTCGGGCTGATGGATCGTCGAATCGCCCACCAAAGGTGCCATCCGGTTGGGCATAGATCCAATCAGGCGGGGCGAAGGGATCTGGGCTTCGGCCAACCCGATACACCGGCCCAGCGGGTGGGTGTACCGTGGTCGGCCGGTCAGCCACGGGCGATAAATGCTCGGGCCGCGTTCATTGCCTCTGGGAGCCGGCCATCGTGGATCGCGTAGGCGGGGGCCACATCCTCAAGCTCGGGGGCCATGCCGAGAAACCAGGCGCGTATGGTCTCGGGAGCTTCAAAACGTGCCAACAGCGCGATAATTTCATGAACTCCTCGTAACCTGGCCTCCGATTCCGGACGTAGGCCAAGCACCGCGCCGGAGGCCCAACGTTGCACGGTTTTCCGATCCTTTACCCCCAGTACGTACGCGGCAAGCGTACCCCCAAGGGTTTCCAGGACAAGGCGGGCCGCGTCCCGAGTGCTCGCTTGCACCGCTTGCTGATGGGTCTGCGTCACCACCGAGAGCCCCCGCGTCTCGCCGGCCGCGTTCGCCATGGCCATCGCGCTCCCTCCAAGTGGTTCTATTCCCTTATGATGATACACCACCTCGCATGCATGCGACTTTTTCGCGGATCGTAGTCGGGTGATTGTCGATGCACGCCACAGGGAGTATGCTAGCCCACGGCACTACCAGACGAAAGATTAGGGAGTACCCATGAGTGCGGAGCAGGCCGAGGTTCGGCTCGCCGCCGGCGCCCTGCGCACGGTACGCGCATTGCTACCCGGCTGCTCGGTTGCCGCCGGCCTGGTGCGGAATCCCGCCCGAACCCTCCGTTACGTGGATGGCCTTGGGCGGGATCGCGGGATGCTGCTTGAGGGCCAGGCGTTGGTGGCGGCCTATCGATCCATGCGTGAGCGATCGACGCAAATGATCCCTTTCGAGGACGATAAGCCGGCTGGACGCCAGCTTTTTTCCACCCCGATTAACGGCCTGGACGGGTTGCCGATCGGCGCCCTCCAGGTGCTCACCGAGGCCAAACGGCTCCCACCCAGCTTTGTCTCCGCGCTGGAGGCGGTGACCCAGGTTATAGGCGATACGGTCCAGCAGCACCGCCTCAATCGCGATTTGCAACACAGTCTTAACCAGCTTTTCCTGGTCTACGAGGTTGGCCGCCTGTTCAACCTGGCCAGCAGCCTGGATGAAGTCTTGTTGCAGGTGCGTGATCAACTCAGCGGAACCCTGAACTTTCATACCTGTTGCATCATGCTGGTAAATGAACGGCGGACCCTGGTGCCCGAGGCCGGGATCGGCATTGACAAAGGCTGGATGCAGGAGGCGCGCCCAACTCTCTCCCGCAGTGTCGCTGCACGGGTGCTGGAGGCGGGCGCGGCGGTTCAGATTACTGACCCGGTGGAGCTTGGCAATCTGGATATGCCCCTTCTGGAAAATGGAGTGCCTCCGGCCAGCGTGCTGAGCGCTCCCTTACGGACGCGCATGGGGATGATCGGCGTCCTGGAGCTCTATACAGCCGCCCCCTATGCGTTCAGCGTGGACGAGGTGTTCCTCCTCTCGGTCCTGGCGGCCGAGGTAGCCACCGCCGTGGAGAACTCGCAACTCTATATTCACCTGAGGGAGAAGGAGGGGCGTCTCACCGTTCTCGCGCATAAGTTGATCCACTCACAGGAGGAGGAGCGGCGGCGGATTGCCCGCGATATGCACGATGGGCTGGCCCAAATGATTGTCAGCGCCTATCAATATTTGCAGGCTCATGCCTTTACCGTGCCCGAGGGATCGGATCGTCATTCCCTGGAGCGAGGGATGGCCCTCCTGACCGAATGCATTGACGAGTCGCGCAATGTGATCTTCGACCTCCGCCCATCTACCCTGGATGACTTTGGCTTGGTTCTGGCCTTGCGCCAGTACCTTTCTCAGTTGGAAACCGATCTGGGTTGGCAAGTGGAATTTTCCCTGGTGGGGCAGGTAGGGCCACTCCCCGCTGCCCTGGAGACCGCGATTTTCCGTATGGTCAAGGAGGCGCTCACCAATGCCAAAAAGCACGCACGCGCCGAGCGAGTTCTGGTACGCCTGGCCGCCAAGGGGAAGACCATGACCATTACCGTGCGCGATTGGGGCCAGGGTTTCAATCCCCGCGAGGCATCCACCCGGCGAAACGGCCAACTCGGCTTGATGGGAATGAAAGAGCGAGTTGCCCTCCTCAACGGCGCCTTTTCGTTGCGCAGCAAGCCTGGGACTGGCACCCTTATTCGTATTGTTCTACCTTTAGAGTGAGTTCCGCGGAAGCGGGCCTGAAGGAGATCTCCGATGCAACAACCTCATCCCGACGCACCGCTGATTCTGGTCACCGAGGACAATCCTCTGCACATGAAGATCTTTGTCCTGAACCTTACCTTCAAGGGATATAGAGTGCTTGAGGCGGAAAATGGCCTCAAGGGCCTGGAGCTTGCCCGCCGCGAATTGCCCGACCTAATGTTGGTGGATCTCACCCTCCCGAAAATGGAGGGTTGGGAGATGCTTCGCCAGATGAAGGACAGCCCGGATACCGGCGAGATTCCGGTGATCGTGGTCTCCGCCCGCCGCCCCCAGGACGAAGAACACGAGGCCCGCGCCCTACATATCAATCACTACGTCTCCAAGCCCTTCAATCCCGAACATCTGATGGACTTGGTGGACCGCACCGTGCGCCGCCGCCCGATTACCGCCGACAACTGAGATTTATGGAGCAGCCAGGGACGGCGGTCCCCTGGTAGGGACGTGGGCACTGAGGTGCCGATTCCGCGCGACCACGGTCGCTCGTCCCTGCCAGCCGACCTCAGCCAGCGGTTGATGAGTGCCGTTAGGCTCCGCGGCTGAGCCGGCGCTGAATCTTCTGCGCCGGATTGACCAGCAAGCTCTTGCCGCTTTGCCGCACGTACTCGCCCATCCGCACATGGGGAT
>Ga0134126_10010788_pt1 | contig 11508 bp, 9 predicted proteins | sample KB31752_FD_96881 | JGI IMG/M metagenome (GOLD analysis project Ga0134126, IMG submission 96881) | Terrestrial soil microbial communities with excess Nitrogen fertilizer from Kellogg Biological Station, Michigan, USA - KB3-175-2 | ecosystem: Environmental > Terrestrial > Soil > Unclassified ... | reverse complement strand
GTTGCCTGAGAGATTTCCTTTGCGGTGGCCTCCAGCACCTCTTTTCGTCGTGCGCAGATGGCGACATCGACTCCCTCTTTCGCCAATCCCCATGCGATGGCCTTGCCAATCCCCTCGCTCGCGCCCGTCACAAGCGCGGTCTTTCCCTTTAGATCGAGATCCATATTGTTCTCCTTGATCTTCGAAATCCTGCCCGCGCCGGCAAAGACGCCGCTGGAAACTCGCGAGTCTATTGTTGTCCGTCGGCTCTTCGATCGCATCGGCATCCCGACCGTAGATCGTTAGTATACAAACGATATGATAAAATTCATTCGTATACAAACGATTTTTTTACAGCCAGACGAGGGCCGCGTGAGGCACCGTGTATGGACGATGAAAAGGCCGCCGGCCCTCGCCGTTCCAGCGTTCAGCCCAGCCGCCGCAAAGGGGGAGCGGTTCGCAGGTTTGAGGGCTTTCCGCGAATCTTGTCCCGGGCTACGGGGCGACCTGCCGGCTGAAAAAAACTAAAATCGCGTTCGATGTGAGCGCAAATGCCGCCAGCAGAACCGCGATAGCCATGATTGTTTCCGTGTCACCCACATTCATGGCGCTGGTGATGAGAAAACCCAAGCCATGACTGGACGCAAACATTTCACCTATCAGGACGCCCAACAGCGTCAGCGAAAAACCCAACCGGATGCCGGAGAGAACTTCCGGAAGAATAGCAGGAAGAACGACGGTCCATGCCGTCTGCAACGGAGTAAGACGCAGGACACGGGCGCTGCGGAGATAAACAGGCTTCATCTGACGAATGGCGTTCATCGTGAAAATCGTCATCGGTATCATTCCGTGCATAACGCCAAAGGCGACTTTCGCGGAAATTCCAAGGCCGAAGCAAAGCAGCACCAGCGGATACAGCGTGACCTTGGGAATGGAATAGAGATTGATCAAAATCGGTCCAGCGACGGCGGACGACAGCCGGGAAACTCCGAGCGCGAGCCCTAGCGACACGCCGCCGACGGCGGCAATAACAAGGCCGAGAACGAATGCGTATGAAGTCCACGCCACGTTCTCCCAAAAACTGCCATCGCCCAGCATCGAATAGAGCTTGAGTGCGGTCTCCGCGGGAGAAGCTAAAACAATCTCTCCTCCGATCGTGTGCAACGCCTGCCAGATAAGTAGCAAAACGAGGAAGATGGCGACGGCGCCAATATGCCGATTGACTCTCATCGCCGCCGCCGCGCCTGAAGCCTATTGTCGATTGCATTCAGACCGGAATTCACAAGCGTGACGCTGACCAACACGAGAAGCATCAGGCCATACATCTTCCCGTTTTCGAAATTGTTGTACGCATATGCAATCCGATATCCGAGCCCCGAGCCGGAAAGGATAAATTCGGATGCAATGACGCCGATGAACGCGTAGGCAACTACCAGCTTCATGCCCGTAAAAAGATAAGGCGCGGCCGCCGGCAGCTCGATGAGGAGGGCCGTCGCGACCCGAGACATGCGGTAGATGTGAGCGGTTTTGCGAAGGACAGCCGGGATACGGTCAAGGCCGTTGAGAGTTGACATAATCATGGCGACAATCGCCAGCAAGACTGCAATCGCAACGATCGGAGCGCGCCCGATTCCGAAAAGGACAATGAACACCGGATAAAACATGAATGTCGGGACGGAATAGTAGCTGGCAAGTAACGGTTCAATCGAAGCGCGGAGCCATGGAACAGCATGAATGCTCTGGCCCAGCACGAATCCGAGAACAACGGTTATCAGGGTCGCCAGCGCAACGTTGGTGAAAGTCGAAACGATGTCACCGGTCATCTCGCCGCTGCTCAGAATCGAGGCGAGCGCTAGCGCCATGTCCGAAGGCGGTATCATGACGGAGTTGGGAATAACTCCGGTCCTGCACAAAAGCTCGATCGCGCCGACTGACCCGGCGACGACGGCGAGTCTGATCCAGCTTTCCAGCTTCATGAATTCTCGCCGGCGGCGGCGGGCGCGCGATCGGCGGCACCCATGATTTTCATAGTTTCGATACGAAGCTTTTCCCAAAGCCTGGCGGTTATCTCACCGAAGCGCGGTGTTGAAACCACGCGGCTATCCCGCTCCCGCTCCCAGCCGGTCTGAACAACGTCGATAAACATGCCAGGCCGCGCGGACATGACCCCGACGCGATCCGAAAGCATGGCCGCTTCGTCGAGTGCGTGAGTAATCAGGAGAACGGTCGCCGATGTTTCGCGCCACAGGCGAAGCAATTCGTCGCCCATGAGAAGCCGGGTTTGCTGGTCGAGCGCAGCAAAGGGCTCGTCGAGGAGGATAAGCCTCGGCTGCAATACCAGCGTTCTTGCTATGCACACGCGCTGGCGCATCCCGCCGGACAGTTGCGAAGGATATGCCGCCGCGAACTCTTTCAGACCCATGAATCCGATCGCGTAATCCACGCGACGCTTTGTTTCCGCCGCGTCCAGTCCGCTGCGCCGAAGCCCGAACGCGACGTTGTCTTCGACCGTGAGCCAGGAAAAGGATGCGTCCTCCTGGAAAACGACGCCGACCCCGTCGGGGACGCCGGCAACCGCCTTGCCTTCAAAGACGACCTTTCCATCCGTGGGCGCCGCCAAGCCGGCCAGAACATCGAGCAGCGTCGATTTCCCGCAACCGGAGGGTCCAACAACCGCGAAGAATTCGCCGCGTCTCAGGTCGAGGTCGATGGGCCCCAAAGCATGAAGCGAAGTCCCGGCAGGCAGTTCAAATACGCGAGTGACGGCTTTTATCTCGGCGTGCGCCTCTGTTCCGGCCGGTTCAGAACGTACGCTCATGTGCGCCTTCAATCCCTCGCCCCGAAATGGCCTGCGCTTTCCGCCATGCGGCCATAGCTGGCGGGCGATACGCTTCTACCGGGCAAACTGAAGAATTCCCAGAGACGAAACGTCCTTTGGCGGATCAACGGCGGCTGCGATCACTGCAGCTTGCGTTGAAGGTCCTTCGGCAGAAACGACTGGTCGATGTATGAATCCCAGTTCACGTTCTGCTTCAGTTGACCGATGAGCTTCAGACCCTCCGCGGATCGGTCGAGTTCGGCGCGATTGAAATCGCCCAAGCTCCACATCTTCGGCCCGATCATGTTGTCGACTGCCTGTTTCGCAATCTCCGGATCGAACTTCCACATTTTATGCAGAATTTCCGCCGCGCCATTCGGGTCCGCATAAATCGCTTCGACAGCGGCGCGTCTTCCGGCAATGATCGCACGCAATTTATCGCCATGACTTTTCGCGAAAGCTCGCGTCGTTATCCCGACAGACGTTGTCATCGCAGGCAGAATATTCTTTGCTGCCGCAATTGTACGATACCGCGCCTTGCGAATGATGGAGAGCGGCTCGATCAGCGCCGCGGCCGAAACCGCTCCCTGCTCAAGCATAGTCAGCGCCGGCGGATACCCGCCCGCCGCGATACGCGTAACCTTGCTTGCGTCGATCCCGCTTTCTTTCAGCTCCATCATAAATATCATTTCGGACGAGGATTTCGGGGACGTTATCGCGACCTTCTTTCCGACCAGGTCATGTATCGACTTGATATTGGAATCCGGCATCGTAACGAGCGTGGACTCAGCCACGGTATGGGTCCCAACGTTCACGAAGATAATATCCACGCCTTGTTGAGCGGCGGCGAGCGCAGCCGACAGTGCCACCTCTCCATACGGCGTTGAGCTGGCGAGAATATTTCGAACCGTCGTGCCACCACCCGCGGAACCGATAATTCCGGTGATGTCGATTCCGGCTTTCTTGAAAAGGCCTTTGTCCATGCCGACGGCAAATGGCAGGCCGTAAAGGCTTTGACCCCATTGGGTGACGGAAATCTCGTCCGCTATCGCGCAGCCGGACCCTAAGGACATCGCGACAGACGCGGCCGCCAACACATTCAGAACGTAGGAGCCCCTGGAATTATGCATGTTTCCTGCCCTTTTTCCGTCCAGCCAATGGCGGAAGATTATTGTTTGTGTACTAACGATCGCAGAATCCTAGAAGCCCCTTTGATTGTCAAGGTTGAAACACAGGCGCGGGCGGCAAATGGAGGCTAGCCAATTTCGAAACCGCTGCCGGTATCCGCTTCTTGGGCAGCCGTGGCCAATTGTGGCTGCCGACTCGACCGGATCGCGTACAGGGCATCGCCGACGCGAACAGTCTCGCCACGCCGCGCGAAAAGTTCCAGGCCCGCGCCTGCGTCCGTCGGTGCGCCCGCCAATCTGGCGATTCCTGCAATTTTCCATCCGTTGATCCCGGTAACGACGCCGGATTTACGCGCAATCACCCTCGCCGTCAGCGACCCGATCGAGGCGGCTGGATTCCGTCGTCCTTGAGCGTCGGCGATACGTTCGAAGGCGCGCTTTGCCGCGCCTGAATTGAGCAAATCTTCGGCGCGGGAAGCAGCCAAGGCGCTGGACGAGATGTCAGCGGCCCACATGAGAATTTTGGATGCAAAGGCAAGCGCCTTTTTGCGCAGGTCCGCCGGCGCGGAGCGCTTTCCCTCCAGCACCTCCATTACATCCCGGACCTCCAGCGCCGGCCCGATGCCTCTTCCTATCGGATCGTTTCCTTCGGAAACGCACGTTTCGACCTGCAAACCCAAGAGACTGCCTACGTCGCGGAAAACGCTCGCGAGATCGTCGGCTTCGCGCCTGCTCTTGAGCTTCGTGTATTTGCCATAAGGCAAATCGATAATCAGGTTCGTCACGCCCGCCGAAAGTTTCTTCGACAGAATGGAAGCCACCGACCATCTCGCCGAATCGAGTCCGAGGGGCCGGGTGATCGCGTTCATCACATCGTCAAGCGCGGAATGATTCAGCCGGCCGTTCCAGGCGATGCAGCCACGCGCGGCGGCAACCACCCTCTGCACGGCGCCGATGTCCAGATCCACCCGCGCAATCGTCTCCATCGCGTCGGCGGTACCGGCCGCGGAGGTAATCGCCCGCGACGAAGTCTTGGGCATCGCAAGACCGTGCGCCGCGATAATGGGAACGACGATGAGCGTAATCCGGCTGCCCGGTATTCCTCCTATCGAGTGCTTATCGACGACGATCGGCTCGTTCCACGAAATTTTCTTTGCAAATTCCGCCCGCACTCTTGCGATAGAAGCTATCTCGGAGATCGATAAAGAACTGCTGGCAGCGATTAAAAATTGCCCGATCTCCTCATCGTCATATTTTCGTTCGACAAACTCGCCGAGGAGCGTGCGATATTGCGATTCCGTGAGCTCGTGCCCTTCCGCTTTGGCTTGCATCGCGCGCTTGCCGTCCGCCGAGCGTCCTACACCCGAGGCGGCTGATGAACTTGACGACAACAGCTCCGATTTCAGGGCCGAAACCAGCTTTGCGACACCGGTTGCTACATCAAGGTCATTGCTGATCTCGACTGAGCGCGCCCCTGCAGGAAGTGGAGGCGTTACGCGTCGCAGGCGGACCGCTATTTCTTTCGCACTTTCGCGGCCGCGGGCGAGCAATCTTTGTGCGATGATCTCTGACGGCGCGGTGATTTCAATCACGACGACGTTTTTCATCCGAGCCAGCAGCTCCGGCGCCGCCGCCCGCGATCCATTTACAACGACATTGCGGCCGGAGCGAAGTTCCGCCGCGAACTCGATCGGAATGCCATAGCGCAAGTCATGGGCATCCCAGGTAACCAAAAATCCGCCTCTTTCGCTCTTTCGAGCGAACTCCTCCGGCGTCGTGGAGAGATGACCCTCATTTCCCAGATTAGCGGGCCGGGTAATGGTGCGGCGCGCGAATACGAAGCGGTTGTCGTCGGCCAGCGCGTCCTTTGCCCCGCTCAATAAAGTGTCCTTGCCGGTCCCACTCGGCCCTACGACGAAGAACAATGTCCCATCCATGAAACGGGCAACTCCACGGCGCCCGGCGCGCAACGGCGCCGGACCACCCAAATCAAATTCGTTTGTGTACAAATGATATCGGAGAGACGGTGCTTGTCAACGAAAGGAAGGCACAAACTGATCGCGCCGGCGAAACCCGGACGCCGTCCGGGACGGCCAACGCAGATCATTGCCGCACGATCATCACGTCGCGCTGTAATTTTTGAGTTGAGGACGCGTAGGATCGTCCCGATACGGATGGAAAAATGGCTAACCGATCTGCTTGAGAAGGCGAACCAGTTTATTCTGGTCTTGCGGCCCCAGCGGCGCGAGGGTTTGCTCGGTTATCTTTTCGGCGAGCGGAATTGCATTCTGGATAAGTTTCCGGCCCGCATTGGACAGCGTGATCTCATGCCGCCGGCCGTCCCGTGGATCTGGGCGTGACGTGATAAGCCGTCTGGCCCGAAGACGCTCGATGACGCCCTTGATGGTCGCGACATCGAGATAGATCAGACGCCCGAGCTGGTTTTGCGAGCAGGCCCCGACCTCCATGAGCTTGGATAACGCCGCGAATTGCGGCGCCGTCAGGCCATCGATCATCCGAGAGGCGAAGATGGAGGCGTGCCGTTGCGCCGCAACCCGCAGGAGAAAGCCAACCTGCTCGCCAACAAGATAGCTTTGCCCGTGAATACGGCGCCCATTTACGGTTCGCGCAGCGGTCTTGATGGCCATCGCTCGCTTTTTCTCTGAAACGGAATATTGCCCGGCTCGTGTAATTAGGCCGGGGCATTGCAGAAATCAAACAGCCGGCTGGAAAGCCGGATGCACCCCATACCAGAACATGGAGCCTTCGCACTATTATAATTCTGGGCACGCCGCCGACAGCATGTCACGGCGACGACGACTGTGAGCACGCAACGGATTGTCAAAGCCTGAACGCACCGAAAGAATGCGTCGGCTATGAAGGTTTCCCCGTGTTGACCGTCAGATTGATATTTATGTTCTTTTCTTGCGTGAAACAGAGAAGCTCCTCAAGCGATTCCTCACGCCCAACGCCGGATTGCTTGTAACCGCCGAACGGCGTGCCGATAAAATGCTTGCTGACGTCGTTAACCCAGACAAAGCCGGCTTCGACGCTCGCCGCCGCGCGGTGCGCGATGGTCAAATCGTTGGTCCAAATGGAAGCCGTCAAGCCGTATTCGACGGCGTTGACCTGCTCCAACATTTTCTTTTCGTCCGTCCACTTGAGCACCGCGACAACCGGCCCGAAAATTTCCTCACGGGCGATCCGCATCGCCGGGCTCACATCGGCAAAGATCGTCGGCTCAATGTAAAGACCATTAGCCAGGGCCGGGTCGGAAGGCCTGCCGCCTCCGCTGATCAGGCGGGCGCCTTCGCTCTTCGCCGAATCGATGAAGCCCATGACACGATCGAACTGGTGCTTTGATATTATTGCGCCCATCGTCGTTGCCGGATCGGTGGGGATGCCCGGCTTCCAATGCCGGACACGGTCTTTAACGAGACTCAATACCTCGTCGTAGATGCGCTCATGGATGAAAGCGCGGCTGGTCGATCCGCAGGATTGGCCGCACCAGGTAAAATTCATCCCGCCGACGAGACCCGTCGCTACGCGTTCAGGGTCGGCGTCCGGATATGCGATCAACGCGTTTTTGCCGCCCAGCTCCAAAAGAACGCCCTTAAGCGTATCGGCCGCGGCTCGCATAACGGCCTTGCCTGTCGGAACGCTGCCGATCAACGCGATCTTGGCGACACCGGGATGGCTCGCCAGAGCGGCGCCCGCATCCTTGCCGCCAGGCACAAGATTGAAAACGCCCGGTGGCAGAATGCCATCGATCAATTCGACCAGGCGAAGTGACGACAGGGGAGCCTGCTCCGGCGGCTTCATCACGATCGTGTTTCCGGCGGCGAGCGGCGCCGCGGCCTTGCCGGCGATGAACATGAAGGGATGATTGAACGGAACGATGCGCCCAACGACGCCAAGCGGCTCCCGTATCGAGAAATTAAGACGGTCCGGCCCCATCGGAACCGAATGCCCTTTCATCTCGGTTACGAGGCCGGCGAAAAACTCAATCTGTTCGGCCGCGATGGTGGCGTCCTTGATCATTTCAGCGACCGGATTGCCGCAGTCGGCGGCATCGATCATGGCCAATTCGCCGGCATTTTCCCGCAGGATACGAGCGATCTCCTTCAGCAACTTTGCGCGTTCGAGCGGAGGGACGCGTTTCCACTCCTTGAATGCAAATGCAGCCGCTTTAACCGCGGCGTCTACATCGTCCGCGCCGCAGTCGGCGACCGTGCCAAGCGATTGGCCGGTCCCCGGACTGAATTGCTCACACGAGCGGGCGCCTATCGGGTCATGCCATGCGCCGCCATAGTACGCACCGCGATGTTTCGGCAAATTGAGCTTGATGGAAGCGAGATCCTTAGGCGAAACGGCTGTGTTCATGGCTGCCTTGTTCCCTCGTTAGGGACTTATACCGCGGACAATTGTGACCTTTGAACGACCCCTTTAAGGGGTCCAAAACAAACGGTCGTGCATTCAAACACGGCCATTAGCAACACACCATTTCAGATCATTTGTTGCGCAAATCGCCATCTCGGCGCCGTGCGCCCCACGAATCCTCGCTGCTCAAGTTGATGGAGCGGGCGAAGGGAATCGAACCCTCGTATGCAGCTTGGGAAGCTGCCGTTCTACCATTGAACTACGCCCGCACCGTTTTCAGAATAGCGAGCCAAGCATGCTAAGATCAAGCTTCGCACAATCGCGCACGTGCCCTTGCGGACATGTACCCGCATAGAGACCTCGCCCGAGACCTGAGACCGCTGACTTCAGCCGTTGACGAGGCATGCACCGCAAATCGTTAAAGCTCATTAACAAATACGAAACCCGGCCATAATTCTTGCTTTAGGTTTTTCGGGCTAGATTGTGGGCGATGTTAGTCCCGCCCGCGCCGCAAGAACTCGATCGAGCCGCCGCCGGGACATGGCTGCGCTGGCATGCGCTCCTATCGTCAATACGCACGTTTTCGCCCAGCGCGTTCGTTCGTTCACCGACTGTCATTCTCTTGCTTGCCGGGCTGATACTACCCAATCTGTTGTCGCTGGCTTCGCTAGCGTCCTTCATTGATGTCGGGCTTCCCCCGCGAACCGGCTGCATCATCTTCTACGCTACACTGGCAATTTGCGCACGCCGACTCCCGTTTGTCGTGACCGGAATACTTTTTGTTGTTGTGCTCGGCTTCGATCTGATCTGGACACTCGCATTGATGTTCGGACTGGCGCCATCCGAGCTTCTCGTCGCGCTCAATCATGCCAAGCGCATTCATTTCTTCGCTTCACCTCTGTATATGTCGCTGATCGTCGTGATGCTGACGACGACGCTTTCAACACTCTACCTGTTAGCCCAGCGGAAAAAGCTTGTGCAGGGCAACATTTATGTGCTGTTCGTCGCCACGCTAGCGTTTGCCTCCCTCGATTATATCTCGAACGTTTCACCGCATTATCAGTACGGCTCTATGTTCGGCCGAAACGTGCCGGTGGTATCGGCTGCCGACGCATCAGGCTTCAACGCGGTCGCCGGCACCAATGGCAAAAACGTCATTCTCGTCATCGTCGAAAGCCTCGGCTATTTGATCGATCCTGGACAACGTGCCCGCGTTGACTCGCCTCTCTCCGATCCGCGCATCGCGAAGAAATATGTCGTGACTACCGGTGCTGCGACTTACTACGGCTCGACCACGTCAGGAGAAATGCGCGAACTGTGCGAGACGCGCAGCTTCTACGGCGATTACGCTCCTAAATATGGCTATTCCTGCTTGCCGGAACTGCTGCATCGGCGCGGTTACGCCTCGATGGCGGTGCACTCCTTCACTGGCAGCATGTTCGAACGCAACAAGTGGTATCCGCGCGTCGGCTTCGACAAAGAAGTATTTGGCGATCAGATTATAAAGCAAACCGGCCGTATGTGCGGCAGCGCTTTCCGTGGCGCGTGCGACGCCGACCTTGGGCCGGTGATCGCAAAGGAAGCGCGGCAGTTGGCGCCTCCCGATAAGCCGCGTTTCATCTACTGGCTCACGCTCAACACTCACATCCCGGTCGCACCCGGCGATGCCCGCACCAATTTTCACTGCGAGGGTGCCGGCAACCCATTTCATCAACCGGTGGTCTGCCGCATGGCCGAGCTGTGGCATGATTTCTTTGGCACCGTGACGCAACTCGCACTCGATCCGGCAGTCGGACCGGCGGAAATCCTCATTGTTGGCGATCATGCGCCGCCGCTTTGGTCGAAGCGCGGCCGCGCGATGTTCGCGGCCGGGAAAGTGGCGTGGTATCGCCTTACGCCGCGAACCGACGCAGCCGTCTCCAATCCAGACCACGGCGCAAGCGGAATGGCCTACCGCTAGATCTTGAAATGCTTGGAGAGCTTCAGGCTCTGCGCCTGATAATTCGAGCCAATGCCAGAGCCGTATAATTTTTCCGGCCGCGCCAGCACCTTCTCGTAAACCAGCCGTCCGACGATCTGCCCGTGCTCGAGAATGAACGGCACTTCGCGCGAGCGCACTTCCAGCACCGCGCGTGCGCCTTTGCCGCCGGCGCCGGCGTATCCGAATCCGGGATCGAAGAAGCCGGCATAGTGCACGCGAAATTCACCGACCAGCGGATCGAACGGCACCATCTCGGCGGCGTAATCGGGCGGCACCTGCACCGCTTCTCTTGAAGCGAGGATATAGAATTCGTTGGGATCGAGAATAAGGCTCCGGTCCGGGCGGGCGATCATCGGCTCCCAGAAGTCGAGCACCGTGTAGCCGCCGCGACGATCGACATCGATCAGCCCGGTGTGGCGCTTGGCGCGGTAGCCGACCAGGCCGCCGGGTCCAAGGCCGGAGAGGTCGACACCGACAGCGATGCCTTCGCTCACATCGGCGTCGTCGGAATCAACCAGGCGCTCACGCGCATGCAGCGCGCGCAAACTGTCGCCGTCAAGCAAGGCGTGGCCGCGACGAAATCGAATTTGCGAGAGCCGCGAGCCTTCGCGCACCAGCACCGGAAATGTGCGCGGGCTGATTTCTGCATAGAGCGGGCCATGGTAGCCTGTCTCAATGCGGTCGAAGCCGCGCATCTCGTCGGCAATAACACGGGTAAATACGTCGAGCCGGCCGGTCGAGCTTTTCGGATTGGCGGCGGCGGAAATGTCCTCGGGTAAGGCAAGGCTTTCGAGCAAAGGAACGATATAAACGCAACCGGTTTCAAGCACTGCGCCTTCCGTAAGCGCGATCTCGTGCAGCTTCAGTTCGTCGATACGCTCGGCGACAGTCGTTCGAGGGCCCGGCAGGAAGCTCGCCCGCACGCGGTAGGCGACTTCGCCCAGACGCAGATCGAGACTCGCGGGCTGAATCTGCTCGGGCACGAAATCGATGGAAGGCAATATCCCGCCGTCATCGGCGAGCGCCGCGATCATGCTGTCGGGCAAAATGCCCCTGTCCTCGACTGCGAACGAAAGTGCCACGGCTGTTCCCCATCCGGCCGGCAGCGATCTAACCCGATGGGTGCCTTGACGTGAAGCCGCCCCTCCCGTTACAATGCCCTTATCCCGTGGTCATTTGAGCCGGCCGGCTTGCAGCCACGTAAAATAAATCGCTAAAAGGCC
>Ga0134126_10010786_pt1 | contig 11508 bp, 12 predicted proteins | sample KB31752_FD_96881 | JGI IMG/M metagenome (GOLD analysis project Ga0134126, IMG submission 96881) | Terrestrial soil microbial communities with excess Nitrogen fertilizer from Kellogg Biological Station, Michigan, USA - KB3-175-2 | ecosystem: Environmental > Terrestrial > Soil > Unclassified ... | reverse complement strand
TCCCCGTCGTCTAGCCCGGCCTAGGACATCGCCCTTTCACGGCGGTAACACGGGTTCAAATCCCGTCGGGGACGCCAACAATCCAAAGGATTTCCAAGAAATGTTGGGTTTGGGCCATGGTCCAATTTGGTCCACTTAGGCCAGCGCGTTTTCTGCCGCCTTGCCCTTGTCCATGACCATTTTGATTAGCTTGCTTTGGGCTTCTCGCTTCTGCGGGCTGACAGCTTGCATGTACACGTCCGTCGTAACCTTCAGGCTGGCGTGCCGCAACAATTCCTGAACCACCTTGGCATTCTCGCCATTGGCATTCAGGAGCGTTCCGAAGGTATGCCGAAACGTGTGATAGGTCACGTGTTTCGTGACCTTCGCACGCTTTAATGCGGGTCGGCCATAGTAGCGCCAAAGGGTTCCAGGCCAATAAGGTTGTTTGCCTTTCATATGCGGAGAGGCAAACACCCAATCTCCAGGTATCGTAAATTGGCAATCCTGTTTCCAGCGAAACAGCGATTCGGCCAATTGCGCGTCCAATGGCACTTCCTTTCGAGATGCTTCGGTTTTGGGTTGGCCTTCCACCATCGAAACGACCGATCTCCTGATGTGCAAAACCAGATTCCCGAAATCCACGTCTTGCCATTGGAGCCCAATCAGTTCCCCGCGCCGCAATCCAGTAAAAGCGTCCAGCTCTATCATGGTGTGAAGAGGATCTTGCAATTCCTTGAGAATCGCCGTGATCTCTTCTGGTTCGAGAATTGCCGGAATCTTTTGGCGTTTGGCGCTTTGCCGAACACTGCTGATTGGATTTCTTTCGGCCCACTCCCATCTGATGGCATGAGAATAGAGAGCGCTCATTATGTTGCGTATTTTTGCCTTGCTCCCCCGCGCCAGCGGTACATTGGTTTTGGGAAAGCAGAGCATCTTTAGCCAGCTTTCGACTGCCGTAGCTTTGATGTCCGTCAGACAACATGCTCCCCATCGAGGTAGAATCCATTTCCTCAGATAGCCCTCGTATGTCACTTGCGTAGCGTAAGACTTCGTATCCTCGTCTCGCGCTCCTGGCATTGGCTTCATCTTGTTGAACACATCCGGCAATTCGTGCTGGCGGTAATGATTGGCCAACGTTGCCAGAGTAATGTTCTTGATGAGCTGTTGAGGGGTTTGTTGGTTGATCTGCAAGCGAATCGCATCCACGGCGGCCTGGGCCGCTGATTCGTTCGGATACTCTTCGAACGTACCGATGACGATGTTCTTTCGTCGGATTGATCCGTCTGTCTGAACCTCTCTCCATCGGTATTCCCATGCCTTTCCGTTCTTGCGTTCCGCCAGTTTCAAACTGCCTTTTTGATAACTCGTGCGCCTCATAAGATCTCCTTAGTTGAGGCAGCACGGATGGCTCTACTTGAGAGTAATCGAGCGTAGTCGAAGAGTCGAGAAAGTAATTTCATTTTTTATTGCGATCAGCCAGCAATTTTTTCATCGAGCCATTCATGCAATTTTGCTGCGCGAAATCGCCACAGTTTGCCGATTTGAAAACCCGGAATCTCGCCGGAGCGTGCCATTCGTTGAAGAGTCTTTGGATGAATTTTGAGAAGGGCTGCCGCTTCTTCGGAATCGAGAATCGGTTGTTGCGGGGCAGCCGAACTCGGTGGAATCCTGCCTTCGGGCGTGAATTTACTAGCGTTGCGTCTGGACATTTATTAAACCTCTTTGGTGCTTATGAGCATCTGTTGGTATCCAGAGTAGCGAGAAGAATTTGCAGGAGTCCAAGACCTTTTTCGTTGTGATCTATACCAGTCCTGGTATAGATCGTATGAATAGGTTTTATGTGGTGGGCGAGAGCTTGGTATTGTCAGGCCTATATTCGTTCCAGCATCTCTGGACGGTGGCAGGAAATGCCTTGAGCGGTCCAGATTTGAACATGTCGCCAAAGATGAATGCGGTCTCAATGGCAAGATTAGTTTCACGAAACGGACGCACCACGACGGTATCGGGCAGCCGGGTAATTGAGCAGGTCTTGGTCAGCCCCTCCCCAATGCCGATACCTGCTCCGTGAAATATCATTTCGCCGTAATCATGGGGATCGCGAACCTCACGCGCAATCGTGGGCGTAAACCCGGCCTTGTGGCACTGGCTTTCAAACCATTCGTAGAGCGCGGGATTGAGTTCTTTTGCGGTCACGATGAGTGGCAGGTTTTTGAGATCGCCCAGCGACAAAACCTGTTTGCGCGTCAGCGGATGTGATTCAAGTATCGCTGCGATGATCGGCTAACGGAAGAGGGTAATGCGTTTCAGGCGGCGTGCTTCCGGGTATTCATCTGGCATGACAATGATGCCGCCTGCGAAGCTGCCATCCCTGACCTTTTCGAGAATTTCCTTGGTATAGGAACTCTTGGTTTTTACTTGTAGCTTGGGCAAGCCGGGAATGCCGATTTTGCCCAAGGCGATGATAAAACGCGCGTCGAACTGCGGCGGATAGCCAATGATGAGCCGGTGAGCGGATTGCATTTTGTTCCGGTTCACCAGTTCGGCGACTTTCTCGGAGTAATGCAGGGCCTTACGGGCTTCATAAACAAACTCCCGGCCTGCCCCGGTAAGTTCAACTTTGCGACTACTGCGGATGAAGAGTGGAAATCCAATCTGGTTTTCAAGTTGGCGGATGGCGCGGCTCAAAGCAGGTTGAGCGATATGCAGGCGTTTGGCGGCCGCGCTGAAATTCAGTTCCTCGGCAATCACTACCACAAAACGTTGCAGACGAAGATCAATGCCGGGATACATGAATTGCAGGATCAACCCAAGCGGGTATCCACGACAGTTATAGCATCCGAGTCATTATGGTGACAAACAAGAGCATCCTACTAGGCGCTTACCGGCAAATGCCTCTTGGCTCTGTGCTCATCCCGTAGCTTTGTGATGGCTGTAATGAATGATCTGAAGTGTGCAGAGTTAAATCGTTCTCCGAAAATCATTGCCACTTCGACCACAAGAGTCGAGTCGCGGAAATCGCGCACTACGATGTTCTCTGGCAGGAAATCGGGGTGAGGGATTCGGGAGAATCCAGGCATCAGGCCGACCGCAGTTACATGGGAAACCATCGCGGCGTATTCATGCAAGTTCCTCGCTTCCTGCACGATCAATGGAACAAATTTATAAGCCCGGCAGCACCTTTCAAACCAAGAGTGCAGAGCGGGATTCTGCTCTCTCGCGATGAAGATGAGTGGCTGATCTTTGAGATCGCTCAATTCAAGAAGCTTCCTTTTTACGAGAGGACGATCTTTGCGCATGTTGGCTCGTAGTGGATCATCGACAAGATGCAGCTTCCTGAACCCGGTCAATTCCGGGTATTCCTGGGGTAACACCACAATACCGCAGTCGAGCATTCCACTGCTGATGTTGGCGGCAATTTGAGCCGAGGAAGAACTTTGCGCAGTAAGAGATAACCCCGGCAGGCTGAGTCGCGCTAATCCTTCAATGATCGTATGCGGATCAAAGAATGAGGGATACCCGATCATCAATGTATTTGAGGTGCTCTCATGTCTATTTGCAAGTTCAACTGCACGGGTGGAATAGTACAGCCCCTTGCGGGCCTCATACACAAATCTCTTTCCTGCTTCGGTTAGTTCGACTGCCCGGCTGGTACGCCGAAAAAGCGTTACCCCAATGGAGGCTTCAAGATTGCGAATGGACCGGCTGAAAGCCGGCTGAGCCATTCCTGCTCGCTTTGCGGCGCGGCTGAAGTTCAATTCTTCGGCCAAGAGAACGGCAAGATATTGAAGATGCGAATCAACCCCAGGACGCATTTCCGTAGAGCGTTGCGGCATTCCCAAGAGCCGGAGAACGCTCCCTGATTTAGACGTTAGGATAGGCAAGCCACCCGGTCAAAGTAATGTCAGTATTTATCTGTATTTTTCGTATTATTCCTGACAAAATCGAGATAAATAGCGACTTTAGAAGCCATCTAACGACATTGTTACCGTTGAATCGCTTCGGCTTCCACGGCATCTAATAAATAACACCATCCTTGCTGTTCCAGTATGTTTGAGCGAGAAGTATCTGTCATCGTGAGGTTCCGGCCTGATCGGCGCAAGGAGCAAAGCTTCGTCCGTGAAATTGGCGAATTGCTAGACAATATTCGCCAATTACGCGGTTGCTTGCATTTTGACTTTTATCGTTCTATCGATACTCGTGACTGGTTCATCCATCAGCTATGGGAGAACCAGCAGAGCTATGACAATTACTGGCACAGTCCAGAAGCCTCGCGTTTGCGGGCGATACTGAATGAAGGGAGTACGTCGCGGGCAGAGCGATGGCGACTGGATGCCGTAAGTCTCTAATCGTTAACTTCACTAGATGTAAAGAGTTTTTGAGCTGTTATTGGCCGACTCGTGTGCCAACCTGGTCAACACATTTGCTCGGTTGGCAATATCTTAGAGACAGAGGATAATATCCCAAGAAACGCCAGGAATCTTAAGCATGTTTACAGTCGCTGAAATTTCCTATTTTCGTCCTGAGAATCCCCACGATTCGATCCTGCCCAAAGGACGCTCGCAAAAGCCGAAGGAGCGCGGCTCTCAAAGAGCAATGCGTGTCATGGTGGTTGACGATGAACTGCTCATCGCTGAAACCTTGGCAGACATCCTCCGGGGAGAAGGGTTTCAAGCGATTGCTCTATCTGATGGTGCTGCTGCTATCAAATGGGCACAAACATTCAAGATAGATACTCTCATTTGCGACGTCTTAATGCCTGTAGTGGACGGTTTTGAGGTCGCCGGACAGATTCGTAAATTGCGACCAGAATGTCGCGTTATTCTCTTCTCCGGTCATGGGGATGTTCATGGAATGCTGGCTAATGCTCAAGCTGCGGGCCAGGAATTTGAGTTCCTTGCCAAGCCAGTCGATCCGGAAGCCGTCATTTCGATGCTGCAAAATCGCAAATCGAGTTGACCGGAACGAAGGACTACGCCGCATCGGCGCGATTTATGACGCGGGAACAATCATGCAAAGTGCGTATAAGTAACTCCGGGCCATCGATTGCCGACACCGATACATTGGCATTGATTGGGGACTGCTCCCACGGCGTTTTGGCGACATAGATGAGCCATTTGTCCGGATGGCGCTTGAGAAAGTGATTCGCAAACTTCAATGCCGCCTCGGGAGAAATGCTGTGGCAGATCAAAGCCACATCATAGGTACGTTGTTCGATAGCTCCTAAAATGTCTTGTTCCGAATTAGGAGAATCGACTTCGAAGCCGTTAGCTCGAAGTATCGTGGACCGCAATAATCCCAGTTCACCATTTGCACATAAATTTAGGACTCTCACTGGCTGTGCTGGCGGAGAAGGCGTTCTGCGCGTTTGCCAAAATTTAAGCACGCTTGCCATTTCGATAATCCATCCAAAGTAGATGCAGCATAAAGCGCCCAGGCAATCTAGAAAGTTAGCCATTGTCCATTTTTTCTAAGCTCCAAACCCTTGGCTTAGATCGGGCGTATCGTCAATCTGCTGAGCCAATCCCTCGTCGCTTGTGATTGCTTCAGAAACGCCGTTGCCGGTTTCAATGGCCAGTTCGAGCGCTGACGTTTTCGAGACCTCATTGCTGAAGCCTTTGGTGAGCTGCTCGGCATTGTCCGTAAATATCTGCACGTCAAACTGAGCGCGGGAGACGGCGACGTAGGCCAGGCGAGTATTGATAAGATCCGGGTGGCTGTTCGCATTATCGATGTGAAGCAAGGCGCGGTCGGCGGTTAAGCCTTGCCCGCTGTGGCTGGTCACGGCATAGCCGTGATCGAGATGGGAATTCTCGTTAATGGAGAATTCGACGGAACGGCCTGAATCGAGGCGGATAGTGATATCGCCTTGAGCATTCAGGCGCTCAATGGTTCCCAATTCCCGGTTCGAGACTTCAAGAGATTTGTCGGGTGCGGTGAACTGTACGCGGTCGCCAACGGAGAAGTTCTGCTCGGCTTCTCGGTACACAGTGACGCCCTGAAGCCGTCGCGGGTCGTAGGTCTGCTGCTGCCCATCCGCTTTCTCGACAGTCAGCAGGTTGGCAGGTTCGTTTTTTTCAATGACTGTCCCATATTCTCCGGCTTTAATGCCGATGGCTTCACTGCCGCGAGAATAGCGGATAACATCATTTACTTCATACCGCGCTGCCCATGTCCGTTCTGCTCCGGTCATGTCCTGCCGGGGCGTGAGCACCTTGAGCGTTTGTTCTTCTGCCTGGACTTTGCCGGTGCGCTGCAACTCGGCATGGATCAGCGCATTCAATTGCCGGCGAGATTGATTGTCAGGAGAAATCACCAGTGTTTTCTCTGGCCGCGCAACATAGTTTTTAGCAATGGCGGAAAGGCGCTCCATAGGGCGCTCAATCTCATGCACTCGGCTCTGCTGCTTTAGCTGCTCAACGGCTGGGACGATCTTGCCTTTTGCCAGCAGTTCCACCGTCTGCTTTAGGGCGGGATCGCGCTGGCGAATGATGGTGTCCAATTGCGCGGTTTTCATCCCGGCGTCTTGTAATTGCTGAAACGGTTTCCCGGCTTCGACGCCCTGATGCTGGCGAATGTCTCCGACAAAAACCACGCGCTCATTTGGCCTAAGCCGCGAAAGAAAATCACGCATCTGTTTCGTGCTGGCAAGACTGGCTTCATCTACAAAGAACAGCGTCCGGCCTTCTCCGCCAGAACGAGGCTGTGTGAGGTAATGCTGCAAAGTCTTGGCCGGAATGCCCGCTTGCTCAAGCTGCTTGGCCGCGCGGGAAGTCGGCGCAACCCCTTGAATGGCATAGCCTTGTTTTTCGGCCTGGCTGCGTATGGACTCAAGAGCGGTCGTTTTGCCGGTTCCGGCATAGCCCTGAATGCCCATGATGCGGTCCTGGCTGGTTAGCACGGCGCGGACGGCGCCGCGCTGCGATTCATTCAAGCGCTGCCATTGCGGTTCTGCGTTTCGTAGCTGTCTGTCGTTCAAGATCGGCGCGGCACGGTCCTGTCCGTGCCTCATCTGGCCAATAATCTGGCGTTCCGCGGCCAATGCTTCCGCCGTGGTAACAAGCCGTGTCAGCGTGTTCGGTTTCTCGCGCACAATGAATTCGCCCTGTTGCTGCCGCTCCATGTAATTTGCGCGAACGTTGGCAAAGGGCGCTTCGCCCATCGAGCGGCGCATTGCATCCCGCAAGATTGTCCGCTGGTCAGTCACGGCCTCGCGCTCAAAGTTCTTATCGCGGGCAAAGGTCACGCCTTCCCGCGCTGCTTTTATCTGCCGTTCCGGTTCGTGCCGGTAGTTCGCGCTTTGCTGCCGCGCTTCGGCTACGATGCGATCCGCCTGATTGCAGTACCTGGCAGCAAGCTCCCGGTGCATTGTTAGGACTTCTTCCCGGCTCAGAATTTGTTTTTTGTCGCGGGTCTGGTGAGCGGCGATCTGCGCCGATTCATGGCCTTTGAAGCCCTTGCTTTCCAGATATTCCCTGATTTGCTGGCTGCGCGGACTACTGGCCTCAAGATACTCTCGCGAGTACCCTTTGATCTCCGGCGCACCACTGCGGCCTGCTTCGATTTCATATCCAAGCTGCCGCAATCGGAACATCAATTCTGATTGGTAAACCGCAGTTACGAACGCCTGCGATTTGAAAAGCTCATGCGGTTGCAGGGCGCGAGTCTGACCGTTGTCCCGTTCGGTCACATTGAAAACCACGGCATGAGTATGAAGCTGCGGCGCGGCATAGCCATCTACGGGCCGAGCGGTATCATGCTCAAACTTGGCGGCGATAAATTTTCCCGTCGTTTCGGCGGGGTGATTGCCGCCGATTCGAGCCTGGGTGTAGCGTTCCAGTTCTTCCAGAGCAATGCGAACGCTCTCCCGGTGGGCCGCCATTACCCGGTCGTCGCCGCCGACAAGAGCAGTCAACGAAACGGATTTAGGGGCTGAGAAGGTCGCATCCCATCCGGCACGATGCTCGGCGGATGTGACAGTTTTTCCATCTTGCTCGTAATTCATCGATTGCCGATGTTTTACGAGCTGATCGCCGGTTTCGGGATGCTGGCCCTGGGCCAAACGCCCAAACTGTTCGGCCTCGATAGGGCCAGCCAAGCCCCATTGATCGGCAAGCCGCCCTTGCCATTCCCCTACAACTTGAGCGTCCTGGGAGTAGTAACGCTGATCGCTGTTGGCAAACTCCTTGGCATGATAGGTTGCGGCCTGGGTAGCGCTCAATGCTTTCGAAATCGTCAGCATCGTTCTTCAATCCCGCATTTCCGCTTGTTCTTCTGCTTCCTCTTCCATCTCGGAATCATCCGCAGTTTCCGGCAATGGATTGCGGGGCGCTGAAGGAGGCATTTCGGGAAATCCCGTATCATCCTTTCGCGGGATAAATCCTCCGGCGATGCTTGGTAGCGAGATATATGGAAACTGAAAGGAAGTGACAAAGTTCCCAAGTTTCAGATAGCCATGCAGGTTCTCCAGGCCCATGATTTCTGAAGCCATCACAACCGGGTCTTTGCGCGGCGGCTCAAGGCTGAAATCCTTGCCATCGCGACCGCCGTGATGATGGCTCTCCCGCAGCCGTTCCGTCTCGACCTCGCCAATCATTTTGCTTACCCACTCGGCGGCGCGTTCCTCCGAAGTCCGCAGGAAAATCTTTGTTGCTGGCTGCGAAAGCATGGCCTCGGCCTCTCGCCCATATCGTGCCTCAAGCTGGCTGCGTCCGTGGAATCCGAGCACCAAAGGATTCCCGGATTTCCGGTTCTCGGTGATGGCCGTATGCAGTTGCGGAAGTTTCTGCAAGCTGGCCAGTTCGTCCAGCACAAACCAAACCCGGTTCGCCGTGCCTCTCGGTTTGCTCATGAGGCGCAATCCCAGCAGGTCAAGCCACAGACTAATCAGGGGCCGCAGCTTTTTGCGCAGGATCGGCTTTGAGGTGATGAAGATCCAGCCGCGCCGCTGTTTGGCCCATTGCGCGGCTGTCCATGATCCTTGTGTCTGTTCTCTTCTGGGCAGACATTTCAGGGCATCCCCTACCATGCTGAGCGAAGCCAGGATGCCGCCGCGCTGTGCTGGCGCTCTGGGATTGACGAATGACGCAAGCTCAGTCCCGCGCAGGCGGCGTTCGATCTCTTCCGGGTTTGACATCCACTCGGCAAGCTCATGCGGTGAAGGCCGGTAACTCAGCAAATGGGCAAAGATTTTGCTGGGGCCTTCGACAAAGAAAGGGTTCTCGTGGTCGTGCTGCGGAAACAGAGATTCCGCAATCGCGGTGGCTTCGGAAGGATGCAGCAATTCGTCGCCCGGACTCCAGAATGGCATTCGCTCATCCAGTGGATTCAGGATCACGTCGCCGCGCTTGGGATGGTGGAATTGCGTGACATATTCGAGCGCGGGATCGTAGACGATGGCGCTTTCGCCACGGTCGCAGACCTGCAAGAGTATCTGTCGAATCAGAGTGGATTTCCCGCTGCCGTTATCGCCCATGATGAGGATGTGGCTGTCCTCAATCTGGCGCGGAATGGCCAGCGAGGTAACGCTGGTTTTCTCAATGATGGGAAACGCTATGCCGTCCTGCGGTGATCGCTTTCGGAACTGCCTGGGGCTAAGAGACTCCGGGCCACGAAGCCGCCGTCCGTAGCGCAACTCACGGCGGCGCTTGATATCTTTCGGTAGAGTATAAAAGAGCGCCACGGCGAAGATTCCCAGACTGCCCCAAAACGCGGGAGCAAACAGGTCCAGTAAAGTGCGTTGCTGATACATCCAATACTTCAGATATTGATAGAGCAAGGTGTTTTGGTAAGGGCGCTTCCGCTCTAAGAAAATCTGAACCAGGCCATTGCTCCGGGCCTGCTCGGATGGCACAAAAGGCACGGTCGTTGCTGGCGATACTTGGGTAATACCGGGCGCAAGATCGTCCTCAAGAGCCGGGTGTCCTTGCCCTTTTTTATTGGCAATAATTAGCAGACTATAACTGCTGTTGGGAATGGTGCCCGACAAGGCCGCTGTGCGGACATAGATGGGCAAATAAAGTTTTTGCAGGTCTGTAAGACCGAACGTAAATCTCAAGTAAGCCATCGTGCCAAACAGCAGAATGCAAAATGCGAGTGCGCCTGCTGTGTGGACGAATCCACGGCGCGGCCAGAAGCTATTTTGTTTTCTTCCCCAAGTCTGATTCGGCATGGCTAAACTCCTTCTCGGCTCTTAAGTTGGGCCATGCGTTCACGGGCACGTTTTACCTTTCGATCATCAATGACGCTGAGCGTCTTTTTAGATTCCTCCGCGCTGATATTTTGTCCTCGCGCCAGTGGCTCAAGGATATTGAGAAGGATCATGCGGATTCCAAGGATTTCGGCCAGCAACAAAGTGAGCGGTTCCTGCTCGTCGAGTTCTCGTAAGAGAACGTCGCGCATCCATGTACCGAGCCGCTTGCCTGCGGCCAGTGCTCGTTTTTCAAGCTCCTGATATTCATTTTCGGAAACTCGCGTATTAACAATTTTTTCCTTCACCAAGGAATCGACGGGTTCTTCTGGCAAAGGCAGATTTGGCGATAAGGACATAATGATTTACCTCGTAAACAAACCGTCTGGCGGCAAAAGCGCCGGACTGGACTAAACTGCGTGCAAGTGATTCACGCGGAGCAACTAAACGTTTGTTTTACCGGCGTAAAACAAACGTGTACCCTCCGAGGGGTGGAGTGTCAAAATTCACCCGGTGCGAAGCACCGCATCCTTCATCACCCTCGATGAAGACCGGCGTAAGCCCACAGAATCCCGGCAGAATTCGGCACACTTCGACGCTTGTTCATGACTGGTACATCGGTTATTCATGAAGTGACACCCCCGTGTCAGAAAGCCTCGTGCCGCGCTTAGCTCATTAGCTACCGAACGCCGCCGGGGCTTTCGCTGTTAGGAACGCCTCGTTTCAGCGGTCGCAATCTTGGGCGAAGCCGGAGCGCCATTGGCCTTCGACGTGGGCGGCTGCGGTACCTTACGGACACGGAGAATCGGGCGCACATCCTGGGCTTCATCGGTCTTCAGGAACTCCTGAAAGTCGCGATCCTTGGTGAACACATAGTTGAGCGCGTTTTCAATCACGGTATCGGCGTCATCGCAATGGATGAACGCGGCATACTGGTTTACCAGCTCGGCGGTCTTTTCATTCAGCCGGAGCATGACGGTAAGCTGGCGGGTTTTGGTGATTTCAAGCAATGGCATGATGATTACTCCTTCGTGCTGTAAACGTTCTTGGTTTGAAATTGAAACGCTCGGCGGTCGTAGCCTTCGATGGCAAGCACTTCCTTGATATAGCGATGACGGAATCCGCGTGCTACGTGGATGACATAATCGACGGCTTCTCCGATCTCGGCTTCGACATCTTCAAGGCTGGCCTGGCTGTGGCTTCGCATGACTAGATTGGCGAAACGGCGCAGCGCTTTCCGCGCCGAATTCGCATGGATGGTGGCGAGCGATCCAGCATGGCCGGTGTTGAAGGAATCGAGCAGAGTGCGGGCCTCGGTGCCGCGCACTTCCCCCAAGATG
>Ga0134126_10010785_pt1 | contig 11509 bp, 9 predicted proteins | sample KB31752_FD_96881 | JGI IMG/M metagenome (GOLD analysis project Ga0134126, IMG submission 96881) | Terrestrial soil microbial communities with excess Nitrogen fertilizer from Kellogg Biological Station, Michigan, USA - KB3-175-2 | ecosystem: Environmental > Terrestrial > Soil > Unclassified ... | reverse complement strand
CACGTCCGTCCCGATCTGACAGGAAAGATCGTGGTATTCGATGGAGACCGCTTCGTAATCGACTTTACCCGACCACAAGCGGCGTGTCCGCCGCTCACAGGCCGCCGCAAGTAGCGACACTCAGTGGGGCGGTGAGCACACCGCCGTGAGCGTAAAGTAGAGGCGCAACTGACACAGCGGCTTGGACCTGAATTCGCTCACACGCGAGCCGGCGCATTCGAGCATACCTTCGATCCGATGTGACGGACCCTCCACTGCCGCCTGCACCGCAGCAGCGAGCTCGAATCTGCCGTCGCAGTCCGCGTACGGACAGGGGAAAGAAAAGTACGCTCGAGCCGGAGGGTGCAGAACGTGTGATTGAGGCACCGGGGTAGCCGCGCCGCCGCCCTCGAAACTCAGCTCAAAGCGCAGCTGCTCGACCACCGGGAATATCGTACGCAGCTTGGGCGCCGCTTCTCGGTCGCGGTGTAGCTGGGAGCCGCGAGCTTGACGCGTAGCCGCGCCGCGGGCTTGGCCGAGTCTCATGTCGCGCCGCGCGATGGCGGATGGGTTTGATTAACGGGCGGATCCTCCAACGGCGTCACAATCTCTCCGGAGCCATTAGGGCGAGCCGTCCGGCGCTGCTGCTTCTCGAGCTGGCGCGCCTTTCTGCTCAGTTCCTTCTGCTTCTTGACTTGGCGGTAGTTTTGTCTGGGCACTAGGTTTCCTCTGTGAGGGTCGATCGGCACGATGCGTTCCGGAGCGGTCAGCCCACCGGCCGTCGATTGCTGGCCGCACGAGAACTGCGACCCCAGGTCTTGCCGGGGTCATCAACTCGCACGAGGGATCGATACCCGCTCCGCGTTCGATCGATCAATCCTGATTATGAGCATGCGGATGCGCTCCTTTGCCTCATACAGCAGCGCCCGGCCGCTCGCGTCCTGTCCGTTGATATGGCCGTCGAGCTCCTCGAGCAGCTTGTATACCTCTCGCGCCCCGGTCATGTCGATTGTATCCGCATCGCTGCTCATGGTTCACCTGTTGGCCTCGCGAGTGCATATGGCTGCTTCGGCCGGATCACAACTTTAGCCGAGCCGTCACATTCGCTGCCATCACACTCGAACTGGCTTACTTGCCCTCTTTTCCCGCTTCGCAGCTCGCTTCTCCAACAATGTCTTGGCCGGTTTCTTCTTGCTGTCCTTCTTTCTGTCAATTGCCTTGCTCATGGGTCACTCCTCGATTCTGAGGCAAAGAGGCGCAGCGAGTTCAATTTCGCCGGTCCCGAGCCGTGTTTGTCAGGGACGATGGTCAAGCGAAGGTGGCTGATCGGGGGCAGGTTCAAGCGCTGTACTTCGCGCTGAAAAGTCGCACCGGCAGGGCTGAAGGTATACTCCTGGACGAGCATCTGGCGGTAGGTGCGGCCCCCGTCCGAGGATACTTCGACGCTCACTTCCTGCGTCCTCGCATGCGCACAGTCCTCCACCTCGTAGATCATCCAAGAGATACTCTGTGGTTGGTCGAACTCCACGATGATACGTTCCATGGTATTCGGCTTGGCTCCAGCCCAGAAGGTGCTATCGCGACCGTTATGCCCATCGATCAGGTTGTCGATCGGGTGGTCTGGATCATCCGACGTGTAGGCAAGGACTGCATGGCTTGCGATATCGATCTCGCCGGCGAAAGGGGCGGGATTCTCGCCCTCCTTCGGCAGCAGTCGCTTTCGCACGCCGGATGAGCTCGAGAGAAAATCAGTGTCTGGCTGCATTTGAGCTCGCCTCCGAAACGTCTGCACAGGTCATGCTTGCGAACCTTCTCGCCGACAGCGTAAGCGGATATCTATCAGACTGCTGCATGCATGTATGTGTTCATTCCTCAGTTGGCGTCGCAGTCTCTCGGCAGTCGATCAGCTTCGGCAGAGGAGCGGGTTCCGAACGTCGCCGCTGCTCCTCTCGCACCTGCTCGAGCGTCAGGTGCGTGGCCGCCGCAACGACACTGAGCACTGTGTGCGCCGGCCCGCGCGGCAGCGTCAGGCAATGCAATCTTTCCCAAGCACGGATTCGGATTGCGGGAGTATTGAGTTCACACGACTGTTCGATTCGTTCTCGCTGCGCGCGCTCCACCTCCTCGAGCTGCTCGCGAACAATCCGCGCCGGGTACGCCGCTGTCGGATCGGCATAGTCGGCCGCCGGTGGCAGATGCGAGCTGAAACGCCAAGGGTTCGAGGACATATGATTTACCTGAGTGAATATCGTCCGTAGAGACATGGATAACGCCCCGCGCCCGATCGCGGTCGCTTCGACATTGGCAGCCTTTGCCGGCGCCGAGAAACGAGCAGAGTGACCCTGCCGACGAGGCTGGATGAGCCGAAGACCCCGGGTTCCACCCACTCTACACGGACGGCGGACTCTTCGCGTGGCTTTCGCGAGCTTGGCCAATATATGGGTCTCAAAGCGCCTGCTGCCATCCGAAGGTTCGGCAGCATTCGTGAAAATGGCGCAAACTGGCCCAGCCGCCGGATCGCTTAGAGGCTCAGCGCATTCTCCACCTTGAGCTCGTATCGAAATCGAGCTCGCAACGTGCGTCAGCTCCTCCGCCGCCCGCGGAGGCGCCTGCCTCGTGGCCGCTGCGAGTCTCTAAAGCGAGTCTCGTGCAGCGACTCCTTCTCGTGTCAGATCCGCATCGGAGGCTCTCATGCCTCAGGGCACGCCTTTGTCTGACGATGACCTTCGGTTGATTGCTCGCGTCGGCATCGCCGCGGGATACGCGACAGCCCGCGTGACGTACCGCTCATGGGAAGTCATGCCGATCCACCGCTGGTGTTGGACATCAACAAACAGGCGCGCTCGCGATCGGTGCCGACGCGCTCGTGACGCATGACCGCGATTTCTCATCCCTAGACGATTTTCTTGTTCTTGGTGTCGAGACGAAGGGCGTGAGCCGCGAAGTGTGCCCGACTGCATCCAACACTTCGCCGAAGTCACTACCTCGTTAGCCTTTCGTGCGTATGACCCGCGTCCGCGAGATGCTGTCATGCCTCATGGGGTGGAGGATACGTGCCGGGGAAAAGCAACTTCAACGATTTGCACCCTCCGGTTGACTCGAGTGGCTCTGGTGCAGGGTTATTCCGCCCTCACGGGCTGCCTTGCCGGCGCGGTCTCCGGAAGCCTGAGCATGGCCATCAATCCGATCGTCACCGCCCCGAGCATGTACCACGCAGGCGCGAGGGGGTTGCCCGTGAGATGGATGATCCACGCCACGAGAAACTGCGTGGACCCGCCGAATACCGAGATCGCCAGGGCGTAAATGAGGGCGAAGGCACCCGAGCGGACTCTTTTGGGCAGAGATTCTGTGATGGCAACGATGATGGTCGCCGACGACAGCGTCTGAATGCCGTTGAGAAGAGCGCTCACTGCCAACAAAGCCGTACCGGTCCGCAGCCGATCGAGGACCCAGAACGACGGATAGACCGTCACGATCAGCGCCAGCCAGGGGATGATCATCACCGGCTTGCGCCCAAATCGGTCCGACAGCCAGCCGCCGAGGGTGTCGCAAATCAGCCCGCTGCCGCCGATTGCGGCGGTGGCCCCGAAAGATATCGCGGCCGGCATGCCGAGAGTATTGCTCGCGTAGGTAGTCATGTATTCGAGCACGTAATTGTTCGTCGTTGCCGCACTCAGCATCACGACTCCCAGGAAGAACACTCCGATATATGCCTTCGCGGAAATGTTTCCGGGATCCGCCGCAGTAGAGACGGTCAATGTCTCGCTCAGTGTTCGGCGTATCACGAACGCAAACGGGATGATGCAGACGCCCAACAGCTGCGCAACACGCCAGCCCCAGGCGTCCAGCTGCGCACCGGTCAACGTGCTCGCAAGCACCACCCCGACCACCCCGGCAGCCAGAGCCGCGGAGTCCGCGCTGGTTGCCTGCAGCGACGCATACAAGCCACGTCGCGAGGCCGGTGCGGCTTCCAATAAAAACGCCGTGCTCGGCCCGACTTCGCCGCCCAGCGCAAATCCCTGAAGGAGGCGAAACCCGATGACCAGGATGGGCGCAAGCGTGCCGATGGCGGCGTAGGAAGGCGTGAGCGATAGGCCGGTGATGGCCACTCCGATCAGGCAAAGCGACAACATCATCGCCGGCTTGCGCCCCGCCCGATCGCCCAATCGCCCGATCACGATCGCCCCGAGCGGCCGCGTCAGGAATCCCACCCCGAAGGTCGCAAGGGACGAGAGCAGGCTCAGGCCGGGAGTCTTGGACGGGAAGAAGGTGTGACCGATCTGGGTCGCAAAGAATGCGTAGGTCACGAAATCGTAGAACTCTAGGCCGTTGCCGACAGCAATGGCCAGTGCCTGACGCCATGATAGCGGGCGAGCGTGCGACAAAGGGTGCAGCGGCCGGATATGCGTGAGCGCATAATGCGCAGTGTTGCGACGAAGCGCAACCCTGCATCGGGGCTACACCTATGGCACTCGGGATCACTGGCGCGACAAGTCTCCCCAGTCGGATACTCGAAACAGCAAAGGCCGGCACGGCCTTGGTGCTCCTCGCTCTTCTGGCTGCACCGCCGGCGCACGCGCGCAGCGCGAAGATCGTTGACGGCAAGGACCTGCTCCGCGCAATGCATGATCGTTATCAACACGACTGGTACGAAACCCTCACGTTCGAGCAAGCCAGCATCACCCACAATCCCGATGGCACCAGCAAGAGCGAAATCTGGCATGAAGCTGCCCTTCTGCCCGGACGATTGCGCATAGATATCGGCGAGCCGAGTCAGGGCAACGGCGTCCTCGTCGCCGATGGAACTCTGACCAGGTTTCAGGCGGGCAAAGTTTCCTCATCCCGTCCGCTGGTCCACATGCTGTTGGTTTTGGGCTTCGACGTTTATCGGCAACCGGTGCGACGCACCATCGAGCAAGTCGCCGGCCAGGGCTTCGACCTGACCAAATTGCATGAAGACACTTGGGAGGGCGCGCCGGTCTATGTGGTGGGCGCCGATGCCGGGGATCTGAAAACGAAGCAGTTCTGGATCGACAGGAAGCGTCTTCTTTTCGTCCGCTTGATCGATCCTGATCAGCGCGACCAAGGCGAGATCGCCGATACTCACTTCACGGACTATCGTAGAGTTTCGCCGGGATGGGTCGCGGCTCGTGTGGAGCTCTACGTCGCCGGAAAGAATGTCTTCAGCGAGCGCTATTCCGATATCCGGGTGAATCCCAAGCTCGATCCGGCGATCTTCGATCCCCGACAATTCGCCACGCGGCATTGGGAGAACTGAGCTCCTCCACCGGCGGGTACGAAAGGTTGAGAAGGACATCCGCAGCCCTCAGATAGGCGCCATGGCGCAGGTCGATCTCTTCCCCTTGGATCGCGACGCGTTCGCCCGCGGATACGTCTATGAGCCGGAGTTCCTGTCCGCAGCAGATGAAGACGCGCTGATCGGGGTGATCAAGCGCTTACCGCTGGCGCAGGCGGAGTACAAAGGCTTCCTGGCCCATAGGCGGATCATCAGCTACGGCGGGCGCTACGATTTCTCCGCCCAGCGTTTGCAGCCGGGCGAGCCCATCGCTCCTTTCCTGCACCCGCTCCGGGCGAAGGCCGCCGCATGGGCTGGCTGCTCGGCAGATGAGCTCACGCACGCGCTGATCGCCGAGTACCCGCCCGGATCGCAACTCGGCTGGCACCGCGACGTGCCGGAGTTCGAGCTCGTCGTGGGGATTTCCCTGGCCTCTGCGTGTCGCATGCGGTTTCGGCGCTTCCCGCCCGGATTTCGTGCAAAGTCGCTCGCGCTCGACATCGAGCCGCGGTCGATTTACCGGCTTCAGGGGGAGGCGCGCTGGGAATGGCAGCATAGCGTGCCTCCGGTGCCCGCCCTGCGGTACTCCATTACCTTTCGCAGCCTGCGCCGATCCTAACAAACTGTCGATATTCCATCCGCGGTGATGGCGCAAACGGGCATGTGGCACGAATTCTTCGCAAATGCCGGCTGCCCCAGGCGATCGACGAGAATGAGGCCGATCTCCCCTTCGAAAGTCGACTCGAATTCCTGGAGCGTCTTGTTGCAGGTCCGTTGGGAATTGCCCAGCTCCTGATAGATGAATGCGCCCAACCGCGCCAGCGTCATGCGGATGATCTGCTCGCCGTTGCCGGTGCATGAGATGGCCACCTGCGCGTCGGCATAGGTTCCACAACCGACCAGCGGGCTGTCCCCTACCCGGCCCGGCAGCTTGTTGAAATGCCCCCCGGTGGAGGTACCCGCCGCCAATCTGCCGTGAGCATCGCAGGCGCTCGCGCCCACCGTGCCATGCTCATCCTCCCACTCCTGCCGGCGATGCGTCGTCACTAACCGCTCGAGCTCGCACCTCGCTATTCCCTGGCTGCGCGCGAACTGCTCCGCTCCTCTTGCCACCAGGAGCACCGGAGGGCCGACCTCCATCACCCGCCTGGCTAGCCGGATCGGGTTCAATATTCCGGTAACCGCGGCCACTCCACCGGTGGCCAGCCTGGCGCCATCCATGATGGCGGCATCGGCCTCGATCCTGCCTTCACTGTTGAGAGCCGATCCGGTGCCGGCATTGAACAGCGGGTTGTCCTCCAGTATGAGGACCGCGGCCTCCACGGCATCCACCGCGCTGCCGCCAGCCAACAAGACTTTCCAGCCCGCCTTGGCGGCCTGTTCCACCCCCTTCAAGCGCTCGGGAATGGAGCTCTGCTCTACCTTGCCGCACCCTCCATGGACGATGATCGCCGGTCTGTTCATGGTGACACCACTTCCGCCAATGCCTCCAGCGCACCCATACCCTGTGGCCTGGCTCCATCCTCGATCTCATGGATCAGTTCGATCAGACGTTCCGTGATCGGCATTCTGATGCCGCACGTCTTTCCCTCGGTTACCGCCACACCCAATTGAGCGTCGACCTCCGTGCGACGCTTGCGCACGGCGAGGTCCCGCCAGATTCCACTGTGACTCTTCGCCGATCTTTGATTGTGCTGGACCAGCGCAGTGAGCGACTTGGCGGCTTGGGCGTCAGTGCTACCACGGAATGCTTCCGGCTGGAAGCCGTCGAACGATTCGCAACGAACGCCTTTGGCGGCCGCAACGTCGAGAACTTCCCGGGCCAGCGAAATGAACAACGTCCGATAACGCCGCAGGCCGAGACAGTCCGCGATCGATTCATTGGTCAGGGCGGTGGCGAACAGCAGCGCGCCATACGCCTCCTTGCTCCACAGAAAGCCCCAGATGTTCTCCGTCAGCTTCGCCCGCTCGTCAAAAGTCAGAAAAAGATGATGCAGCGCGCGAATCCTTTCGGTGGTCTCCCCGGATATCTCGCCGACGACGACGGCGCCGTGGCCGCTGTATTGGATCAGGCCGGGTGACAGGTAGTCCGCGCCAAAGTTGACGAAACACCCTATGGTGCGCTGCGCGCCGACGATGTCGGCGATGACGTACTCGTTCAGTCCGTTCTGAACCGATACGACGTAGCCGTCCGGTGCAACGTGCGGAGCGATCGCCTTCGCCGCCGCTTCGGTATCTTGCGCCTTGACGCATAGCAATACCCGGCCATACTGCCCGTCGAGCTCGTCGGCAAGACAGGATTTCACGGGGACCCTGAAAGCCTCCAGAGGACCGGTGATCTGCAGCCCTGCCTCGCTCATCCTCGTCACGTGATCGCGCGCCCGGTCAACGAAGATGACCTCGTTGCCGCTGCGCACGAGATGTGCCCCTATCGTCCCGCCCATCGCTCCGGCGCCGACGATCAATATGGCCGAGTCGCTCATCACGGCCAGTTACTGGCAATCACCTCACGAGTCTCTTCGACCCCGATGCGCCATAGCTCCAGCATCTCCTTGTCCGAGCGCTGGTAATAGCCGCCGTAATTGCCGTCACCGATGTAGTCCCTGGCCTTCGCGGGAGGCAGGGCATGAACGAGTTTCGGGTCTATCTTCGTTTTTTGACCCTGCGGATACTGAACGTCCGCCAGCCGGGTCCACGGAAAGTTCTCCATCCACGATGCATGAGACGCGACGGGATCGATTTCCACGACTTTCTTCCAGGTGGCAGGCGCGCTCCACCAATTGTGAAACTTCACCGCGACGCCATTCTGGGCTCCTATCCATTCCGCGATGAATGACTGCGCCAGCGAATTCCCCCCGTGCCCGTTGACCACCACGATGCGCTTGAAACCGTGCGCGACCAGGCTGTCCAGGATGTCGCGGATCAGATTGATGTACGTCTGCACCTTGATGCTGACGGTACCGGGAAAGCCCATGAAATACGGCGTCATCCCGTAGGGCAGCCCCGGGAAGACGGGCACCTGGAGAGGCTCGGCCGCCTCGGCGGCCACCCGCTCCGAGAGGATGTAATCGACACAGAGACTCAATTGCGCGTGCTGCTCGGTGCTGCCGATGGGAAGCACCGCCCTGTCGTCCTTCTTCAGATAAGCCTCGACCTGGCTCCAATTCATATCTCGGATTTTCACGACAATTCCTCAAGGGCTCGTGTGATAGAACGCCTCTAGATCTCTGTACATCTGTGCGTGCGTCTCGGGCTCCAGGTAGCTGACGTGGCCGGAACGATAACATTTGATCGTGATGTTCTTGCGCAGATTTCCTATATTGAGATGGGCGTAGGTATACAAGGCCGCGAAATACGGAGTGGCGAGATCGTAGTAGCCGCAGGACACGAAGAGCTTGAGCTGCGGATTGCCTATCATGGCTTCACGCAAATCCCCTGAGACGTCCGCGTAGCCCTGATCGAAGCCGTACCCGCCGCGGCGCCGAGTCAGTCTGTGCCAATCCCAGCGACAGACGCCGTAACAGCTGGACTTGAAGAGGTCCGCGCCGTCGTCATAATGCAGGAAATTGCGCAGCAGATAGTTCATGGCTGTCGTATACGGGCCCCCGATTGCCTGGTCGAGGGGGTCATATTCGGCGTTCGCCGTACCCTGGTCGTAGTCCATCCCGAGGAAGCGGGCGTCCGTCCGACCGACCACCTGGCCGCGGTCGAGCAGCAACTGCTTCCTGAAGAACGGCTGCGACACCCGGAAATTACTGTACCGGATGTATTGCTCGCTGAGCCCCGTGTATTGCGCCATCTTGGTCGCGACGCTCTGCTTCTCATCGGCGCTGGCGTCGTCCCCCTCCATGAGCAGACGCGCATAGTCTCCCGTCGCGAAGGACTGCGCTTTGTCGAGAAACTGCTCCAGCGGCTCCGCCTGCAGATCCGCCGGCAGCGCGTGGTGATAATACGCGATGGCGGCGTAGGTCGGCAGGAACATGATGTAGGGCATGTCATTACCGGGACTGAATTCCAGGGTCTGGAAATTCAGCACGGTCGAAATCAGGATCACCCCCTTCAAATCGGCTCCTGCCTCCTCCAGATCGTGGGCGACCACGGCATCGCGAGTCGTGCCGTAGCTGTTGCCCATGATGTACTTGGGTGAATTCCAGCGGTTGTAGATATTCAGATAGCGGATGATCGCCTGTGTGAATGCCTGACCGTCCTCATCCACGCCGGCAAACTGGCTGATCTTCGAGCCATTCAGCAGCCGGCCGAATCCGGTATCGACCTCTTCGATGTAGACCAGATCGGTGACATTGAGGAGCGAGTAGGGATTGTCCTGGATTTTGTACGGCGCCGGGGGTGTATGCGCCGCATCGGTCGTGGTGACCAGTTTAGGCCCGAATCCCACTACCTGCAGCCCCGAGGATGTCGACCCCGGTCCGCCGCCCCATATGAAGGTGACCGGCCGCTGCTCCTGCGGCACGCCATCCTCCGTGTAGGCGATGTAGGACATGCTGGCGATGGGCTTGTTGTTGTCGTCCCGCAGGATGATCTTGCTGGCAACTGCGGTGTAGTGAATGGTCTGGCCGTCCATCTTCACCGTATGTTGTGTAATCGCGGCCGCGGGGTTCTCGTCGGCCGCCTGCGGCTTCGGGCCATGGCGCGTATCCGCCGCGAAGCAACTGGCGCCGAGCGTCAGCCCCGAAACTCCGATGGCCGCAAAGAGCGCGATTCGTGTCTTTTTCATGGCTGTCACGTCAATTGGCCGCCTGTGCTGCGACCTGGATCTGCGAAACAGCCGCCGGCTCGATGCCCGCGCTCTTGAGCGCGCTCTGCAAGGCCGGCATTTCGGTCGCTACGAGATGGTTGTACTTGAGCAGTGCTGCATCCAGTTCCTGCCTGACGATCTGGTGGGCCTGCAGCATCGACGAATCCGGCGGCACGTAGTAGCCGAACGATGCCACCGCGGCAAGCCGGGTCAGCTTGCCGTGAGTGCGGAACAGAGCATGCAGCATATCCTCCCCTACGTTGTGCTGAATTGCCGGGTTGAAGACCTGCTCTTCGATGTTCTGCAGTCGCGCATCCACACTGCGCGCCCGCCGCACTCGCTGGTCATTGCCGCCCGCTGATACCAGCCGGGCGATGCTCTTACGCGCCGCAACGATCTGGTTCAACATCGTGTCGAGTGCGGTTACTTCGCCCTGCCACGCGAGCGCATAGCGGGTATACGTGCGTATCTGGCTGGCCGGGATATTCAGCCGTGGATCAGGCCGGACCACCGCATTGAGATGCTGCTCCGCGCCGCCATAAACGACGTCGACGCTATAGTTGCCCGGTGACACGAGCGGTCCGTTCCGCATTCTCCTCCGTTCCGGAGTGTATGCGGGCGGCTCGAAATTGAGCTCCGTCGGACCGTCGTACCGCAGATCCCAGGCGAACTCATTCAGTCCCGCTTTCGCCGGCCCGTGCCGCACGGCAACGGTTTCTCCCATTGCATTCCGGATGACGAATTTGACGGCTCTTGCCGTGGGTTGCTGAATGTAATAGGAAATGCGGACACCCGTCGACACATTGGGGACGCTGTAGTAAGGAACGTCCGGCATGTAAGTACGCTGCGTATGAAACAGCGTACCGGGTGACGGGCTGAACGCATGGAACGCCTTGCCCGAGACTGCGTCCGCTTCCTCCAGCGGCCGCAGGTTATCGAAGGTGAAGAGACTGCGCCCATGTGTCGCCACGACCAGGGCATGCTGGCCTTTGACGAAGCGCATGTCCCACACGGGTGTCGTCGGGAACTCCTTGCTCAGCAGCGACCAGTTCGCGCCTTCATCCAGCGAGTAGTACAGGGTCGTATCGGTTCCCAGGACCAGCAGCCCCTTCCTGTCGGGGTCCTCGCGGACGACGTGTCCGGGCACATCGGGCAGTCCATGGGTGATCTGCTGCCAGGTCTTGCCGTAATCATGGGTTTTATACACGTAGATCCTGCGGTCATCGACCCGGCTCCCGTCCATCGCGATGTAGGCGGTGCCGGCGTCAAAAGGCGACACGCCCACCTGATAGACCCGGCCCCAGTGCGGGACACCGGCGAGCTTCGGGCGCACATTGCTCCAGTGCCCGCCGTCATCCTGCGTCACCCAGACATAGCCGTCATCAGTACCCGCCCAAATGACCTTGGGATCGGTCCGCGCGATGCTGATCGACAGGATCGTGTCGATGACGCTCGTATATTCCACCGCGATCGGCGAT
>Ga0134126_10010783_pt1 | contig 11511 bp, 8 predicted proteins | sample KB31752_FD_96881 | JGI IMG/M metagenome (GOLD analysis project Ga0134126, IMG submission 96881) | Terrestrial soil microbial communities with excess Nitrogen fertilizer from Kellogg Biological Station, Michigan, USA - KB3-175-2 | ecosystem: Environmental > Terrestrial > Soil > Unclassified ... | reverse complement strand
GGGCGGGGTGGAGGCGCCGGTGACGCGATATCGGTTCCACGGGTCGGGTTCGGCGACTTCGCAGGGTGCTGCTCCGTGGGGCGTGGTGAGCGTGCCGGTAGCACGACCGGAGGCGACCGCCGCCGTGAGTTCTTCGCGTGCTGCGATGCGGCCGTGCCAGTGGTAGCGGCCGTCGATCGGCTGAAAGTAGCCGCGCAGGTCTACTTGAACCACGAGTTCGCGTGAGGAGGCCGATGGCGCGGCGGCAGGCAGGGAAAGGGTTGCCGGGCCGCGGTAGCTGTCGTCGCCAGATGAGTCAGCCATCGAACCTCCTTGTCCGAAAGCGAGCGGGGAGGGGAGATCGGGTCTCCGTGGGTGGGCGGGTGGGTGGGGCGCAGGTTACTGGGCGCTGGCGGCATCGCCGGAACTGGAGTCGTTGACGTGCAGCGAGAGCTTGGGGCGTGGAACCGGCAACGGCCGATCCGGGTCGATGACGACACCTGCCTCGCGCACCACGCCGGACAGCGCCGCCCACACCAGCTGCGTGACGTATTCGACCACGTGGACGCGGCTCATCGAGCGCCGTTGCAGCCACCACTCACCAGTGCTCTGCACCAGCCCGGTCACGCCGAACGCCCACGGCTCCGCGGCGCCTGAGTCGAGACCGAAGACGCGCAGGTAATCCCCTATCACCGCGGTCAGTTGCGCGGCGATGAACTCCTTGTCGTGCTGGACCGGATCGACTCCGTCGGCGGTTTCGCCGGCGGAGCGGCGGGCCAGCAGCCAGTAGAGGTTGGGGTTCTCATCGATGACCGCGAAGTACGCGCCGATCGCCGCACGGGTGCGCGCGAGCGCCGGACCCTCGGAGTTGAGCGCGGGCAGCAGCCGAGTGAAGAGCAGCTCAGTACCGCGCTCGCCGAGCGCCTGGACCAAAGCGGCCTTGTCGCTGAAATACCGGTAGAGGACCGGCTTTGTGACTCCCGCCTCGGCCGCGATCGCGTCCATCGGTAAATCAGGACCATGCGTTTCGAGGACGCGCAGCGCCGCATCGACGAACTCGGCGCGGCGAGCCGCCCGGTGCGCGGTCCACCGATCCTTGCGGGCATCGCGCGCAGTCGCGGCCTTGACAGGTCCACTCATGTTGAGCACGCTACCAGAAGTAACTGTTACTTCAAGTCATAGGTTTCTCAATTTGAGCGGCGCGGCTGACGGCGCACGGTGGCAAGGAGGCTGCTATGACGGAAAAGGCACAGGTGAAAGCGGATGCGGAGGGCGGGCGGGAGCAGACTGCGGAGCGGCTGCTGCGCTCGACCGCGCTGCGTTCCTACGATCCCGAGCTCGAGATCGACTGGTCGGCGCCGCCGGTCGACGGCCTCGGCTACCTGCGTGAGGAGCGCTGCTCGCTGTACGGGACCGCGCTGTGGCGCTCGCTGAGCCCGCAGCAGCGGCTGGAACTCGGCAAGCACGAGGCGGCCAGCGTAGCCTCGGTCGGGATCTGGCTGGAGTTCCTGCTGATGAGGATGCTGACAAAGCTGGCCTATGAGAACGACCCGACCAGCCGGCACATTCAGTACGCGCTGGCCGAAATCGCCGACGAGTGCAGGCATTCGACGATGTTCGCCCGGATGATCGAGCGGATGGAGGTGCCCGCGTACGGCGTGCGGCGTAGCGTGCACCGGCGTGGCAGGCTCCTGCCTCACCTCGCGCACGGCCCGGCGATGTGGGGCGCGGTGCTGATCGGCGAGGAGGTGGTCGACCGCTTCCAGCGGGAGATGGTCGGCGACGAACAGATCCAGCCACTGATGCGCATGGTCAACCGGATTCACATCGTCGAGGAGGCCCGGCACATCGGCTTCGCGCGCGCCGAGCTGTTGCGATCCGTGAACGCGATGCCGCGCCGGGAACTGCCGTACCACCGGCTCCTGCTCGCGCATGTGGCTTACATCGTCTGCCGCAGCCTGATCAATCCGCGCGTGTACGCCTCGGTCGGCCTCGACCCGCGCGAGGCGCACAGAGTCGCGCTGAGAAACCCGCACCATCGCGAGACGATCCGGTTCGGCGGCGAGAAGATCATGCCGTTCCTGGCGGAGGCCGGGCTGGTCGGCGCGCCCGGTATGTACTTCTGGCGCAAGTCCTTCCTGGTCGAGTAGCCGGCGAGGAAGGCGGCGCGGCGAGTGCGCGGCGCGGTCCGGTGAGCGGACAACTCACCCGTTGGTGGGCGTGCCTGTTCCATGACGATTCACCCGGGAAAGTTCCGATCGTCAGGGTACGCCGACGAGGGGGAGGTTCCGTTGCCGACGCCTGCCAGGAGAAGCAGGACTCGTTCACGGATACGACTTAGAGCGCCGGCGTTAGCCGCAGCGGCGCTGCTCGGGATGGGGCTCACGGCCGCGTTCGGAGTCAGCGCAAGCGCGACAGGCATCGGCAGTCACGGACGTACGGACGACCCGCTCACGGCGCAGCTCGCAGCCGAGGCGCGGGCGGTGTCCGACCCGCAGAGTCCTGAATTCCGGCACTTCCAGGCGCCCGCTCAGGTGGCCAAGTACCTGCCGGGAGCCACGGCGCGACATCAGCGGGCCGCGAGCGGTGGGCTTGCGGGCGAATTGATGCAGTCACAGCGTGTTGATGCGGGAATGGTACTTGCGCAGAACGGTGGCGGGGAGGACGAGGGTGCGCAGCCTAAGCCTTGTTCGCAGTACTTCGGGCAGCTCACCGCGAGCCAATACCCGCCGGCGTTCGGCACGCACCTCCCCTTTGCAGTATGCGGATACACGCCAGCTCAACTGCGGTCGGCGTATGACACCGATGACCTCACCGGTCGCAACGTCACGGTCGCAATCGTGGACGCGTACGGCTCACCGACGATCGAGCGCGATGCGAACCAATACGCAACGCGGCACGGCGACAAACCGTTTGCCGCCAAGCAGTACAGCGAGCAGGTCGATCCGAAGGCGTGGACACTAATGGATCCCTGCGGCGGCACCGATTCCTGGGCAGCTGAGCAGACGCTCGACGTCGAAGCCGTGCACGCGCTCGCTCCCGACGCACGCATCCGCTACTACGGCGCGAACTCGTGTCAGGACTCGGACTTGCTCGCCGCGCTCACCGACATCATCAGCCATCACCTCGCGGACGTGATCACAGCGTCGTGGGGCGGCCCGATCCACTCAACCGGCGGCGACATATCAGCAGACGTCATCGCTCGCTATGACCGGCTGTTCCAGATGGCCGCGCTAGAGGGCATCACCGTCGACTTCTCAGCTGGGGACTGCGGCGACAACGCGCCGACGAGCACATGCGGCGGCCCGCAAGGCATCGGATCGTCCGAACCACAGACCTCATACCCAGCCTCCGATCCATGGGTGACCGCGGTCGGCGGCACCAGCCTGGAAATCGGGCGCGATGGCGAACCCGAAGGGCAGACGTCCTGGGGCACCCGGGCGTGGCGGCTCGCGGAAAATCCGGCCGGCGCAAAGGGAAGTGGCGGCGGTGAAAGCGATCCACCGGGGCCGCAGTGGCAGCCGCTCGGCTGGATCTTCGGCGGCGGGGGAGGCACGTCCGCGGACTTCGCGCAGCCCTGGTACCAGGCCGACTCCGTCCCGGCCTCGCTCTCAGGAACGCTGCTCACCGGCAAACCGGCGGCGACCCCTCGACGCACCATCCCGGATCTCGCCCTCGATGCCGATCCGTTCACCGGAATGCTCGTCGGGCAAACCGTGCAATCGACCGACAGTTCCGGTAAATCAGACAGCGCACATAGAGGGACAATACATAAGGAGACAAGCGTGTATAAGGAGGCAGCGGTCGGCGGCACCAGCCTCGCCAGTCCCCTGCTCGCCGGACTCGAAGCCGACGCAATTGAAGCCAACCGCGGCGCGGACCTCGGTTTCGTAAATCCCTCGCTCTACCTTCATGCGCGCGGCACACTTCTGCGCGATGTGATCGGGATCACAGCCAACGACGACGCGGTGCATACCCCGCCGACCGGCCAGATCTATCCCCCAATTCCGGGCAAACCGGCGGTACTCGCGTCTCTCGGCGACGACGGCCCGCTTCTCGCGGCACCGGGATATGACGCGGCAACCGGGCTCGGCGCTCCAGGCGACGACTTCCCGCAGCGGCTCGCGGCGCGCTGAAGTCAACCCGTCCTGCGGGGCGCGGAATCCGGCGCTGCCTGGAAATTCGTCCTCGGGGAAGTAGGGAAAACCCTTGTTGCGCGGCGGCGAATTTGCGGCCCGCACCGTCGTAAGCCGCTGACAGTTCGGCGAATACCGGGCAACTTCAATATCTTTTGCGTCCAGCCATTGCGCGGCGGCGGTTGCGGGCAGTAGCAATGGTTCGCTGCGGTTCCACGTGCCGGTCAATCGGACATGGCGCGCCGGCCACCGCGGCCAGCCCACCACTCTCGTTCTCCCGCCCAGAGCGGGATGATCTCCAAGGGGAGGAAGGCACCCATGCCTCTCGCCGCACAACGGCGGGCCAGGCGGGTCGCCGCCGCGGTCATACCGACCGCCGCGTTGCTCGCCACCGCGCTCACGTCGGCCGCACCGGCCAACGCCGCAGCGACCAGTTCGTCCATTGCCGTAAGCCACCCGGCCTGGGCCACGCCCCAGGCCGACAAGGGCGCCGTTCCGGCGAGCACCCGGATCACCGCCCGGGTGTATTTCGCCTCGCAGAACGCCGCCGGCCTGGACGCGTTCGCGAAGGCGGTCTCGGACCCGTCCTCCGCGCAGTACGGCAAGTACCTGAGCGCCGCGCAGGCCGCTGCCAAGTTCGGCCCGTCCGCCGCGAACAGCGCCGCGGTCAAGAGTTACCTCACCGGCCACGGTCTGAGCGTTACCGCGACCGACGAGCACTACATCGACATCGCCGGCACCGCGGCGCAGGTCGAGGCCGCGTTCAACACCGGCCTGCACAACTACGCGACCACGACCGGCCTGCACCACGCGCCGACCGGCAACCTCACGCTGCCCGACTCGGTCGCCAAGGGCCTGCTCTCGGTCGTCGGCCTCGACGGAGTCCAGAACACCTCGGCGCGCCCGGACTCGACCTCGGTCTCCAAGTCCATCGGCACCAAGAGCGGCAGCACCCCGGCCACCGGCGTCCCCGAGCCCTGCTCGACCTACTGGGGTCAGTACACGGCGACCGGATTCCCGACTGGCTACACCGCGAGCGAGCCGACGGCTCCGTGCTCTTACGTCCCGCCGCAGCTGCGTAAGGCATACGGCGTGAGCGAGACCGGCCTGACCGGTAAGGGCGCGACGGTCGCAATCGTGGACGCATTCGGCTCCTCGACGATGCTCGCCGACGCCAACCAATACGCGACGAACCACGGCGACAACGCGTTCCGCGCCGGTCAGTACACCGAGTACGTCACCCCGGCGGACTGGACGAACCAGGCCGCGTGCGGTACCGCCGCGGGCTGGGCTCCCGAAGAGTCGCTGGACGTCGAGATGGCGCACGGCTACGCGCCGAACGCCAATGTCGTCTACGTCGGCGCGAACTCCTGCACCGACCAGGACTTCCTGGCCGCCTGGCAGATGATCGTCGACAAGCACCTGGCCGACGTGGTCTCCAACTCCTGGGGCGAGATCATGCACGGCCCGACCGCCACGTACTTCGACACCTCGATCATCGCGCCGTACGAGCAGGTGCTGAAGACGGCCGCCGTCGAGGGCATCGGCTTCAACGTGTCCTCCGGCGACTGCGGCGATAACTCCCCGGGCGCCGCGGCGACCGGCGCGAACTGCGACCCGAACACCACGGAGGCGCAGACCCAGTGGCCGGCCTCCGACCCGTGGGTGACCGGTGTCGGCGGCACCGCGCTGGCCATCTCGAGCGCTTCCGGCAACTACAAGTTCGAGACCGCGATGGGCAACCAGCGCTCGGTCCTGTCCCCCGACGGCAAGTCCTGGAGCCCGTTCCCGGGCTACTGGTACTTCGGCGGCGGCGGCGGTACCACTCCGGACTTCAACCAGCCCTGGTACCAGACCTTCGCGGTGCCGTCCTCGCTCTCGCACACGCTGATGACCGGCCAGAAGGTCGCCACCGCGCACCGGGTGCTCCCGGATGTGGCCATGAACGGCGACCTGCTGACCTCGGTCGCGGTCGGCATGTCCGACGGCAGCCCTTACTCGGAGGCCGGCTACGGCGGCACCTCGGTGTCCTCGCCGTCCTTCGCGGGCATCCTGGCCGACGCGATCCAGGCGCAGCGCGGCCGGCCGCTCGGCTTCGCCAACCCGGCGCTGTACCTGCGTGAGGGCCTGTACACCGACGTCACGGCGCACCCTGCCGCGACGCACATCGGCAACCAGACCCTGTCCGCGGCGTACGACCTCGGCTACAACGCGGACGGCAGCCGCCGGGTGCGCCTGTACTCGATCGGCACGGACTATGGCCTGAACGCCGGCCACGGCTTCGACAACGCGACCGGCCTCGGCTCGCCGAACGCCTGGTTCCTGTGGTCCTTCGGGTTCGGCTTCTAGGCACAACGGCCAGTAGGCACAACGGTTAAGGCGCCGCTGCTAAAGCGCCGCTGCTGAACCGATCGGCGGGCCGTCCCTGCGGGGGCGGCCCGCCTTCGCGTTCCCGCTCGGTAGGCTCTGCTGTCGAGTCAGGAAGAATTCGTGGCCGTAGCCGTATCTGTATCCGTAGCACAGCGAGCCGAGTGAGGAGCGCGACGTGGCGTCCGAGTCCAGCTTCGACATCGTCAGCAAGGTCGACCGGCAGGAGGTCGACAACGCGCTGAACCAGACCGCGCGGGAGATCTCGCAGCGCTTCGACTTCAAGAACACCGGGGCGTCGATCGCCTGGTCGGGCGAGAAGATCGAACTGCGCGCGGACGCCGAGGGCCGGGTGCTCGCGGTGCTCGACGTGTTCAAGGACAAGCTGGTCAAGCGCGGCGTCTCGCTCAAGGCCCTGGACGCGAGCGAACCGCAGCTGTCCGGCAAGGTGCACAAGATCAGCGCCACGGTCACCGAGGGCATCAGCCAGGAGAACGCGAAGAAGGTCTCCAAGCTGATCCGGGACGAGGGCCCCAAGGGCGTCAAGGCGCAGATCCAGGGCGACGAACTGCGGGTCTCCTCGAAGTCGAAGGACGACCTCCAGACGGTCATGACGCTGCTCAAGGGCCAGGACTTCGACTTCGCGCTCCAGTTCACCAACTACCGGTAGCGCGCGGCGGCTGACAGTCACCCGCGGCCGATCGAGCAAGCCGGTAGGGGTAACATCCGGACCCGTGACAGTGAACGCGCCGCTGCGGCCGGCGACGGCCGGTTGGTCAGAGCCCGTATTCGGTGGCCAGGGCGCGGCCGGGACCGCTCGGCCGGGCAGTGCTCAAGCAGACGGCGCGCAAGCAGACAGCGTTCAAGCAGGCAGTGCTCAAGCAGAGGGTGCGCGGGTGCTGCGGCTCGGGCGTGTGGTCGTGCCGCTGCGGTGGCCGCGGAGCTTGGCGGCTTGGGCACTGATCGTGTCGGTGATCGCGACCGCGGTGATGGTCGGTGAGCCGGGCAAGATCCGGAACACGACGTGGAACGACACGTACCGGTACATCACCGCGATCGAGCGCGACCTCGGCAAGAGCGACGCGCAGGCCAAGGCGATCGCGCTCGACTACTACTGCACCGACCTGGCGCGCACGACCGGCAACGCCGCGACGAAGGCCGGGATCCGCAGCGGCTGCATCGCGCAGTGGACCGCGGCCGGCGGCCTCTCGCCGAACCTCCCCCGGTTCAACCAGATCTTCGATTCGCGGCCGGGTTATCCGCTGCTCGCCGCGCCGTTCGTCGCGGGCTTCGGGCTGAACCGCGGGCTGGCGCTGCTCAGCGTGCTGCTCACGTTGCTGGCCGGCTGGGGCGTGGTGCTGCTGATCCGGCTGGCCGGCGGCGGCACGCTGGCCGCGCTGGCCGGGATGGTGGCCCTCTACACGCTGCCGACCTGGTTCTGGCTCAATCAGTTCCTCACCGAGGCACCGACGCTGGTCTGCACGATCGCTGTGCTTATCGGCGCAGTGCTGATACTGCGAGGACGCACACGGCTCGGGCTCGTCGTCTCGACGATCGCGTACGTGTGCGGATTCGTCGTGCGGTACTCGACTTTCTCGGTACAGGCCGGATGCATGGTCCTGACAATCGGGCTGCTCGCCTGGTGGAGCCGCGAGTGGCGCAACCGGCGCGCCGGGCTACTGGCGCTGTACAACGCGGGCGTGCTGGTCGTGCTGACGCTGCTGCCGATGGCGTTCGGCTGGCCGGGATTCAAGGATTCGCTCGAGGACACCTTCACCAACCACTACGCCAAGCCGACCCCGCCGGACCTTTACGGCAAGTGGATCTCGCTCAACCGGCACTTCTGGCTGGCCACCGCGAAGAACTACCTGCATGACCCGCTGGTGCCCGCGCTGCTGATCCTCGGCGCGGTGCTGCTGTGGCGATACCGCCGGGATTTCGGCGCGATCGTCGGCGCGGCCGCGCTCACCGGGCTGGTCAGCGCGGCGGCGCATCCGCTGACCTCCCAGCTGGACCGGCTGTACTTCCAGGTGTACCTGCTCGGCATCTGCGGCCTGCCGATCCTGGCGGACCTGATCCAGCGCCAGCCCGGAGCATTCGAGGCGGTACGCGCTAGCCGGGCGGAAGCGAAGCCCGGCGCGGCGAAGGATTTGACGAGCGGTGCGACTGACAACGGGCATAGCGCACGGCGAAAGGCGGACCCGGACGCAGCCGGGTCATTCGTGAGAACTACGTGAAGAACCCTCCTCGGGACGATCCCCCTGACGTCGCGCGGTGCTGTCATAGATGCAGACACCGAATCGACGTCCCGCTAACGCACGGGGAGTGACCGAGAAGATGAGCGAGCACGACACGAACCACCGCACCGACAAGCACGACGCGCCGGTGAGTCCACTGCGCCGCGGCACCGTCCGCGCCATCGCCCCGGTATCCGTGGTCGCGATCGTGGCCACGGGGGCCGCGCTCGCGCCGCAGTTCGCCTCGGCCGCGCCGGCTCTGCCGCCGATCTCCGCGCAGAACCTGCTGGTGAAGGTCGCGCAGTCGAAGGTCGAGGCGTACTCGGGCACGGTCGCGCTGACCACCAACCTCGGCCTGCCGGCGCTGCCGAACCTCTCCAACCGGGCGAATCCGCTCTCGCTGCTCAGCGGCACGCACACGCTTCAGGTCGCGGCCAACGGCCCGCAGAAGGAGCGGATCGCGCTGCTCGACACGATGTCCGAATACGACCTCGTGCACAACGGCACGCAGGTCTGGCTGTACGACAGTTCGCAAAACAGCGTCGAGCACGCGACGCTGCCCGACAAACCGGGCGCCGATGCGAAGCTGCGATCCAAGGCCGACCAGCTCGGCAAGGCTCCGCTCACCCCGCAGCAGGCCGCGCAGCAGTTGCTGGCCGCGCTCTCCCCCTCGACGTACATCTCGGTGGATGGCACCCAGTCGGTCGCCGGGCGCGCCGCGTACACACTGGTGCTCACGCCGAAGCAGAGCGGTTCGCTGATCGGCAAGATCACCATCGCCGTCGACTCCGACAACGGCGCGCCGCTGCGGGTCGCGGTCTATCCGCACGGCTCGGGAACGGCGGCGTTCGACGTCGGGTTCCAGAAGGTCTCCTTCTCCGCGCCAAGTGACGCGCAGTTCAACTTCAAGGCGCCCAAGGGCTCGACCGTGCACGAGATGGCGGGCCAGGCGCGGGAGCGCGGCATGGCCGGCCTGAGCGGCGCGAACCTGAACCCGCAGGTCCTCGGCAAAGACTGGCTCTCAGTCGTAGAACTGCACGGCGTGGACCTCAACGCACTGACCAACGCGGCCGGCTCGGGTTCGAAGGGCGGCTCGGATCGCGGCAACGCCAACGGGCTGTTCAACGGCGACATCTCCAGCTACCTCAACACGCTGATCGGCGCCGGCAAGCAGGTGAGCGGGGCGTTCGGCAGCGGCAAGCTGTACACGACAAATTTCCTGTCGATCCTGATCACCAACGACGGCCGGCTGTTTGTCGGCTCCGTGACGCCGGCCGTACTCGAGGCGGACGCCGTGGCACAGGGCGCGAAGTGAGGACGAAGTGAGTCCGGAAAGCCCAACAATCGAGACCCACGGGCTGTCCAAGCGGTATCGCGGCGGACAGCTCGCGGTGGACGGGCTGGAGCTTTCGGTGCCGCAGGGAGCCGTGTTCGGCTTTCTCGGCCCGAACGGCTCGGGCAAGACCACCACGATCAGGATGCTGATGGGCCTGATCGGGCCGACCGCGGGCCGGGTCGAGCTGTTCGGCGAGCCGATCCCGCAGGCGACGAACCGGGTGCTGCCGCGGGTCGGCGCGCTCATCGAGGGTCCAGCGCACTACCCGTATCTGACGGGCGCGGATAACCTGGCCCGCTACGACGCGGCCGACCGCAGCGCCGACCCGAAGACGCGCAAGGCCCGGGTCGCCGACGCGCTGGAGCGGGTGGGTCTGAGCAGCGCGGCGCAGAAGAAGGCCAAGGCGTACTCGCTCGGCATGAAGCAGCGGCTCGGCTTGGCCGCGGCGCTGCTTCAGCCGCGCGATCTGCTGGTGCTCGACGAGCCGACCAACGGGCTCGACCCGCAGGGCATGCGTGAGATCAGAAGTTTGATCAAGTCGCTGGCGGCGGACGGCACGACCGTGTTCCTCTCCTCGCATCTGCTCGACGAGATCGAGCAGGTCTGCACGCACGCGGCGGTGATGAGCAAGGGCCGGCTCGTGGTGCAGGGCACGGTCGGCGAACTCGGAGCGGGGCTGCGTGCCAGGCTCGCGGTGACGACGCCGGACGCGGCCGCAGCCGAGATGGTGCTCAAAACCGTGCTCGTGGCCGCTGGTAGCGCGAGTGGAGACGCGCAGGTGCACGTCGAGGGTGACCGCGTCTCCTGCGATGCGGACGGGCTCGAACCGGACGCGGTGTGTGCGGCGCTGGTCGGCGCGGGGGTCCGGGTGTTCGCGTTCGGGATCGAGAGGCCATCGCTCGAGGACGCATTCGTGGCGCTGACGGGGGAGGGCTTCGATGTCGCTCAGTAGCAGTGTGGGAAACAGCGGCACGGCGGAAAGCACCGCCGTGCAAAACAGCACCGCCGAGGTGCCTGCGGGTCGTGCGGTGAGCAGGGGCGCACGCACGGCCAGGCCGCGCATCCGGCTGCGCGGTTCGTTCGCGCTAAATGAGCTGGCCACGATGTTCGGCCGGATCCGCAACCTGGCGCTGCTCGGCGCGCTGGCCGCGATTCCGCTGGCGCTGGGCATCGCGATCAAGCTGACCACGAATCATCCGGACGGTGGCGGCGGCTTCATCTCGCAGGTCTCGAACAACGGGCTGTTCCTGGTCTTCAGCTCGCTGACGATCACGCTGCCGGTCTTCCTGCCGCTGGCGCTCGGCGTCGTCGCCGGGGACTCGATCTCTGGTGAAGCCGGGCAGGGCACGCTGCGATACCTGCTGGTCGCGCCGGTAGGCCGCAATCGGCTGCTCGCCGTCAAGGGCGGCGCGCTCGTCGTGTTCTGCGTGGTGGCCTCGTTTACGGTGGCCGTCTC
>Ga0134126_10010782_pt1 | contig 11511 bp, 10 predicted proteins | sample KB31752_FD_96881 | JGI IMG/M metagenome (GOLD analysis project Ga0134126, IMG submission 96881) | Terrestrial soil microbial communities with excess Nitrogen fertilizer from Kellogg Biological Station, Michigan, USA - KB3-175-2 | ecosystem: Environmental > Terrestrial > Soil > Unclassified ... | reverse complement strand
CGGGACATCGCCCGCACACGGCGCGAGAGACTCATCAGGAGATCGACTTCCCGCTGGATCTCGGACGGGTCCCACTTCTCGTGGAAACCGATGTTGGGCTGAACCAGTCCCACCACGCCGGCCGGCCGCAGCCGCAACGTGGTCATCCGGTGCGCTCCGTACGCCCAGGAGGCGGCGACGGTCGCGATCACGGCGGCACCCCGCCACGCCGCGGACCGGACGTGGCCGCGAACGGAATGCGCGGCCTCGACCAGCAGGACCGAGCACCACATCAGCCAAACACCGATCCCGCGCGCGCCCGCCAGGTCGGCCCACTGCACGAGCACGGGCGCATCGGTGAGTGACGAGCCGATCCCCAGCCACGGGAACGCCACGTCGCCGGCGTGACCGACCGCCCACTCCAGCGTGGTCCAGACGAGTGGGAGGGTCACCCAGAGCGGCACCATCGGCGCCGTCATCCGGAGCCTCGTGAGCAGCCAGAACACACCCCCGGTGAACACCCCCATCATCACGATGGTGACGAGGTACCCGAGGCCGGAGAGGGGCGTGAAGTGCCAGAGCGCCACCACCAACCAGTAGAGCACCACTCCCTGGCTGACGAACCCGTACCACCAGCCCCACTTGAAGGCGAGACGGGTATCGCCGCGCGACTCGAGCTCCCGGAGGAGCAGGACCGCCGGGGCGAGGACGACGAACGAGAGTATTGGGACGTGGAACGGAGGGTACGCGAACAGCAGGAGGACGGCGCCCAGGCCCACCAGAAGGGCCACGCGCGCCCGGCTCACAGGAGCACGTCGCGTCCCTCTTCGGCGGACCGGTAGAGGGCATCCATGACGCGCTGCAGCGCCAACTGGTCCTTGGGAGGGGGTGCGTTCACGTCACCGCGAAGCACCGCCAGGAAGTAGGTCCACTCCGCGCGATACGACTGCTGGAAGACCGTCTCCCGCGAGCTCGCGCCCGTGGGCGTCACATCGGTCGGCGTCCCGTGCACGTCCTTGAACACGCGGAGCGGCTGGATCGAGGCGGCGCCCTTCTTCCCCACCACGTCGAACCAGAAGCGCTCGCCCGCCCCCATGTGGCGCCAGCTGACGTCCACCGAGATCGCGGTGCCATTCTCGCAGACGATCAGTGCGGAGCCCAGGTCCTCCACGCCTCCCGCGGAGCGCCCCAGGACGTTCGCGGACACCCGCTTGGGCAGCGGCCACCCTGTGAGCCAGAGCCCCAGGTCGATCAGCGGCATGCCGAGGTCGAGGATCGCGCCCCCGCCCGCCTCCGGGCGATGGAGCCGCCATCCCAGCTGCTGCCGGGAGGGCTGGAAGGTGTACCACCCGCCGCGGATGGCATCGACGGTCCCCAGCTCGCCGCCGTTCACGAAGTTGCGCACGGCCTGTACGTCGGTGCGGAACCGGTGATTCATCCCCACCATGATCCGCTTGCCATACCGTTCCGCCGCCTGGAGGACGACCTCCACGCCTTCAGTCTTGAGCGCCAGGGGCCGTTCGCACAGGACATGCGCGCCCGCCGACAGGGCGGCGACGGCGTGGATTTCGTGCAGATGATTCGGCGTGCAGAGCACCACCGCATCCGCCTCGGCGTATTTCAGGACCTCTTCGATGTCGTCGTAGGTGTTCTTGACGTCGAACCGGGAGGCGAGTGCCTGCGCTTTGGAGAGATCGTTGTCACAGATCGCCGCAATCTCGACGCCGGGCAGCTTGCGCAACACGGGCAGGTGCGCGACTTGCGCAATCCCGCCTGCACCGATGATGGCAACCCGGACCGGATCGTTCAACGCGGGCCTCCCGCTCCGTGAAACCGGTACATGAGTCCGACGGACAGTGACGCGGTGGACAACCCCTGCGACACGACGCCACGGCCCTCGGCGGACAGGGCCACTTGCGAAGTGAGCCGGGCTTCGACGCCCACGGTCACGTTGGCTGCTGGAAAGAGGCCATCGAGTGCGTCCTGCACGAACGTGCCGTTGATGGCCGAACCGGAGCCGTGGCGCAGATGCACGCCGACGCCGGCCCCCAGAAACGTGGTGAGGGTCTGGCTCTGAGGGAAGGCGTACTGCAGGTCCAGATCTCCCGCGAGGTCCGACCACCGGATCTGGCCGACGTTCACCGTAAAGTTCGAGTCCGGGTCATTGACCAGCGCCCGGATCTTGTTCGCGAAGTCGTTGAGCGAGCTCTGGCTGAAGTTGGACCGGAAATACGAGAGTCCCAGCAGTACCCGCACCCGGGGGGCGATGTTGCCGGCGTCGAACCGGAAAGCGCCCACCATGGCGCCCCGGAGCCGGCTGGCGCCGAGGGCACCGAGCTCGAACCGCAGGCCCGTGGGTTGCAGGTTGTCGTAGGAGAACTGCTCTAAAAAGGACTGGGCGGTTAGGCGGTTAGGCGGATAGGCGGTTAGTGCCAGCCCTCCCATCAGGAGCGCCACTAACCGACTACGAACTAGCCGTCTAACCGACTTGTTGTTAGTAAAGTTTTTCAATGTCGGTCCCCGGAAAGTACGTCGTGATGATGTCGTGATACCCCTGCCCCGCGCGGGCGCGACCGATGGCACCCCACTGGCAGAACCCCACACCGTGTCCGGACCCGGCGCCCGCCGCGACGAGGCTGGTGACCTGCCCCGAGTCGGTGGTGACGAACACCTGGAACGCGGCGCTCTGCAACAGCGATCCCGAGGCGGACCGGAGCACGCTACGGACGTCCGGCTCCGGTATCCGTGCCTCGCCGTGGGGGAACACGATCCGCAGCTCCGCCACGCGCCCCGACGGCGACGTCTTCGAGACCTCGATGTTGACGATCCGCTGCAGATCGGGGATGCTGCGGGCCAATATAGTGCGGAGCGTGGCGCCATCCCATTCTTCGCGCCACCGGAACCGCGGGGAAATGTCGCAGTAGTAGTGCCCGCCCCCCGACGCGTCCGACACCGGACGGAGGTACGGACGGGCAACGCCGTTCCGGAACGCCTCGGTCGCGTCCGCGGTCCGGAACCCGCAGGTCGAGTGGAAAAACGCGTCGATCAGGTCCCCGTGGTACATCACGACCAGCCCGGCGGTCCGTCGCACGGCGGCCCAGGCCTGTTGTGTCTCTGCCGCCACGCCCCCGTACACCTGGTCCCGCGTGTCGTCCGTCAGGTCGAACCCTTGGGCCTCCCAGCGACCCCGGTTCTTCAGCGCGAAGGTGCGGGACACGATCGCCTGGGCGTCGAGGGCCTGAAGCTCGTCCTGGCGCCGCGGCCCCATCTCCGGCCCGATGACGGCGGCCACATACCCTTCCAGCCCGATGCGGTTGATGAGCTGCAGCCCCGTGCCCGTGCGGACCACATTGACCCTGCCCCGGTAGCGCTTCCCGTCCGCCGCGACGAAATGATTGTCGGTGGCGCTGACCGCGGAGATGCCCTGATGACGGCCGGTGCGGGCGCCATCGGGCGCGATCAGCACCAGGGCGCCCGAGTCGGGCACGATGGACCAGACGGAACCGGCGGGGATGCCGGCCACTGCGGACCCATTGGCGTCGTCAGTGACAAGGACCTGAGCGTCGCCACCCAGGGTGATCCGCTTCAGGCCGTCGGCGATGCCGATGCGGAGCTCAGGTTCGGCCCCGGGGAGTGGGGGCGGACGGTGGGGATTGCAGGCCGCGGCGCCGAGGAGCGCCACGGCCGCGAGGACGCGTCGGGCGAGGGCTGGCCTCACGCCAGCGCGACCGCCCGGAAATCGTAGTCTTCGCTCTCCGTGACGCGCGCCCGGATCATCTTGCCGGGGCGGGCCCAACCCCCCGCCGCGACGTAGGTGACGCCGTCCACATCGTCTGCCTGCCAGGGCACCCGCCCGACGTGGGTTGCGCCTCCGTCCAGAGGATCGGCCACCCGGTCGATGAGCACGTCCACCTCGCGTCCGACGAACCGCGCGAGCCGGTCCCCCGACACCGCGCGCTGGACTTCCATGAGCTCTTCCAGGCGCTCGCGCTTCACTTCCTCGGGCACATCGTCCGGGTACTGCATCGCCCGGGTGCCCTCCTGCGGCGAATACGTGAACGCACCCATGCGGTCGAACTGTGCCTCTTCGATGAATTCGACGAGCTCGCGGAATTGCTCGTCGGTCTCACCCGGAAATCCTACGAGGCACGTGGTCCGCACGGCGAGGTCGGGCACGGCGGCGCGCAGCCAAGCCAGCTTCTCGACGATGGTCCGCTTCCGTTCCGGGCGGCGCATCTTCTCCAGCATCTGGTCGTTGGCGTGCTGGATGGGCATATCGATGTAGGGAACGATGCGCGGGTTGTCCGCGATCACGCGCACCAGGCGCTCCGACAACCCCGCGGAATAGACGTACAGGAGCCGGTACCACGGCACCGACGTTGCCGAGAGGAGCGCTTCCAGGAGATCGGGGAGTTTGGGACCACCGAGCCCCAGATCGCGTCCGAAGTGTCCCAGGTCCTGCGCGACGAGGTTGATTTCCACGGCGCCCTGGGCTTCGAGGGCCTGCGCCTCGCGCACCAGGCGCTCCACCGGCTCGGAGCGATGCTTCCCGCGCATGAGCGGGATGGCGCAAAAGGCGCAGGTGTGATCGCAGCCTTCCGAGATCTTGAGATAGCGGACGTGCGGCTGGTCGCCCAGGAACTGCCGCACGCCCGGATGATCCGTCACCGGGTCGGCGATCAGTCCGCGCTTGGCGAGCTCGGGGACCAGATGATGGAGGTCTGAGAATCCGAGGAAGAGATCCACCTCAGGCATCTCGGCGGCGAGCTCGGTCTTGTAGCGCTGGACGAGGCATCCGACGGCGACTACCGCCTTCACGTCCCCGTCCTGCTTCAAGCGGGCGGCGCCGAGGATGGCGTTGATGGATTCCTGCTTTGCGGCGTCGATGAACCCGCAGGTGTTGACCAGGATGACGTCCGAATGCGGCAGGTCGGGGGTCACGACCGCCCCATGGCCTACCAGGTCCCCCACCAGGCGCTCGGAGTCGACCGTCGCCTTGTCACACCCGAGGGAGATGACGCCGAGCTTCATCCGCGGTAGTTCCCGTACTTCAGCTCGATGCCGAAGTCCTGGGTGCGCAGGAAGGCCATGACCTCCTGAAGCTCGTCCTTCGAGGGTGACTGCACCCGGATTTCCTCTCCCTGAATGGAGGCTTGGGCCTTCTTGAACTTCTTGTCCTTGATGGCCTTCACGATGGCCTTGGCCTTGTCCTGCGGGATGCCCTGCGTGAGGGTGATCTCGCGGCGGACCGTGTCCCCCGTCGCCGGCACGATCTCCCCCAGCTGCAGGTTTTTCACCGGGACCCCGCGCTTGATCATCTTGCCCTGCAGGACGTCGAACAGCGCTTTCATCTTGTAGTCGTCGTCCGCGACCAGGGTCAGGAGCCCCTTGGTCCGGTCGAAGGTGATCGAGGCTTTTGACCCCTTGAAGTCATACCGCTGCGTGACCTCCTTGGTCGCCTGGTTCACGGCGTTGTCCACTTCCTGGAGGTCGGCGCCCGTCGAGACGTCGAACGAAGACTGGGATGCCATGGGCCGGAATATAAATAGAAAGCCCCGCCCAATCGGGCGGGGCTTTCCTTGGACGGACGGTGCTAGAACAGGAACGAGTCGAGCGCCCGGGCCCGCGAGACGTGCCGGAGCCTCGCCAGCGCCTTCTCCTTGATTTGCCGGACCCGCTCCCGCGTGATGCCGAGCCTCGCCCCGATCTCTTCGAGCGTGAGGGGCTCCGGGGTTTCGAGGCCGAAATAGAGGCGGAGAATCAGTGCTTCGCGGTCTTTCAGCGTGCCGAGCACCTTCTCCACGGACTCGGTGAGCGCGTGCTCGAAGATCTCGTCGTCGGGACCGGGGTTCTGCGTGTCGGGCAGGTAGTCCAGCAGCTTGTTGTCTTCACCGGGAGTGAGGGGCGCGTCCAGGGAGAGGTGCGCCTGCGAGATCGACATCGTCTTCGCGACTTCCTCTTCCGAGATGTCCATCCCCTCGGCGATTTCCTCGACGGTCGGCTCGCGTCCCAGCTCCTGGAGCAGCGCCGACGAGCGCTTGCCGATCCGGTGCAGTGTGCCCGCCCGGTTGAGCGGCACGCGGACGATGCGCGACTGCTCGGCCAGGGCCTGCAGGATGGCCTGGCGGATCCACCAGACCGCGTAGGAGATGAACTTGATGCCCTTGGTCTCGTCGAACTTGTGCGCCGCGCGGATCAGACCGAGGTTGCCCTCGTTGATCAGGTCGGCGAGCGAGACTCCCTGGTTCTGGTACTTCTTCGCGACCGAAACCACGAACCGGAGATTCGATCGGACCAGCTTGTCGAGGGCCTCCTCGTCGGCCAGCTTGATCTTCTGCGCGAGGAGTACCTCCTCTTCCCGGGTGATCAGCGGATACTGACTGATCTCACGGAGATACTGGTCCAGTGAGCCTTCGTCGAACGAAGCGCGCCTCGCCGTGTTCAGTTGCATGGGGTCCCTCTTCCTCCGTGCATGAACGAAGACTTCAGTGAATCAGCGAACCCAATCGCGACCATCTGATGTCGTTAAGCCACGGAAAATGATCGTGCGCGTCCCGGTCGACGCTCCAGTACACGATGAGGGGCCGGCCACGAATCGTACTCTCGTCCACGAATCCCCAGTAGCGGGAATCGAGCGAGATGTCGCGGTTGTCCCCCATCACGAAGAACTTGTGCGGCGGCACGACCAGCGGGCCCCAATCGTCGCGGCACCCATGATAGCTGGCGCGCGCCGCGGCCGAAGTGTCCACCAGGTACGCCACCTGCCATTCGAAGGACTCGTCGCAATCGTTCCGCAGCGAGTCCGTGCGCTCGACGTACGGCTCGGCGCTCCGGACCCCGTTCACGATCATGTGCCCTTCGACCATCTGGAGCGTGTCCCCGCCGACGCCGACGATGCGCTTGACGAAGGTCGTGTCGGGATGCCGGGGGTACGGGAAGACCACCACATCACCGCGATGCGGAGTCGCGAAACCGGGCAGACGCGTGTGCGTGCCGGGAATCACGGCACCGTACACGGCTTTGTTCACGAAGAGGAAGTCGCCGATGAGCAGCGTGTGCTCCATGCTGCCGCTCGGAATCTGGAACGCTTCAAGAACGAAGGTGTGCAGGAGGATGAACAACACGAACGCCATACCCAACGTGCGCATCCAGGCGTCGAACCATCGGGCGAAGAACGAACGGCGATTTTTTGGGGGATGCGAGGACTCACGCGGGAGTGGCGCGCTGGGCGAACTCTGGGGAGCCCCCAAGTCGTGCATGTATCGTACGTTAGCGGAGGGGCCCGCACGGCGCAACAGTCACTGTCCACCCCCGGGCACCCCCCCACCCCCGAATCCGGACCCCGAGGTCGTCGAACGACTCGACGTGACGGATGCGGGCGGCGAGGCACGCGACCGATCCCTCGCGCTCGACTCTGACCCACACCGGTGACACACCGTCGAACGCGCGAAGCGCGTCATCCTCGAGCGGTGAGCCGCCGGCATTCAAAATGATGACGAGGGACTCGAAGGGAGTGTGCGCCACGACACACAATGCGGCGCGTGCGGAGACTCACCTGCACCCGATTCGTGCGGGATGGTACCGAAAAACGTCCTATTTCGCCGTCGCGAGGAATGCCCGCATTTCCCCTACGACGTCGATCCGGTTGGAATAGAAGATGTAGTGGTTGGCACCATGCAGCTCGACCACCTTCGCCCGCGGCATCGCCTGCCTGAACATCACTCGTTGGGCGGCCCCCCACGCCGTGATCCTGGTCGTGAACCGCCTCCCCTGAGCCCTGGTCGAATCGTCAAACTTGCTCCAGCGGGGGAAGAGCTGCGGAGCGGAGTCCACCACCGCGTCGATGGCCAGCGCGGGCGCGTGCACCTTCGAGTAGTCCGGGTGCCCCGCCCCCGCGAGCATCTGCGAATCGACGGTCGCGGGTGTGACGTCGGACCGAAGGTGGCCGTTCCCGTCGAACACTTCGGTAGCCCGGATCTGGGACTCGGGGATCAGCATCCCGAAGGTGGTGAGCAGGTAGTGCTGAAACGCCTTCGGCGAAGCGGAGTCCGCGCGGGAAGGCGGCTGCTGAGGGTAGGAGCCGATCAGGTCTCCCAGCACGGAGTGGTCGTACGCGGCGTCGAAATAGACGAGCGCCGTCACCCGGTCCGGATGGGCGCCCGCGAATCCCGTCAGCTCGTCCCCCGCCATCGAATGCCCCACGAGGATCACTTTCCCGATGTTGAGGGAGTCGAGTGCCGCGGTCAGATCCTGAATCCGGGTAGCGAGGTCATAGCCGGAGGGCGTTTGCGTCGAGGCCCCAAACCCTCGCCGGGTGATGGCGACGACATGGAATGCATCCCGGAACTGTGGCGCGAAATCGTCGAAGCCGTGGGCGACGTCGTCGAGCCCGGAGAGGAAGACCAGATTCGGACCGGTGCCGCCCCAATCGAGTACTTCGAGCCGGACGTCGGGCGCCACGGAGACGAACGTGACGGTATGCGGGGACGTATCCGTCCATGCGGCGGGTGCCTGACGCCGCACGCACGACGCGACGATCAGCGCAAGGCACATCCCCGCGACGCGCTTCACGCTTCCGTGTCGATCTGTGCGCGCTGGAGCTTCCCGGAGTAGTCGACGTAGCCGACCTTGATCTCCGAGTAGAAATCGTAGACCGCCCACCCGCCCTCGCGGTGCCCGTTCCCCGTCTGCTTCACGCCACCGAACGGCAGGTGCGCCTCGGCGCCGATGGTTGGGGCGTTCACGTAGGTGATGCCGTTGTCGAGCTCGTTGAGTGCGCGGAAAGCCGCGTTCACGTCGCGGGAGTAGAGAGCACTGGAGAGCCCGTACGCGACATCGTTGTTGACCCGGATCGCCTCATCCAGGTCCTTGACCTTGATCACCGACAGGGCGGGCCCGAAGATCTCTTCCTGCTCCACTCGCATGCCGGGTTTCACGCCCACGAACAGCGTGGGCTGATAGAACCAGCCGCGTTCGAGCCCTTTGCCAGTCGCCTTGGCCCCGCCGATCAGGACCGCCGCGCCCTGCTCTTTCGCGATGCCGACGTACTCTTCGACCTTGTTGCGGGAGGCTTCATGAATGAGCGGTCCCACTTCGGTCTGTGCGTCGAGCCCGGGACCGAGCCGCAGCTTCTGCGCGCGGTCCGCCACCATCTTGACGAAACGGTCGTGGATGCCGGACTGGAGGATGAGCCGGCTGGTGGCCGTGCAGCGCTGTCCGGTGGTGCCGAACGCGCCCCAGAGCACGCCGTCGAGGGCGAGCTCGAGGTCGGCGTCGTCCATGACGATCATCGCGTTCTTGCCGCCCATCTCGAGCGACAGACGCTTGTGCATCCGGCCGCAGGTCGCGCCGATCAGGGCGCCGGTCTCCGTCGACCCGGTGAACGAGATCACGCCGACATCGGGGTGCTCGACGAGCGCCTTCCCCGCCGCGCCGCCGCCATGCACCAGCTGGATCACTTCGGGGGGGAGACCCGCCTCGAGCAGCAGCTCGACCAGCAGATGGGCAGTATGCGGCACGTCCTCGGAGGGCTTCCAGATCACCGCATTGCCGCACAGCAGGGCCGGGAAGATTTTCCACGTCGGCACGGCGAGCGGAAAGTTGAAGGGCGTGATGACGCCGACGGTGCCGATGGGGCGGCGGAAACTCATCGCCCACTTGTTCCGGAGCTCCGACGGGACGGTTTTCCCGTAGAGCCGGCGGCCCTCGGTATGCGCGTAGTAGGCGGTGTCGATGCCCTCCTGCACGTCCCCGCGGGTCTCGAGCAGCACTTTCCCCATCTCGCGCGTCATCGCCCGGGCGAAATCTTCCTTCTTCTTGACCAGGAGATCACCGACGCGCTGGAGTACCTGGCCCCGGATGGGTGCCGGGGTTCTGGACCAGGCGGCGAAACCCTTCTTGGCCGACGCCGCGGCACGGGCGACGTCCTCGGCCCCGGACTGGGGAAATCGCCCGATCAGGTCGGAGGTGTCGGCGGGATTGGTGTTCTCGAAGTAGTCGCCGGTGGTGGGGGGAACCCAGGCGCCGGCGATGAAATTCTTAAAGTCGGACATCAGACGTCGGACCTCAGTCAGTGTGGGGGTGCTACGGGCACAGCCAGGTCGCCGCGTGCAACGCGTAACCTACTCGAGGCAGCACCTCGCGGGCAGCCAGGACCAGGCCCCAGATGATCAGGCCCTGCGAGAAGATGTGTGCCCAGGCGAGGTGACGGCGCCAGGAGGAGATCGAGCTCCAGACTCCCGCGGTGAGCACCGCGGCGACGCCCACCAGATAGAACCAGAGCTTGAATCCGCAGCCGTGCGTGTACGGCCACTGCGTCATCCCGATGCCGATGAGGAGGCCGAGTCCCACCCGGATCCAGGTGCCGGCCCATTCCCGCGTGGAGAGCACGCGGGGGGCGTGGCCGGCGTGGGCCTGACCGGGAGGAGGGTAACCACCGGCCGGTTTGATGGGGGCGGGGGCCGGCGGGTGCCCCGGCATGTTGTTGAGCAGCCGGTCCACCTCGGCCAGCTCCTTATCCCAATCGCGGTCGCGCTCATCCTTCCCAGGCACTCAGCCCTCCCGTACTAGACCGTAGCGCTCGATTTTCTTGTAGAGGTTGCTGCGCGGCATCTCCAATGTGCGCGCCGTTTCGGAGACATTCCAGTCGTGCTCCTGGAGCTTGGCGACGAGGAACGCCTTCTCCGCGGCCAGCTTGAACTCCTCGAAGGTGGCGGACTCGAACAGCGCGCCGCCATTCCCTCCCACGACGCCCACGCCCGCCCCCGTTCCCCCACTGGGGCCCGTGGCGATCCGCTCCACGTCGGCAGGCGTCACCGCCCGCCCAGGCGCGAGAATGAGCAACCGCTCCACCGCGTTCTTCAGTTCGCGAATGTTGCCGGGCCAGTCATGCTCCGCCAGATGCTCGAGCGCCCCTTCCTCGAAGCCACGCGACGGAAGGCCGGTAGCCCGGCCCAGCTCTTCGACAAAATGTCTGACGAGCTGGGGGATGTCGCCGCGCCGCTCGCGCAGCGGTGGCACGACGATGGGTACGACGTTCAGACGATAGAGCAGATCTTCCCGGAAACGTCCCGCCGCGATTTCCGAGTCGAGCTTCTTGTTGGTCGCGGCGATCACCCGCACGTCCACCGCCAGTGTCTTGCCCGATCCGACCCGGGAGATCACGCCCTCCTGGAGCACGCGCAGCACCTTCGCCTGCGCCGAGAGGCTCATGTCACCGATCTCGTCGAGGAAGAGCGTGCCGCCATCGGCCAGCTCGAACTTGCCCGCGCGGTCCCCCACCGCACCCGTGAACGAACCCTTCACGTGCCCGAAGAGCTCGCTTTCGATCAGCTCGGTCGGAATGGCCGCGCAATTCACCTCCACGAAGGGGCCGTCGGCGCGCGGAGACAGGGTGTGGATCGCCCGGGCGACGAGCTCCTTGCCCGTCCCGTTCTCGCCCGTGATCAGGACCCGGGCGGGCGTGGGCGCCACCTTCTCGATGGTGTCCAGTACCTGCTTGATGGCCTTGGACGACCCGACGATCTGGTGCCG
>Ga0134126_10010781_pt1 | contig 11512 bp, 10 predicted proteins | sample KB31752_FD_96881 | JGI IMG/M metagenome (GOLD analysis project Ga0134126, IMG submission 96881) | Terrestrial soil microbial communities with excess Nitrogen fertilizer from Kellogg Biological Station, Michigan, USA - KB3-175-2 | ecosystem: Environmental > Terrestrial > Soil > Unclassified ... | reverse complement strand
ATCTCCAGCGCGCGGTCGAGGATGCCCATGTCGCTGACGATCTGCCCGGTGACGTCGATCGGGTTGCGCGTCGCCGCGAACGGCACCATGGCGCGGATGCCGGCCTGGAGGCTCGGCGAGGCTGGCGGCACGTCCAGGCCGTGCGCCGCCGCCGCGTCGGCCATCAGCACGCCGACGCCGCCCGAGACGGTGATCACGCCGAGCCGCTCGTTCTTCGGCAGCGCGCGCGCCTGCGCCGCGGCGTAGCCGATGTCGAAGAACTCCTCCATGGTAACGGCGCGATGGACGCCGTGCTGGCGGAACATGGCGTCGAAGATCTCGTCGGCGCCGGCGAGCGCCGCGGTGTGCGACGCGATGGCGGCGACGCCGGCTTCGGTGCGGCCGACCTTGAGACACACCACCGGCTTCCGCCGCTGGCGCGCCAAGGCCAGCGCGGCGGCGAGCTTGGCGCCGTCGCTCGAGCCTTCGAGATAAATCATGATCACGGCGGTGCCGGGATCCTCGGCGAGGTATGCGACGCCGTCGGCGACATCGACGTCGCCCTCGTTGCCCGTGGTGAGGATCAGGCTGTATGCCAGGCCGCGGTCCTGCGCCACCTGGTAAGCGACACCGCCGAACGCGCCGCTCTGGGTGATGAGGCCTATGCGCCCGGCCGGCGCCAAGGCAGGCCCGAATGCCAGATGGAAGGTCGCCACCAGCCGGTTGGTGAAATTGACGAGGCCCATGCAGTTGGGCCCGAGGAGGCGCATGCCCGCGCCGCGCGTCAGCGCCTTGATCTCCTCCTGCGCCCGCCGACCGGCCTCGCTCACTTCGGCAAAGCCCGAGGTGAACAGCACCACGGCGCGCACGCCCTTCTCGGCGCAGTCGCGCAGCGCCGGCAGCACATGCTGCTCCGGCACGGCGATGACGGCCAAGTCGACCGGGCCGGGCACGGCGCGGACGCTCGGGAAGGCCGGCAGGTCCTGGATGCTCGGCGCCCTGGGATTGATCGGGTAGAGCGGCCCCTTGAAGCCGCTCGCCTTCATATGGGCGAGCGGGATGCTGCCGAGCTTGGTCGGGTCGCTGGAGGCGCCGATGACGGCCACCGATTGCGGCCGGAACAGCGGCGCGAGCGAGGACGGGTCGAGGCGAGGGGCGGCCATGATATTGATCGAGATACACGAACCTGCGCTGGCCGGCAATTTTCCGCTAGGCCGCGGTCGAAGGTCGGGGCAATACTGGCGGCGGCTCGAAGACCAAGCATCAAATGTCAAATAACGGGAGGAGGGGGAAGATGAGGAGCAATCTGAAGCTCGCCTTGGCGCTGCTCGCCGGCATCGGTCTCGGCGCCGTGGCGACACACGGGCTCACCGCCGCGACCGAGATCAAGCGCAATGTGCTGCAGCATTCCGATCTGACGGGATCGGGCACGACCGAGGTCTATATGAGCGTGATCGAGGCGCCGCCGGGCTCGAGCTTCGCGCCGCACATCCATCACGGCGACGAGTTCACTTACATCATGGAGGGCGCCATCGATCTCGATCTCGCCGGCCAGGGCACCAAGTCAGTCAAGGCGGGCGACAGCATCCACGTCATGCGCGATCAGGTGCATGGCGGCAGTGTGATCAGCGCTACGCCCGCCAAACTGCTTGCCGTGCACATCGTCGACAAAGGCAAGCCGCTCGCCGAAGCGGCGAAATAGCACGGGCGATGCCGCGAGAACGGGCGGCGGCGGAAACCTGCCGCCACCCTCTGCCATCTACCAACCCGAGAGAAGCCCCATGTTCACCCATGTGAAGCGGCGCGATTTCCTGCGCGGCGCCGGCGTCGCGCTCGGCTCTGCCGCGTCGCTGCCGCTGCTGCGCGCGCATGCCTTTGCCGCCGCCGGCGCGACGCTGACGCCGCCGGTGGTCGATCGCCTCGCCGTGCGCGTCGTGCTCGACACCACGCACGACATCTTCATCAGCAGCGATCCGCATCCCATGGTCGCCATCGAGCGCACGCGCACGATCATCAGCCCGAAGCGCATCACGCTGGGTGGCGAGTGGGGCCTCTCACTCCATCTCGAATCGATGCGCGGGGCCGAGACGCGGCGCTACCTGCTCGATTTCGGCTACACGCCGGAAGTGCTCAACCGCAACATCGAGCTGCTCAAGGTCGACCCGGCACAGCTCGACGGACTCATCTTGAGCCACGGCCATCTCGACCACTACGGCGGGCTAGTCGGGTTCCTCGCCAAGCACCGCGGAGAGATGCCGCCCGACCTCAAGCTCTTCGCCGGCGGCGAGACCAATTTCTGCTACAGCTATGTGAAGCCGCCGGGTAAGGATCAGCCCATCCTCTTCGGCGTGCTCGACCGCCGTGACCTCGCCAATGCCAAGGTCGAGACCGTTCTGTGCGAGACGCCGCATCTCGCCGGCGACGCCTTCACCAGCGGGCATATCGAGCGCAGCTCCTTCGAGCGCGTGCTGCCGAACTCGCTGGTCGAGGCCGGTCAGCATGATGGCGCTGGTTGCGCTGCCGAGCATTTCACCGCCGAGGAGCGGGCCGGCAAGATCGTCGCCGACCTGCATCACGACGAGCACGCCACCTGCTACGTCGTCAAGAATCGCGGTCTGGTCGTCATCACCTCTTGCGGTCATACCGGCTTCATCAACACGGTGGAGACGGCGCGGCGCGTTTCGGGCGTCAGCAAGCTGCATGCCCTCATCGGGGGCGTGCATCTGGCGCCAGCGCCCCGCGACTATGTCGCGCAGTCGGTGGCCGAGTTGAAGAAGCTCGATCCCGAAGTGGTCATTCCCATGCCTTGCAGCGGCGCCAATTTCATCGAAGCGATGCGCCATCAGATGCCCGAAAAGCTCGTGCTGTCGACGGTCGGCAGCCGTTTCACCTTCGGCGCCTGAGCGAATATTTGGAGAGGAGTCACATGACCAGAAACGTCAATGCCGGCGCGCGCCTCGATCGGCTGCCGATGTCGGCCTTCCACTACCGCATCTTCGCGCTGATCGCCGCCGGCATGTTCTTCGACGGTTATGACCTCTACATCGCGGGGCCGGTTCTCGGCTCCGTGCTCAACACTAAATTCTCGACCCTCTCGGCCAATGGCTGGTTCCTGTCGCTCACCTTCATCGGCATGACCTTGGGATCGCTGCTCGCCGGTTTTCTCGGCGACCGCTACGGCAGGCGCTTCACCTATCAGTTCAACCTGATGATCTTCGGGCTCGCCTCGCTCGCCGCAGCGGCGGCGCCCAATATCGACGTGCTCAACGCGCTGCGCTTCGTCATGGGGGTCGGCCTCGGCGCCGAGATCGTCGTCGGCTACGGCACGATGACCGAGTTCGTGCCGCCGCGGAAGCGCGGCAAGATGATGGCGTTCATGGCTTTCGTCGTGGTCTCCGGCCTGCCGGTGACGGCGCTGCTCGGCCGGATCGTGGTGCCGCAATACGGTTGGCGGCCGCTCTTCGTCATCGCCGGCATCGGCGCGCTCATCGTCTGGTATCTGCGCAAGAATTTGCCGGAATCGCCGCGCTGGCTCGAGGCCAATGGCCGCGCCGACGAGGCCGAGACGCTGTTGCAGACCATCGAGCGTGAGGTGGCCGCCGGCGGCACTTTGCCGGCGCCCGTCGCGGTGAAGCCGGTACCGCCGCTCAGCCTCAAATCGTTGCTCGGCCCGAGCCTGCTGCCGCGCATGGTGGTGGGGTCGGTCGTGCTCATCACCATCAACGCGCTGATTTTCGGCTTCGTCGTATGGCTGCCGACCTTCTTCGTGCAGCAGGGCCTGAGCATCGGCCAGTCGCTCACCAATACACTGGTGATCGATTCGGCGTCGCTCATCGGCTGCGCCATCGGCGCCTTCTGCGCCGATTGGCTCGGGCGACGCTCGACCATTATCGGCGGCTCGCTCTGGTCGATCGCCTTCGGTGCCGTCTATCCCTTCGTCAAGGACCCGGCGACGGTCCTGACGGTGGGGTTCCTGCTCTTCCTCGGCATCTATGTGCTGACCTCGTTGCTCTATGGCGTCTACACCTCCGAGATCTTCCCGACGGAAGTGCGGCTGCGCGCCAACGGCATCTGCAACATGTTCGGCCGCGGCGCCACCATCATCACACCGCTCATCGTCGTGGCGCTTTTCAGAGGCTTTGGCGTCGCGGGCGTGCTTGGCTTCATGATCGGACTGCTGGTGCTGCAGATCATCGTCGTCGCCGCTTGGGGCGTCGAGCCGGCGCGGCGCGGCTTGGAGGAACTCGAGAGCCAGGAGGCGAGCGGCCTCGCGCGCGGGGCCTAGTGTCGTCTCAGTCTCGACTGGTGGCGCGTGTCAGCTCGGGCGCCAGGCGGTTGGTGAGCCACAGATAGAGCATGTAGAAATCGCCCATGAAGGAGAGCAGCGGGCGCTCGAAGGTGGCGGGCCGGTTCTTCTCGAAAAAGAGATGCGCCAGCCAGGCGAAGCCATAGCCGGCGAGGAGCGCGCCGGCGAGGTAGAGCCAGTCGCGGCTCAAGACGAAGCACAGCAGCAGCACCAACCCCAGCGAGGTGCCGAGATAGTGCAGCGCCCGCGTGCGCGGATCGAGATGGGCACGCAAATAATGGGGCCAGAACGCGCTGAAGCCATCGGTACGATCGGCCATGGGCCACCCTTTGAGCTGCCGCGTGGTTAATGACTTTGTTGACCGTCCGCCCCTTGTCAACCGCCCGTCGGGAGCGTAAGTGAACACCCCACGGCGTGAATTTTCCCTTCTACGGGAGTGTTTTCCATATGGCGTTCAAGGTAGCGGTGGTCGGCGCCACCGGCGTGGTCGGGCACGAGATGCTCAGTATCCTGGCCGAGCGCGCGTTTCCGGTCTCCGAGGTCTGCGCCGTCGCGTCCGAGCGCTCGGCCGGCGGCGAGGTGTCGTTCGGCGAGGACGACGTCCTCAAGGTCCAGGATCTCGGCCGCTTCGATTTCAAGGGCGTCGACATCGCGCTGTTCTCGCCGGGCGCCAAGGTCTCCGCGGTGCATGCGCCGCGCGCCGCCAAGGCGGGCGCCATCGTCATCGACAACACCTCGCAGTTCCGCATGGACCCGGACGTGCCGCTCATCGTGCCCGAGGTCAATCCCGAGGCGATCGTCGACTACAAGAAGCGCGGCATCATCGCCAACCCCAATTGCTCGACCATGCAGATGGTGGTGGCGCTGAAGCCGCTGCACGACCTGGCGCGCATCAAGCGCATCGTCGTCTCCACATATCAATCGGTATCCGGCGCCGGCCGCGAGGCGATGGACGAGCTGTTCAACCAGACGCGCTCGATCTACGTCAACGATCCCGTGAAGAAAGAGCATTTCACCAAGCAGATCGCCTTCAACGCCATTCCCCATATCGACGTCTTCATGGATGACGGCTCGACCAAGGAGGAATGGAAGATGGCGGTCGAGACAAGGAAGATCCTCGATCCCGACATCCATGTCACCGCCACCTGCGTGCGCGTGCCGGTGTTCATCGGCCATGCCGAGGCGGTCAATGTCGAGTTCGAGCGCCCGATCACCGAGGAGCAGGCGCGCGCCGCGCTCAAATCGGCGCCCGGCGTCAGCGTCATCGACCACCGCGTCGATGAAGGCTACGTCACGCCGCAGGAATCGGCGGGCGAGGATCCCGTCTATGTCAGCCGCATCCGCAAGGACCCGACCGTGGCGCATGGTCTCAATCTATGGATCGTCGCCGACAACCTGCGCAAAGGCGCCGCCCTCAACGCCGTGCAGATCGCCGAGGCCCTTGCGCGGGATTATTTGCAGGCCAAAGCCGGCAACGGCGCGCTGAAGCGCAGCGCCGGCTAACCGCGCGGCTCGGCCGCACCCCTCACCCTCCCATCGCTAGCGCGATGGGCCCCTCCCTCTCCCACAAGGGGAGAGGGAATTGGCGCAGCGCTTATCTTACCCCTCTCCCCTCGTGGGAGAGGGAGGGACCCGGCGCGCAGCGCCGGGAGGGTGAGGGGGGCTCGCTCGGCCGCTTACTCCCGATAATCCAGCCCGATATCCAGCACCGGCGCGCTGTGCGTCAGCCAGCCGACCGAGATGAGGTCGACGCCGGCGGCGGCGATGGCGGGCGCGGTTTGCAGGTTGATGCGGCCGGACGCCTCGGTGATGGCGCGGCGGTCGACCATCTCGACCGCGCGGCGCAGCGTCTCCGGGCTCATATTGTCGAGCAGCACGGCGTCGACCCCGATGCTGAGCGCCTCCTCGAGCTGCGCCAGCGTGTCCACTTCCACTTCGATCTTGATGAGATGGCCGACCGTGGCGCGGGCGCGCTCGATCGCCGGCCTGATGCCGCCGGCGACGGCGACGTGATTGTCCTTGATCAGCACGGCGTCGTCGAGGCCGAAGCGGTGGTTGCTGCCGCCGCCGACGCGCACCGCGTATTTCTGCAGCGCGCGCAGGCCGGGCATGGTCTTGCGCGTGCAGGTGACGCGCGTCTTGTACGGCCGGATGGCGTCGGCGATGCCTGCTGTCGCCGAGGCGACGCCCGAAAGATGGCAGAGGAAATTGAGCGCGACGCGTTCGCCTGTCAGGATGCCGCGCGCTGGGCCCGCGATGGTGGCGATCACGTCGCCGGGTGAGAGGCGGCTGCCGTCGCCGCGCTCGATCGTCATGTCGATCGCGGGATCGACGAGGCGGAAGGCGAGGCGGGCAAGGTCCAGCCCGGCGACGATACCCGGCTGGCGCGCCACCAGAGCGGTGGCGGCGTGCGCCTCGGCCGGCACGATGGCGTCCGTGGTGACATCGCCGGCGCGGCCGAGATCCTCGATCAGCGCGGCCCGCACCACCGGCTCGAGCATCAATGTGGGAAGCGGCGGAACGGTCATGGCTCAGGCCCTGCGGCTCATGGGAAGTGGCATGGCGAGGAGCTCGCGCGCGAACCCTTCGGCGTCGGCCAAGCGCAGCGTCTGGCGCTGCGCCCAGCGCGGCGCTTTCGCCGGGAAGTCGCTGCGGCAGTGGCTGCCGCGGCTCTCTTCGCGCTTCAGCGCGGCGACGGCGATGAGGAGTCCGACACAAGCCGGATCGGCGGCCACACTGCTGCCGGCGGCAAGCGGCGCCAGCGCGGCGACCGCTTGGCGCAGACCGTCGCGGTCGCGCAGTACGCCGACATGCGCCGAGAGGATGTCGCGCACGCCCGCGGCGTCGGCGGCCGGAGGAACGGCAACTGGCCAGCGTGCTTGCACCGCTTGGGCGTGTGTGCCGGCGATGTCGTCGGCCACCCAGCGCGCGGTCGCCGCGGCTTCGAGCAGAGAGTTGCTGGCGAGGCGATTGGCGCCGTGCAACCCGGTCGAGGCCGCTTCGCCGCAGGCCCATAATCCCGCCAGCGAGCTGCGCCCGGCCGCGTCGATGGCGATGCCGCCCATGAGATAATGCGCGGCGGGCCGCACCGGGATCGCCTCCAGCGCCGGATCGATGCCGGCCTTGGCGCAGGCGGCGGCGATGATCGGGAAATGTCCGGCGAAGCGCGGGCCGAGCGCGCTGCGCGCGTCGAGGAGCACGCGATGGCCGGCGCCCAGATGGCGCCACACCGCCCGCGCCACCACGTCGCGCGGCTCGAGCTCGGCGCGGCCCTGCCCGGCCATGAAGCGGGTGCCGGTCTCGTCCACGAGCACGGCGCCTTCGCCGCGCACCGCCTCGCTCACCAGCGGCATCGGGTCGAAGCCGGCGTCGAGCGCCGTCGGGTGGAACTGCACGAACTCCATATCGGCGAGCGCAGCGCCGGCGCGCGCGGCGAGCGCCACGCCGTGGCCGATCGCGCCCAGCGGGTTGGTGGTGTGGCGATAGAGCGCGCCGCTGCCGCCGCTGGCGATGACGACGCGGTCGCTCGCCAGCAGCAGCGGGCCCGTGGGGCCGACCGCGAGCACGCCGGTGACGCGGCCGTCCTCGACGAGGAGGCGCCGCGCCTCGACCTGCTCCAGGAGGGTGATGGACGGCGTGCGCCGCGCCGCCGCGACCAGCGCGGACAGGATGGCGCGGCCGGCGCCGTCACCGCCGCCGGCACGCACGATGCGCCGCCGGCTGTGCGCCGCCTCGAGACCGAAAGTGAGCGTGCCGGCGGCGTCGCGGTCGAAGGCGACGCCGTGGCGGACGAGATCGTCGATGACCTGCGCGCCGGCGCCGATGATGCGCTCGACCGCGGCGGGATCGCAGAGCCCGTCGCCGCTGGCGAGCGTGTCGGCGACATGCAGCGCCGCGTCGTCATCGGCGCCGAGGGCCGCCGCGACGCCGCCTTGCGCCCAGCCGCTCGCCGCTTCTGCTCCGAGCGACGCCTTGGTGAGCACGACGACAGGAAGCGGCGCCAGATGGAGCGCGGTCATCAGGCCGGCCAAGCCGGCGCCGACGATGATCGGCTGTCCGTCCAACCCTCTCCCCTTGTGCGAGAGGGAGGGGCCCAGCGCAAAGCGCTGGGAGGGTGAGGGGGCGCTGTCCAACATTGCGATCCCTCACACGGTCAGCATGCGCTCGATGGCGCGGCGCGCCTTCGCCGCCACCGCCGGGTCGACCTCGACCGCATGGCGCATGGTCTCGAGCGCGCGGCGGATCTTGGGGAGCGTGATGCGCTTCATGTGCGGGCAGAGATTGCACGGCCGCACGAAGTCGATCTCGGGATGCGACGCGGCGATGTTGTCGCTCATCGAGCATTCCGTCACCAGCACGACGCGGGCCGGCCGCTTGCTATCGACATAGTCGGCCATCGCCGCGGTCGAGCCGGCGAAATCCGCCTCGGCGACGACCTCGGGCGGGCATTCCGGATGCGCCAGCACGATCACGCCGGGATGGTCGGCGCGCAGGCTGCGGATCTCGGCGGCGGTGAAGCGCTCATGCACTTCGCAATGCCCGGCCCAGCTGATGATCTTGACGCCGGTCTCGGCGGCGACGTTCTGCGCCAGGTACTCGTCGGGCAGCATGATGACTTCGGGCATGCCCAGCGATTCGATGACCCTGCGCGCATTGCCCGAGGTGCAGCAGATGTCGGACTCGGCTTTGACCGCGGCCGAGGTATTGACGTAGGTGACGACGGGCACGCCGGGATAGCGCTGGCGCAGCAGACGCACATCGGCGGCGGTGATCGACGAGGCGAGCGAGCAGCCGGCTTGCGTGTCCGGGATCAGCACCGTCTTGGCCGGATTGAGCAGCTTCGCCGTCTCGGCCATGAAGTGCACGCCGGCGAGGACGATGACATCGGCATCGACCTTCATCGCCTCGCGCGCCAAGGCCAGGCTGTCGCCGACGATGTCGGCGACGCAGTGGAAGATCTCCGGCGTCTGATAGTTGTGCGCGAGAATGACTGCGTTGCGCGCGCGCTTGAGCTCGAGGATGGCGTCGATGTCGTGCGCGAAGACCGGCCATTCGATGGGCGGGATGACCGTCGCGACGCGCTGATAGAGGGGCGCGGTGCGGGCGAGGGTCTCGGAGAGGGCAGCGGATGACATCGGCGGCTGCTATATACTCATTTTGAGCATTTAAAGGCTCAAAGAAACGGGCCGGTCGAGGCCCGTACATGGCTATTATGCTAATGATGAGCATAACCCCGGTCAAGCGGCAAAATTCGATAGGGCCTCCGCTCCGGATGCAAGGGTCGAAGGGGGCGCCGGCCGAGCGGCGAAGAGTAAGCCGGGAAGCGATAGTGGTGCGCCGTCGTGTGCTGTCCGGCCGCACGAGCGGAGTGAGGAATATCACTCGACGGGCGAACGGGGCATGCCTAAAAATCTCCGGCGGGGCAAGCCGCGTGGCGGCCGTTCGGCGCGGCACAGCGAGGGGCGAGCAATGAGCAGCAAATTCACGACCGTCTACGCCAAGGCGCGCGGAGTCCTCACCGGGCAGAGATTCGCCGAGCCCGACTGGCACAAATTCATGACCGAGACGAGCAACGCCAACAAGCTGCTCGGTCCCAACGGCTTCGACTCCGCCTACGCGGACGCGCTCGACAGCATCCGCACCAAGATCAAGAAAGAATCCAAGCACACCAATGTCGTCGCCGTTGCACTGCTCGGCGGCGGGCCGGGCGAGGTCATCTACAACGCAGCGCAGAACAAGAAGTCAGGTGGCTCATGGTTCGAGCGCGCGGCGGCGTTGAAAATGCTCCGCCACCTCTATCGCGCGCGCAAGACTGGCGGCCAGGATGTCTGGGTCTATGCGCCTCCTAAGGAGCATTTGAAACCGGTGTTCGAAGAAATCGCGGGCACGGATGGGCAAGTGAAGCGCAAGCTCGGCCAGGAGAGTGAGATCTTCAACGACGGTGAGCGCGACTTGATGTGCGATGCGCTGCAGCTGGCGCGCAAGGTGGCGCTCGACTGCTCGACCAAAGTCGCCGGCAAGGACAACAAGGCGAAGGCGGCGGTGCGTCGCTGGTTCCTCGACGAGAATTGCACCAAGGCCGAGCTCGATGATGCGTTCTCGAAGCTAAATGCCGGCATGAAGAAGATTGCCGCCGCCTGCAGCTCGGCCTCGCTGGTGTTCACCGACTTCATCGACTGGCGCAAGCAGCGCGACCAGTATTACGGCGCCGCCTACAAGGGCGGCGAGGGTGGCGGCTTCCCGGTGGTCTATCTCGAAGGCGCCTTCACCCGTCTCAAGGGCAACACCGGCAAGCTCTGGCTCTGCGCCGAGACGATCATTCACGAATTGTCGCATCACGAGCTCAGCACCGACGACATCTTCTACGATTCCGACGGGCTCAAGCCCGACGCCACCCGCTTCCCCTATGCCCAAGCGATCAACAACGCGGATAGCTGGGGCTATTTCGCTATCGACCTGGCGGGCTATCTCTCCAAGGCGGATCGCAACGGCGTCGGCGTCGACGAGGGCCCGACCATCGACGAGACACCGGCGAAGACCGGTCAGCCGGCGCGGAGGGTGGCATGAGCGAGCCCAAGGCCAAGCGCGCCGGACCACCCAAAGTGGCGCCGGTGACCATCGGCAATCTGCGCTTCGAGGCGATCCACTGGGGCAAGGCGCGGGGCCTGGGCCAGAATGGCGGCTATATCGCGGCGATCGACCCGCTGAGCGGCGAAGAGACGTGGACGCTCAAGGTCTACGACGTCGCCTACGAGCCCGACCTCGAGGGCGATGTCCAGGACGTGTTCATCCAATCCATGTCCAAGACCCTGTTCGGCGGAAAGCTGACCATCACCGATGAGCGCGGCCGGGGCTATGTAGTGGATCCGGTGGCGCGTACGGTGAAGGCGCGTTGAGCCGACCAGTGCGCGCGCGTTGGGCTGTGCTTCTCGCCGCTGTTCTTGTCGGCGCCGGGGCTGTCGCCGCGGCGAGTCCCTCGGCCGTCGCTGACCAGCCCGGCGCTGTTGACGATGCGCCCAGGGCCAAGCGCGCCGGGCCGGCCAAGGTTGCGCCGGTCGCGATCGGCGACCTCGAATTCACCGCGATACCCTGGGGCAAGGCGCGAGGCCTCGGTCAGAACGGCGGCTACATCGCCGCCACCGACCGCGCCACCGGCAAGGAGCTGTGGACGCTCAAGGTCTATGACGTGCACGACGACCCGGCGCTTGAGGGCGACCTCCAGGATGT
>Ga0134126_10010780_pt1 | contig 11512 bp, 7 predicted proteins | sample KB31752_FD_96881 | JGI IMG/M metagenome (GOLD analysis project Ga0134126, IMG submission 96881) | Terrestrial soil microbial communities with excess Nitrogen fertilizer from Kellogg Biological Station, Michigan, USA - KB3-175-2 | ecosystem: Environmental > Terrestrial > Soil > Unclassified ... | reverse complement strand
TGAGTCCTCGCAACAATGGAAGTTCCAGCCCGCGGGAGTCGATGGTCAACCCGCACCTTCGCGTTGGCTGCTGGAATACAGATTCGGTCGGAGCTCAACGGAAGTGACTCCAGTCGCTTCTCGTTAAAAACGTGTGCGCTGTCTGAAATTATGGGGGCACGGGCGTCCCCGCGCGTGCTGATAATGCACCATTCACGCCACCTCTAATGGCTTTTTCCAAGTGCTAGGCTCAATGTAAGGCTGTTCGCGTTTTGGGGGGAAGATTGCGAACTCTCTGCTTGGCTGTAATGCTGGCGCTGAGCGCATCGGCAATTGCCTGCGCACAAGGTGAAGGCAAAAACGAGGTTGCGGGCACCTTCGGTCACAGCTTCATCACCGACCAGGGAGTGCTGAATTCAGGCCTTTCAAATTCCATCATTAGTCATGGTGCGGGGTATTCGTTCGAAGTAGATTATGCACGAGTTCTGCGGGCATACGATTGGGCCGACTTTGCAATCGAAGTTCCTGCAACTTTTAATCCCGACGAAGACCTGCACTACTTCACTGATCAAATCGCGGAGGGTTACAGCTCCTTCTTTGTTACTCCCGCCGCCCGAGTGCGATTTTTTCCCGATGTCAACTTTTCGCCATGGGTAAGCTTCGGCGGCGGCTTCGGACATTTCCAGGCCAGCAGCAATTTACTCTTTTTCGGCAAGAACACCGGCGCTCGCGGCGAGACCACCGGGGTTGTGCAAGGTGGCGTGGGTTTGGATGTTCGCATTCCGTGTCGCCGTATACAGCGGCTGAAAATTCGCGTGGAAGCTCGTGATGATTGGAGCGGAGTGCCGCCGCTAAACGTCAATACCGGAAAAACTCGCCAGCACAATTACTATGTCGCCGGCGGATTGGTGTATCGATTCTAGGATGGTGGTCGGTTCACTCGACGAAAAGATACTTTCAAGCTTGCTGTGAGTCCTGTTTACCCCGTGATAAACCCTCTTCATCTAGTATGTACTGCTGGCATGAGCAGACTGATGAAATTGGCGACAGCATTTCTGACAATGACTTTAGCATCCGCAGCGTTGGCTCAAACTCCAACCACCCAGAACCAACCGTGGACCGCTCAGTGGATCACCGCACCCGGAGTGCCGCAAAGAGACGAAGTAGTTTTGCATTTCCGCAAACTGATTCAACTCCCGCAAAAGCCAGAACACTTTCTGGTGGACGTCAGCGCTGACAACGAATTCATTCTCTATGTAAACCAGCAGCGGGTGGGCAGTGGCCCCAGTCACAGCGATCCAGCACATTGGAGATACGAGAGGTACGATCTCGCTCCTCTACTTCATGCAGGAGAAAATATTTTGGCGGCCACGGTTTGGAATTTCGGGACCAACGCTGCCGTCCGGCAAACGAGCGACCGAGTCGGATTTCTTGTCCGTGGCGAAAGTCGGTCGGAACACGTTGTCGATACGGATGCAACTTGGGAGGTTGAGCAGGAAAAGGCAATTGAAAGCGTTCAGCCGCAAGTGGAGCAATACTACGCGGCTGGTCCGGGAGAACGTTGGGATGGCGCGAAGTTCGATTGGGACTGGAGCGATGGTTCCGGTCCGAACAATTCATGGACGCACGCAGTCCCCCTGGGTCGCGGCGCGCTAAAAGGCACAACCGATGCTCCGAATAATTGGCAGCTTGTAGCCGACCCGCTTCCAGCCATGCAATTTGCACGAACTGACGCCGGCCGAATAGTGCGCGTTACAGGCATCGACGCAACCACCGGAGCGCCGGTGAGCAAGCTTGAGATTCCGGCGCACACCAAAGCCAGTATTCTCTTGGACAATTCAAAGCTGACTACTGCCTACCCAGAGCTCACCGTCAGCGGCGGAGCGGGCGCCACGATTCGCCTGACTTACTCGGAAGCGCTTGTCGGTGAGCATGGCGAAAAAGGAAATCGAAATCAGATTGAAGGAAAGCACATCGACGGAGTTCATGACGAGTTTTTGCCGGGCCGATGCCATTCCTGCGAATTCACGCCCCTGGAATGGCGGACCTGGCGATTTCTTCAACTCGACGTCCAAACCGCAGACCAGGCATTGCAAATCGAAAAAATGAACGCCTGGTTTACAGCATTCCCGTTTAACGTCCGCGCACATTTCGATTCCGACAACGAAAGTTTGAAATCGATCTGGGATGTTGGCTGGCGAACTGCGCTTCTCGATGCCCACGACACCTACATGGACACGCCTTACTGGGAGCGGCTGCAATATGTGGGCGACACCCGTATTCAGGCGCTGATCTCGTACGCGGTTGCCGGAGAAGACCGCTTGGCACGTCAAGCCATCGACGCCTTCAACAATTCGCGAATTCCCGAAGGCCTGACGCAGAGTCGCTATCCCTCTTCATTGGTGCAGATCATCCCGACGTTCTCTTTGCTGTGGGTCGGCATGGTTCACGATTTCTGGATGTATCGCGACGATCCTAATTTTGTTCGTGAACAACTGCCGGGCACACGAGCTGTGCTCGACTGGTATCTCAGCCGTCAGCGGTCGGATGGAATGATAGGGAAAATCCCGTGGTGGCCGTTCGTGGATTGGGGCAAAGATTTTGGATACGGAATGCCGCCGCAAGACGAAAATGGCGGTTCGTCAGTCATCACGCTGCAATTTATCGAGGCTCTTCGTTATGCAGCTGAAATGGAATCAGCACTCGGCGATGCCACAGTTGCCGAGAAATATCGCAGGGCAGCAACCCGCGCAGCCATCGCTGTGCAGAAGCTGTGCTGGAACCAGCAGTATGGTTTACTCGCCGACACTCCCGCGCAAACTCACTTCAGCCAGCATGCGAATATTCTTGGCATTTGGCTGGATGTGATTCCTCCGGCGCAGCAAAAAGCGGTGCTGTCAAAAATTCTATCTACGAGTGATTCTGGTTTTACCGCGACAGGGCCCGTGCCGCCGATGACCGCGGCCACCTACTATTTCCGTTTCTATCTGGCGCGCGCAGTGGAGCATGCGGGCATGGGCGATCAATATCTGAACCTACTTGGACCGTGGCGGCAGATGCTATCGCTGGGACTCAGCACATGGGCCGAATCTCCTGAACCGACTCGCTCCGATTCACATGCCTGGAGCGCACACCCGAATTATGATCTGTTGACCGTTGTGGCAGGCATTCGTCCTAGCGGTCCGGGATTTAAATCTGTTGTCATTACTCCGCAGCTTGGAACCCTTAATGAAGTCAGGGCAGGAATGCCAATCCCTAAAGGAGTGGTTGAAGCAGAGTACAAGCGCGCTGGGAATGGGTTTGAGGCAGTAATAAATTTGCCAAAGGGAACTTCAGGAGAGCTGGTTTGGAAAACAGGCAAATTTCCAATTCACGAAGGAAAGCAAACGCTGGCTTTACCTTGATCGCACCGAGCCTCTACGTTTTCTGAAAGGGTTTGCCGTATCATAAATTTCAAGCTCGTCCATTCAGCGAAAAATGAGTACACAAGTCCGACCTCTCGCAACCACGCTACCGTCGCGGTACTACACCGATCCCGAAATTTTTCGCGGCGAAATTGAGCGCTTCTACTGCCAATCGTGGGTGTGCGCCGGACGCGCCGATCAGATTCCGAATCCTGGCGAATACTTCCTGCGTGAGGTTGCCGGCGAGAGCATCATCATTACTCGCGACAATGATCAGTCTGTCCGCGCTTTTTACAACGTTTGCCGCCACAGAGGTACGCGCATCGTGACCGACCAGGCTGGTAAGTTTTCCGGGCGCATCCAGTGTGGATATCACGGCTGGACTTATGGCCTTGATGGACGCCTTATAGGCGCGCCCCATATGGAGGAAGGCAGCGGGTTCTGCCGGGAAGATTATCCGCTGAATAAAGTTCAGGCCTCAGTTTGGGACGGGCACATCTTCATCAATTTAGATACGCAAGCTGAACCGCTGGCGAAGCAACTTGCTGACCTTCCGCAAAAATTTGTTCCGTGGAAGATGCAGGACCTGCGACTGCACAAGCGAATTGTTTACGACGTGAAGGCGAATTGGAAGCTGGTGATGTTGAATTACAACGAGTGCTTGCACTGCCCGGTGCTGCATCCGGCGCTGAACCGGCTCACGAATTATTTGGGCGCGGATAATGAACAGCCGCAACCGACTTACATTGGCGGCGCAATGGGATTTCGCGGCGGTGCTGAAACCATGAGCCTGGATGGCAAGCGGCGGCGCGATTATCTACCGGGACTAACTGATGAAGAGCGGCAAAAGGTTTGCTACTACTCCATTTTCCCGAATTTTCTGTTGAGCCTGCATCCCGATTACATGATGACGGCGACGCTTTGGCCGAAGACAGTCGACCAAACGGAAATTATCGCTGAATGGCATTTTCATCCCGATGAAATGAACAAGCCCGATTTCGAGTCGAGCGACGCCATCGATTTCTGGGACTTGACCAACAAAGAGGACTGGAAGATTTGCGAACTATCGCAGGCCGGAATTCAGTCCCGCGCTTACCGTCCCGGCCCTTACTCGAATCGCGAGGCGCTCTTGCATGCATTTGATCAAATGGTGCTGGCACGCGAGCGCGAAGCCAAGAAGAGAGATACACGCTAGCCATCAGTTCCGGATTGGTGCCGTTTCCTCTGTGAAACCCCATGTTCTCTGGGGTTTTTCGTGCAAGGACCCTTACCACAGAGAACGCAGAGTCACACGGAGGAAACCACAGAGTTTGTCGCGAATAATGCCTGGTTCCTCTGTGGCTTTGCTCTGTGTAACTCAGCACACTCTGTGGTTAGGTTTTCTCTGCGTACTCCGCGGTTTTCTCAGCGATCTCTGCGGTTAAAAGCTTTTGATTTGTAGTTTTGCGAAAGCTCACCCAACCGGATATGCTTTTCGCGTATGCAGACACTGGTCGAATGCGTCCCAAATTTTTCTGAAGGACGCGATAAATCTAAAGTTGACGCAATCGTTGCTGCCATGAACGTTGATGGCGTGTTTCTGCTCGACCGCGAAATGGACGCTGATCACAACCGTTGCGTGATCACTCTGGCTGGTGAGCGCGAGGCGATCCAGGAAGCCGCTATTCGCGGCGTGGGCAAAGCATCCGAGTTGATCGACCTGAATACACATAAAGGCGCGCATCCCCGTCTAGGCGCGGCCGACGTCATCCCATTCATTCCGATCGAAGGCGTCAGTATTGAGGATTGTGTGACCATGGCGCGCCATGTGGGTGAGCAGATCTGGAAACGTTACCAGATTCCCGTGTATCTCTACGAAGCAGCTGCAACTTCGCCAGAGCGCCAGAACCTCGAAAATATTAGGCGTGGACAGTTCGAAGTGATTCGCGAAGAAATCATCACCATTCCCGCTCGCAAGCCTGACTTCGGAGAATGTCGGTTGCATCAGACTGCCGGCGCCTGCGTCGTGGGAGCACGCAAGTTCCTCATCGCTTACAACGTTTTCCTGAACACTCCAGACGTTGATGTAGCAAAAAAAATAGCCAAGGCCGTCCGCTTCTCGACTGGTGGTTTGCGCTTCGTGAAAGCTGCGGGGTTTCTGGTTCGCGGCCAGGCCCAGGTTTCGATGAACCTGACTGACTTCGAGCAAACGCCAATTCATCGCGTTTACGAACTCGTGCGTCGTGAGGCGGAAAGATATGGAGTCTCGCCATCCAGCAGTGAAATCGTGGGCCTGATTCCCAAAAAGTCTTTGGAGCAAGCGGCTGAGTGGTTTCTGCAAATCGAGCATTTTGATCCATCCTTGATCTTAGAAAATCGTCTGACCTCGGTGATGGGAGGAAAAATGGCAGTCGGCGGATTACGCGCCGGCATTGAGCCTTTCATCGAGCAGTTGGCCGCGCCTACAGCTACTCCCGGCGGGGGCAGCGCTGCTGCAGCAAGCGCTGCAATGGCGGCAGGCCTTGCAACCATGGTGGCGTCGATGTCCCGTGGCAAGAAGACCTACGTGCAGTATGAACGCGAACTAAGTGAAGCTATCTCTCGGCTATCCCAATTACGCGAGGAACTTAAAACCGCAATCGACGCCGACGCCGAATCCTACAGCGCGGTCATGGCCGCTTACAAGAAAGCCAAAGAATCTGCTGCAGTCGACGGTATCATCGATGCCGCGCTGAAGCAGGCGACTAGCGTGCCATTGAGCGTGGCTGAGCGGGCGAGGGAAGTGCTGACGCTTGTGCAGCAATTGGGACCAATCACAAATCCCAACATGAAGTCTGATCTGACAACCGCTGCCGCCTTGGCGCGGGCTGCCGTTGAAGGAGCCTTGGCAAACGTGGAAATAAATCTGGAATCGCTGAAAGACTCGGAGTTCATCGCAAATGTCCGTCGCCAAACCTCTGCACTCGTCATTCGATGACATTCCCAGAGACTTCCTGATATAGGCCGGAAAACAGGGCCAACTGCGTACCTTAGTCACCATTCCGGCTCCAAGCCGTTCAACTACAATGACATCAGTAGCTGGGTGACTGCCGAATTGCGCTCGGCATCCAACTAAGAGACTGCTGAGGATCCCCATGAAAAACGTTTTGTGTAAGGGCGTGATCGTATTGTCCCTGGTTGCCCCAGCGACAGTTTTCGGCGCCCCGCTCCCTTCGTCGGTACGACCCGCGATTCCGGCCCAGGTGCAACAGTTGATTTGCGTGGACTATCGCGCGCTCAAGAATTCTGACACCGCCCAGCAATTGAAAGAGCAGGTGCTGCCCGACAATCTTAAGCAATTTGAAACTGCGCTCAAAGGCATTGGCGTCAGTACCGACCGTGACGTGGACACGCTGACGTTCGTTTCGTACCGCCAGCCCAAGCAGGGAGTTCAGATTGTAGGTGCGGCGCAAGGCGTGTTCTCGCTGAAAACGATTACGGCTAAGTTGCGCCTCAAAAAAATTAAGCCTGTCAAATACCACGATTCGGATATTTATCCCATGTCGGAAGGCATGGACATGACGTTTCTCGATGAGACTACGCTGCTATTTGGCAGCGGCCCGGCGCTACGCGGAGCGATTGACGCACGTGACGGGTATGTACAGACACTCGACTCCAATCCAGACATCGCGAACCTGATTCAAGACGTCGAATCCGGAGCGGTGTGGAGCATTCTCGACCAGAAGGGCACGCAGAACATGATGCTATCGGCGCTCGGCGATGCTTCGCGTCTGGCCGATTACGAAACCATCAAAAAGCACATCCTCGGGTCGCGTTACGCCATGAACTTCACCAATGGCGTGAACTTCGATTTGGACGTGATCACCACAGACTCAGTTACCGCGGCAACCCTTTCCTCGTTGGTTAAGGCTGGAGTTCTATACAAGAAGATGAACTCCACGCCGGTGGAAAAGGCGGCGCTCGAGGATGTGTCGGCGAACTCGGACGGTTCAAAGCTGCAAATGCATTTCAAAGCCGACGACAAGCAATTTCAGTCCCTGATCCATACACCGCTGTTCGCGGCGGTCTCGCGGTAAACAATAATCGAATTTAGGCCAAAGCTCCTTTACGGGAAGGCACGGCTTCAGCCGTGTCGTAAGTCTCGCAAAATGACTGCGGCTTTAGCCGCAGCGGGCTACCCTTCCGCTCTGCCCCACGCACCGCCGCCGGGGGTTTCAATCGCAATCACGTCGCCTTTTTTCGCCCGAATGCTGGATTTCGCCGCTATAGTCTCAATCCTCTTTCCGGATTTGTGAATCGCCGCTCCAGTCGCGCCCGGCTCTCCGCCTGCTAACCCATACGGCTGAAATTTTCTGCGATCACTCAGTAAGGTGACCTGCGCGTCGGCTAGCAATTCGATTTCGCGTATTAGCCCATCACCCCCACGGAACTTTCCCTTGCCTCCAGAATTTGGGCGATAAGAGTATCGTCGCACGCGAAATGGATACGCATATTCGAGCGCCTCAACTGGCGTGTTCAGCGAGTTCGTCATGTGCGTGTGCACGCCTGAGATTCCGTCAGCATTTGGCCGAGCACCCATCCCGCCAGCGATAGTTTCGTAGTAAGCAAAAGGCCGCTGCGTGCGCGGATCAACTCCGCCAATGGTTAGATTACTCATTGTTCCAGAGCTGGCGGCTGGAATGCGATTTGGAATGGCTTGCGCCAGAGCTCGCAACAACACATCAACAATGCGCTGCGAAGTTTCAACATTGCCTGCGGCAACTGCCGCGGGCGGGCTGGCGTTCACAATGCTTCGGTCCGGGGCGTGCACCGTGATCGGGCGCATCAGACCTGCATTGGCCGGAGCGTCTTCCGGTAAAAGGCAGCGAAACACGTAATAAGTTGCAGAGTATGTAATTGCAAACACCGCATTCATGCTGCTCGCTACCTGCGGGCCGGATCCTGAAAAATCAACTCGCGCAGACGCAGAATTTGGATCGAACTCAGCCGTGACTTCGATTCGGACGGGTGATTCGCCAAAGCCATCATTATCCAGAAAATCTTCGGCCGAGAATTGTCCGGCTGGCATTTGCGACAGTTCCACGCGCATCAGCCGCTCAGAATAATCGAGCAACTCCGCGCACAGACACTCAACTTTATCGACTCCAAGCCTCGTCAGTAATTCGTGCAGGCGCGTTTCCCCAACTCGGCAAGCGCCCATTTGTGCCGCGAGATCACCCTCTCGTTCTTCCGGCGTGCGCACGCTATTCAGAATTATGTTGAGTACCGATCTGTCTGTTTCGCCGGCGGAAACCAACTTCGTCGGCGGAATTAGCACGCCTTCTTCAGAGATTTCGCGGCACAAGCCCATCGATCCGGGATACTTACCGCCAACATCGGCGTGGTGCGCGCGTGAGGCGACGTAGAAAATCGGTGTCTTTCGCGGCTCAACGAATACCGGCATGACCATCGTGATGTCGGGAAGATGAGTTCCCCCGGCAAAGGGATCATTCAAAATCGCGATGTCACCCGATCCGAAAGTCAGAGCATTGACCGCAGCCCGCACCGACATCGGCATCGAGCCCAGGTGCACCGGCATATGATCACCCATCGCGATCGCTTGTCCCTGTCCATCAAAAACTGCGCAAGAGTAATCGCGGCGCTCTTTGATGTTGGGAGAAAAAGCTGTGCGCCGTAGCGACGCACCCATCTCCTCGGCTACAGAACGAGTCGCGCTCTTGAAAATTGCCAGCTCAATTGGATCGAATGCTTTCATCTTTCAATATCCGTGTGAGGCAACGTCCATGTGGGACGGGCGCGCTCGCCCGCCTTTTTCATAATTCAATTATTAAGTTCGAAAACGAATCTACACTGGCCTTGCATTCCGGCGCCACCACAGTGGTTGCGCTGTACTCATGCACGATCGCCGGCCCAATAAATGAATTTCCCGGCAATAACAGGCTTCGATCAAGCACTGGCGTTTGCAGCCACTCATTACCGAACATCACTTTTTTCTTCTTCAAGATCGCATATTTCGAATCCGATGTGCCTGGCGATCTCCTTGGAAATTCGATAGGCTCAGATGAAGCCACCATCCGCAGCCGGACATTCACCACTTCAACACGCCGGTTCTCATCAGCATGCCCGTAGCGCTTGCGATGCGCATCGTGAAATTTGGCGAGCATTTCTGGTCCTGCAGGCACGTTGATTTCATAGCCCTGGCCTGCATAACGAATATCGGCAGAACGGATCGCGGTCCCGATCAGTCCTTCTTTTGTAAACTCGGCCGCGCCGGCGGCTTCGAGTTTTACAAAGTGCGGGTCTAGCAAAGACAGAATCGCGGAGCCCGCCCCAAATACTAAAGTGGTTTCCAAGCTTTTCTCCGCGATCTGGGTTAAATCTCCGCGTTCTCTGCGGTAAAAAGCTTTTGACGTCAGAGATTGCAGAGTTGGCGCGGAGTTCGCAGAGAAACCCTTCTGAATCGAGCCAGAGTCCTCTCGTGTCGGGATCATCACGGTTCGCGAATAGTCGCGCACTACATCCGCCCCTAATATCCCTAGCGCAGACAACGCTCCCGGCATGGCCGGCACCATTACTCTCGGTATTCCCAGAGCCCGGGCAAGAGAACACGCGTGTAACGGCCCAGCGCCGCCGAAAGCAATCAGCGTGAACTCGCGAGGATCATGGCCGCGCTCAACGGAGATCAGCCGAATCGCCTTTTCCATCTCGGCTTCAGCCAATTGAATGATCCCGGTCGCGAATTGCTCGACCGACGGAATCGCTCCGCGCGCTTTCTCCATGAACTCGTTGGTCCGCGCCTGATCGAGGCGTGCCGTTCCAGCAAGTGCCAGTTCAGAATCCAATCGATTGAGCGCGAGGTTCGCGTCGGTAACCGTGGGCTGCTCGCCGCGACCGTAGCAGATCGGCCCGGGTTCCGCGCCGGCCGACTGCGGCCCGGTATGCAAAATTCCTCCACGGTCAAACCACGCCAGCGATCCCCCGCCGGCACCGACGGTGTGAATGTCGAGCATGGGGACGGAGATCGGAATTTCGGAGATGCGTGATTCGGTAGTGATTTGCAGACCGCGGGTGTCGATCAGCGCCACATCCGTCGAGGTTCCGCCCATGTCGAAGCTGATGATTTTTTCAAATCCCGCAAGCTTGGCGACGCGATGTGCGCCAATCACACCGCCAGCAGGTCCTGAGAGTACTGTCCGGACCGGTTCTTCTGCAGCGAGCTTCGCTGAAATAATCCCGCCTGAAGATTGCATGATGTAGAGCGAGCTCATGTTGTGACTCCCAGGGCGTGGACGCCCGGGGCTACATGGGATTGAGTGGCTCACGCCTTCGCTGATCGCATTTTCCAGGCGTTGCATATACGCCCCGGCTTTCGGTGCGAGATACGCGTTAACCATCACCGTCGCCGCACGTTCGTACTCGCGAAATTCAGGCAGGATTTTGTGCGAAATTGAAATAGGAAGCTCCGCCATATTCGGTCGGGCGTCTACGTCCGCCTTGCCCGGCTGCTGCAACGCCTTAGCCACGCGCCGTTCGTTTTCTGGATTCGCAAAGGAAAACAGCAGCGATATGGCGAGGCTCTCAGCCCCGCTGGCGAGAATCTTTTCGCGCAGCTCTACTAATTCTTTTTCGGTTGGCGCAAGCAGAATTTCCCCTTCGGCGCTGACCCGCTCCCGCACGCCGAAGCGCAACTCTTTCGGCACAATGCACGGAGCTGGAGTCGCCAACCAGTCATAGAGGTGTTGCCGAGCTTGTCGCCCGATTGCGATCGTGTCCTCGAATCCAGCGGTGGTTACAAACGCAACGCGGGCGCCTTTGCGTTCGAGCAGGGCATTGGTTCCAATCGTGGTACCGTGGCGGACTTCGACACTCGCATCTGCCGCAATGGTGCGAATTGCTTGGAGCACTGATCGTGTAGGATCACCCGGTGTTGAAGGGAGCTTGAGCACGGCTGGCCTGCCGTCTTTCAGATAAACGCAATCGGTGAACGTGCCGCCGGTGTCAATCGCAATCCGCATTCCAGCAAGTTTATGCCCGACAGGTGGAGAGCGGATGGGCAAAATCTGATTATCGAAAAGAGAAATTCAGGCAGCACGATTTATGTCGTCAGACAAGGCCGCGCTGGCTGCAATTGCCGCAGGACGTAACTCCAC
>Ga0134126_10010779_pt1 | contig 11512 bp, 1 predicted proteins | sample KB31752_FD_96881 | JGI IMG/M metagenome (GOLD analysis project Ga0134126, IMG submission 96881) | Terrestrial soil microbial communities with excess Nitrogen fertilizer from Kellogg Biological Station, Michigan, USA - KB3-175-2 | ecosystem: Environmental > Terrestrial > Soil > Unclassified ... | reverse complement strand
TTTTTTTTTTTTTTTTTTTTTTTTTTTTTTTTTTTTTTTTTTTTTTTTTTTTTTTTTTTTTTTTTTTTTTTTTTTTTTTTTTTTTTATTTTTTTTTTTTTTTTGTTTTTTTTGAAAGTATACTTTTTCCTATGTTTATTCTTATTGGTAATTATGGTTCTCGGCAACGAAAAATTCATGCGACTTTTCAGTTTTTTATGTTTACTATGGTAGGTTCGTTTTTTATGATGTTAGCTATTTTTCTTATTTATTTGCACGAAGGTTCTACAGATTTGCTTGTTCTCTATTATGCCGACTTTGGTTATAATGTTCAGTTGCTGTTTTGGCTGTGCTTTTTTGTTTCGTTAGCCGTCAAAGTTCCTCTATTTCCAGTTCATATTTGGTTACCAGAGGCCCATGTGGAAGCTCCTACTGTAGGTTCGGTGATTCTGGCTGGGGTGTTGTTAAAAATGGGTACTTATGGTATGTTTCGATTTGTTTGTCCTTTATTTTCCTTTGCAAATTATTTTTTAAATCCATTTGTATTTATTTTTTGTTTTCTTTCAATTTATTATATTTCTTTAGTTACTTTTTGTCAAATCGATTTAAAGAAGCTTATAGCTTATTCTTCTATAGCTCATATGGGTTACGTTACTATGGGTTTATTCACTTATAATTTTCAGGGGGTGCAAGGTAGCATATTTCTTATGATTAGTCATGGAGTTGTTTCGAGTTTATTGTTTTTTTTGGTAGGTATGCTATATGATCGTTACAAAACACGTATAGTGTTTTTTTATAAATCTATCCATAGTTATATGCCAATTTTTACTTTATTGTTTTTTTTTGCTACGTTAGCAAATATTGGTTTTCCAGGTACTGTTAGTTTTATAGGTGAATTTCTTTTGATGTTTTCTTTTATAGGCTCTAGTAAAATAGTTTTTTTTTTTAATGCTTTAGGTTTTTTTGTGAGTATTACTTATGCTTTCTGGCTATATAATAGAATTTCTTTTTTGTTACCGTTTTCTGTCTTTGTCTTCAGCGATCTTTCTAGAAGAGAATTTTTGGTTACTTTTCCTTTAATTGTTTGCATCTTTTTTTTAGGATTATTTCCATCTGTTTTGTTAGACTCAATGGAACCTTCTTCTTTAAATCTTTTGCATTTGAGTAATCTTTTAGTTAACGCCTTGTAAAATTTGTGTATGGATTCTCTTTCGCAAGGAAAGCTAGAACTTGTAAGAAATGGCTGAGTGGTCGAAAGCAGCTGCCTTGAAAGCAGTTATATGATTTTTTCGTATCGAGAGTTCGAATCTCTCTTTCTCCTTGTATTCTTAACTCAATTGGATAGAGTGGTAGCCTTCTAAGCTATAAGTTATAGGTTCAAGTCCTATAGAATAGACAAGGTCTCACAGTTCTAACCAAGTTTTTTATTATATAGATTTATTGGTTTTTGGTTTATGAGGTAGAGCAGAGGTAGCTCGTTGGGCTCATAACCCAAAGGTCGTAGGTTCGAATCCTACCCTCGCTAGTTTTTAAAATTGGTAGAAGTTAAAAGATAAAAATTTTTATGCTCTTGATTAGAATTATTTTAAATTCCATCCTAACTATTGTATTTAGGATCTCAGCTTTGTTATTTTCTATCGTTGAGCGTTTCGGTAATTTTACCTTTGTTCGTAAGCAATTTGAGTCTGTATTTTTTCGTTTTGGTTCCTTATCTAGAAATTTTTCTTTAGAGAACAGATATCTTATTAAAGTTAGTTTTTTCCTTTTTCGTTTGAATTTTGGTTCGGATAGGTTTTTTCGTTACTATACAGGTTTGTATGAATCTGTTGATCGTTCCAATTTAAATTCATCAGGTTTATTACAGAAGGAAAATGTTTTAAAACAAGTTGAAAATTTTTCTGTTAAAAAAAATTCATTTCAGGGTAAAAAGTCTTCTTCTGCTCAGAATCTCTCATTCTTTCATGGTAGGCAGAGTGCATTTCGGTATTTGGTTTCGGATTCTATGTTATCCTATAATAACGATATGAATAATGATTTTCTACGTTATTTGAAATTATTTCAGTCAAAGGAGGATAAAATTAAAGAGAAACTTGGTTATAAAAATAAGGTTTATGAAAATAAAATGCAGGATTTAGAGGAACAAAGGGAATTAATCAAAAATTTAAGAAGGAGTAAAAAAAAGAAGAAAACTAGTACAGAATTTTCAAAAAAGGTTAAAAAGTTTCCAATTAACGGAGGATTAAAAATTTTTCCAGCGTTGCGCAAAAAACGGGAAAACCCTGACCTTTATACTGTTGATCAAAGTTATTTACCTAGTGTTTATAACGTACCTCCTGCTCCTGTTGGCCCTTACGGGATTGATGTCTCCTTATATAATAGGGATTTGGCATCTAAGGATAGAAAAACTTTAGGTCGTAGATTGGGTTCTTTTGAAACCGTTAGTAGCACTGCTGTTAAAGGGTTGAGGGATTTTTCATCTAAAGTAGGGTATGTTAATTCTTCCCTTTTTGAATCTGAGGGTAGTGATAATGATATTAGTATTCCTCTAGATACATACCAGCTTGGTCGATTTTATATTGTGAATCCGTTTTTGGTAATTGGTTATTTGCTTTATTCAATACTTGAGTTACTTCTGCTTTTTTATTTTCTTGCTAAGGTTACAGGTAATCCTTTTGAACTTTTTTCTTTTTTTCTAAAGTATAATATGGCTTATTATTATCAGAATTTAGTGGCATTTCCATCTGTGAGTTTTATATTTGGTTCGTTGATTATTTGGTTTTGGGTTTTTGTAATTTTTTTGCTTCATATTCTTGAAATTATTGATGAAGATAAATTTGTGCCTTTTAATTTTTCTTGGTTCATGGTTTTTGTGCATCAGTTGCTTTATAATTTGATTGTTATTTCTGTTATATTTTTTTTCTGTTTTGAGTTTTATAACTTTTTAAATTTGTTATTTACTAGAATTTTGTTTTTGGGATCTGTTGGGCACCCTCAGTTTTTAAATATTTTTTACCTTTTTTTTTTAGATTTATATAGGATTTTAACTTCTTTCAACTATTTTTCATTTTTTTTGGAAAATTTTTTTTCTTTTCGTCCAAATATTATTACTTATGTTTTTAGTGATTTTATGCCATTCCCACTAAGAAAATCGTTTGTGCAGCCAGATTTTTTATTACGCTCGGGTTATTCCGTGCCTAATTTTTTTGTTTGGGTTTGTGCAAAATTGTTAGATTATTCTTATATCGGCGATTTGGGTATGTTAGAGCATACAGTTGTCTTTCGCCGTGAATTGATTCAAGATATAAGAAAATATAATTACTTAAGGTGGTATTGGACTCAACTCGAGTTAGTAGGGCAATTGTATTCTCGTGGTTATAATGGTCAAAACTATCGTTTGGATTTTCAGGTTTTAAAAAATGTAGGTATGTTAGCAGATAGTAAGAACAATCATTTTGATTGGCGATTAAAAGAAAAAATGCCACATTTTACCAGGCAATTAGTTCAAGTAAAACCTCAGGTGGTGCAGTCTTTAACCGCACATTTTTCCACAAATTTTGAACCTTCTTACTATTTGTATCCAGCTGTAAATTTAACAACTTTTTCAGCGTTTTATGGCCTACCTAAGGTTAAATCAGGGCTTCCTTCTGCTTCAGTTTATTCACTTGGTTTATTGTTTTCTGGTTTTGATAAAGTTAATTCTTTGAGTTTTCCTTTCAAGTTTATAGGGTTTGATTATAGTGCTTTTTATAATAGTAATTTTTTTGCTTCGCTTTATTCTAGATATAGAGTTGGGCAGCTTTTTCGGTCACTAGATTATCATACCCCAAAACTTTTTAATATTTCAAATGACTTAAGTTTGTATAGTGAGGACTTTTTTTACCCAGTATTAGCCCAATTTCGCCTGAAGGAAAAATTATTTCCTATTAATTTTTATCTTTTTAAGAAAAATTCTATATTTTCTAATTATAATTATACTATTTTTTCTGATCCTTATTTTTCGATTTATAAAAGTTTTTTTAACCCAAGCAGTTATTTTTACTTAGATTTAAAGGTTCAAAATTGGTTGGGTTTTATGAATGTTATGTGGAACCAACACTATCATTTTTTTTATAAACGTTCTTATAAATCGGATGGTAATGGTTCAATTTTTCGTTTTTCTGTAGGATCCTACAAGCTATTTATTGGTTCTTCTACTTTACAGCATTCCTACTTAGGGCAATATTTTTACAACTATTTACCTTGGCTTCAGTATAAATTTAAATGGCTATTGTATCCTTCCGCAACTTATAAGCGTTTTGATGCCCACCGAACAATTCAAAATAATTTTTCAAAGAAATTTTATTATTCTGCTTTATTGAAATTTTATCAAGTTCAATTATATAGGTGGCAATTAGCGGCTAAAAATTACCAATCGGGGGTTGTACAATCTCGGAATTTTTTGATGCATCTTTTGTTTTTAAAACAAGCGCAGTTAGAGACTATTTTAAATTTTCGAAGGGTTTTTACTAATACTAACGTCCCTTTGGTATTAAATGTGGCCCCAGTGGGACCTTCTTTGGATTTTACTAAAGCATTGGTTGGGACTTTTAACAGACCTTTTTTTGGACTAAGAGATCAGTTTATGTCCAGCGCAGTAAAAAACGAATTTACCCATTTACCTCAATGTAGCAAGGCTATAAGTAACTATTCTCCGCTATATGATTTTGGAACTACAGGTAATGTACCTAATAAATTAAATGTTTATTTGCCAATTTTGAATTTTAAGGATTTTAGAATTTTTCAATATGTGTTAGATTTGCGTCGTTATAATGCGCTGCAGTCCGTTTCTGTCCGTCTTTGGAATTTCGATCATTATTTACGGTATCTAGGGCCTTTAATGCATCGTTCGGATGTAACATCGTTATTTGGATTTTTTGCTCCATTTGAATATCGTAATCAGATCTTTGTTTCCAGATTGAGAAAAGATTCGATGCGTTTTTCGGTTTTTTTCCCAGTTAAAAGTTATGACGAAGTAAGAAGGTTACGTGCACGTTCCCCTGTAGCTAAGATTTTAAGGGGGCATTCTGTTGGTATAGATTCTACTTTTCGTAAATCGTTTTCTTCGCGTGTTATTTCACGCGGCTGGCAGATTGGTCAAGGATGGCTAAAATATGTGGTTCCACAGACCTTAAATTCTGCCAATCATCGTAAGCACACTCTTTTTAATTTTGGTATTTTTGGTATTGGCAGGTTACCAAGGTTATCTAGATCGTATTTTCATATGTTATTTTTTCGGAATAAAATTCAAGATTTTGTACAGTTAAAATCTTCTTTCATTAAATTACAGCTAATGGGCTTACCTTTTTTTTCAATATACTCAAGAAATCGTTCTTTTAATTTATTTTGGTCTTATTTTTTGATGTCTCAGTTTCAAGAAAGTTCTATTAGGTATATTTCTTTATTCCAATTTTCAAATTTTAATTCTTCCAGACAATTAGGGAAATTTTTAGTTTCCCAGCCTTCCTCTGGTTATATTTTTGGCTTGTCTACTAAAGTTTCTAGAGATCGTTGTTATATAAATCTTTGGAATCAGTATTACGCTTTTAATATTTATGATAAATTTTTGTTTTTCAATGACTACTTTCCTTTGAAAATGACTACCGGTTCATTAGGAATTGATAGGTCTTCTACTGGACTTACTTTTTCTATTTCTGATAAAATTTTTTCGTCTAAATCTTTTTCTAAATCTTATGAACCATTTACAGTACAGGACCAGCCATCGCCAGAAGTTCCAGTACAGTTTTTTTCTTTCAAGTCTACTTTGCATTGGTATTTTTATCCAATTGTTTATTTTTCATTTGTAGCTAAACCATTTTTTGGTGTATTTCAACTTAGTCTATCTACTAGTATTTCTTCATTAGATAATTTTTGTAGTTCGCGGTTTGAATATTATGCCAAATTTTTAAATTTTTTTTTTTTTAATAGCAATGCTACTAATTTAAAAAAAATTTCTTTTTCGGTTACTAAATATTTTGAATTCCCAAAAATTCTTACTAATAATTTTTTAATATTTGATAAATTATTTTTTGAGCCATTTACTTATTCAGTGCAGTCACCTTACCCTAGGATGGTCTATTATCTCAATAATCCTTTTTTAGTAGCTTTGAATTCACCTTTCTTTAGATTTAGTAACGATTTTTCTTTAATAGACAGTTTTTTAAACTTCGAATCGAATTTATTTGTTAGAACAAAGTCGTTGGATGGTTCCGGCAGGTTCACACGTCCAAAGGGCTTGTTAACACGCTTTGATCAAATTTTTACTTATAGAGAATTTGAGAAATTTCGAAAAGAGCATCATAGGCAACGTTTTCGTGGCGTTTTTCCTTACTGGGTCCAAAGAGCCAGTCGTAAGATCGGGCCGCGTTATTTGGGTAATTCTCATAAGCTCCATTTTATGGATGTGCCTAATTCACAATATTCTTTTAAGCATTTTTCCAAGGAATTTAAACCAACGAAATTTTCTTTGCTTCAGAAGTACATGAAAACTTCGGCGAAACCTGATAGGGGTTCTTTAGGTAAAAAATTTATAAGGGGATATTCTTATTATCGTAAATATGATAATGTTTCATTATTTATTCCTTATCAATATTCAAAGTGGTATTCCCAAAATCCTAGGTTAAATATGATAATTTCTAAGAGATTTGTTGATATTTATAGCAATAATCATTTCAGTGAATTGAAAGAATTTTATATACAGTCCCTTATCTTGTTGAAACGCAAAATTATGTTTGACGTTTTTTCGCTTAATTTGTCTGCCCAGCGTAGTCATGTGTTATATTTTTCTGTTATAGCTTCACCATTGAGCCCTTCTTTAGATTTAAACACTGGGTTTCTAAAACGTCTAGCCCCTGTAGTGGCTAATGGTTTTTTAGATCGGTTGGTAGTTCTGTTTTCCGAATCTTTGTTAGTTTTTTATTTTTTAATTTCTGATTTCTCAAAGTCATCAATCTTACCATCTTCAAATTTTTTGGCTTATCTGATTTCGCTTCGTAGTGCTTCTGTCACCGATTTGTTTTTGTCATCAAGTTATATTAGGCTTTTATATAACCCATTAATTGCAAAATATTTGCATAAATCTGATTTTATAGATTCTTCTATTAATAATAATGGCTATTTGGAGAAATTTTCAGAAAAATTAGCTGTGAAAAGAATATTTTCTTACATGTCTCTACGTGGTCGATCGGGGGGTCATCCTTTAGGTTTTTATAATTTTGGGTTCAGAGGGGAATATGCTCAATTTTTTGATGGTAAATTTCGTCGATATTCCTTAGTTAATTTTTACAGACAGCAGCTAGGTTTGAGGAAATTTAAGGCGGTAGGTCGTCGCTTAGATAATATTTATTTAAATAATGTTTTCGTTGATTCTGATCAAACTTTGTTACGAGGTACTGACGGTTATGCTGTGACAAAGAGAAGAGCCTGGCGTTATTTACCATTTCGTATTGTATCTCCTATGCCTCCGTTTTCTAAAAAGGTTTCTTCTTTGTCATCAGTTGCAAGGTTAAATCATGAACATTTGTTTTCTTTTTTGCGATTGGTAAAAAATTCTTCTGATAATTATGTCACATTACCAGTAAAACTCAGGTTATTTTTGTTTAAGCATGGTTTTTTAATTAATGAACCTAGATCTTCTTTTAGTCAGAATTTAACTTCTTTTTTTTCCGATTCAGCTACTGTTGATAATAAAGGTGGCAGTTCTTTATTTAATAAGCAATTACCTTCCTACTCCAATTTTCTTGCGTTTGCTTATGATTCCGAAAAAAAGTTAATGAATTTGTCGTTTTTTTCGAATGAATATAATCGTAATGTATATCATCAATCTAAGTCGATTAATAGGCGTTGGAAAGAATTTCGAATAAATCCTTATCATTCTAGTGGATGGCAAAATTTTTTACATAAGATCAATGAATTCGATCTTATGGGAACGAGAAGGTATAAATTGAATTCAAGTAATGATTTTGCTCTTTTTTCTTCGCAACAAATTTTAAAAAATTTTTCCTTGAGACATATTCTTTTGTCTCAATTGTCTTCGAATGATTTAACTGGTTTGGGTCGTTTTCCATTAAAAGCAACTAGGGTTAGCTCCGCTTTTTTAGATTATTATAATTTTAATAGACATGTGTTTGATGAGGTTTTTGATTTTGGACATAATCGATATTCAATAAATCAATTATTTTCGCTTTATTCTGAACGTGCAAAGCATATTATAGGTTCTCGGCTTCAGTCCAGAGCAGTTCATTTTTCCAGTGTTTTTAGACTGCCTTTTTTGCTTTATGGTTCTTCTTTGCCTTTAGATAGCTCTGGATTTTTGAAGCAAAGCTTTGGGTCGTTGTATCGTTTTTATGGACGTTGTTTAATTTATGATATTGGGTCTAATTTTTTTTTTCCTTTTGATAGTAAAGTACATCCTTGGCTAAGCACAAACTTGGATAAACCAAATGTTGAGCGTTTTTGGGCTCGACGCTCTATGGCAAATAGTGTTTTTCTTTTTAGTCCCGAGTTTGTTAAGGACTTTAAATCCTTGTCCTTGTCCAAGAGACTATCGCGGGTTTTCTATGGTCATCGCCTTTCTTTTGTTGGTACAGTTAAAGGTTATACATCATATTTAAAGAATAAATCTTCCTTTGATATCTTTTTCGAAGGAAATGCGCCTGTATCAATGACTTTGTTTAGCCCTTCTTCAGTCTGGTTTAAAGCTAGTAACTTTTATACGGATTTGAATAGTTTTTTTTATTCAGATCTTATGGACAGGGCACGTACACATTACTCTAAACAATCTTTATTAGATTTTTATTACGTTGCACCAGAAATGAAGCATACTACTGTTCGTGGGTTTACTTTTTTAAGGTCTAAGCATGTGCTACAACCATTAAAATTAGAACATATTTCACATAAAAAGTCAAAACGTTCAGGCGAATTATACTTTCCACTTGATTTTTCTAAAAGATCCGATATTATTTTTCGTAGTAATTATATTCATTCAACAGATATTCGACCTTCTCGGCGCGTGAAAAATTTGATGATATTGACTCAGCAATTTTTGCCCTATGCCCGTTTTGTCATGCATTCTCGACTACGAGATCAAAGGGATGCTTCTCGACCTAAATGGCTTGTCAACTGGCGAAATGCACTTACAGGGACCATAGTTTATTCACCTTATAAGCAATCTTATCGGCTTACCAATTCTCAGACTTCCTTTGATTATAATGGCTACAAGCAGCGTTATAATATAGGTTTGTTATTTAGAGGTTTATTATTTGAGAGTGATCTAGGCCTGTTCCGGGTTAGAAAGAGCAATCCATCTTTTTTTTCTTTTCCCTTCAATGAAAACTTTAATTTTCTTTCTTATAAAAGTTTTTTATTTAATAATGCTAATGGTGACTCATTTATTCCGCGAAATTCCTCTTTTGTTTCAATTGCTCCACTATCTAGTAGTGATCGTGATTTATCTTTTTTCCGTTTGTTGTTTAGTGGGGACTTTTTTTGGTTTTTTTGTAAATTTTTTTACAGATTAAGTTTCCACTATATTTTTATCCTCTTTGTCGATTTGTATTTGAATTTTGTGTTTACTCTATTTGTTCTAGTCGCTTGGCTCTATAAGTTTGATTTTTCTAATTATTTTACGTTTAATTTTTTGAATTCATCTTTTGGAATTACGGAAAGATCTTTTTTTGGGTTTTGGCTTTTTCATTTAGGTATTTTTCGGAATTATTTACAATTTTTATGGTTTTTTAAGTTGCGTTTTCTTTTGTTTAATCTGGATTATTTCAATTATTATTTTTTTCTTATTTTTCTATTTTTATATTTCCGTGGAGCTTCGGACCTTAATCTTAAAAAAGATCCTTCTTCTTTTTTCCCTTATATTTGGAGGGTTTCAGACGAGCTTAAGCGACCTTATAATTTTAATAATATTTTTTTACATTCTAATTTTAATAGAATATTAGAAAATAATAAATATAATGAGGACGAGTGGTTCGCACATATGCTTAAGGATGTTTTGAATGAATTTCAACACGATTCTCTGAAGGCATCGACTACTTCTTCAGGATCACTTCGGTTTAATTGGCCTTTTTTAGATGTAAAAAAACAAGTTTTTGTCACTAGTCCTAAACTAAATATATATGATTCAACTGACATTGAATTTTTGTTGAAAACGTCTCAGCCGAGTTCAAGGTCTTTAAAAAAGAAGCTTGCAGTGCTTCCTGGTATTGCCGAATTGCGGAAGAAACAAAAACAAGCTAAGGTTTCTATCAAAAAGGGAGCTAATGAAGAGCAAATTCTTTTAGAGATTAGAGAAAGAGAAGGTGAGCCATCTAAAGGTTTTTTTGAAGTTAAACGAAAAAAGAAAGAGCCTTTTAATCGTAAATCTCCTGAGACTTTTGTTTCTTTTTTGAGGCTCGCTAGTCGTGCGCAACCTTTTGTTTTTATGTATCCAACTGATAAATTGTTAGAGGCCTCTAATACATTTGACTATGGTTCTGGGCCTTTTTCTTCTGGTGCTCAAGAGCAATATTTTGATGGTTTTGTGAGCAAAGCACAAGAGCAAAATCGTCTACGTGAGCAGAAGACTGTTTTGCCGGCCTGGTTGGATGGGGGGGAACCTGGTGGGGAAGGTTATATTTTGGGATTGCCCGAGTCAAGTTCTAGAATACATTATGTTATGGATGTTCCTTCTGATGGTCGTCTTGGTTCCAATTTTTCTAGGACCTTTTCGAAATTTTATACTCGTCAATCTTTATGGAAAGTGAAGGATTCCAGCTATTTCATTTTTAATAGTGATTTTTTGCCAGATACTTTTGATGAATTTTTACGATTTTTTTCAAGGAAGCTTCATATTTCGTATAAGGTGAATTTGACTAAGGATTCTTTGTTTGTAGACCCAGGTTATGTAAAGTTACTTTTGTTGTTCAATAGGATAAAAAGGTTGTCAATAGCATCGCACAGAGTCAATTCGAGGTATCAGTGGTCTAAGTATTCCTTTGATGATGGTTATGGATTATTTAAGCCAGCGACTTTTCCAATTGCAAGGACTGAAACGTCCACGTTAGTCAATCTGGATAATCTTAAATTTTGGTCTTATGTGGCGGGTAGTAGTTCAAATAGTTTTCCATGGTCTGGTCCTCCGGGTGAGAAAAGTGGGTTCTGGTTCTTTTTGGTTAATTTTTTTAATGTCGCATATATTTACGGGGCTTTTTTTTTGTATTTATTGTTTTTGATCTTTGTTTTTTGTTTATTTTTTTTGTTTATTTTTTTTTTCGTAGACTATTTGTTATTATTATGAGTTTTAACGAACAGCGTTGATTATTTAAATTAAATTATTTTATGTTGTTTTTTCTTTCTTTTTTGTTTTTGTTAAGTTTTTTTTTTTTTTATTTTTTTTTTTGTTTTTTTTTTTTTTTTTTTTTTTTTTTTTTTTTTTTTTTTTTTTTTTTTTTTTTTTTTTTTTTTTTTTTTTTTTTTTTTTTTTTATTTTTTTTGAATTTTTTTGAATTTTT
>Ga0134126_10010778_pt1 | contig 11513 bp, 10 predicted proteins | sample KB31752_FD_96881 | JGI IMG/M metagenome (GOLD analysis project Ga0134126, IMG submission 96881) | Terrestrial soil microbial communities with excess Nitrogen fertilizer from Kellogg Biological Station, Michigan, USA - KB3-175-2 | ecosystem: Environmental > Terrestrial > Soil > Unclassified ... | reverse complement strand
GTGGAGGTGCCGAACGTGGACGACGCGCTCGTCCGCTACTACCAGGTGGACGCCTTCGACCGCTTCTACTGGCAGAAGGCGCACTACTTCAACTACTCGCACCAGACCATGGAGCTCGTGATGCGGCGGGCCGGCTTCAGCGAGGTGCAGACGATCCCCGAGCAGCGCTACGACATCTCCAACCACGTGCACTGGCTGCTCACCGGCAAGCCCGGCGGCAAGGGCCGCTACACGGACCTGTTCGACGAGCGCCTCAACGCGGAGTACGCGCGCTGCCTGCGCGAGCAGTGGTACTGCGACACGGTGTTCGCGGTGGCGACCGCCTAGACGCGCTCGGAGACCTCGACGGCGGGATTCCCCGCCAGGACCGTCCCCGGCTCGTAGACGCCCGGCCGCACCACCGAGCCCGCGGCGACCACACAGCCCGACTTGATGTGCGCGCCGCCGAGCACCACCGCGTTGGCCGCGATCCAGACGTCGTCCTCAATCACGATGTCCGCGCACTCGTGCCCCTGGTCGAGGATGCGCCTCGAGGCGTCCTTCCAGGCGTGGTTGCAGTTGCGCAGCACCACGTTGGGCCCCGACAGGAACGCCTTGCCGATCCGAATGCGTCCACGCGGGCCGGCGTTGATCTGCACGTTGTCGTTGATCGATGCCTCGTCGCCGATCTCCACCGTGCTCTCGCCCATCGCGTACAGGCGCAGATCGGCCATGAAGCCCACGTCCTTGCCGAGGCGAATGTTCTCAAAGCCCCACACGACCGCCCCCGGCCCCACGCTGAGGCCCGAGCCGCACTCCGCGACCAAGCCGGGCAGCGCCGCGCACCGCAGCCTCGTGCCGGGACCGGACACCGAGTTGCGCGTGAGCAGGTAGACCACGAGCCGCAGCGCGCGCCCCGGGTCGCGCAGGAGCGTGACGATTGCTGACCTCATCGCGCGCACAGTAACGACCGGCGCCCGGGAGTCAGCGGCGGGCGAGGAAGCCGCGAGCCAGGTTCCGGAAGAACAGGCGCTCGTCCGGGCGCAGCCAGACGAAGTAGAAGGCCGCCCAGTACGCCAGGGCGGCGAGGGCCCCGGTGACGAGCAGCACCGGCGCCGGCGAGAGATCCACGAGCCGGTTCAGCGCGATCAGGGCCACCGCCAGCAGGGCTGCAGTGGAATACGTCGGCAGCCACGCCTCGCGGACGAACGCGCGCAGGCCGACCGGGAACGCGTCGAGCACGTAGTACATGAACAGGGGGAAGCCGACCGCGTACGCGGCGGTGGTCCCGATGACCACGCCGTTCAGGCCCCACATCGAGGTGAACCAGATCGACAGGCCGAGGTTCACGGCCGCGACGAGCCACGAGTAGGTCACCTGCGCCCGCGTGCGCCCCGCGGCCCACAGCATCGAGCCCGCGACCCCGAGGTTGGCCCCCAGCAGCCACGAGCCGACGAAGATCGTGAGAGCGGTGGCCGCCGGCGTGTAGCGAGAGCCGAGCCAGACCTCGATGATGTCGTGCGAGAGCACCATGAACGTGACGGTGATCGGCAGGGTCGCGGCGAGCACGTAGCGCGTGCCGCGCAGCAGCATCTCGCGCAGCCGGGAATGGTCGCCCTCCGCCACGTAACGGGAGGAGCTCGGCAGCACCGTGACCACGAGCGTGCCCTGAAGCATGCGGATGACCTGCTGCGGCCGGACCGCCGCCTCGTAGAGCCCGACCGTCGCGACCGAGCGGAACGCGGCCAGCACCGTGCGGTCGATCGAGTAGATCACGATGTCGGTCACGGCCGAGAGGAAGACAGCGCCGGAGAAGCTCAGGTAGTGGCGGACGTAGGCGCGGCTGGTGGTCTCGCGGCGGACCCGGAAGCGCAACGTCTGGCGCAGGAACGGACGCAGCGCCACCAGGCCGGTGATCAGCGGGATCGACCCGCCCACCGTGATGACGATCCACAGCGGCGCCTCGACGGCGAGCACGAGCACGAGCATCAGCGCGGCGAAGACCGTGTAGGCGATCGTGTCGATCACCGCCGCGAGAGCGAACCGCTGGGTGGCGTGGAAGACGTTCTGAAAGACCGTCAGCGGCCAGCCCACGAACGTCACGAGAGCGAGGCCGGCCATGCCGAGCCGCGCCTCGTCACGGAGGTCGCGCGGCACGTGGAAGACCCCGAGGATGGCGTTGCCCAGGCCGGCGATCACGAGCGCCGCCAGCGCCCCCACCGCGACATACGCGAACACGGTCGTCGTGAATGCCCGGTCGCGCTCCTCCTGGGTGTGGGACCTCGCGATCTCGCGCACGGCGGCGGACTCGATGCTCCCCTGGACGAACAGCACGTAGCCCGCGAACGACAGGGTGAGCCCGTAGACGCCGAACTTGGACAGCGAGTAGGTGCGCCCGATCACCGTGGCCACTCCCACGAGCGAAAGCAGCGAGACGATCCGCGACGCCTGGATCGCGATCGTGCCCGTGGCGATCCGGTGCTGTTCTGAGACTGGTGCTTCTGCCTGCTCGGTGCTCACCGGGTGGTCACGCCGGCGAGCCGGCGCGCAGCCGCGCGCAGATGCGGGGCCACTCCCGCCCGAGCTCTTCCAGGTCGTCCACGACCGGGAACGCCTCGCCCGCGAAGGGGTCGGCCACGTCGGCGGGACGGCGGCCGATGAAGTGCACGCCCGCCTCGCGCGCGCCCTCGAGGTCGGTGGTCGCGTCGCCTATGAACACCGCCTCGTGCGGCTCGGTGCCCGTCTCGTCGAGTATCCGCCGCGCGATGTCGGCCTTCAGCGCGGGCGTGCCGTAGACGCCGGTGAAGAAGCGCTCGAGCCCGCGCTCGCGCACGATGTGGCGCAGCTCCTCCTCGGGCGTGCCCGAGGCCACGTAGAGCGCCTGCGTCCGGTGGCGACGCTGCAGGAACTGGCGCGCGCCCGGCACGAAGTCGCACGCGAGCACCTCCTCGAGCGCGATCCTCGAGAACTCCTCGCCCAGGCGGTCCATCTCGGCGTCATCGAGCGGCCGGCCGAGGATGTCCCGGTAGATCAGCCTGAACTTCTCGTAGCGGGACACGCCGGCGAGGCTGAGGTGCAGGTCGACGATCGCGTCCACGTGCTCGCCGTGCTCCTCGAACAGGAGGGCGAAGGCGCGCGTCTTGATGTCGGCCGACTCGAGGACGACGCCGTCGAAGTCGAAGATGATCACCCGCGGCTCGGCGCTCACGCCCTCACCTGCCGCTCGGACTCGTCGAGCTCGTGGAGGCAGTCCACCAATCCCTGGCCCATGTCCGTGTAGTAGTTGCTCACGAGCTTGCGCGCGGGCCGCGGCCGGAACGTGTAAGGCGTGATCGAGTAGTGGGCCGACGACGGCCCCTCATCGGCCGTTGGCGGCTGCAGGTCGATCGCCACGTCCGGCCCCACGATCTCGCGGATCAGCGCGAGCAGGTCGTGGAAGCGCATCGGATGGTGGCCGGTGAGCACCACCTGCTGATCGGCGAACTCGTCGGCCAGGATCTCCACGCTGAGCCGCGCGGCGTCCTCGACGTGGATGTACTCGCGCAGCTCCTCGCCGGTGCCGTGCGCGCTGATCCGCCGCTCGCGCAGAGCCTGGCGCAGGTAGCGGTTCACGCTGTTGGTCTCGAGCGCGCGGCGGCCGTAGAGCGTGCCGTAGCGGAGCACCGTGTAGGGCGGGGTGCCGAACTCGCGCCGGTACTCCTCGATGTAGAGCTCGCAGGCCTGCTTGGAGACGCGGTAGAACGAGCCCGCCTCGCTGGCCACGTAGATGCTCGAGGCGAACACGTAGCGCTTGATGCCGGCGCGCCGGGCGGCCTCCAGCACGTTGGCGTTGCCGGCCACGTTGATGCGCACGGTCTCGAGCGGCTTGCTGCGCGACTCGTCGATGTCGGCGAGGCCCGCGAAGTTGTAGACCACGTCCTGGCCCTCCACGGCGGCCACCACGCCGTCGAGCTGGGTGATGTCGCCGGTGAGCATGCGCTGGTCGTCGCGCAGCCAGGGCGACTCCGCGGCGTCGAAGATCGTCACCTCGTGGCCGGCCTCCGTGAGCGCGTCCGCCACGTGGCTGCCCACGAATCCGGAGCCGCCGAGCACGAGCGCCCTCACGAGAGCTTCTCCAGCAGGTTGCGCACGGCCTCCTGCTCCATCAGCGCGCGGGCCTCGCGTGCGTAGGAGCCGGCGTGCGGAGTGAGCAGCACGTTCGGCAGCTCGGTGAGGGGTCCCTCGTAGGGCTCCTTCGCGAACACGTCGAGGTAGGCGCCGGCGAGGTGGCCCTCCGTGAGCGCCTCGTGGAGGGCCTCCTCGTCCACGAGCCCGCCGCGCGCCGCGTTGACGAGCACCGCGCCCGGCTTCATCGCCGCGAGCTCGTCCCGTCCGATCAGCTGGCCGCCGCCGGAGACGTGCAGCGTGACCACGTCCGACCGCGATAGGAGCTCGTCGAGGGTGACCTGCTCGCCCGCGAAGTCCTCGACCTGCACGACGTCGTGGCCCAAGAGCCGCGGCTCGAACGGCGCGAGCAGCGCCGCGACGCGGTGCCCCACACGGCCGAGACCCACGATGCCCACGGTCTTCCCGCGCAGCAGCGCGCCCATCTTGCGCGTCCAGCGCCTGGCGCGCAGCTCCGCGTCCATCTCGCTCAGGTGCCGCAGCGCAGACAGCATGCCGCCGAGCGCCAGCTCCGCCGCGGCGTCGGTCACGGCGTCGGGCGTGTTGCACACCGCGATGCCCCGCCGCTCGGCGGCCGCCAGGTCGACGTTGTCCATGCCCACACCAACCCGGGAGATCACGCGAAGGCGCGTGCACTGCTCGAAGACCGCCTCCGTCAGTGGCTCCGTGCCTGCGATCACGCCGTCCGCATCGCGCACCAGCTCGGCCACCTCGTCCTCGCTGAGCTTGCGCCCGTGCGGGTTCTCGAGGATCTCCACGCCGGCCGAGCGCAGCTCGTCGAGCGGCTCCGGCCCGGCCGCCCCAAAGGATGAAACGGAGAGAGCGACCCTGGCCTTCGACCCGCCGTCAGCGGACGAGCTCATCGTCCTCGGCCAGCTCGGCGTCCGTGGCGGCCTCGAAGCCGTGCTCGCGCAGCCAAAACTCCACCGCCGGGAGCTGCCACGGGTAGTCGATGTCGCAGCCGCCCCAGGACTCGATCGGCGCGATCTTCCGGCCCATCCAGCGCTGCGGCAGGATGCCGAAGTTCGGCTCGAGGCAGTACGGGCGCACGATCGACACGCCCATGTCCGCGTACCAGACGTCGCCCTGGGAGTCGCGATCGCACGACAGCGTGGCGGGATCGCCGAACGTCTCGAAGGGGACGAAGGGCTGGAGCGTGCCGTCGTCGTCCAGGCGGCGGGCGCGCAGCGGGCTCCACATGTTGTAGCGGGACACCGTGACCGCGGAGTCGAGCGTGTCGTCGGCCCGCAGCTTCTCGATCCCCTCGTCGATCAGCGCGGCGGTGATGGTCGCCGCGTTGGCGAACAGCAGCACCAGCAGCTCCACCTCCTCGCCCTCCCCGGCGAGTCGCTCGCGGATCACGTCCGAGCCGTGGCGGTAGGCGTCCTCGCCGAGAGCCTCGTCGGTGCAGAGCTCGGGCGGGCGGCGGATCGCCTCCGCGCCGTACTTCGCGCCCAGCTCCATGATCTCGTCCGAGTCGCTCGACACGTAGATCCGGTCGACGAAGCGGCTGTCGCGCGCCGCGATCAGCGGATAGACCATGAGCGGCCGTCCGAGCACGGGCAACATGTTCTTGCCGGGCAGGCCGCTGGAGTTGGCCCGCCCGAGCATCAGGGCGCAGATCATCCGGCCGGCACCAGCCTCTCGAGCTCGCCGGGGTCGCGGAGATCGACGTTCAGCCCGGACGGCCAGGCGTAGGGAAGATCGGCGCACACGAGTGGCGCGTGCGTCGATGAAGGGTCCCGCTCGAGCACGAACGTCGCAAAGCAGATCTCGCCTTGCACCCCGGTAACGGTATCCGATGGCCTCCCCAGATAGCCCTGGCTGAGGATCGCGCCCGGCTCGAGCGCCAGCAGGCTCCGCGCGAAGCCCTCCCACTCCAGGCAGAGGTAGGGAACGGTGGTCTCCCCGTCCCATTCGCCGCTCAGGGCGAGGCGTTGCTCGCCCCGTTGCGGCTCGATCAGCAGGCGAACGTCGAAGAACAGGCGGCCACCGCAAACGCGCCACATCTCGCCGAGAGCGCGCTCCCAGCGCGGCTCCCAGTGCAGCCAGCCGAGCGCCTGCACCGCGTCGAACTCGCCGTCGCCGAACGGAAGCCCGCCGGCGGCGTCGGCCACCTCGAAGCGGCAGTCGGGATGGAGGCGGCGCGCTGCCTCGACGAGCGGCTCGGAGACGTCCACGCCGGCGTATGTCAGATCCCGGTTCCAGTGCCGCCAGATCGCGGCGAAGCCCCCCGCGGCGCAGCCCACGTCGAGCACGCTGCCCGACTCGCCCGCGAGCCAGGGGATGAAGCGGCGCTCCGAGGGGTAGAGCTCGTCCGGGCCGTCGCGGTGGCCCGTGTAGAACTCGACGAGGTCGGGGTGCTCGGTCCAGCTCACTGCGCGAGCGCCTGGTCGAGCGCGTCGGCGAACGCGGACATCAGCGCCGGCGGACCGAGCGTGACCCGGACGAACTCGCGCAGGCAGGGCGCCCCGAACGGGCCCTTCACGAGGTAGCCGCGCCGCTCGAGCGCGGCCACCAGCGCGGCCGGATCCATGCGCTGCGCCACGCGGATCGGCAGGAAGTTGGTCGGGCAGGCGATCGGCTCGAGCCCGGCCGCGCGGGCGCGCTCGACCAGCAGCTCTCGCCCGGCGTCGACCTCCGACACGTAGTCGGCGGCGACCTCCGGGTGGGCGAGCAGGACGCGAAGGCAGTGGGCCGACAGGGCCGTGATGTCGTAGACCGAGCGCACCTTGTAGAGCGTGCGGACGATCTCCGGGTCGGCCGCGGCGAAGCCGACGCGGGCGCCGGCCAGGCCCCACGCCTTCGAGAAGGTGCGCGTGACCACGAGGTTGGGCCGCTCGTGCGGCAGCAGCGTGGCGGCGGCGAACGGGAAGTAGGCCTCGTCCACCAGGACCAGCGCCTCGGAGTCGGCAGCGCGATCGATCACCGCCTCGAGAAGGTCAGGCGACAGCACCGTCCCCGTGGGCTGGTTCGGGCTCGCGAGCAGCACGAGCCGCGTGTCGGGCGTGACGGCCTCCAGCAGCCGCTCCGGCTGAAGGGTGAGGTCGTCGTCGATCGGCACGCCCACCGGCTCGGCCTCGAACATCCGCGCGTACACCTCGTACATCGCGTAGGTGGGCGACAGCATCACCACGCGGTCGCCCGGCCGGACGTAGCACTGGTGGATCGCCTTGAACGCCGCGTCCGAGCCGGAGGTGAGCAGCAGGCGCTCGCGCGGCAGGCCGAGCGCGGCGCCGAGGTCCGCGTAGGCGTCGTCGAGCACCGGGTAGCCCGTGAGCAGGTCGCTCGAGATGCCCGCCTTCAACTCCTCGAGCACGGCGTCGGGCAGCGGGCTGAGCCGCTCGTTGCGGTCGAGCGGCACGAGACCGCCGCGCTCGTTGCCCGCCTCGCTCAAGCGCTCGATCGCCTCGACGCCGGGCGCCGGCTTCGGCACGCGTGCACCGGTGACGCTCACCGGGCGGCCGCGACGGCGGTCGGTGTGCGGTCGAAGGTCTTGCGCATCCACAGCTCCAGGTTCAGCCACTGCCAGATCGCCATGTAGTGATTGGCATGCCCGGCGGCGTGCTCGTCGAACACGCGCAGCACCTCGGCCTGATCGAGCAGGCCGCGGTCGCGCAGCTCGGGCGACGCGAGCACGTCGCGCACCGCGTCGTGGTTGGCCCCGCGGAACCAGCGCTCGGTGGGAGCCACGAGGCCCTGCTTGTCGCGGCGCAGGCGCACCTCGTCGGGAAGGATGCCCGCCATGCCCTCGCGGATCGCCCATTTCCCGAGGCCGCCGCGGATCTTGAAGCGGCTCGGCAGCGAGAACGCGTACTCCACGAGGCGGTAGTCGAGGAAGGGCGAGCGCGACTCGATCGAGAACGCCATCGAGTTGCGGTCCTCGGGCCGCAGGGTGGCGGGCACGGTCTCGTAGGTCAGCTCCTGGTAGAGGCGGCTCGTGAGCAGGTCGCGTCCGGCGAAGGGGTCGGGGCGCTCGGGCACGGCGGCTGCCGCGCGCACGTCGTCACCCACCGCGGCGTCGTACTGCGTGAGCGAGTCGGCCGGGCCGAGCGCGCCGCGCTCGAGCGCCCCGATCCGCTCGAGCGTGCGCGGGTACTCGGCGGGATCGCGGCCGTGGTTCTCGAGCCAGGCGCCCATCTCCGCCTCGAACGCATCGCGGTCACGCCGCTCGAGGTCGGCCAGGTTGTACATGTAGTGGTCCCAGTAGCCGGCGAACAGCTCGTCGCCCACGTGGCCGTTGAGGATCACCGGGAAGCCCTGGTCGGCCACCTGCTCCATTACGAGCCAGTGGGCGAACCAGGTGGCGGTGCAGATCGGCTCGTCGCCCGCGTCGAGCATGCGGTCGAGCGTGTCGAGCAGCGCGCCGCTGCGCGGGTGGATCATGCGCCCGTCGGCGCCCGCGTGGCGGACCGTGGCCTCGATGTAGCGGCCCTCGTCGAAGCCGTCCTCGTCGAAGCGGGCGGAGAAGGTGGTCACCGGCTGGTCAGAGAGGTGCGCGGCCATGCAGGTGACCGACGAGGAGTCGAGCCCGCCGGAGAGCAGCGTGGCGACGGGCACGTCGGCGCGCAGGCGCACCCGCACCGCGTCGGCGAACAGCTCGCGGAAGCGCTCGAGCGCCTCGCCGTCGGACAGCTCCGAAAGCCTCGATCCGTCGAGCGCCCAGAAGCGCTCCTCCCTGATCCCCCCCTCGGGCGACACCACCCAGTAGGTGGCGGCCGGGAGCTGCTCGATGCCGTCGAAGAACGTGTCGCGGTGGCCGTCGACCCAGCGGTAGTGACGGGCCGCGTAGTTGTAGACCGTCCGCAGGTTGGGCCGGCGCGGCACGTCGGGATGGGCGAGCAGCGCCTTCACCTCGGAGGCGAACGCGATCCCGTCGTCGAGCCGCGCCACGTACAGCGGCTTCACCCCGAAGCGGTCGCGCGAGAGCACGAGCTCGCCGCTGTGGCGGTCGAACAGCGCGATCGCCCACATGCCGTTGAAGCGCGCGAAGCAGTCCGTTCCCCACTCCGCGTAGGCGTGAAGGATCACCTCCGTGTCGCAGCCCGAGCGGAACTCGTGGCCACGGCCGCGCAGCTCCTCGCGCAGCTCGAGGTAGTTGTAGACCTCGCCGTTGTAGGCGAGCCAGAGGTCGCCGCTCGCGTCGGTCATCGGCTGGTGGCCGGCGGGCGAGAGGTCGAGGATCTTCAGGCGGCGGTTGCCGAGCGCGGTCTTCGCGACGGCGTCGCCGGCCTCCCCCTCGCGGCCCCAGGCGAGCGCCTCCTCACCCGGCGTGAACGCCGCGAAGCCGAAGTCGTCCGGCCCGCGGTGCGCCAGCGACTGCGTCATGCCCTCGACGAGCGCCGCGCGGAAGCGCGCGCCGCCGGAGGCATGGATGCCGGCGATGCCGCACATGGGGACCTACGCGCCCAGCGAGGCGAACGCCTCGCACAGCTCGGCGATCTCGCCCAGGCGGGTCTCGAGCGCCGGCACGTCGAAAGGCCCGGGAGTCTCGAGCAGCGTGCGCACCTGCGAGTGCACGAGACCGCAGACCATGATCCGGTAGGCGCCCGCCTCGCTGCCGCGCGCCTGCTCGAGCTGCTCGAGCGCCATGCCCACGCCGTCGAGCGCGGGGTCGATGGCGAGCACCGCCGGGCCGTCGTCCCAGAACGAGCCCTTGCCGTCGGGCGCGTCCGGCAGCTTCGCCTCGTCGCCGCCGCCCGGCGGCGAGGTCTTCTGCGACCAGAAGCGCACGTCGCCGTCGCCCATCAGCTCGATCTCCTCCTGGGCGGCGCCCACGCGGCGCTCGGAGGTGTCGTAGTGGGTGCCGCGCTCGAGCGCCTGGGCGCCCTCGAACCCGAGCTCCTCGAGCCGCAGCCGCACGTCGTCCACCTTGTAGCGCTGGAGCACCGGCACGAACCAGTCGTCGATCCACTCGGCGATCCGCCGCACGGGCACGTTCTGCAGCCGGAGCTGGGCGATGCACTCCGACACGTGGATCTCGCCCTCGCGCAGCCGGTCGCGCACCCAGTCGACCATGTGCCAGTAGATGCCGCCCGAGCCGTAGAGGTAGAGCCACATCCAGCCGCCCGGCTTCAGCAGGCGCGCGATCTCCTTGAGCGAGCCGTCCGTGTCGCCCGTGTGATGCAGGACGCCGTTCGACCACACCACGTCGAAGCTCTCGTCCTCGAACGGCACCTCGAGCAGCGACGCCTGCTGCGCGGTCACGTTCGTCAACCCGCGCTGCTCGGCGCGCATGCGCGTGGTCTCCACGTTGGTCTCCGAGAGGTCGAGCGCCACCACCTCGCTGGCGCCCGCCTCGGCCATCAGGATCGTGGCGCGCCCGCCGCCGCAGCCGGCGTCGACGCAGCGCTTGCCCTCGAACACCGACAGCGGGATGCCGTTCCGCTCGAAGCGCGTGCGCAGGAAGCCGATGAACTCCTCGAACTCGTCGTCGCTGTAGAGGGCGAACGTGTCGCCGAACACGACCGTCGTGATCTGCTCGTTCTCGGTCAGCTTCTGCGTCATGCGGCCACCCTGTCTTCGAGATGATGCGGGATCATCCACTCGCCGGACGCGTCGCGCTCCCAGATGTCCCGGTTGCGAGAGCGCTCCAGAATCGCCTCGAGGTCCTCGGGCTCGTAACCGAGCCAGGCGCAGAAAGGATCGCGGAAGTCGCCTCCGAGCGGCTCCAGATCGTGCCGCCGGACCAGCTCCTTGGCCTCCTCGCGGGTGATCCGCCCGTTGCGGATGTCCTCGCAGGCGTGGTCGGTCGCCCGCCCGTAGCCGAACTTGAGCACCTTCAGGTACTGGTGGATGCGGTTGATCTTCTCGTCGATGCCGACGTAGTTGCGGTAGGTGCCCTCGCCCGGGCGGCCGAGCGTCCTGAAGCCGTGCGCCTTGGCTATCTCGAGGTGCCGCTCCGAGTCCCAGTGGAAGTAGTGCGACATGAAGGTGGCGACGGTGCCTGACGCCGCGAGCTCGTCCGGGTAGTCGTAGAGGCGCAGCTTCTCCATCGGGATGCCGTACTTCTCGGACACGTGGCGCGCGTCGTTGCCCGCGTTCGCCGCGTAGCGGGTGAACCAGGCCCGCGACATCGTGGTCTCGGCCGCGATCTCCGCGGCGCCGCCGTACTCGGCCGCCGAGTTCTCGCCGAGCATCACGAGCGGGACCTCGAACCTGATCGCCACGTGCAGCGGGTAGGCGTGCAGCAGCGTGTGGCTCAGCAGGTCCGGGTCGCCGTAGTCCTCGAGCCCGATCCGGATCAGCCGCGTGTGCAGCTCCTCCTCCGGCCGGTAGGTGATCAGGTTGGCGCCCATCGCCGGGATGCAGGACAGGTTGTGGTGCCCGACCTCGGTCTTGATGCCGTAGTCCACGTTCACGGCGAGGAT
>Ga0134126_10010777_pt1 | contig 11514 bp, 10 predicted proteins | sample KB31752_FD_96881 | JGI IMG/M metagenome (GOLD analysis project Ga0134126, IMG submission 96881) | Terrestrial soil microbial communities with excess Nitrogen fertilizer from Kellogg Biological Station, Michigan, USA - KB3-175-2 | ecosystem: Environmental > Terrestrial > Soil > Unclassified ... | reverse complement strand
CCGACGCTTGTAACCAAGCGGAACGTCAAAATTATTTTTGTAATAAATTTATTTTTATGGTTGATATGACAAGGAAAGAAAAATTATTTAAACATGGTAATTTAACCATGAAGGTTTAATTTGAAAGGTAATTTAGTTTTTACGCCTAAACACATTTTTAATACGGGTCCATAAAGTTGGTTTTTCGTAGTAATACGCGCCTATGCCGCCAAGCACAACTATTTCGGAGTTTGCATCATTTAAATACATTTGAACAGAAAACATATCGATAGCATTGGTTTTTGAAAGATCAACTTTAGTAACCGTTGGCTGGTAACCTACGTAAACAGCTTTAATTTGTACGATGCTGTTTTTATACTCTTTAGGAATTTTAATTTGCGCGTTGCCATCTATATCAGTTGTGGCAACTTGAAACTGGATGCTTTTATCAGGCCCTATGATTTTACTGTTGCCATCTTCATCCATTATAGTTTTTTGGTTTGGCAGACAAGTGGCTACAATGTTGGCAAATGGGATGGACTCTTTAGTGGCAGAATCCATTAAGGTAACTTTAAGTACTTGTAGTGAGTCGCCTGATAAAAAATTGTAGTCGGCGGTTTTTTTACTTTGGGTTTGATAATAAGCGGGTACATGTTTGGTAAATGCCTGCAAGGTGTTATTAAAAATAGTAGCTAAGGACAAGCCTAAGAAAAATTTGCGAAACGTTATATGACTTGGCTCACTAACCACCAAAGGACGGTTAATTTGATTTTTTAAAAAGCGACCGCACAAATTGCCGTTAGCGTTTTTGGTTAGGCGATGAATTTCGTTATCGGTAAGCGAAGTAAAATCGGTAACGTTTTTTTGGCACAGCTCACAAAACTTGCCATTGTGGGTGCCTTGCATGTTATCCCAACGCTGGGTGCAGGGCTTGTTAATAGTTATTATTGTTTTCATGATAAAACCTTTTACCTAAATTACAACAAGCAAAAACTTATTGCTAGTTGGCTTTTTTAAGCGGCTGCACTTTTTTTTTAAACGGTAGGGTTTTGTAATTAAACGGTTAGGTTTTAATGTTGTTGCTTTAAGGATGGCAACTGAAAGTTTTGTACATTCGTTATAAGCAACAAGTACATAACATGAAAAAACTACTTATACTTTTATTTATACTTATATGTTTTTGTAAAATAAACGCGCAAACAAATAATACTTATACTATTACAAGTGGGGGAGTGGTGCGCAGTTATATTTTATATGTGCCCGCTATTTATAACCCGGCTAAGCCAACACCGCTGGTATTTGAGTTTCATGGATATACGTCGAACGATTCGCAACAGGAATATTATGGAGATTTTAGAGGAGTAGCTGATACAGCTAATTTTATTATTGCTTTGCCACAGGGCTTGGTGTATAATGGCAGTACGGGTTTTGCAAATTTTGGTACAGTAGCATCGGCATCGGTTGATATAAATTTTACCAGTGATATGATTGATACTATTAGTGCACACTATAACATTAACCCTTGCAAAATTTATAGCACGGGTTTTAGTAATGGTGGTTTTATGAGTCATGATTTGGGTTGTTTTTTAAGTAACAAATTTGCTGCCATTGCATCGGTATCGGGCAGTATGATGGCAAGCCACGCGAGTGCGTGTAACCCATTACATCCGGTGCCGGTTATGCAGTTTCATGGCACATCAGACGCAACTGTATCGTACACAGGTGTGGGCGGCATTATAAATTCGATTGATGTAGATACATTAATTAAGCGTTGGGTGGACATAGATAATTGTAACACCACACCTGGCTTTACAACAATGCCCAACATTAGTACAACAGATAATTGCACGGCAGAACATTATGTGTATAGTGGCGGAACGGCAAACAGCACAGTTGAGTTTTTTAAAATAATTGGTGGAGGGCACTCATGGCCGGGGTCGCCGTATCCTATTTCGGGAGTTAACACAAATGAGGATATAAATGCTTGTAAAGAAATTTGGCGATTTTTTAGACAGTATTGCTTAACTAATTTAATGAGCGTATTGGAAATTGAAAAGCAAAACATTAATTTTAATTTATATCCAAATCCTACTAATGGAGTTTTAAACTTTAGTTTAAATAGACCGACTAATGATTTGCTAACAATACAAGTGTGCGATGTTTTGGGTAAAACAGTTTTAACTGAAAAAACTACCAACAATTATATTGACGTAGCAAAACTAAATTCCGGCATTTATTTTTTGTACATAAAGCAAGGTAATAAAAATTTGGCTAAAACTAAATTTAGTAAGGAGTAAAACTAAATTTGGTTTGCGGGTTTACGAGCGCGCCAAAACATACGCGTTACGTAAAAAACAAAAAAGGCGATGTACGCAATATAAATTACACGCCAAGAATTTAGTTCGAGTTTAAAATCGTTGAGCTGGGTAATTTCTGCCTGCGAAACTTTTTGATTTGATGCACCCATTAAAATCTCGGACATACCTGCTTGGTCGTTATAGAGTGCAGAAATTGTATACAGCTCGTATAAAGAAAACAATAAGAGAATTGTAAGGGTGATAAAAATGATTAAATTTTTCATGCTTTATGCTAAACACAAAACTGTTTTGCGAGCGAACAAAATTAAACCAAAATACGCAGGCAAAAATTACATAATTTAATAAAACCTTACATGGTGTTATTTATTTAACAATTACTAAACGCTTGTTTGCTACGCTTTGGCTGCTTGTTAGGCTTAGGTTATAAACGCCGGGTGATAGATTACTAATATCGATACTACTTGTGCCGTTTATGGTTTGCGTTAAAACTTGTTTACCGCTTACATCGGTTATTTGCAAAGTTTGTTTATCGGTATTGCTGGTTTCGATAACAAAATTATTTTGCATTGGGTTTGGATAAATATTTACCTGGTTGCTTACATCGGCTATTTGGTTTATGCCTGCAACCGGACAGCCATTTGAATTGCCTGATGCGCAAATAGGTTTTGCTAAATCAGTTGCATTCATAGCTGTTATATAATTTGGCAAACAATTGTAAGGATTTGGGTCGATAGCAAAAGCAGGGTAACCGGGGCCGGAATATCGGTTTATGGAAACCGGAAAGGTTGGAAAGCAAGTGATGTTATTATTGTTGCAAACTAATTGGTTGAGCGAATCGGGTAAGATGGGCAAACTTGTTAATTGGTTATAGTCGCAATATAAATCACAATATACTCCTTTACATGTATTTGATAAAGGAGGGATGCTGGTTAGCATATTGTTACTGCAAAATAAATAAGTGAGGGAGTTAGGAAGATTAGGAAGGCTTGTTAATTGATTATCATGGCACTCTAAGTATATTAAAGAAGTAGGTAAAGCAGGGAGCGTGGTTAATGAATTGAAACTGCAATCTAAGTTTTGAATTGAGCTGGGCAAGGCAGGCAAATTTGATAAAGCGTTATTGCTGCAATCTAAATAAGTAACTGAAGTAAAATATTGAATACCAAACAAGTTTGCAATATTTAAATGATTTGGAGTCATTTGATAATTGTAGGTTGTAACAACTGTACTAGTGGTGTTCAGTTGATTGGCACTCATAGCAGAAGGCACAATATTTTGCAGGTAGGAAACAAAGTGAGGGTCGGGAATGGTTACCCATGTTTGTGCATTTATATGTAAACAAAAAACCAGCGAGAAAAATATAAATAGTTTTTTCATATTATGTTTTTAATTTAACTACTTTACAATAACCAAGCGTTTGTTTGCTATGCTTTGGCTGCTTGTTAGGCTTAGGTTATAAACGCCGGGTGACAGATTACTAATATCGATACTACTTGTGCCGTTTATGGTTTGCGATAAAACTTGTTTGCCACTTACATCAGTTATTTGCAAAAGTTGTTTATCGGTGTTGCTAGTTTCGATAACAAAATTATTTTGCATTGGATTTGGATAAATATTTACCTGATTGCTTACATCGGCTATTTGGTTTATGCCTGCAACCGGACAGCCATTTGAATTTCCTGATGCGCAAATAGGTTTTGCTAAATCAGTTGCATTCATTGCTGTAATGTAATTGGGCAAACAATTGTAAGGGTTTGGGTCGATATAAAAAGTGGTGATAGAATTTGGGAAATTTTGGAAACAAGCTATTTGATTATAACTGCAATCGAAATAAGTTAATGTACTTGGCAAAGTAGGCATATTAGTAATTGCATTTTTATAACAAATAAAAAACTGTAATGAACTTGGTAAGGTTGCCGGCAAACTTGTTAGGTTATTATAATCGCACGAAAAATATTGGAGGGCGTTGGGTAATGTAGCAGGAAGCGATGTTAATAGATTATTGCCCATATATAAATACGTCATGCCGCTTGGTATAAGTGCAGGTAAACTTGATATGGCATTGCCAGTGCAGTTTAAATAAATCATGCCACTTGGTAATGTTGCAGGCAAACTTGTTATACCATTGCCGCAGCAATAAACCTCTTGAAGTGAATTAGGAAAATTTGGGAGGCTTATTAATTGATTAAAGCCACAGGTTAACACACGAAGCGAAGTTGGTAAGCTTGAAATACTTGCTATATTGTTTGTATCGGCATAAAGGTAATTAAGTGTGTTAGGTAAAGCAGGTAAAGTGCTTATTATGTTATTGCTACACCATAATGTTTTTAATGTACTAGGCATTGCCGGAAGCGTGTTTATACTGTTTTGAGAACAATCTAAATAAGTTAGTGAGGTAAAATATTCAACGCCACTTAGGTTTGAAATGTTTTTACTGCGCACATTTATAGTGTGTATAGATGTTGTTACTAATGTACTGCTGGTGTTTAATGAATCGTTTTGCATGGCTGCAGGCACCAATGTTTGCAGGTAGGTAACAAAGTTGGCATCGGGGATGACAACCCATGTTTGCGCATTTGTATTTAAACAAAGGGCTAGGGCTAAAAGCGAAAGGATTTTTTTCATGATAGATTTATTAAATAAAAGTAAACTAAAAACAAATGCTTATTAGGCTAAATGTACCGGCGTTATACTATTATGTATAACTGCTGGTTATTTTGTTTGTATTAAAGGTAAAGAATTTACAGAGGCTTTTGCAGCTTTATAACATATATTAACTACTAAATAAACTTAAACCTAAATATTGCTAAACTATTTTACAAATTAGCTAGGTCGTTATCTATGGCAAATTTAACCAGGCCGGCGGTATTTTTAATTTCGAGTTTGCGCATGGCATTTTTGCGGTGTGTGTTTACTGTAAGCTCACTTATATTAAGTGTTTGGGCAATCTCTTTATTGGTAAGTGATTTTAAAATAAACTTAATAATTTCAATTTCGCGGTCGGTAAGTTTACCCAGTGGATTTTCGTATTTATTTGTGACACTTTGTACGGTATTTATTATTGCTTGTGCCGAATAATGAACGCCACCATCGGCTACTGTATTTATAGCGGTTATTAATTCTTGCTTAGTTGCGTTTTTTAGCACATAACCTTTTGCACCGGCTTTAAGCATTTTAACCACACGATGATTATCATCGTACATAGTAAGTGCAATTATTTTAATAGCAGATGAAAATTGTGTAACAACCTGGTTTGTTGTTTCGATACCATTTAATTGAGGCATGCCAATATCCATTAAAATAATATCTGGCGTAAGTGTTTTTAGTTTTTCGAGTAACAGCAGTCCGTTGGTTGCCTCGCCAATTACTTCAATATCACTTACATCGCTTAGCAGGGCTTTTACACCATCAATAAACATTTGATGGTCATCAGCAATCATTATTTTTATAGTTTGTTTCATGTGTTATAGTGGGGTTTCAATAATAAAGGTTGTGCCTGTTCCTGTGTTTGATTCCATCTTTAAAGTGCCTTTAATAAAATTTATTCTGTCGCGTATGTTTTTAAGTCCCATGCCACCATCTGTATTTTTTTGCGGAGAAGTTGCTGCTATGCCTTGCCCATTATCTTCTAACATAAGCATTAAATTGCTTTCGTGTGCTATTAGTTGTAAGGTTGCTTTGCTTGCTTTTGCATGCTTAACGCAATTAGTAATTAATTCTTGTGCTACACGATACAAATTTATTTCGGTAATTTCTTTTAAACGGGAAGTAATGCCATGTGTTTTAAAATCGACCTTAACATTGCCTAAACGATTAACGCGTTCAACTAATTCTTCTAAAGCATCGGGCAAACCAGACTCAATCAAAGTTTCGTTTGAAATGTTTTTAGTAATGTTTCTGAGTTCAACGGCTGTTTTATCGGCAAGCTCAATAGCATTTTGATAGGTTGTTTTTTTATCGGCGGGGATTGAGCTTTCGAGTAATTGTAGATTTATTTTTAGGGTAGATAAAAATGTGCCGACGCTATCGTGCAAATCTTTTGCAATGCGATTGCGTTCGTTTTCTTGTGTTTGAATGATGGCAATAGCCGTGTTTTCTTGTTGTTTACTAATGTCGATTTGATATTGATTTTTTTGCTTGAGCTGCTGTCTGCTGTAAAATAAAAAAACAGATATAATTAAAAACAAAGCGCTAGCCATTGTGGTTATTATAATTTTATTTTTTTGCTCAACCTGCGCACTAAGTACTTCCTTATCTTTTTGTTTGGTTAACAGGTCGAGGTTTAATAATGCAATTTCTTTTTCTTTTTTCTCACTTTCGTATTTAACTGATAGGTCGTTAATTTGACTTGTATTTTCTTCATTAAAAATGGTATCGTTAAGCGCAATATAAAGTTTACTATATTTCATAGCCTCTTTAAGATTGTTTTGTTGCTCATAAATTTCGCTTAGGTTTAAATAATTTTCGCGTACAGATTTTTTATCGTCCTGCTCTTTGCCTATAGCAATAGACTCCTTTATCAGGGGAATGCCCTTTGTGAAATCTTTTTGTTTTACATAAGCCAAACCTATACCGCTTAAGGCAATCATTACACTATATTCGTCGCCTACTTCTTCGGCTATTTTTTTACCTTTAGCTTGATACTCAATAGCGAGGTCATATTTTTTAAGATTGAAATAACAGCACCCCATATCTATTAAATTAGTTATTATTAAAGATTTATGGTTTAATGATTCGGCTAGTTTTAATGATTTAATGTTAGCATTCAGGGCATCCTGTGTGCGTCCAATTTCAGTATAATCGTCAGCAATTCCTAAAAAACAATAAGCTTCTAATTTTTTATCGTGTATTAACGTATCAATATCAAGCGCTTCAAATTCCAGTTTAAGTCCATCTTCATATCTTTTTTGATCGTGGTAAACTCCCGCTAAATTATGCAAAGTCATTGCGTGTTTTTTTGGACGCTTTTTTATGCCGGGCAGATTTAATACTTCTAAATAACATTTTATAGCACTTAGCTGATTGGCCTGCATATTATATAAGCCACCCATGTTATTTAATAAATCGATTAAAAATACGGTATCTGAAAATTGTTTGCCAATTTTTAATGCTTCTTCAAAAAATGTTTTGGCCTGCTTAAACTCGCCTTTGTTTTGCGAAATAACAGCTTTCATATTAAAATAATATTCGCATACTTTTTGTTTGTTATTTTTTGAAACGAGAGGCTCAGCTTGTTTAAGATATTTTGAACTTTCTTCTGGGTCAGAATACGCAGTTTTATTTGCTAACCGAAGCAATATTTTTATTTTGCCGGTGTCGGTTTTTTCTTTGCTGAGTGCTGTTATAAGGCTATCGGTATTTTGGGCAAAAATTATTTGTGTGCTTGCCAGTAATAAGCAGAAAATGAAAAAAATAGAACTTGTTTTTTTTATGAAGCTTGGCATGTTACTTATTTTAGTTGAGTCAAATATATTAATTAAGAATTAGAAGGTTGTAATTTAAACAAGCTGTTTTACAATAAAAAAAGCCCCGCATGTGCGAGGCTTAGTTTAAAAGTTTAGTGCAGTTTACTTAACAATAACCAGGCGTTTGTTTGTTACACCTGTGCTACCAATAATGCTAATGTTGTAAATGCCCGCGTTAAAATTGCTTGCATCGATATTAGTTGTACCGTTTATGGTTTGCGATAAAACAAGGTTACCATTTAAATCGAATACATTGATAGTTTGTTTTTGGTTATCTGCAACATCAATAGTAAAATTATTTTGTGCCGGGGTAGGGTAAATTTTTATTGGGTGATTGCTACTTGCTACCTGGTTAATGCCTGTTGTAGTGTTTACAACATGAACCGATATTATATTACTGCTGGTGCTATTAGATAAACGATACAGAGAATCGTTTTGGCAAATGGTAACAGAATCTGCACAAGCATAAGAAACAGCTGTTACACAAATATTATATTTAGCTGCTGTAGCAAATGTATGGCTTGGGTAAAGGCCTGTTGAAGATGAACCGTCGCCCCAATTCCAAATAGCGTTATCAACTCCTGAATATGAAGTATAAACACTCCAAACCTGAGGTGTAGAGTCGGGTGTCATGGTAAAACTAACTACAGGCGATGGAGTAACGTTTATGCTAATTGTATCTACCACGGTGCAAGTACCGGTAACGGCAGTTACAGTATAGGTTGTATTTACCAGTGGGGTTACTATAACGCTATCACCATTTGTATTTGATGCAAATGGTGTTGGTTGCCAAGTGTATGAAGTAGAACCACTAACAGTTAAGGCAATTTGACTGCCCGAACAGATGTGAGGGTAATTAACACTAAACGCAATTGAACATGCCGGAGGAGGAGTTGTTGCTATATACGTTTTGCGTATACAATTGTTGCCTTGGTCGGCAACGTAAATGTTACCATCGGCACAAACAAAAGCACCGCCCGGTATATTTAATTCAGCTGCGGTGGCTGGGCCACCGTCGCCACCGTAGCCTGCTATGCCGTTACCTATAATTGTATTTATAATGCCTGAATAAAAATCAACTTTACGAATACGATTGTTATTTACATCTGCAATATATATGTTGCCTTGTTGATCGAGTGATAGAGTTTCCGCGTTACCAAGTTGTGCTGCAGTTGCTGCACCACCATCGCCCGAAAAACCAACTACACCTGTGCCTGCAAAAGTTGAGATAATGCCCGAAGCATCTATTTTGCGCACCACTTTATTTCCATAATCGCCAATGTAAATGTTACCTAAAGAATCTACTGCTAAGCCAATAGGATTATTTAATGAAGCAGCTGTTGCTGCCGAACCATCACCTGTATAAGCAGCTGTGCCATTACCCGCAATAGTTGATATAATGCCTGCTGTATTTACTTTACGTACACGGTTATTTATTCTGTCGGAAAAATAAAAGTTGCCCTGCCAGTCGAAGGCCATATCGTATGGATTATAAATTTGTGCTGCAGTTGCTTGTCCGCCATCGCCCGAAAAACCAGCTGTATTGTTACCAACTATAGTTGATATAACACCTGTGCTTGCAGTTACTTTACGAATGCAGTTATTTTGAGAATCGGAAATATATAAATTGCCATTAGCATCTATTATTGTTTGAGCCGGCATATTTAAACTTGCCGCTGTTGCTGCAGCACCATCGCCTGAAAAACCAGATGAACCGTTACCGGCAATTGTTGATATGACACGATGGGTTTACTGTACGAATAACATTATTTCCTCTATCGGTAATAAATAAATTACCTGTTTTATCAACCACAACGCGTGTAGGTTGGTTTAAAGTTGCGGCAGTTGCTTGTCCGCCATTGCCGCTGTAACCTGAACCGGTGTTACCAGCTACTGTTGTAATGCTTGTTTGTGCATTTGCTGCAAAGCAAAATGCTAAAGCCGAAAGGGTAATTAGTTTTTTCATTTTAAAATTATTGAACAATAAAGGTATAAGAAAAAACAATTGTAAAAAATAAATTAACATTTATTTCTTAGAGGAATAACAGGCTAAATGCGATATGGAGACTATTATTTAATAATTATTAGTCTTTTATTTAACCGACCTGTGCTGCTTGTAATGCTAATATTGTAAACGCCAGCATTAAAATTACCTGCATCGATATTAGTTGTGCCAGTAATTGTTTGCGATAAAATTAGGTTGCCGTTTATATCGAACACAGAAATGGTTTGCTTTTCATTTGTACTTGTCTCGATAGTAAAATTATTTTGAGCAGGGTTGGGATAAATGTTGCAGTAAATTTTGTTTAAATTTTCTTTAATAGCTGTTGTACCAATAGTATAATTGTTTTTATATAAATTTATTTCGTCCCAAAAATAAACGGTAGAATCGTTTACCATTTGTACTGTATAAATTGCGTTGGTGTCGGTACTTGTTTCGGCATTCCAAGTAAGGCCGCCGTTTAATGTTTTATACAAAGCGCCACTTGCACCAGCTACATAACCTGTATCGGGGTTTATAAAATGAACAGTATATAAATTATAGTTTGCAGGTATATTATATTTATTCCAAGTAGTGCCGGCATTAATTGTTTTATATACCAAGCCCGAATTGCCTACCACATAACCTACGTTGTTTGTTGGAAAATGAAGTTGTTGCAATGTATCAGCACAGGTTAAAACACTAACCCAAGTGGCAGCATAGTTGGTGGTTTTTTTTAAAAAGTAGTTGCCATGTATATACTGATTTAAGAAATAGCCTGTAGAGTCGTTAGTGAAATATAAATTTCCGAAACCGATTGTGTTACCTATGGTATCTTTTAAGGTTTGTGTGTTTAGGTTTGTGTTGATATAATATATGTTAGCTGTGTAAGCAGGTGCGTTTGCTGTTGTATAATTTATACCATAGGTGAGTTGTTTGATTGAGTAAAAAGGATTAAAAGCTGTGTTGCCTGTATAACTTGATGTGTGTTGAGTTGCCGTATAAAGGGTGTAATCATTTTGAAATGATATTTGGCAAGTGGTATCGTTAAGTGCATGTATAACTAAATTACCAGCATTGGTGTTTTGAGAAGTATGAACATTGTAATTTGTATTAAAATCATCGTTTGTGCCAACTACACCATATTTAAAATATGATGAGCCCATTTGACATCGCCCATAAAAAATGTTGCTGTTAGATGAAATAGTTATTGTTTTATTAAGTGATGAGCCAGTACTACCCAAATTAATTGTGGGCAGTGTAATTTTATGCCATTGGGCAAAGCTAAACGAGTATATAAAAGTAAAAAATACGGTAGCTAAAGTGGTAAGTAGTTTTTTCATGAAGCAATAACGCAAAGCGAGCTTACTTATTGCATGATAAAAAATTTACTTAACTATAACCAAACGTTTGTTTGCAATGCCATTGTTGCTTGTAATGCTAATGTTGTAAACACCCGAAATTAAATTACCTGCATCGATGTTAGTTGTACCTGTAATTATTTGCAATAAAACTTGTTTACCATTTATATCGTACACATTTATAATTTGTTTTTCGTTTGTATTTGTTTCAATCGTAAAATTATTTTGTGCAGGGTTGGGGTAAATTTTATACATTGAGTTTTGTATACTAAATTTTGTGATACCACTTGCACCTGTGGTATCGATATAAACAACATTAGAATCTACGGCGTAATTATTATTTGTGCTAATGGTATTTTGTGGTGTAATGGTTACCTGACGTGTAGTATCCATTCCGTAATTTGGTATAT
>Ga0134126_10010776_pt1 | contig 11514 bp, 9 predicted proteins | sample KB31752_FD_96881 | JGI IMG/M metagenome (GOLD analysis project Ga0134126, IMG submission 96881) | Terrestrial soil microbial communities with excess Nitrogen fertilizer from Kellogg Biological Station, Michigan, USA - KB3-175-2 | ecosystem: Environmental > Terrestrial > Soil > Unclassified ... | reverse complement strand
GAGTCCGTGCCGCAACCCAGCAGCGCTGGTTCACGCGACGATCGTCATTCCGAACCATGACTCCTGCGCGACATTGGCACGGGCACTGCAGAGCGCGCTCGCTCAGACCATGCGCGAAATCGAAGTGATCGTGGTCGACGATGCCTCAACCGACACCTCGTGGCCGTATATCGCCCAGTTTCTTGCCCAGGATTCGCGTCTGCGCGGCATCCGGAACAAGCGCAATCTCGGCAAGCCGGCGATCATGAACCGGGCGCTGGAGATCGCACGCGGCCGCTGGTTGGCCGTGCTCGATGCAGACGACTGGTACGCGCCGGATCGTCTCGCGGCGCTGATCGCGCTCGCCGAAAACCGGCGGGCCGATTTGGTCGCCGACAATCAGTACCTCTATGATTCAGGTGTGGCCGAAATCGTCGGCCCGGCCTGGCCGATTGCAAATTCGAACTGGGCGATGACGTTTGACGATTTCCTGACAGCGTCCGATGCCTATGAATCGTTCAATCTCGGAATGCTCAAGCCGGTGATCCGAACGGATTTCGCTCGTGCTAAATCGCTGGCCTACGAAGAGGATGCACGTCAAGGCGAAGATTTCTTTTATCTTCTTCAATTCTATCTGTCGGGCGGCACCGCAGTCGTCGCCGATCAGCCATATTATTACTACACGCAGCCCTTTGGAACGCGGTCGCGCCGATGGGCGAATGCCGGGCGCCAGCGCTACGACTACCGGACGGCATACGACATCAATCGGCGTTGCGTCGAAGCCTGGTCAGGTACGTTTACACGCGCGCAGGCCGCCCAGCTCAAGCGCCGAGGAAACCGGCTGATATCGCTCGAGCAATATCATCAGATCAAGGAGTGCCTTGCGCGCCGGAATCTGGTCGGCGCTCTAGGCCGCGTCGCAAGCGCACCGCGGACGTTGGAATGTGCCTGGCGGCGCATTCGTAGCCGACTTGCCGGAACGTCGCCGTCGACCGCGATCGAGCGCGTCGCGCGCCGCGCGCGCCGGCGGAACGGATGAGGCTTGCCATGGACGAAAGCCGGGCGATCGAATTGCGCGACGAACCCGATTTCTGGATCAGTCGCGCAGTTTGCCAACGCGGGCCGGTGGGCGTCACGGTCGCCATCCCAACCTTTAATGCAGACGCGACGTTAGACCGCGCGGTGGAAAGCGCTCTCGGTCAGACGATGCGCGATATTGAGGTGATCATCGTCGACGATGCATCGACCGATGCTTCTTGGACGATGATCGGCCGATGGCTACGCCAGGATCCGCGCGTGTGCGCGATTCGGAACAAGTGGGGCGGAGGCAAGTCGGTCGCGATGAATCGCGCGGGTCAGATTGCGCGCGGCCGCTGGTTGGCGGTGCTCGACGCCGATGATTGGTACGGCCCCGGCCGTTTGGCCGCACTGATCGGCCTTGGGGAGGCGCGACAGGCCGATCTTGTCGCGGATAACCAGTATTTCTACGACGCCGGCGTCGCCGAAATCGTCGGCACGGCTTGGCCGCCGCGGGACACGGACTGGGAGCTGACCTTCGACGGATTCCTCGACGCTTCGAATGCCTACGAAACCTTCAATCTCGGCATGCTCAAGCCGATCGTCCGCATGGACTACATCCAGACCAAATCGCTGACCTACGAAAATGGCATGCGGCACGGCCAGGATTTCTTCTATCTCCTGAATTTCTTCTTATCGGGCGGCAAGGCGGTTATCACGGATACGCCGCACTATTACTACACGCAGCCTTTCGGCACGACCTCGCGACGATGGTCGAACGTTTCCCGTAGGCGTTACGATTTTCTGTCGGCCTATGAATTCAACCGGCGCTACATCGACGTGATCGCCGGCCGGCTGCCTCTTTGGCAGATCGAGCGTTTGCAGCGGCGCAACGAGCGCCTCAAGTATCTGGAATATTTCTTTCAGGCGAAGGAATGTGTCGCTACGCGTGACTGGACCGGCGCTTTAGTCAAGCTCGTCAATCATCCGGAAATGCTCGGTTATGCGATGCGGCGGTTCCGGCACCGCATTTATCCACGGCCTCCGTCGGTGCTGATCGAACGCGTGGCATGGCGCGCGCGGCGAAGGTTCGAAGAAGATGCGCAGCATGAGTCTGCGGCATCGCCATGAGAACCGAAAAACAGTTCGCTGACAGCAACAATTTCACGGCGTTCAGGCTGCTGCTCGCCCTTTGGGTACTGCTTGGCCATTACAAGATATTCATCGGCAATTTCGATCCGCCGTGGCCATTCGAATACGCCATGGCGGCAGTGGATTGCTTCTTCGTGGTGAGCGGGTATCTCGTTACCAGCAGCTTCGATCGCGATTCCGATTTTCTGCGCTTCTATGTCCGGCGTTTCTTCCGCATCTATCCGCTCTACATCACGATCGTCGCGATTCAGACTATTCTGCTCGGCGCACTCGACCCGGCTGGTATTGCGGCCAACGCCGGCCCGTTGCTGCGGTATTTCCTGGCAAACGCGGCGTTCGCCAACTTTCTGGATCACAATCTCGGCCACGGCGTTCTCGCATCGCTCGTCGATCCGAACCTCAATCCGAGCATGTGGACGCTCAAAATCGAGGTCGGTTTCTATCTCATTCTGCCAATCATCTGGCTGGGCGTACGGCGCTATGGGCTGCCGCTGCTGGTGGCGATCTTCGTGCTCTCGGCAGCTTACTATGAAGCGTTCGATCTGACGGGCCACTACGAATATGCGAAGCAGCTGCCCGGCGAGATGCAGTATTTCGTTCTCGGCATCGCCGCTTATCGGTATCGCGACCGGCTCGTGATCGGTCGTGCGTTGGGCCTTGTCCTTGTGGCGGCCGCAGCGGTCGTGTTCACGCTGATGGTGCGAGCGCATATGGCGATCGTCTTCCCGCTCGTCGTCGGCGCCTTTACGGTGCTGGTTGCGCTCGCGACACCGCCGATCCGTTGGCGCACGGACATTTCCTATGGCGTGTACCTCCTGCACGCGCCAGTCATTCAATTGTCGCTGTTGTTCGGCATCTACCGGCCGGATTGGCTGGGTGTGATCGCAACCGTGGCGGTGGTCTTGTTCTTGTCGCTCGCCGTTGAACGGCTCATCGAGGCACCCGGCATCGCTTTCGGCAAATATTTCGCGCAGCGTTTCCGCTGGCGTGCGGTTACGCCGCCGGCTCCGCCCATTGCGGTTGGCAGCCCCGCCAGACTTAACGTCGTCATGCTCAATGACTTTTGCTACGTCCAAGGTGGTGCCAGCAAGGTGGCGATCGACGAGGCGATTGGCCTCGCCAAATCCGGCAGCAACGTCATATTTCTCGGCGCAGTTGGGCCGCCATGCGCCGAACTGCGTGAATCAACGGCAACCGTCGAATGCCTCGATCAGCACGAGTTGCTCGAAGTTTCGCGGCGGCCGTTTGTGGCGCTGCAAGGAATATGGAATTTCAAGGCGGCACGGCGCATGCGTGCCATTTTGGACCGGCTGCCACGTGACCGGACGATCGTGCATCTTCACGGCTATACCAAAGCGCTCACCGTGAGCCCGGTTTGGGCCGCACGGCGGCTCGGAGTCCCGGTGGTCTGCACGCTGCATGATTTCTTCGCCGCCTGTCCGAATGGCGCGTTTTTCGATTATCCGAAGGGGCGGCCGTGCACGAAACGCGCTCTGTCGCTGGGATGCGTGATGACGCATTGCGATAAACGCCGCTACGGCCACAAGCTGTTTCGTGTCGCGCGCGGTCTGGTGCAACGGTGGCTTGCCCAATTTCCCATGACGGTCCGCGATTATATTTCACTGTCGCGGCGCTCGGCGGCGATCCTCGCCACGTACCTGCCGCCGCAAGCCCGCCTGCACGCGCTGCAGGATGCGATCGATACGGTCCGCGGCCGGCCGGTTGCCGCCGCCGAAAACCGGACGATCCTGTATGTCGGCCGTCTCGATCCGGAGAAAGGGGTACTGCTCCTGGCCGAGACGATCCGCCGGCTCGGCGCCGAGGCAATTTTTGTCGGTGATGGGCCGCTGCGGTCCGTGCTTGAGGCGAATCCAGGCGTGTCCGTGACCGGATGGCAACCGCGGGCCGAAATCCGCAGGTATCTTGCAGGCGCGCGATGCCTCGTGTTCCCAAGCCTGTGGTACGAGACCTACGGCCTGACGGTCGACGAAGCTGCCTCCTGCGGCGTTCCGGCAATCGTCAGCGACATTTCAGCGGCCGCCGAGCGGGTCGAAGACGGCGTAACCGGATGGCACTTCCGCAGCGGCGATCGAACCGATCTCATCCGTTGCCTGAAATTGATCGAAGACGATGCGCTGGTGCGCACCGCGGGGCTTGCAGCCTATGATGCGTTCTGGCGGCGCGGCGAATCCGCCGAAACGCATGCCCGACGTCTCATGGGGATTTATAGACAAGCGATGCAGGCCTGACCGAACCCGCGTCAGCCGGTCGCGCCAGCGGTTTCGATCGGGAAGAAATCGCGGCGGCCTTCGTGCAACACGGCGGATGGAACGGCCTGCATGATTGCTGCGAGGCCCGCATCTGGACCGAACCAGTAAATGGATTGGCAGACGCGCATCAGTGGAATGTCGTCCACATGGTCGGTGAACAAAACCCGCGGGCAGTCGAGCCATCCGCGGCCGCCAATGAGACTCATAACAGCGTCACGCTTGTATGGACCTGAATTGTCGGGATTTGGTCTCGCCCGCCCGCGCCGCGTTGCCAGCACGTCGACGAAGCCGAGCCGGCGCCCGAGCCCATCGGCGTAGTCTCCTGGTGCGGCGGTCGCCAGGATCGCGTCGACTTGGCCCGCGGCGATAGCGGCCAGGACAGGCATCAACTCTGGGCGGACGATTCTTATAAGCTCTTGCACGATGTCATGTTCTGCGGCGCCACCGTCCCCGGCCGTCGCGATCTGCCACAGCGCTTGCAGGCGCCATTTCAGCCGTTCGTGGCTCATCAGCCGCAACTTTCGCGCCGCGATCATGGCGACGGCCGTGGACGATATGCGCCAACGGCGCGGCGCGCGGAGATGTGGAAACCGTGCGCGCACGAGATGCAGCGCCCAACGGGGAAAGCTGTTCTCGGAAAGGACCGTCCCGTCCAAATCTAGGATCAGGACGGGTGTTTTTTCGCGGCGTCGACCGACCATGGAAAACGGCAAAGTTGCCCGGCGTAGAGGGCGAAGTCGGGGTAAACCAGCGGCGTATCCGACGTTACGGTGATGACGGCCGAGCGCACGCGGGCGGTGGGTGCGCGCTTTCGGACGGTCCCGAGCACCTCAAGCAGCGTGACGCCGCTGTCGACTGCATCATCGACTACCAATATGGAAGGGGTGTCGCCGGCGTGCGCGATCCAATCGTCGAAGGCCGCCAGTTCGCGTTCGTCGAACTGACGGGACGCGGCAGCGGGGCGGGGCGGGGCTCGGGTCAGAAGCCGATGCTCGATGAGTCGCAGGCGATCGACAATCGCGCGCGGCAAGCGAGACAAGAGGCCGCGTATGATTGCGGCGGCGTATTTGAATCGCGTGGACGGACGGCGGCAGGTCAGGGTGCGAATTGGAATCGTGCCTCCTGCGGCGTGATTCATCGCCTCGGCGACGAATAGGCCGCCCGTCGGTATGCCGACAATAAGGTCTGGCCGTCCATTGCCAAGCGCCAGCCGCATCAACAGTCCGCAGGCTGTTTCGAAGCTCTCATTGTCGAAGCTGAGAACGGCAGAGCCCGCCGAAGCGCGGGGCGCGCGGTGCAATTGAGGGCTGCGATTCCGCTGGATCGGCGGTTCCGTCGCCAACCGCGCCTCCCTAGGTCGCGAAGGCAACAGCGCGGACGCCGACCCGAAGGCTGCGGCGGGTCTCACGCCAGAGCACGCCGATCGCCGCGCCCAGGAACAGGGCGGCAATCTGGTCCTCGACCAGCGAGAGAACCGTGCCATAGCCGAGCAGGAACGCCAAAACTGCGATCGCCGCCGTCGCTCGTTCCTTCGATCCAATAACCGGGCGCAGCGCCAGGCTGCAGATGAACAACAGATAAAGGACGGCAAACGCGCCGAAATAAGCGTACATCAGGATGAAGAAATTATCGGCTGGATTGAAGCTGTTGATTGCGTAGAGGCGCTGTGGGCCGCCGATCCCACCGAGCCCGACACCGAACACGAGCATCTGGTGGTGCAGGATCCATTGCCATGCATCGGGCCATGTATAAGCGACGCGCAGAAAGATCGATTGCGTGCTGAACACGCCGGTGCCGTGCGCAAAGTACAGCCCGAGTGTGATCAACGGCAACGCCACGCAAGCGACCATGAACACGACGCAACAGAAACGCAGCAATGCAGGCCACCGCGACGACGGTAGGCAAAGGATTGCGGCGACTGGAACGAGCGCCAGGATCGAACCCTTTTGCGTCGTCAGAAACACGGCGGCGCAGGACATGGCGGCAACAAGAACACGCAGCCGCCAGGTGCGCAGCTGACTCATGATCACGATTCCGAGCAGCGGAACAAGGATTGCAGCGGAGATCGAGCTGCGCGCAAATCCCGCAACACGCCGTGCGAACGGATCTTGGATTTCCCAATCCTTCGACACGTCGACGTTGAGATTGCCGATGACGGTTTTGATTCCCGTCCACGGGAAGGTCACGAAAAACTTGTCGAGGCACAGGCCGATGACCGCCACGCACCAGATGATGACCATGAACGTGAGCAGCTTTTTCCCCGGCGATATCAGCAACGAGGCAAGAAAGAACCCGAAGAGGACGTTGGCTACTATTTTCATGGCGTAGGCGACAGCGATCGCGTCGCCGATGGTGCCCATGAGCACAAGGCCATGAAACACGATGAGCGCCCCAAACACGAAATAAGCTGCATGGATGCGCAAGCGCATCGCCTGTGCCGCCAACAACACGGCGAGCGGTCCAAGGATCAACGCGTCGCGCAGAAAGATGTAATTGTCCTTGCCGCCGAGATAGAGCAGATAGCGCAGCGGCGCTTCGAAGGCATAGATACCGATATAAGCGGACGTGCAGAACACGAACAGCCACGCCAAGCCCCGGCTGTCGATGTTGCCGAGATCGGTGGCTGTGACTGAATTGTGCAACGCTCGCTTCCGCACGCCAGCCCAGGACGCAGCGGTGTTCCGCATGCGGCCGCCGGCGACGGCACCTGATTCACCCATGCGCCATCACAATCACGCTCCGGAGTCCGTCGCAACGGACCAAAGCGTGATCAATATGTGGCCATGCGCTCGTGAAATTGGTCACGGTACGCGCAGGGAGAATGATGTGGCGGATCAGGCGCGGTGCAACGCGGCAGATGGCGCCTTCGCCATGTTGGCGGTTGCCGATCAGGTGAAAAAGATCCTTTGCCTAGACCCGCTGTGGCCAATAGGTGGGCAGTACGCATGACCGTGGCAGGAATTGGGGCACAAGTGGCGGCGGTCAGCATGCGACTGGCGGGATTGAGCTAAATCAAGGTGTCGACAGTATTACACGCGATCATGCTCGCGAATGCTGGAAACTATTTCCGAGCAAAAAAGGATTCCGAACGTGCCTGCCCACAATCCCGATATCGCCAAAGGGTTCGACGACATCGCCGATATGCTCGAGCTCGAGGATGGCAATCCTTTCCGCGTGCGAACCTCCCGCAATGCCGCGCGCGTGGTCCGCGGTCTTGGCACCGAAGTCGCGGCCATGTTGAAGCGCGGCGACGACCTCTCCGAATTGCCGGGGATCGGCAAGGACCTCGCCGAAAAGATTCGGACGTTCGCCGAAACCGGCCATCTGCCGTTGCTCGATCAACTCCGGCGGGCCACGCCAGCGATCGCAACCGAACTGCTCAGGTTTCCTGGCATGGGACCGAAGCGCGTCAATACGCTTTGTCACGAGCTCGATATTCACACGCTGGCGCAGTTGCACCGCGCTGTGCTCGACGGCCGCGTCCGTGCGCTGCCGGGATTTGGCGCCGGCATCGAAGAACGGCTGCGCCAAGCGCTCGAAACGCGCGCCAAAACGCCGTCACGCTGGAAATTGGCGATTGCCGAAAGCTACGTCGAGCCGTTGCTCGCGTGGCTGCGCGGCGCGCCACGCGTCGAGGCAGTTATCGTTGCCGGCAGCTACCGACGCCGCCAGGAGACGGTCGGCGACATCGACATCCTTGTCACCGCTGCCACTGGTGCGCCGGTGGCGAAGCGCTTCACCGATTACGAAGAGGTCAAGCAAATCGTCGCGCGCGGCAAAACCCGCGCCACCGTGATGCTCAAATCGGGCCTCCAAGTCGATCTGCGCGTCGTTCCTGCAAATTGCTATGGCTCGGCGCTGCATTATTTTACCGGCAGCAAGGCCCATAGCATCGCCATCCGTAGGCTCGGCCAGCAACGCGGCCTGAAGATCAACGAATACGGCGTGTTCCGCAAAAATCGGCGCATCGGCGGCGAAACCGAAGCGGAGGTCTACCGCGCCGTCGGCCTTCCTTATATTGAACCTGAGTTGCGCGAAAATCGCGGCGAGATTGAGGCCGCCGCCGCGGGCAAGCTGCCGAAGCTGGTCGAACTCACCGATCTCCGCGGTGACCTGCATGCCCATACCGTCGCCACCGACGGCCACAATACGCTGCCCGAAATGGCGCAAGCGGCGCGCGAGCGCGGATTCGAATACCTCGCGATCACCGAGCATTCGAAGCGGCTTACGATGGCGCATGGTCTCAACACGCAACGGCTGCTGAAGCAAGCGGAAGCCATCGACCGCTTCAACGCCACCAAACCCAAAATTACGGTCCTCAAGGGCATCGAGGTGGACATTCTCGAGGACGGCAAACTCGATCTGCCGGACGCGGTTCTCGGCCGCCTCGATCTCGTGGTCGCCGCTGTGCACAGTCGCTTCAATCTGTCGCGCGAAAAGCAGACCGAGCGCGTTTTGCGCGCGATGGAACGCCCGCATTTCACCATCTTCGCGCACCCGAGCGGGCGGCTTATCGGCGAGCGCGAGCCCTACGACGTTGACATGACACGCATCATCGCTGCGGCCAAGCAGCGCGGCTGCTTCATCGAACTCAACGCGCATCCGGACCGCTTGGATTTGATCGACGCGCACTGCCGAATGGCCAAGGAAGCCGGCGTGCTGGTGAGCATCGCAACCGACGCCCACCGGACTGAGGAACTAGGCAATCTGCGCTTCGGCGTCTTTCAGGCCCGGCGCGGATGGCTGGAGAAAGGCGATGTGCTCAACACGCGCTCGTTGGCGGCTTTGCGCCCGCTGCTTGCGCGCACGATGCAATAGGGCCGTTTCTGATAAACGCCCGGTGACGCGTGCTGATGTAGCGAGCGCTAAGGCCGTGTGGCGTGGCTTTTGACGTCGCCGCGTGCGATCCGCGCGTGGTCTGCGAGCTGCCGACGCGCGGCGTCGAAGGCGTCGCGGACGGCGACCATGATGTCCTCATGGGCCTGATGCTCCGGTGGATCACGGCGGACGACGATTTCGTGACCCGGCACGGTCAGGTCGATCGCCAAATGATAGATGTTACCCTGTTGATGGCGTCGCGTGCTCGCCTCAACGACAACCCGGCAGCCAATGATCCGGCCAAAAAACTGCTCGAGCTCGGCGACGCGTTCGCGGATATGTGTTTCAACCGCCGGCGACGGCGCCATCTTGCGGAAGGTGATCTGGGTCGGAATTTGCATGTGAGCATCCCGTTGAATACACGAACAATGATCGGGGATGGCCCGCTCGCCGGCCTTGATTCAGATCAATGCGCTTCGGGCCCATTGGTTGATCCTATCTCAACTGGGATAGGAGGATGACATGCCGGATGACGTCAAAACAGCCGAGGAAACCGGAGCCGCGGCTTGGACCAAGGCATGGGGCGCCGACTTTGCGCCGACCTATGCAATCAATCATCGGATGTTCGAGTGCTGGGCACGCGGCATGGCGCGGCTGTCCCATGACGTGGCGCAGTTCATGCAGTCGCGCCTGCTCGAGGAATCGATGCTCTGGGAGAAGCTGGTAACCTGCCGCGATCTGGCGGACGCCTTCGATTGCGAAAGCCGGTTCGTGGTCAAGGCCAGTACGGATTACAGCGAGGCGGCGCAACGCTTTTCGCGGCTGTTGTACGAGGTTGCGAACAGCTACGGCTCGGTGATGCGCACCGGGCCAAAGTTGGATGGTTAGTAAGGTTTTCGTTCAGTGACGCCAACCAGGAGGGTTCGATGAAAGAGCTTCGTTGCAAGGATCTGAAGAAGGGCTGCAGCTTCATTGCCCGTGGCCGGACCACCCAATCGGTCATGTCCAAGGCAGCCAAGCACGCCAAGTCGGCGCACGGCATCGAAAAAATGACGGCAGCCATGGCGCGCAAGGCGCGCGCGGCGGTTCACGCCGTCTGATCGGATTGGCGCGCGTCGCGGATCGCGCGCGATACCGTTTGCGGCGTCGGCTGTGTGGGTAAGTTGCGCATTCCAGCCGCGCGCCGACGAGTGGGCGCGGATGTTGGCGTTATGCCGCGCTCATCGCCCGGCTGTCGACGACGCTTGGCAGTTCTTCGTATTCGGCGCCACACCATCGCGAGGGTCGAGCGCCCGCGCTTGGGTGGGAGATTGGCGTTGTTGTCGGATTGACCGTGCGCGGTCGTCGGCCGAACGTATTCCTTGTAGTACAATCACCGGTCGGGCGCGCTGAAAGTATCGCCTTCAAAATTCGTCGTGGCCGCGACTGAGCAAAAAAATACCGACGCAAGCAACGTACGGCCGGTGGAATCCGCCGGCGCGAGCCGTTAGCATGCCGCCCGCAAACGATAACGGACGCATGAAAATGAATTTGGAAGGGTTGCCGCAAGACTCCATCCGACATGCGACGCTGCCCGATGGCACATGCCTCGCTTATTCGATGGTCGGCGATCTTCAGGCTTCGAAACGTGCGGTGCTGGTTCATTCGCTGGCAATGGATCACAATTTTTGGCGTCCGGTTGCCGAGCGACTCGCGCGCGACGCCGCAATCCTGGTTTACGATTGTCGCGGCCATGGCGCGTCCGACAAGCCGCACGGGCCGTATACGGTCGAACTCTTCGCGCACGATTTGGCCGCGCTACTCGACATCGTCGGTTGGCGATCGGCGCTGGTTGCCGGCGCGTCGATGGGCGGATGCGTCGCGCTCGCCTTTGCGGCGGCCTATCCGCAACGTGTCGCGGCGCTGGGCCTCGTCGACACGACCGCATGGTACGGCGCCGAGGCGCCGCGGCAATGGGCCGAACGCGCCGAACGGGCGCTCAAATCCGGACTCGGCGGGCTCATCGATTTCCAGGTGACGCGTTGGTTCGGCGATGATTTCCGCGCGCGCCATGCCGACATTGTGCGTGAGTCGGTCGAGATATTCCTGCGCAACGATCTGGCGGCCTATGCCGCAAGCTGCCGGATGCTCGGTGCTTGCGATCTGCGCGCGGCCTTACCAGCGATCGCCGCACCGACCGTCGTGCTGGTGGGCGAGGAGGATTACGCTACGCCGATCGCCATGGCCGAGGCACTGCGCCAGGGTATCCGCGGCGCCAGCCTGGCGGTGCTCAAAGGTG
>Ga0134126_10010772_pt1 | contig 11517 bp, 10 predicted proteins | sample KB31752_FD_96881 | JGI IMG/M metagenome (GOLD analysis project Ga0134126, IMG submission 96881) | Terrestrial soil microbial communities with excess Nitrogen fertilizer from Kellogg Biological Station, Michigan, USA - KB3-175-2 | ecosystem: Environmental > Terrestrial > Soil > Unclassified ... | reverse complement strand
TGGCTCGCTGCCGCGCGCTGTCCGCCCGGCCACCGGACTGGCAGGCGGTGATCCCGGCCAGGACAAGACCAGTGCCGGCCAGCAGCGCAGGCCACCGCCGCCAATGGCGTGCGATTGCCCGAGAGGTAATTGTCATCGTCAGCTCATTCCATGATCGGAGGCCATCACGCGGTCGGGATGAATGGCTCGCCAGCCGCGCGGCCACGCTATCCCCGATAACCACCAGATTGCGCCGGCCGACGGGCCGAATTCACGGCCGCCGTCCTCCCTCTCATGGCATAGACATACTCTTTCTTGAGGAACACAGGCGCCCAGCATTTCCGCACCCTCTATCACCACCGACCCCGCCACTCGCCGTAGCAGCTGCTCCTCCACCCCTGGGCAGTCGGTGCGCAAGACCGTCAATGGCTACCGGGTGACCGTCACGCACCTCCCGGCGCAAAGAGGAAATCAGGCCATGCAGCAGCTGTGTGCCGCTTTCGCCGACGGGCCTGAGCCTGTTCTACTCCACGGTCGGCAGCCACGCCGCACCCGGCGCCGTTGCCCTGTTCGCTCGTCACACCCTGCTGCTGGGCGCCAGCCCCGCTGACTGGACCACCCGGCCACTCAGCTAGCGTCCCCCAGGCCTCTGCCGTGCTGTCAGCCCCACTAACTGTGTCTGGTGGGAAGCCTGGGTCCTCAGCTAGCTTGTGCTCATGAACCAGCCCCCGGCCTCGTACTTCGACACCTCTTCCTGGGACTCCCGCGACGTCCTGTCCGGCGGCTCGCGAATGGTCCCGGTCAGCACCCCCAGCGGCGAGTTCCGCGTCTGGACCCGGCGGGTCGGGACCAATCCCGACCTGAAGGTGCTGCTCCTGCACGGCGGCCCGGGCGCCACCGACGAGCTCTACGAGTGCTTCGACACCTGGTTCCCCCGCGCCGGCATCGAGTACTACTACTACGACCAGCTCGGCTCCTTCCGCAGCGACCAGCCCGACGACCCGTCCCTGTGGGACCTCGGCCGGTTCGTCGATGAGGTCGAGCAGGTCCGCCAGGCGCTCGGGCTCGACGCCAGCAACTTCGTACTGCTCGGCCAGTCCTGGGGCGGGCTGCTCGCCATGGAGTACGCCGTTCATCACCAGCAGCACCTCAAGGGGCTGGTCATCTCCAACATGATGTCCAGCAGCGCGCTGTACAACGCCTACGCGCGGGACGTCCTCATGCCCGCCATGGATCAGGACGTGCTGGCCGAGATCAAGCGATTCGAGGCCGAGGGACAGACCAGCGACCCCCGGTACGAGGAACTGCTGATCGAGCACCACTACGTGTTCCACGTGTGCCGGATGCCGTTCGCCGACTGGCCCGATCCCGTCAACCGCGGCATCGCGCACATCAACCCGGCGATCTACGTGCCCATGCAGGGACCCAGCGAGCTCGGCCTGAGCGGCACGCTCGAAGACTGGGACCGGTCCGCGGACCTCAAGGACATCGACGTGCCAGCGCTGGTCATCGGCGCCGCCCACGACACGATGGACCCCGAGCACATGCGCTGGATGTCGCAGCAGCTACCCCAGGGCCGCTACCTGCACTGCCCCGACGGCAGCCACCTGTCCCAGTTCGACGACCCCGGCCACTACTTCCCCGGCCTCATCGACTTCCTTGGCTCCCTCTAGCCGGCGCGCGGAGCCCTCAGCTCTTGTCCTGAGCGATCGTGCGGGCGAGCTTGGCCAGTAGCTGGTCCCAGGCGAGCCGGATGCCCACCACGGCAGCGGCCGCCGCCGGGGTGGCCGCAGTGACGCGGATCGCGAGGCTGAGCTGCGTCTGCTGGCCGTGGTCGGTGAGATGCAGATCATGGATCGCGGTGAACAGGGGATTTCCACTGGCGGTGAGGTGGGAGAGTTCGAAGCGTAGCTGCTGCGGCGGTGCCACGATGAGGAAGTGCCCGCGGACGGGATAGCGGCTGCCGTCGCGTTCCTGCATGGTGATCTCCAGCCGCCCGCCGGGCACCGGGTCGATGTCGCACTCGACGACGACGAAATGCTCGGGACTCCACCACTGGCGCACCAGCTCCGGCCTCGTCCAGTGCGCCCACACGTCGCTCACCCCGACGGGCAGCTGCCGCTGCAAGCGCATCCGCCGGCCGGTTGCCCACGCGGGGTCGCGCGACGCCTGCTTGCGCTCGTCGGCGATCGCGCTGGCGTACTGCTCGAGCACGTCCTCTGACGAGCGCGCTTCGGGGTGGGCGGTGTCGAGCTGCTCCAGCCACTCGCGCAGCTCGCGGAGGGGCCCGTGCCGCAGCGCATAGATGCGGCGCTGGCCGAGGGGATGCATCGTGACCAGGCCGGCCTGCTGCAGGGTCTGCAGGTGCTTGGTCACCTGGGGCTGGCGGAGCATGAGCTCCATCGCGATCTCGCCGACCGAGCGCGGCGCCTGGCTGAGTAGCTCGACGACCCGCAGGCGGTTGCGCTCGGCTAGCGCCGCGGGGACAGCGTGATCCACGAGACCAAAGTATCCCCCCTCAGGCATATTCTTCTTAGAGAATATTCCTGAGTCTCCGGGCAGCGGGCCGACGAGGGGCCGCGTACCTGCGGTACCGACGGCAACATGTGGCCCGGCATCCTCTGGCACCCGTCGCGCCCCATGATGCGGCCGGTCGGATTGTGGGTTGTGACCTGGCTGGAAAGGGTGGCAGCGACGTGGTTGTTGCTCTCACGTCGCTGGAGCGACGTGGCTGTAACAACCACGTCGTTCGGCAAGATCATCGGCGGGGCTGCACGAAGATCAATAGCGATGGGAAGCGGTCAGGCGGGTTAGAGATCACGCATCCGGCCGGGCGGACAGCTCCTCGACGGCGGCCACGAGCGCGGGGGTGGCCCGGGCGAAGTAGGCGAAGATGGCGCGGATCTCGTCGGCGTCAAAGCTCTGGAATACCTCCAGCAGCCGTGCACCACCTCGGCGCTGATGTAGCGCCGGTACACGTCGGCGCCCGCCGCGAGCAGGCTGTCTCGCTCCCGGTCGTCCTTGCGCGCACCCGAGTAGGTCTTCCGCCAGCCCGGATACCCCAGGAAAATGCGGCGCGAGCTGACCGTCCGCCTGCAGGCCCGGCCGGCTTGATCGCGACCCGCGTCGGCCAGCCAATCCGTGGTCAGCCAATGTTGCGGTCAGCGATGAGTTATCCGCTCGGGCGCGGTCTCAACCAGCACGCCGTGAACGCTCAGCTAGGAGGCCGCATGACCGCCGCACTACCGCCCGTCGTCGACGCCGACACCTGGCAGCGCCAGCTTGACGCGCTGCGGGTCAGAGAGAAGGCCGCGACCCGCGAGCTCGACGCGGTCGCCGCCCAGCGCCGACGAATGCCGATGGTCAGGTTGCCCGACTACACCCTGGAGGGCGAGAAGGGACCCGTCCGCCTGGCCGATGTCTTCGACGGCAAGTCACAGCTCATCGTCTACAACCACATGTGGTTCGACGGCGAGGAGTGGCAGTGCCCCGGCTGCACCGGGTACACCTCGCAGTTCACCCGGCTGGGGTTCCTGGACGACTACGACGCCCGGTTCGTCATCGTCACCCAGGGCCCGATCGATGAGGCCCTGGCCTACAAGCGGCGGGTCGGGAACAAGATGACCTGGTACTCCACGGCCAACAGCCCGTTCGGCAGCGACGTCGGCGCCCCGCCCGGCGGCGGGTTCGCGGTCAACGTGTTCCTGCGCGACGGCGACACCGTGTACCGCACCTAGCACACCAACGGGCGGGGCACCGAGCAGCTCAGCTACGCCTTCGGCCTGATCGACGTGCTGCCGTACGGACGGCAGGAGGACTGGCAGGACTCGCCCGAGGGCTGGCCGCAGACGCCCCCCTACAGCGGTTGGTCGACCTCGCAGGACATCGCCAAGGCCTACGGTTCAGGCGAGTGAGGTAGCGAGTCGGCCGGCTCAGGATCGGCTGACGACAAAAGCCTGCCCGTGGCCGGACCGGTCGGTGTAGGAGCCGCCGGCGCCTGCACCGACCGGGGCGCGGGCAGGACATTTCGATGAGCGCGGCGTTGCGGCCGGCGTTGAGCCGGGCCATGCCGGGCACCGTGATGGCCTTCCCCACGTGCTGCCCTGCCCTCTGACGACGAAGGCGCCCCAGGTGCCGTTGTGCTGGGTGGCCACCCAGGACTGCCACTTCGCGGTGTTGCCGTTGTACCGACTGGCCTCGTAATAGCCGCCCGCCACGCAGTCGCCCGGTGCCCAGCACGAGACCGAGTCGACGTTGGCGTTGCCGCCGACGTTCAGGGGTGGTGCCGGACACCTCGATGGCGCGGCCCCAGCGGCCCTTCCGCTCGCCGTTCAGTAACACCTGCCAACGTCCGGCGGTGTCCACGTAGAAGCCCCCGACCGCGCTGTTGCCGGGCGACGGGCGGGAGACGGAGTCGGCGCGGGCATGATCGCCGGTGTTGAGGCTGGCGATGCCGCTCACCGGCTGGGCCTGGCCCCAGCGGCCGTCGCGCTCGCTGACGACGAAGGCCTGGGTGTCGTTCTCGGGGCCGGTGAAGTAGAACCCGGTCGCGACGCACGTCCCGGCCGCGGGCACGAGACGGACTGAATCGCCGCGTTGCCGCCAATGTTGAGCGAGGCCGTACCGGGGACTTCGCGAGCGGCTCCCCAACCGGCGGTGCCGGCGAAGAGAAACACGCTCCGGGGGTGCGCGCCGGCCGGTGCGGAAGCCGCGCCCACAAATCCGCCGCACAGGGCGATCACGGTCACCGAGAACGTCGGGAGCATCTCAACTCCTCGCTGTCGCGGGACCCGTGCGGGTAGCCGTAGGCGGTGTGCGGCAGGCCGACATCCATTATCGGATCGGGCCGGCTCGGCCGCCAGAGACCAGCCAGAGCCCGCCCGGCCGACACGGACTACATTCATCTTCTTGACAAATTTGTTTGTCGGGAAGAAGGATAGACACCGTGCTTGATGTCGCCGCCATCTCCGATCCATCCGCGGCCGAGGTGACCCTGGACCGCACCCGGGCCCGGCTCCTGGCCGAGCTGAGCCAGCCCGCGTCCGCGGCCAGCCTGGCCGAGCGGGTCGGGCTGCCCCGGCAGAAGGTCAACTACCACCTCCGGCTCCTGGAACGGCACGGGCTGGTCGAGCTGGTCGAGGAGCGCCGCAAGGGGAACTGCATCGAGCGGGTCCTGCGGGCGACGGCGACCTCGTACGTCATCTCTCCAGAGGCGCTGGACACCGTTGCGCCGGATCCGCGCCGGGCCCCGGACCGCCGGTCGGCCCGCTGGCTGCTGGCCCTGGCCGGTCAGCTGGTCCGGGACGTCGGGCAGCTACTGGCCGGGGCCGAGCGCGCGGGTCAGCGGCTGGCCACGTTCGCCCTCGACGGCGAGATCCGCTTCGCGTCGGCCGCCGACCGGGCCGAGTTCACCAGGGATCTGGCCACCGCCGTGGCCGGGCTCGTCGCCCGCTACCACGACGAGAACGCGCCCGAGGGCCGGGAGCACCGCCTGGTCCTGGCCGTGCACCCGGCCAGCAAGGCCAGCCAGCCCGACTGAGCCGAACCAGACTGAGCCGAACCAGACTGAGCCGAACCAGACTAAGCCGATCCAGACTGAGAGGAGGGGCGAGATGCCCAGGGAGTTCAAGATCACCAAAGAGGTTCGGCTCGAGGCGACGCCGGAACAGGTGTGGGACAGCATCGCCACCGAGGCCGGGCTGGCCGCCTGGTTCATGCCCACACCCGTCGACCCGGCCAGCCCGATAGTCGTGGCCTGGGAGCCGGGTCGCCGCCTGGCGATCCAGCCGCCAGCCGCCCCGGACGGGTCGATGCACGCCTTCGAGTACCTGATCGAGGCCAAGGACGGCGGCAGCACGGTGCTGCGCTTCGTGCACAGCGGCTTCGCCGGCGACGACTGGAGCGATGAGTACCAGCCAATGACCTCGTCGGGCTGGGACATGTACCTGTTCACCCTGGCCCAGTACCACGCCCACTTCTCCGGGCGTCACGCCGTGTACGTCGAGGCCGAGGGCCCGGCCTCGTCGGCGGCACCCGAGGCCTGGCCGGTCCTCCTGCGCGCCGTCGGAACTGACCGGCCGGCCGAGCTCGGCTCGGATGTGAGCATCGACCTGCCGGGCGCCGGGCGCCTGGACGGGGTGATCGACTACGCCACCCCGACCTTCATCGGCCTGCGCACCTCCGACGCGCTGATCCGCTTCCACGGCCGCTGGGGCCTGGGGATGACCGTCGCCGTCAGCCACCACGCCTACGGCGACTCCTTCGACCCTGACGCGACCAGGCGGGCCTGGCAGGCCTGGCTGGACCGGGTGCTCGCCGCCGCGCCGGCCAGCTCCGGCTGACCAGCACGATCCCGCCGAACGACGTGGTTGTTGCTCTCACGTCGCTGGAACGGCATGAGAGCAACAGCCACGTCGTCGGCTGTTTTCCGGCCAGGGCGCAACGCGGAATACGATCGACCTCAGCTAGCTGCCCTCGGCGATGGCCGCGACTCCCTCGGTGCTGTCCGTGCGCAGGTGCCTGATGGCCCGGTACTCCGGCGAGTCATACCAGGCCTGGGCCGCGGCCTTGGTGGCGAACCTCAGCACGATGGTGACCTGACCGGCCGATCCTTCCAGCGGGTCGCAGCTGCGGTCGACGACGATCCGCTCCGCGCCGTGGGCCTCCAGGACCGGCCCGACCACCGCCAGGTACTCCTGGTACTCGGCCGGGCTGGTGATCGTGTAGTTGGCAACGAAGTACCCAGCCATGATGCCTCCGGTCCGGACAGTCGCGGGAGCGACAGTGCATGCGTGACAGTGCATGCGTGACAGTGCCACATTACGGCCGGCTAGCCACGCTAGGTGCAAGGCCGGCCGGCCGGTCCTGTCTCGGCTGTCTCGGCCAGCCGGTCGGCCAGGAAGCGCTGCTCCGGCTCGGTCTGCGCGAGGTCGAGCGCCCGGCGGTAGGCCTCGCGGGCCTCGCCGTCGCGGCCGGCCCGTCGCAGGAGATCGGCGCGGGTGGAGTGGAAGTAGCGGTAGTGGTCGAGGTCGAGGCGGTCGAGAATGGCCAGGCCGGCCTCGGGCCCGTCGATCTCGGCCACGGCGATGGCCCGGTTCATGTCGACGATCTCGGAGCCGGTCTGCCGGGCCAGCGCCTCGTACAGGGCGGCGATCTGCGGCCAGTCCCGCGGCTGATGCAGGTGCAGGTCGGCGATGGCCGCCTGGAGCAGGTAGGGCCCGGTGCGCGGTCGCGTCATGACCCGCTGCAGCAACGCCCGGCCTTCGTCAATCTGCCTCATGTCCCACAGGGCCCGGTCCTGGTCGTCAAGGGGGACGACCTCCCCGTCCCGCAGGCGGGCCGCCTTGCGGGCGTCGTGCAGCAGCATCAGCGCCAGTAGCGCGAGTACCTCGGGCTCGTCTGGCATCAGGTCGGCCAGCGCCCGGCCGAGGTGGATCGCTTCCGCGGCCAGGTCGACGCGGCCGCCGCCCCAGCCCTGATTGAAGATCAGGTAGAGCACGGCCAGGACGGCCGCCAGCCGGTCGGGCAGCTGATGGTCGGGCGGCACGGCGAACGGGATGCCCGCGTCGCGGATCTTGTGCTTGGCCCTGGTCAGCCGCTTGCTCATGGTCTCAAACGGGACGAGGAAGGCGAGCGCGATCTCGTCGGTGGACAGGCCGCCGAGGGTCCGCAGGGTCAGCCCCACCTGTGCCTCGGGGGCCAGGGCCGGGTGACAGCAGGTGAAGATCAGCTCGAGCCGCTCGTCCGGGATGCTGGCGGCGTCATCCATGAGGGCCTCCGGTGCCTGCGGCCCAGTCTCTAGGTCGCGGACCAGCAGCTTGGTCTTGTCGGCCAGGACCTGCTGACGGCGCAGGTGGTCGATGGCCCGGTTGCGCGCGGTCCTGACCAGCCAGCCGGTGGGGTTGGACGGCTCGCCGTCGCGGGGCCAGCGCTCGGCGGCGATGGCGAACGCCTCGGCGGCCGCGTCCTCGGCCAGGCCGATGTCGCCCAGGATCCCGGTCAGGGTGGCCAGCACGCGGCCCCACTGGTCGCGGAAGACGGCGTCAAGCGCCACGGAAGCGCCGGTCGAGGATGGGCCGCACCTCGATCGCGGTGCCGGGCCTGGTCTGCTGGAGCATCTCCTCGGCGATGGCCAGGGCCCCGTCGAGGTTGTCGGCCTCGATCAGGATCAGGCCGCCGAGATACTCCTTGCTGTCGATGAACGGTCCGTCGGTGAGCAGCACCCGTCCGTCGTCGTTGCGCAGCGTCGTCGCCGACTCCTCGGCGTGGAGCCGGGCCCAGCCGGTGACGGCCGGGCGGTCGAGCAAGGCGGTCATGGTGTCCGAAATCGGGCGGGCTGCCCGGTCTGTGTTCTCCGGCGCGGTATAGGCCAGCAACGCGTACTGCATGAGCCCTCCAGTCACGGGTCGATGCCGGTTTCGAGTATCAGACGAACAGCGTCGCCGTGGACGGACAGTAACGGCCGCAGATCTTTTTTCGCGGCGGTGGTGTCCGTCCGGCGCCCGGCCGTTCGTCACTGCTCCAGATCCGCCGCAGAGGTGGCGGCAGGCGCTGGAGGAACTCATGACCACTACCCGATCCCCGTCCTCAGTGACCGGGGTCCGGCCGAGCTCTGGATCACACTGGGTGCTGGCCCTGACCTCGATCGCGTACTTCATGGTGGTACTCGACTCGCTGGTCGTGGTCACCGCCCTGCCCCGGATGCAGCAGGATCTGCACGCCAACCTCGCGGCCCTGCAGTGGACCGTCAACTCCTACGGCATCGCCTTCGCGGCCGGGATCATCACCGCCGCCGCGCTCGGTGACCGGTTCGGCCGGCGGCGGGTCTTCATCCTCGGCCTGCTGCTGTTCACGCTGTCCTCGGCCGCGTGCGCCCTGGCCCCCGACGTGACCGCGCTGATCGTGGCGCGCACGGTGCAGGGACTCGGGGCCGCGGTCGTCCTGCCGCTCAGCCTGACGATCCTGACCACCGCGTTCCCGCCGCAGCGGCGCGGGCTGATCGTCGGCATCTACGGCGGCCTGGCCGGGCTGGCCGTGGCGGCCGGCCCGCTCGTCGGCGGCGCCGTCACCGAGAGCCTCAACTGGCACTGGATCTTCTGGCTCAACGTGCCGATCGGGCTGGTCGCCGCGGCGTTCGGGATCCGGCTGCTCCCGGAAAGCCACGGCGCGGCGCAGCGGCTGGACCTGCCCGGCGTCGTCCTGGTCACCGGCGGGGTCGTCGCGCTGGTCTGGTCCCTGGTCCGGGCCAGCGACATCGGCTGGACGAGCCCGCAGACCGTCGGCATCCTGCTGGCCGGGGGCGCGCTGCTGCTGGCCTTCGTCTGGTGGCAGCGCCGCGCTCCCGCGCCGCTGGTGCCGCTGGGGCTGTTCCGCAGCCGGGCGTTCGCCGCCGGGACCGTGACCACGTTCCTCATGTCCGGCGCCACGTTCGCCGCCGCTTTCCTGATCACCCAGGAATTCCAGTTCGCCCGCGGCTACTCGCCGATCTCGGCCGGGCTGCGGCTGCTGCCCTTCTTCGCCACGCCGATGGTCATCTCGCCGCTGGCCGGCGCGATCTCCGACCGGATCGGCCGTCGGCCGATCATGGCCACCGGGCTCGCCCTGCAGGCGCTCGGCTTCGCGTGGGTGGCCGCGCGCGGCTCGCTGCACACCAGCTGGGTGGAGCTGGTCATCGCGCTGCTGATCGCCGGGGTCGGTATCTCCATGGCGCTGCCGACCGTGCCCACCGCCATGCTGAACGCGGTACCCGCGGCGCAGCTGGGCAAGGCGTCCGGGGTCAACTACATGGCCCAGCGCTTCGGCACCGTCTTCGCCATCGCGATCGGCAGCGCCGTGTTCTCCGCCTACGGCCACCTCGGCAGCCCCGCGACCGTCACCGCCGGATTCCGTCCGGCGCTGTGGTCCGCGGTGGTGTTCGCCGCGCTGGCCGCCGTCGCGGCGCTGGCCATCCACCCCTCAGCCCGCCCGACCATCACCACCCCACGGGTTACCGCCCACACCGATCCGGCCGACGTCCGCGTCGCCGGCTAGCCGAAAGGATCCGACCATGCCTGACATCCTGCACCGCATCAGCATCGACGCCCCGTCGCAGCGGGTGCACGACCTCATCGCCAGCACCGACGGGTCGCCCGCTGGTGGACCGGGCGGCCGCTCACCGGCGAGCACGCCGTCGGCTCCAGCTTCAGCGTCTACTTCGGCGACGCCGACAAGCCCGCCGCCGTCATGCAGGTCCTGAGCGACACCCCGGACGAGGTGGTGTGGCGGGTCACCGACGGACCCGACAGCTGGATCGGCACCCAGATCACCTTCAGCCTCCGGCCCGGCGGCCGGGGTCGCACCACGCTGTTGTTCACCCACGCCGACTGGCCGCAGGCCAGCGAGTTCATGAGCGGCTGCAGCACCAACTGGGGTGCCTACCTCACCAGCCTCAAGACCGGCGCCGAGAGCGACGCGTTCGCCGCCTACCCGGCCGGCGAGATCAGCCGCTGGGGCGACCCGGACACCATACGGCTCGAGCGGACCTATGACGCCCCGGCCGAGCTCGTCTGGGAGCTGCTGACCACCGCCGCCGGCCTCGACCAGTGGTGGGCCCCCGACGGCTTCGAGACCACGGTGAGCGGGATCGAGCTCAGGGCCGGCGGACAGCTCCGGTACACCATGACCGCGACCTCGCCCGAGCAGGTTGCGTTCATGCGGGAAACCGGGAACCCGCTCGCGGTCCAGCTGCGCAAGACGTTCACTGAGGTCGAGCCGCCAGCCCGTCTCGCCTACTTGTCACAAATAGATTTTGTGCCCGGCCATGAGGCGTACGAGCACCTGACGACCATCGACATCGAGCCCGTCGGCGATCGCACGACCGTGGTCATGACGATCAACCCCCTGCATGACGAAACCTGGACGCAGGGGTATCTCGCCCATCGCGGCAGCGAGCTCGACAACCTCGGAGCAGCGATCAAACGGCGCACTGGGTGATCGCGGCCGTGGTCGGCCCGTCCGTGGCGGAGGCTACGGACGGGCCGTCGGCCGCGTGTCGGACATCGGCGTGTCGAGCGTGATCTCGCCGGTGTAGGCGCGGAAGTGCAGCGCCGACTCGTGACCGGCCCCGTGGTGCAGGGTGAGGTGCGCGACCGGGCCGTCGGCGGCCAGGTCGTTGCGGTCCCCGTTGTGCCAGTTGCGGTCCGCGAGCGGGAAGTTGGAGCCGGCGATCTCGATGCGGATGCGGTGGCCGGCCGGGAAGTAGTTGGCCGTGGTGATGCCCTCGATCAGGACCCGGTCGATCTCGCCGGGCACCAGCCTGGCCGGCTGCTCGAAGCCATCGCGGTAGCGCAGCCGCAGGCAGGCGTCGGCCAGGTTGTACGCGGTCCCGTCCGGGTAGACGTCCACCAGCTTGACGAAGACATCCGCGTCCTCGACGTCGGCCGACACGTACAGTTCCGCGGTTACGTCGCCGGCGATCGCGACCGGCTCGGTCAGCACCGGGGTGCTGTACACCAGCACATCGGCCCGGCACTCGATCACCCGCTGGTCCACGCAGACCGG
>Ga0134126_10010771_pt1 | contig 11517 bp, 10 predicted proteins | sample KB31752_FD_96881 | JGI IMG/M metagenome (GOLD analysis project Ga0134126, IMG submission 96881) | Terrestrial soil microbial communities with excess Nitrogen fertilizer from Kellogg Biological Station, Michigan, USA - KB3-175-2 | ecosystem: Environmental > Terrestrial > Soil > Unclassified ... | reverse complement strand
CTGGCGGCATCTGCAGGATTAATTCTTGCGATCCTATTGAGCAGTTGGGCCGCAACTCGCGTTACGCGCCCAGTTGAAGAGCTTGTCCATGCCGCGCGGGAAGTCGCCGCCGGAAACTGGAACGCAAACGTCAAGGTAAAGACGCAAGATGAAATTGGAGAGCTCGCGCAATCATTCAACCGCATGACGCAAGACCTGCTCGATTATCGCGAGCGCCTGGTGCAAGCTGAACGCGTAGCGGCATGGCGCGAGCTCGCCCGCCGCCTGGCACACGAGCTCAAGAATCCTCTGTTCCCGCTGCAGTTGACCGTAGAAAATCTTTTGCGCGCCCGCGACCAGAACCAACAGCAGTTCGACGAAACTTTTCGCGAAAGCTCGGCGACCCTGTTATCTGAAATCGCAAATCTGAAAGGCATTATCGGACGATTTAGCGACTTCTCTACGATGCCGCAGCCGCACTTTGAATCGCTCGATCTGGGCAAACTTTGCGAGAGCGCGATCAAGCTGCACGAGGCGCAACTCACGAAGGCAGGCATCTCGTGCAATCTGGAAATTGGTGACGGTACTCCAATCGCGGCCGATCCTGAACTTTTGCACCGTGCGCTCTCTAATTTAATTTTGAATTCAATCGAAGCCATGCCGAATGGTGGCAAATTGACATTGCGCGTCAATCACAGGCAGGATTCAATCCGCATCGAGATCGCCGACACCGGAAGCGGCCTGGCGCCGGAAGAATCCGCGCAGTTGTTCACGCCTTACTACACCAGCAAACCTCACGGAACTGGTCTTGGGCTCGCGATCGTACAGTCCATCGTGAGCGACCACGGCGGCCGAATCAGTGTCACCAGCGAACGCGGCCGCGGCGCAACGTTTATCATCGAAATTCCCGCGAACCGCGACAAATTGCCGATTGTGCAGGCAACGCGCGTTTAGGAGAACGGAGACACCTTGCCGTCGAAGGCGCACCTGCTGATTGTTGACGACGAGGCCAGCACCCTGGCCACGCTCTCTCGGGCTTTCCGACTAGCCGGTCACGAAGCGACGGTCTGCGACAACGCCATCCGCGGGCTCGATTTGGCCAAGGCTGAAAATTTCGATCTCATCTTCTCAGACGTTGTCATGCCCGCCAAAAACGGCCTCGAATTTCTTCAGGAGTTGCGCTTGGAGGGCGTGGCCACGCCGGTCGTGATGATGTCCGGCCAGGCGCACATCGAAATGGCGGTTCGCGCAACAAAACTCGGTGCGCTGGATTTTCTCGAAAAGCCGGTGTCCACCGACAAACTTCTGCTTACCGTTGAAAACGCTCTGAAGCTCCAGCGTCTCGAGTCGGAAAACTTTCATCTGCGGCAACGTCTTGGGAAACACGAAATTGTCTGGGCTGGCGAAGCCATGAAGAACGTCATGGCGCAACTCGATCGCGTCGCCATCACTGATACTCGGGTTTGCATTCTTGGCGAAACCGGCACCGGCAAAGAATTGATCGCGCGCACCATTCACGAGAAGAGTCCGCGCGCGTCGGGGCCGTTCATTGCCTTGAACTGCGCAGCTATCCCCGCCGAGCTTATCGAATCTGAATTATTCGGCCACGAAAAAGGTTCATTCACCGGCGCAGCCAATCGTCATACCGGGAAATTTGAGCAAGCCGAACGCGGCACGCTTTTCCTTGACGAAATCGGCGACATGCCTTTGCCTATGCAGGCCAAGCTTCTCCGCGTGCTCGAGGAAGGCGAGGTGGAGCGCATCGGCGCCAGCAAATCGGTACACGTGGATGTCCGTGTAATAGTCGCGACTCATCGCAATCTGCTAGGCCTGGTTCACGATGGCAAATTTCGCCAGGACCTGTTTCATCGAATCTACGTTTTCCCTTTGGTGTTGCCGCCGCTGCGCGAGCGGCGCGACGACATCCCTGCGCTCATCAAACATTTTGTTGATCAGATCTGCAGGCAAAATAGTTGGAGACCGGCAACGTGCACCTCAGACGCAGTGACCGCGCTGCAGAATTATTCCTGGCCGGGGAATGTTCGCGAACTTCGCAACATGATCGAACGGCTTTTGTTGCTGGCTCCGCCCGACAGCAACGAAATCGGATTGAAAACGGTCGAGTCAGTGTTGATGCCATCCGGGGAAACGCGCATCGCGAACGGCGCCTCTGGGTCAGGCACACTCGCTGCGCGGGTTGAGAATTTCGAGCGGGAGACGATTGTTGCGGAATTAAAGCGCTCTGGTTTCCACGTGACGAACGCAGCCAAAAATCTTGGCCTGGAACGCAGCCATCTCTACAAAAAAGCCGAGCAATTAGGAATAGATGTGAGAAAACAGCGTCGCGACGACGAACTCAAGCAGGGGTAACTTCTCCTACCAGGGCCGCAGTCGCTCGATATCCGAGTTGTCGCTGTGCCGTTTTTCCTGCTCGAGTTTGCGGTGATTGTTAGAGATCTGCCGTTTAATAATCGTCTGCAACCGGTAATGGTCCTGTTCGGGCAGCGTGGTGAATTTGAATGGCTGGCGGTCCCATGCCACTGGCGTTAGCATTTGAGCGTCACCAGCAATGCAGCCTTTGCTGGTGAGGAACATCAACTTCCCAACCGCGCCAGGTTGCACTGGCCGCTGAAGACAGAGCAGGCCGCCAGTTACCGAAATGACTTGCAATTGCGCGGAGCATCGGACGCCGCCCGGAAACCTAACTACTACCGGGGTCTTTTCTTCAAATCCGACACGCTGCGCCCGTTCGCGAAACTCAGTTTGGGGGGCGTAGGGCATGAATTGAGTATCAGTGTTCATCAAGAAAAATGAGAGATTACGGAAGGCCAAAAATCATGCAGCATTCGGCCAACAGCAAAGCCGCCGGCTTAAAACCTGCTCTGGCCGGGCGATCCCAGGCAAAACCCAAAAACACACTGCGTCGTGGCAGCAAATTCCGGCAACACTCCTAAGCCGCGCGGTTTTTATCTCTCTCAAGATTCGCTGGGCGTGGTCTCAGCGCCTCTCCAATTGCGGTCAGCACCTGATCGTACGTGGCAAGCATTTCATGCTCGCGGTTTGCCTTTGTCCACCACAACACACGCAATTTGAACGATGCCGTCTGCGGATCATCCAGGCCCGCGACCAGCGCCTCTGGTGCTGGATCCTGCAACAGCCCCGGCACTTTTTTCACCGTCTCGACAAGCAAGTTTTTAAGTCGGTTGAGATCGGCGCCCTCTTTTACCGGGAACTCATATTCCCACCTGCGATTATCGTGCGCGGTATTTACCGTGACCGAATGCGTAAACAGATCGGCATTGGGAACCACGACCCGCCGCTCATCGTAAGTCTTAATGATTGTCGCCCGAGGCTGGATTTCTTCCACCGTGCCTTCGAAAACGTCAACTTTGATTTCGTCGCCTACGCGGAACGGCTCGCTCCAAAGCAAGAGCAGACCTGCCAAAAAATTCTGCAGGATGTTTTGGAACGCAAACCCAATGGCCACGCTTCCAATGCCAAGGATTTTTATCAGGTCGCTGGCTTGAAAAGAAGGTGCCACTACGGCCAAGCCGACCAGCAGTCCCAGCATAACGACTGCCGCCCCTGTCAATCGCGCGAATACCACTCCCAAATTTGCGCGATGTCCGTGCGTCGCGCGCCGTATCAACCTGCTCACCAGCTTACTCAGGACGTAAAAGCAGATGAAGACGACTATCCCAATTGCCAGCGATGGCAGCCGCCCGATGAAGCTTTCGGTTATGTGGTGAAGCGAATTCCAAAAAGCTCCGAAGCTCACGTGCATATTGGACAACTGAGATGCCGTGAAGTAAGCGCGGGTTTGCGAGTAGCTCCGCCTGCAAGCATAATGTCGTAGGTATCAAGCACATGAAGTCGCGGCGATGCCAATTTTTCCTCCGGAGAAGCCATGTCCAAAGAATCCACTCGTCGCGATTTCCTGAAAGTGTCCAGCATGGGTGCCGCCGCTATCGCCGGAGTAGCGCTTGCCGATTCGCCGACCCGATCTAGCGAGAAGGGCGCCGCCGGAGAAATATCGGTCTGGACAACCGACGATAATCAGCGCTGCGCCCGCGGGCCAGCGCTCTCGTGGCAAAAAGCTTCCGGCTCCGGCGCTTCCGCCATCACGCTAGAACCTGACAGGAAATTTCAGCCGATTTTCGGATTTGGCGCGGCCTTCACCGATTCAGCCTGCTACACCTTTAATCGTCTCGATCCTGCCGCCCGCGAAAGACTTTTTCATCAGATATTCAGCCCCTCTGAAATGGGATTCAATGTCTGCCGCACCTGCATCGGCGCTAGCGATTATTCGCGCAATGTGTACAGCTTCGATGAAGGCGAGCCTGATCCTGATCTGCAGCGTTTCTCCATCGATCACGATCGCGAATATATTTTGCCCATGCTGCGCGAGGCGCGAAAAGCAAATCCCGATTTGTTCCTGTTCTCTACGCCGTGGAGTCCTCCAGGATGGATGAAGCCGAATAAATCGATGCTGGGCGGGAACATGGAGCGCAAGTACATGCCTTCCTACGCGAATTATTTTGTGAAATTTTTGCGAGCATACGAGGCTGAAGGCGTGCCCATCCAAGCCATCAGCGTGCAGAACGAGGTCGACACTGATCAGGACGGCCGCATGCCGGCTTGCAGTTGGCCGCAGGAGTACGAGGCCGATTTCGTCCGCCAGCAACTCGGGCCCGCCTTCGAACGCGCGGCAATTAAAACCAAGATCTGGATCATCGACCACAACTACAACCTATGGGGCAGAGCGATGGGCGAACTGGAAACCGAAGGTGTGCGCAAATATACAAATGCCATTGCCTGGCATGGTTATGTAGGTAACGTCGAATGGATCAACCGGGTGCAGAGCGCGTATCCGGAGGTCGAAATGTATTGGACCGAAGGCGGCCCCGACTACACCTGGCCTGATTACAAGACGGATTGGGCTAAGTGGAGCAGCACCTTCACCGGAGTCCTGCGAAATTGTTGTCGTTCGATTACTGCCTGGAACCTGGCTTTAGACGAAGTCGGCAAACCCAACATCGGCCCCTTCACCTGTGGCGGCCTGGTAAGCATCCACTCGCAAACGAAAGAGATCGTTCACAGCGGGCAGTATTGGGCATTCGCGCACTATTCGAAGTTCATCAAGCGCGGAGCGCACCGCATCGATTCTCAAAGCACCGGCGGCGAAATATTGCACGCCGCTTTTGAAAATCCCGATGGGCAAAAAGTAGTTGTGCTTACCAATCCCGGCCAGGCCGGCACTTGCGTTCTGAAAGTTGGAGGCAATACAGCCAATATTTCGCTGAGCCAGCATTCTGTAACTTCGCTGGTATGGAGCTAATCAGCGTTCAGCTCAGGCTGGTGAAATCGCATTTAAAAAGCAGCTGCCGCCGTCGACAGACACGATACCCGTTGATTATCCAGGTAATTGCATTTCGCGGTTTCGTAGCTGACCAGCGACCAGCCTCGACCAGCCGCGGCTCGCGCAAAAATTTATTTCAGGTGCTTGTTGACCGCCTTGGTCATTTGAAACATGTCCAATTTTTTGCTGCCGAAAATCGGCTGCAACTTATCATCAGCGATGATCTCGCGCTTGTTAGCTGGATTCTGTAATTTGTTCTTCTTGATGTGGGCCCAAATCTTCTTGGTCACTTCGCTGCGCGGTAACGGATCTGATCCGACGACTTTGGCCAGATGCTCTGACGGCTGCATCGGCTTCATAAACGCGCTGTTGCTCTTCCCTTTGCCTGCTGCTTTACCTGCTGCTTTGGCCATTTGTTTCTCCTGTTGACCTGCGCTGTAATGAAAAAGTACTGCTGGGGATTGTATTCGATGCCGCAGGCGTTTACTCGCCTTTCAGCAAAATCCGCATTGCTGAGTCTTGCACCCGGGGAACGGGTCCGCGTGACCTCAAACTGAGTTGCTGGATAAAGCGACAGGCGAAGTTTGGTGGCGGCGGTTGGACTCGAACCAACGACCTACGGATTATGAGACCGTCGCTCTAGCCACCTGAGCTACACCGCCACATTCACGATTGTAAGGGAAGCCAGAAAAACCGGGAAGTGCGCGCGCTTGTGTTTCGCGATGGCAAATCGGGAGGGCATGTCTTCAGCCGTGCCGAAACGCGTCATTACTTTAGGAACGCGGCTTCAGCCGCCCCGCCGAATAAAATAATCGTGTGGAACGCAAAGTTTTCTGGATTCTCTTTTCAGTGCTCGACCTCATCGCCGGTATTATGCTCCCCCTGTGGTGGGCGCTAATTGCCACAATTCCGATCGTTTATGCCAGCTGGTGGGTCGCCTATCGCAGTGACTGGTTCTGATCAGTACAAACCCTTCTCCCCCTTAGGTCGCGTCTTCCACCGGCGATGCACCCACAACCACTGATCCGGATAATGCCGCACGTAGTCTTCGATCACCTTTGTGAACTTGGCGGTGTTCGCTGCAACATCGGATTCATGGTTTCCGGTGCGAATTAATTCCACTGCGGGATCGAAGCGCAGGCGATATTTTTGCAGTACCGGGTCCCAGATGGTGAATCCGGGGACGACCGCCGCATCGGTCTTGAGCGCAACCCGGGCGGCACCGCTCGCGGTGCAGGCCGGAATTCCAAAAAAATCTACGAATACGCCCTGGCTGGCGATCATGTTGGTGTCCATGAGCACGCCTACGGTCTCGCCCTTGCGAAGCGCGGAAATCAAGCCACGAGCAAAATCTTTGTCCACGGCTTTATTCCCATGCATAGTGCGATACTCGCGGGCGATGCGATCAATATAAGGATTATCCAGGGGCCGCATCACTATGTTCAGCGGGTATCCATAAAGCGAATGCGCGAACGCCGAAAGCTCCCACGCGCCCAGGTGTCCGGTTAAAAATAGAACGCCTTTACCGCGCGCCAGTGCCCGTTCGAAATTCTCGAACCCTTCGTACACAACTGTTTTGCTGACGTTCTCCCGCGTGTATTTCGGAAACAGGCAAACTTCGGCCACTTGGCGGCCAAGCGAAGTGAAAACTCCGTGAAGGATGCGTTTGCGCTCGCGTCGGGTCTTCTCAGGAAAGGCGAGTTCCAGGTTGCGCATTCCCACGCGCCGCAGTTTGCGGTGTAGCGCGTAAATCATCCAGGCAATGGAAATCCCCGCCGCGCGGGCCAGTGGTCGCGGCAACGCACCTACAATTTTCAGCAGTCCCCAGGCGAGGGCGTATTCGAGTCGGTAGCGCAATCGCACGCTGACGGTAGCACTGGGGAAATTTTAATGTCAAATCTCGCTAAAAGAGCGAGTCGGGCGTCGTGGGTCGCACGTCGTGGGTCTTAATTTAAGCCGTGAGCTGCGAACTCTGAGCTCCCTGACGGCCCTAAACTCCAAAGATGTTAGCTAAAACGTGTCATAGATCGCCCGGAATGCCGTAGTGGTGTGGGTTGGGATCTGTGGTTAGAATCTTTCCGTGCGCGTTGCCATCGACATTCGCCGGATCAACGAGTTCGGCGTGGGCACTTATACGCGGAATATCATCCGCGCACTCGCCGAGCTTGACCGCCAGAACAAATTTTTCCTGCTCGGTCCCGCTGCGAAAGTTGGCGAGATCGGCAAGCTGCCGGAAAATTTTAAAACCGTTCCACTCTCAGCCAGCGAGACGCTACGCGGGGAGATGCATTGCAGCGCCGTGCTCAAACGGTTGAATTGTCATCTGGTACACGTTCCCCATTTGTTCTGGTTTCCGCGCCGAATGCCTTGTCCGTATGTGCTCACGGCGCACGATCTGCTCGACCACATGTATCGCGCCCGCAGCGGCTCCGGGATAAAACGCTTTCTGCATTTCAATTTCACCCGAAGAGTCATAAAACGGGCGGCCCGCATCTTTGCGGTTTCGCGGTTTACCAAAAGCGAACTCGTCAAACTTTTTGGGATCGACCCATCCAGAATCGAAGTAATTTACAACGCCATTGATCAAAGGTTCCTGTCCGGGCACGCGACTGACGCCGACCGCCAGTTTCTGGCAGAACGTTATCAGGTTACCTATCCCTTTGTTCTTTATGCCGGGCGAATCAGCCCACAAAAAAATCTGGTGCGAATCATCGAGGCATTTGCCGCGCTCAAGGCCGATCTTGTGAAGCAGGAACTCTATCCAGATCTGAAGCTCATTATTATCGGCGACGAGCTTTCAAAGAACCCCGACTTGCGGCGTACCGTGGTGCGCGGCGGCGTGCAAAACGATGTGCGTTTTATGGGCTTTCTGCCGATCGAGGTATTGCGAATCTTTTACGACCTGGCAAAAGTTTTCGTCTTCCCGTCACTCTACGAAGGTTTCGGACTGCCACCGCTGGAGGCCATGGCGCATGGAACTCCGGTGCTGACTTCGAACACATCGTCGATTCCTGAGGTAGTGGGAAATGCGGCGGTGATGGTGAATCCAGAAAATGTTTTTGAAATTATGCGGGCACTGGAACGGGTCCTGATCGACCAATCGCTGCGCGAAAAAATGCGGCAGCGAGGGTACGAGCAGGTCAAAAAGTTTTCCTGGAAGAACTCGGCGCAGGCTATTCTCGAAGCCTACGAGCAGGTTTCGGTCGGAAGCACATCAACCGTGCAGCCAGAGCGCAAGTTGGCAAATTTGTAATGAAGTTTCGGTCACGATAGAAGCGGCCAATCTAAGATACCAATCCTCGTGCCAAGTTCTCTATGCTATGACCAACGGCTGGCCCGGAGATATACGTGCAAGCTTGGCCAACTTTTCCTGCAGCCGTGAACGATCAGACTCGGATGTAGCCGCCGCGATACGCTTGCGCAGCTTGGTGATTTTTTCTTTGCGAACGCGGCGACGGCGAATTTCCGGCCTGCGGCTGGGTGCGGACATTAAATATTTCTCCTCGGTTCCAAGGCGCCATTACAAGGTGAAGGCGCAAAGAGTTGTTGGAAACTGAAAGCATTTTACGTCAAGCTGCGAGATTCTGCCGAATAACAAAGAAATGGGCTGGCATTTTGCCAGTCCATTTCTGCTGATCTGCTGAGGCTAACGCCCCCTTGGACCTCTGGACTCTCTCTCGGAATGCTGCTCACGCTGCGCGCCACCACGGTTCTGAGGTGCAGGATTTGCCGGCCGCATATTGTTGTGCGGCTGGCCTCCCCGATTGCTCGAGGCATTTTCGCGCGGCATCGGGCGGTCCATGTTATGTCCATTGTTCTGGGGACGGTTCACCTCATGCATCTGCCCCTGCGGACGCGGTACGCCGCGATTCATCGCGCGATTATCGACGCGGCGGTCAACGGCACGATTATCCATGCGATGATCATTTACCGGCCGCGCGGCTACATCGTGTCCGCGGAATTCTCCCGGCCGTGATGTGGCTGCGATCGCCGGTCGTCCATGATTCACCGATGCCAGAAATTCGCGGTTAGAGCGCGCGCCGTTCTCATGCTCGACCTGCATATGGGTAGCTTCAATATGCCGCTCGTGCATGAATCGCTCATCATCACGGGATGGACGGCGGTCGATTCCCCCTGGGCCACCGTTGTAGGCGACCCGATTCACCGTCACGTTGTTGACAACCGTTCGGTTGTAGATGTGAACGTTGGTGATGTGCACATTGTTGACGGAGCGGTTGTAAAAGAAGGTGCGACCATGCCAGTAACCACCCTGATAGCCTTCACCGAAATAACCGAAACCGTAATTAACGCCGCCGTAGAAGCCAATGTGCGGGCCCCAATAGCCGGCATGCCACAGGTAAACACCACCACCAAATCCCCAATAGCCCGGGGTCCACAAAAATCCAGGCTGCGGCGCGGCCACCCAAGTACCAGGGACCCAGAAATAGCCATCCGGTCCGTATGCCCAGTAGCCGGGAGTCCAAATGTATCCGTCGCCGGGGCACGGCGGCTGGGTATAAACCGGCAGCACCGGCGGGGCAATGTTTACGGAGATGAAAACTCCGGCAAAAGATGAAGCTGAAATCGCCAGCACCACAATCGCTAAGACCAGGCAGCGAACCAAGCGCACGATTTGCATAATTCTCCTTTGTACTTGGCGCGAAAAAAACGCGCGTATTCGCAACAATTTGCGAAAACTCACCGGAAAGTCTGACGCCCGGCGATTCCGTCGTGTGTATAAACGCTAGTGGCCGGAGTTTGTTGCTGTGACGAAGTGTGTGCTGATTGTACAGTGGGTTCCGCGCGATATTCGTTGCCTGCTACGTGGGAGAATTACGTCAGTAACTAGCGTTCGCAGGCGCACCTCTTGCGCAACTCGCGGTTGAACACTGGTTACCAATCTTAGATTAAGAAACGGTTTTCTATGTTTTACAGATTCGCGTCTGTTATGCTCTCCCCTCAAGTGTCGATGAAGAGGCATATAGATGCGTAACCATCGGGGTCAGGAACAACTGCTTGCGTCATTGCGTGACGAGAAGAACCGGTTACAGTATCTCTCGCATAATGACTGGATGCTTCTTCTCGATCGCGCCAAGCCGGTTACCTTCAAAAAAGGGGACGTTCTCGTCCAACCAGCCGCACAATCGAATATGGTCTATTTGATTGCGGCCGGCGAAGTTAAAGTCAGTATCTCCGGTAGAGTTTTGACAAAAATCGGCCCTGGGGAGATCTGTGGCGAGATGGCGTTTCTTGAGGACGGTCGGCCGAGTGCGACGGCCACCGCCGAAGAGGAAGTGCAGGCCTTTGGTATCGAATGGAAGACCCTGATGGAATTATTCGAATTGTTTCCACACGTGGCATCGCGGTTTTATCGCTCACTGGCGGTAAATCTCTCGCGGCGGCTTCGAGAGCAAGTTCAAAGAAAACCCTGAAAATTGGATAAGATGGCCGGCCATTCCAGCCATCTTAACTGCGTTATTATTCAGGCTCTGATTTTCGTCTGTGCGGATATTGCCCCGAGCGCACGACTGATGGAGATGAAGCAGCTGGACCTGTAAGCCGAATTCTGTCCGCGGGATTACTCCCGCAGGACGGCCATTCCTCTGGGCTGCGCATTACTGCGCAGCTCAAGCGACCGACCCGGAGGTTGTGGCGCGTCGAGCCGGCAGGCGCCCAGCAAAGCTTGCGCTTCGCGTAGGCTCCGGCGGGCTGTAGAATTGCTGGGCGCGGATCGGCAGGCCAGACTATTAAGTTGGCTGTTCTACTGCCCACACCGGGCGCCCCATCTTTTTCGCTGTGGCCGTCTCCGATCCGACAATGCAATTCCTTCCGAGGTGACTCATGACTCCGCTTATCCAAACTCCCACAGCGCTGGTTGTTCGCCGCCAGCTTTCATGTCCAGCTATTAAGAAAGCCATATCTCGCGTAATTCTCGTGCTGGCGAGTGCCGTATGGTGCATCTTCACGTTGGGAAATGCGACGCCTGCAAGCGCAGAAAGCACTATTTCTTGTCCATCCGGAACCTACGACATGCTGGATTGGATGACACTCGACTCCAGCCTGCGAAGCAACTATCACATGGAAGGCACCAGCAATCCGCTGTACACGATATTGACGCCGGGCAGCGGGAAGTTTTATTGGGTCAAGGGAGGACTTGGCTATCCGTGGGACATTCAGCT